>Ga0116226_10001464_pt1 | contig 20462 bp, 15 predicted proteins | sample S1TSphfallax_FD_89692 | JGI IMG/M metagenome (GOLD analysis project Ga0116226, IMG submission 89692) | Host-associated microbial communities from peat moss isolated from Minnesota, USA - S1T2_Fa - Sphagnum fallax MG | ecosystem: Host-associated > Plants > Peat moss > Unclassified | place: USA... | reverse complement strand
GGTGTTTGAGGAAGGGGGCTTACAAGGCGGTTGCCACCTCGGTGTCAGCCCCCTTCCTCAAACACCCTTCACATCTAAGGTCCAGGGGCTTGGCCCCTGGCGGGTCCGGGCAGAGCCCGGCTTCCTTGCTTCCTAATCGAGCCGCCACACCTCCTGCAGCGCCGTCGGCCGCAGCACGACGAGGTACCCGTCGCGCAGGTCGAGAAGGCCGTTTTCACGCCACACCCGCAATTGTTTATTGACGCTTTCGCGGGACGCGGCGACCAGGGTGCTCAGGTCGCGTTGCGACAATTTGAGGTCGATCCGGATGCCTTGGTTGTCCGGCAGCGCGCGGCCGTAATCGTCCGACAATTTGGCGATCAGCCGGGCGAGCCGTGCGGGGAGTTCGACGAGTGCCAGTTCCTCCAGCGCCATGCTGGTCTGGCGAAGCCGGTCGCACAGCACCACCAGCAGCCGCTCCACCAGGCCCTCGTTGCGCAGCAGGAACGGCAGGAAGTGGCGCCGTTCGATCACCATCAGCGTGCTGTCCTCGATGGCCACCGCGGCGGCACTGCGCGGTTTGCCGTCCAGCAGGGCGATCTCGCCGAAGATCTCGCCGGGGCCGATCACGTTGAGGGTGACTTCCTTGCCGTCTGGCGAGGTGATGCAGATGCGCACGCGGCCGGCCAGCACCGCCATCATGGCGCTGCCCTCATCGCCCGCGTTGAAGATGATGCTGCCCCGGGCCGCCCGGCGCTCCACCGCGAAGCCGATGATCTCGTCGATCTCATGCGCGCGCATCGGCCGGAAGAACGGGCTGGCCAGCAGCGCCTCCCGCTTCATGGCGGCATCGATCCGCGGTGTCCGTGCCATGGCGGTCTCCGTCGTTGCGTGATCAGCCTTATCACCGTGATCGCCGGTTGTCTCATTTCTGCGATGCCGCCGTCTGGCGGAACCGGGCGGCCGCTGAACGGTTCATCGCTGGCAGCACACAAGCTGGCACGGAGAACCTGATCTTGCCGGACCGATCGAACGCAATGCCGGGACCCACCTGCGTCACCCGGATGCACCCGATGCCGCATGGCGCCGAGATCAGCGACGGCATAACCCGCTTTCGACTGTGGGCGCCGGGTGCTGCGACCGTGGGCCTGGCGATCGAGGGCCGAGCGCCCATCGTGCCGATGCGGCGCGACGAGGCCGGCTGGCACGAGGTGCGGCTGGATCGCGCGCCAGCCGGCACGCTGTACTGGTTCGTGTTGCCGGACGGCATGCGCGTGCCGGATCCCGCGTCACGCTGCCAACCGCGCGATGCGCACGGCCCGAGCGAGGTGATCGATCCCACGGCCTATCGCTGGCAGGACGGCGATTGGCGCGGCCGCCCTTGGCACGAGGCGGTGATCTACGAGCTGCATGTCGGCGCCTTCACGGAGGCCGGCAGCTTCACCGCCGTGATCGAGCGGCTGGACTATCTGCGGGACCTGGGTGTCACCGCGATCGAGCTGATGCCGCTCGCGGATTTTCCCGGCCGCTGGGGCTGGGGCTATGACGGCGTCGATCTCTATGCGCCGGACTCGTCCTATGGTCGACCGGAGGATCTGAAGGCGCTGGTCGATGCGGCGCACGCGCGCGGCATCATGGTGCTGCTCGATGTCGTCTATAATCATTTCGGACCGGACGGGAATTACCTGCCGGTCTACGCGCCGCAGTTCTTCACCGAACGCCACCACACGCCCTGGGGCGCCGCCATCAACTACGATGGCGCGCACAGCGACCCCGTACGCGCATTCGCAATCCACAACGCGCTTTACTGGATCGAGGAATTCCATCTCGACGGACTGCGCCTCGACGCGGTGCATGCGATCATCGACGACAGCCCCCGCCACCTGCTGCTGGAACTGGCCGAGCGGGTGCGCGCGCTCGCCGGCGACCGGCACGTGCACCTCATTCTGGAGAACGAGGAGAACGCCGCCCGGCTGCTGGCGCGCGATGAGGCCGGCCGGCCGCTGCACTACACCGCGCAATGGAACGATGACGTTCATCACGTGCTGCACACCGCGGCCACCGGCGAGGATGCCGGCTATTACGTGGAATATCGCGGTGACACCGCCAAGCTCGCGCGCAGCCTGGCCGAGGGGTTCGCCTTCCAGGGCGAGATGATGGGCTATCGCGGCCATCCGCGCGGCGAGCCGAGCGCCGGCCTGCCGCCGACCGCGTTCGTCGCGTTCATCCAGAACCATGACCAGATCGGCAACCGCGCGTTCGGCGACCGGCTCGGCGCCACCACCCCGCCGGACGCCTTGCGCGCCATCGCCGCCGTGGCGCTGCTGCTGCCGCAGGTGCCCATGCTGTTCATGGGCGAGGAATGGAATGCCGCCCAGCCATTTCCGTTCTTCTGCGATTTCGCAGGCGAGCTCGCCGACGCGGTGCGCGACGGCCGCCGCCGCGAGTTCGCCCGCTTCCCGGAATTCCAGGACCCGGCCAAACGCGACCGCATCCCCGACCCGCAGAGCGAGGCGACATTCCGCTCGGCCAAGCTCGCCTGGGACGATCGGACACAGCTCGACCATGCCAACATACTCGACTGGTACCGCCGCGTGCTCGCGGTGCGGGCGGCGGCGATCGTGCCGCTGATCCCCGGCATCGCCGGCCACGCCGGGCACCACGCGGTGATCGGCGACCGAGGCGTTACCGTCTCGTGGCGCTTCGACGGCGGCACGTTGCGGCTCGCCGCCAACCTGTCGCCGGCTGTCGTTACCGGCTTTCCCCTGCCCGGCGACGGGGACGACATCTGGCGTGAGGGCGAGCCGGGAGACGATGGCAGCTTCGGGCCGTGGGCGGTGCGTTGGCGTGTGACGAGGGCGGGTTGAGATGATTCCCAACGCGACGTACCGACTGCAATTTCATGCGGGCTTCGGGTTCGACGCCGCAGCCGCCGTGGTGCCTTACCTGGCCCGGCTCGGCATCAGCCATCTCTATGCCTCGCCCTATCTCAAGGCGCGCCCCGGCAGCACTCACGGCTATGACATCGTGGACCATGACGCGCTCAATCCCGAGCTCGGCGATCCCGCGTCATTCACCCGTATGGTGACTGCCCTGCGCGACGCCGGCATGCGCCAGATCCTGGATTTCGTGCCCAACCACATGGGCGTCGGCGGGGCCGATAATGCGCTGTGGCTCGACGTTCTCGAATGGGGTCCGGACTCCGATTATGCCGGTTGGTTCGATATCGATTGGGACCCGGACTACCGCTACCTGCGCGGCAAGCTGCTGATGCCATTCCTCGGCGAACAATACGGGGTGGCGCTGCGCGCCGGCGATCTGCGATTGCGCTTCGACGAGTCGGCCGGCGACTTCGCGGTTTGGGCCTACGACACGCACAAGCTGCCGATCCGGCCGTTCGATTATGCGCGCGTGCTGGGTGTGGAGCATCCCGAACTGGAGCGGCTGGGCGACGCGTTTGCCGACCTGCCGACCTGGCGCGCGCACGTGCGCCGGCGGGCGCTCGATGTGAAGAGCGGGCTGGCGCGCCTCGCGCACCAGCAGCCGGACGTGCGCGCCGCGATCGACGCCGCCCTGGCGCGGTTCAACGGCACACCGGGCGATCTCGCCAGCTGGTCGCGGCTCGATGCACTGGTGCAGAAGCAACATTGGCGACTGGCGCATTTTCGCGTCGCCGGCGACGACATCAATTATCGACGCTTCTTCAATATCAACGACCTCGCCGGCCTGCGCATGGAACTGCCCGAATTGTTCGAGCACGCCCACCGGCTGGTGTTCCGCCTGCTCGGCGACGGCACGCTGGACGGGCTGCGGATCGACCATATCGACGGCCTGTTCGACCCCAAGGACTATTTGCAGCGGCTGCGCGGGCGCATGCCGGAACCCTATTATCTGGTGGTCGAAAAGATCCTCGCGCCGCACGAGCAGCTCCGCGAGGACTGGCCGATCGAGGGGACCACCGGCTACGAGTTCACCAACCTGGTGCTCGGCCTGCTGATCGACCCCTCGTCAGAGGCGGCGATGACGCGCTTCTATGCGGACTTCGCGGGCCAGAGCAGCTCCTTCGAGCGCATCGTCAGGCGCTGCAAAATCCGCATCATGGAGAACGAGATGGCGAGCGAGCTGAACGTGCTCGCCCGCGACGCGGCCCGCATCGCCCGCACCAACCCGCTGACCGCCGACTTCACCCGCAACATCCTCAGTCGCGCGCTGAAGGAAGTGATCGCCTGCTTCCCGGTCTACCGCACGTATATCGACGGCAGCGCGCCGTCCGACGCCGACCGGCGCGATCTCGACTGGGCGATAAGGCTGGCGCGACGCCACGATAAAATGCTCGACCACAGCGTGTTCGACTTTCTCGGCGAACTGCTGACCGCCGACCTGGTGGCCGAGCCACGCAGCGGCTTCAGTCGCCAGACGGTGGTCCGTTTCGCCATGCGGATCCAGCAATATAGCGGGCCGGTGATGGCCAAAGGCCTCGAGGACACCGCGTTCTACCGCTATAACCGTTTCGTCGCCCTGAACGAGGTGGGTGGCCACCCCGACAGCTACGGCGTGTCGCTATCCGCGTTCCACCGCGCCAACGCGCAACGCGCCCGCCGCTGGCCGCATGCCATGCTCGGCACCTCGACGCACGACACCAAGCGCGGCGAGGACACCCGGGCGCGGCTCGCCGTGCTGTCCGAACTGCCGGACGAATGGGCCCGCCAGGTGCAAGCCTGGAGCCGCATCGTGCGCGCCCGCCGCGGCGATGTCGAAGGCACCGCACCGCCCGACCGCAACGACGAATATCTGCTCTACCAACTGCTGATCGGCAGTTGGCCAGCCGAGCTGACCGGCACCGGCCGCCCGTCGGCGGAGGCGCTGCGGGCGTACGGCCAGCGTATCGAGGGCGCCTTGGAGAAATCCCTGCGCGAGGCCAAGCTCCATTCGAGCTGGGCCGCCCCCGACAGCGCCTACGAGGACGCCATGCTGGGGTTCGCGCGGGATGCGCTCGATCCCGAAAAATCCGACGCGTTTCTCGATGCGTTTCTGCCGTTCCAGGCGAGGATCGCGGAGCTCGGCGTGCGCAACAGCCTGGTGCAGACGGCGCTGAAACTGACCTTGCCGGGCATGCCCGACATTTATCAGGGCGCCGAGCTGTGGGACCTCAGTCTGGTCGATCCCGACAATCGCCGCCCGGTGGATTACGCCACGCGAGCCGCGTTGCTCAGCCGGATCGACGCCGACCTGCAGGGCGACCGCGCCGCCACGATGCGCGCGCTGCTGGCCGACTGGCGTGACGGCGGTATCAAACTGGCGATCACTGCGACCCTGCTGCGCTTCCGGGCCGCCCACCCCGAGCTGTTCAACACCGGCAGCTATGAGCCAGTGGACGCGCAAGGCAGCCAGGCGGACCGGATCGTGGCGTTCCGGCGCACACTCGACAGTCAGACCATGATCGTCGTCGCCGCCCGGTTCCCCACCCGCGAGGCGGCGTGGGACGCGACGACCATCCCGAGCGAAGACGGCGAGACCACATGGACCGACCTGCTGACCGGCCGCGAGGTCACCACACTCACCGCAGCCGCCCTCCTCACCGACCTGCCCGTGGCGGTGCTGGTGACGGGTGAGCGGGTGGGATGAGACAGCAAGGAAGCTGGGCTCTGCCCAGACCCGCACAGGGGTGGAGCCCGTTCGATCTCCTGGCGATAAGGCTCTTGGCCCGGCACGCGAAGGCGCGTGCCGCACCTGCGGGGCGGGGCGGGGCGGGGCGGGGCGGAGGCGGCGCCACGCCTTCCTTCGCCTCCTCCATGCCAAAGTCCCCATCTTGCCAGCGCAGCCGGGGGGTATGGTATGGGGGTGCGGGAGCGGGCGTGGCGAAATGGTAGACGCAGCAGACTTCATTGGAGTGCCCGCGGGGAAATCCGCGGCGTAGAACCGCCCAAATTCGGGGAACGCTAACGACGCCGCAAGGCGTCCAGGCCAATCCCGAGCCAAGCCCCGGTCGGCCATGGTCGGCGGGGAAGGTGTAGAGACTAGACGGGGGGCGCCTAAGGCGGGCCGGGTTGGCCTGTTATGGCGAAGGGATAGTCCAGACCACGAACGGCGGCAGCCCCTGGGGCAGCACGGCGGCGGCGAAAGTCGAAGTGGTACGAAAATCTGTTTCTCGTTCGAGAGTGCGGGTTCGAGTCCCGCCGTCCGCACCACCATCGGCCATCTGCATTTTTGACGATACGTTTTCGCAACGATATCGTATGCTGCGCGGCAGGCCCATCGTCCGGGCTGCAGGCGGCATATGATGGGCAGGTCGAGATGACGGGTATCGCCAACACCGCGGTCGATCAGGGGCAATCGGTCGCGAGTGCGGCACATAGCATCGCCGATCTGCGGCGCATGGGCGACCGATCCGTGCTGATCGATATCGAGACCGAGCCAGCCGTATTGTACAGCGCGCCAGCGGGGATCACCGACGCGAGGCAGATCAGCGCGGCATCGGCGGAGTTGCATTCGCAATTCATCGCACCGCGGCAGGTGACGCCGCCTGGCCGGTCGGTGACGATGCTGCGCGATGTGACGGTGCTGCCGAATGCCGCGATCGTGACGGCGGACGGGCATATCATTCGCGAATCCTGTTTTCCCTATACCGAGCGATGGCTGGGGACGTTCTTCGCGCCCTGGATCACCGATGGCGAAACCGCGCTGCGGGTGCGCGTCGAACCGCGGGAGGTGGTCGATCGGCCGGCGGTCTATGTGCGCGAGCATGGCGAGATGGGGTTTTTCCATTGGATGCATTCGGTGCTGCCGCGCACCGACGTGTTCGCACGGCATGGGCTGTCCAACGAATTCACCCTGCTATGTGCCGCGGGGCCTGGATTTCAGCGCGAGGGGCTGGAGCTCGCGCGACTGGAAGGTGTCGCGCGGATCGCACCGCTGCTGGACCGGGCGCAACGGTTTCACGACCTTCTGTTTCCCTCACCCCTGGTGCGGGACGGCGATTTCTGGTTACGCCCGCCAAGTGTGGCGGATTTCTACGATGGTTTGTCGGTGCCCCCGGCGCGGGGGCCACGGCGGTTGTACATCACGCGGCGGGATGCCCAGGTGCGGCGGTTGCGCAACGAGGCGGCATTGCTGGAGCGGCTGCGACCGCTGGGCTTCGTCGCCGTCGATCTGGAAACCTGGAGCTTTGCCGCCCAACTCGCGGTGTTTCGCGGCGCCGAGATGGTGGTTGGCGTGCATGGCGCCGGCCTGTCGCACGTGATCGGCATGCCGCGCGATGCGGCGGTGCTGGAAATCCTGCATCCCAGGCGGTTCTGGCCGACCTATCGGGCGATGTCGGCCCGACGTGGCCTGCGCTATGGCTTCCTCGTCGGCGAGGACCAGGACCCGCCGGGGGCTGGCGATGGCTTCGATTTCGAGGTCGACATCGATCGGCTGCTGGGCGTTCTGGGCGAGATGGGGATGGCTTGAGGCCGTGCGCCGGGTCGGTGGAGCATCCCTCGCGATCATGGCGGCTGGCGCCCTGTGGGCCGCGGGTGCCGCACCGATGGCAGGCCCGGTCGCGCGGGGTGAGGCGGAGCGGACGAGCTCGGCACTGACGGTGGATGATTTCGGGGCCAAGGGGGACGCGCACACCGACGATGGCGCGGCGTTTGCCGCCTATGCCGGCTATCTGCGCCAGCAATACGCCGCCGGCCGACCGCCGCGCGCGTGGCGACTCGGCGCCGGCAAGATCTACGTGGTCAGCGCGCCGATCGATCTCACCAACTTCCTGCATTACGCGTTCGACGGGGCCGGCAGCACCATCGCGGTCAATGCCGGTGGGGTCTATGCCGCGCTCGACATGCTCGGCACCGAGGATATCCGGCTGCAGAATCTGCGCATCACGTGCGGCAGCCAGGCATCGCCGTGCGTCAATGGCATTCAGTTCGGTCGCGCGACCGATGGCACCACCAAGGCCGAGAATAATTTCGACAACATCGAGCTCGACGGCTTCTTCACCCAGGCCGCCGTCTATAATCACGGATCGGAGCTGTTCCTGGCGTCCGCGCTGATCGCGCGCAACCGCTATGCCGGGCCGTCCTGGAGCTACGCGCTGATCGAGGACGGCACCAACCATTGGCCGTTGACCAGCCGGTTCGTCACCACCAGCGTGGCGGCCGACAGCTATGCGTCGTTCACTGGCCAGAATTTTGTGCGTCCGGTGCTGTATAATAAAGGCAATGGCCCGGCGGTGTGGATGTCGGGGCTCGGCGGGTCACACAGCTATGTCGGCGGCTATGTGCAGGTGCAGGGTGACGGCGCCTATCCGGCCGCCGTGCTGTCCTTCACGGATCGCAGCGGTTTCGCCCATGAGGCGACGGGACTGGTTTGGGACGTCCATGCGGAGCTGCATCCGAGCGCGATGTTCCTGGTTTCGGGGGCCATCGCACCGTCGATCGATGGACTCGCGGTGCGCGATGCGATGGTGCAATCCGATACGCTGTTCGCGCTCGACCACGGCGTGGCATCGCTGCGGCTATTGTCCGCTGACATAGCAACACCGCGATTCCTGCGAGCCACCGCGCGTTATTTCGATCGCCCGGCCGGGTATGCGATGACCGGCGACATCGCCGTTCTGAGCGCCTATGCGACGGCGTGGAATGCGCCGGGCGGTTTCAGCGGCCGGCTGGCGAGCGATCATCTGTCCGGCTTCCGGTTCGGTCGCGGCGTGGTGACCGCGCAAACGCTCGACGGTGTCACGGTGCTGGCAAACCCGCCTGGTGCGTATGCGGCGCCGCAGGGGTCGGCGCCGCATGCTGACGCGGCAAATCGGTAAATGTTTTTATAGGAGAATGACCATGCGGACATCATCATCCCGTCGCGAGCGTGGCTGAGCGGATGGCACGCGCCGCCTGCCTCATGATGCAAAAGGACGAAAGCCTGCTGTTGAAGGCATGGCTCGTCTATCATGGCTATCTGTTTGGCTTCGAGAATCTGTACGTTTACGACAACGGATCCACGCGGCAGGACGTGATCGATCTGCTGCGGGCGTTTGAAGCGGTTGGCGTGCATATCGACCGGTCACACAATCTGCCGATCGATTTCGATCGGAAAGGCCACATCTTTGGCGACCGAATTCGCGAGATGGAGGCAAACGCCGACTACGATATCGTCTTTCCACTCGACTGCGACGAGTTCGTGGCAATCGCCGACGCGGACGGCCGCGACTGCCAAGACGGGTTCAGCTGCTCTCGCGCCAAAATCCACCGCCATCTGGAGGGAATGGTCGGCGAGCGTCGGATGATCCGGCTGCGCCACTGTCTCGACGTTCGGCCCGGTCATCTCGATCTGTTCCGGGTCGTGGATTTCACCAAATGCGTCGTGCCACTTGGCAATTTCCGTAGCATCGATCATGGCTTTCATGATGCCCGGGCGCGCGGCATCGACGAGGTGGGTACCACCGACATCATGTATGTGCATATGCACAGCAAGCCGTTTGCCGACCTGATGCGGCATGCGCGCCAGAAATTGTCGGCATTCGTCGACGTCGACGACGCAGCGGCGCTACGGGCGTTTACCGGTGTCGGCAAACATCTGGTTCGGTATTTCGCGATGACGCCGGAGATCTATGCGGCCGATCTCGGAACCTACCGCTATCCGCTGGTGCGGTTCGGCGGCTTCATCCGCTTGCTGGGCGCGCTGATGTCGACGGACGAACTGCGCGCCGCCTGGTGTGTCGGGGCGGCGGCGCTGGGCGAGCGCCAGGTGATCGAGATCGACGGTACGTTCGATGCCCGACTATATGAGCTGGCCAATCCGGATGTCCGGCGGAGCAGCATGAACGCCGCGGTGCACTACTGCCTGTTCGGCTACAGCGAGGGACGGCGACTGCGGCCCACACACGATGCCGCGATGCCGATCGGGGAACCGCGGCCGACCTCGCGCATTGCCATGCTGGTGGATCTTGCGAGGTAAGGCCAGGCGTCTCTATGGCCTCTGCTCGCAATGTCCATGGCATTGAAAGTGAACGGTTATCGGGACGAACATCACGATGCGACACCGCCAGACCAAGGCCCTTTTGACGGTTCTGCTGCTCGCCGCATGTGTCGGGATCAGCGCTTGCAGCTCATCGTTCGGCAGCGGCTCCAGCCCGCCGGACGACGCGGTTGTGCTGCCGGATGGCGCGCATGTGGTGTGCGCGGACGGGTCAGCACCGCCGTGCAAATGAGCTAAAACGTTTTATGCATATCGAGTTAGGGTGGACGACAGACTCTTCTTTTTCTGAAGAAAAAGAAGCAAAAAGACTTTCGTCCATTGGAGTCGAACGGTTGCAACTGCGCGAGTCCAATGGACGAAGGTTCGGTCTTTTCGGGCATCGGTGTCACGGCTCCGGCATGCATGATCCCGCGGCGGCCGCCCGCGCGACCACCTGGCCGGAAAACACGACGTCCCCGCCACTCATCGCGGCACCGCCGGCGTGGATCGCGTCGGCCGCCCAGCTGTTGCAGGTGTGCAACAGGGTGTATTCGCTGCGGGCGGCATAGAAGAGGCTGCCGGGATAGCGGCCCGGCCCGATCAAATGCGGCGTGCCGTCGGCCGAGTGCTCGATGTCCTGCCAGATATAATCCTCCATCGCCCGCACGCCGACCGCCGTCAGCGTCAGCCGCGTGACCTCGCCGCGCGGGTAGGCGGCGTCAGGCTGTTTTGACAGCCCGGTAACCTGTATCAGAGACGGGCCCGGAAACGGCCCCAGCAGAAACTCGCTCGGTGTGTTGGGCGGGGCGGTCAGAAACGTCCGTTTGCCATAGCCGAACGATAGCGCTGTTGCGGTCGGGAACACCTGGCGAAACACCGCGAGCGGCCCGGCGAGCTCCATGGCGGGCAAGGCAAGCTCGACGTGCCAACCGCGGCTGATGATGAAGATCTGCGCACCCGTCTCGGCGCGTGGCGCACAGACCGGCGGGGACGGGCCTGAGCAGGCGGACAGGAGGATCGAAAGGGCTGCCAGAGCCGTGGCGGAACGGCGTCCCAGCATGGGCAAGGCGGCCTCATTCGGGCGTATCGATATCCTCCAGGCTGAACTGGTCGGCTTCCTCATCGTAGCTGAACAACTCGGCATACCGGCCCCAATGGATGGCGGCGCGCAGAGTTTCCTCGGCATAGTCGGGCGACATGTGATCTTCCAACTCGTCGCGAAAGCGCACCGCCGAGGCGCGGTGGTTCCAGCGCTCATCGAGCGTGCGGCGGATCGCGGCGGTGAGTGGCACATGCGCGCGCAACGCGTCGCCGAAGATGATTTTGCGCGTGTCCGTGTCGGCCTCGGCGAATTGTCGCCCGGCATCGGTGAGGTGAATATCGCCTTCTTCGAGCAACGCCAGGCGCAGGGTCTGCATCGCCTCGCCGAGCGGCAACAATTCGTCAGCCTCGAGTTGCAGCGAGCCCGCCAGTGCCGGCAGATCCGCCTTGCCGTCATAAGGCGGCGCGGCCAGCGCCTCGATCAGGCCGGCCAGCAGATTGGTGGAAACAGCGTGCAAGGGCGTGGCGAAACCGGTGTCGGGCGTCGCGGGCGCCAGGCTGGCGGCGGGCTTGACCGCGCGTCGCGTCATCAGGGCGTAGATGTCGTCCACCAGCTGGCGGAATTCCGGGGCCAGGCGATTGCGCGGGTGCGGGAACGGCACGGCGAGCTCGCTCGCAACCCGACCGGGGTTGGACGAGAACACCAGGATGCGATCGCACATCAGCACCGCCTCCTCGATGTTGTGCGTGACCATCAGGATCGACTTGATCGGCAGCTTGCCGTCCGACCACAGGTCGATGAGATCGGTGCGCAGCGTCTCGGCGGTCAGCACATCGAGCGCGCTGAACGGCTCGTCCATCAACAGCAGATCGGGATGGACGACCAGCGCGCGCGCGAGGCCCACTCGCTGGCGCATGCCGCCGGACAGCTCCTTCGGATAGGCGCTCTCGAAGCCGCCGAGGCCGATCAGGTCGATCGCCTCCTCCGCGCGCTTGTCCCGCTCGGCGCGCGCGACACCTTGCGCCTCCAGGCCGAGTTCGACGTTCTGCTGCACCGTCAGCCAGGGAAACAGCGCGAAGCTCTGGAACACCATGGCGACACCCTCGACCGGCCCACGCACCGCACCGCCGCGCCAAAACACCTCGCCCGCGGTGGGTCGCAACAGGCCAGAGACGATGCGCAGCAAGGTCGACTTGCCCGAACCGGAGCGGCCGAGCAGGCCGACGATCTCACCGGTCTTCAGCGTGACATTGACGTCGTCGAGCACCAGCAGATCGGCGTTGCTGTCCTTGTGATAGGATTGCCGGCAGCCACGCACTTCCAGCAGGCTGGCGGTAGAGACGGTGGCATCCATCGCGGAGCACTCCTTCACATCACGGTGCGGCGGCTGGAATAGGCATAGAGCGGCCGCCAGAACAGCCGGTTGAACAGGACCACGTAAATCGACATCACCACCACGCCAAGCACGATGCGGTGGAAGTCGCCGGCGTCGGTGGCGTGGGCGATATAGGCGCCGAGCCCGTGCGCCGACAGCTTGGAATCGCCCCAGGAGGCCACTTCCGAGACGATGGCGGCATTCCACGAGCCGCCGGACGCGGTGATCGCTCCCGTCACGAAATACGGGAACACACCCGGCAGGATCACCCGGCGCCACCAGAGCAGGCCACCGACGCGAAAATTCTGTGCCGCCTCCTGCAGATCCCCTGGGAACGCCGCGGCCCCGGCAATGACGTTGAACAGGATGTACCACTGGGTGCCCAACACCATCAGCGGGGTGAGGAAGATGTCGGCGTTCAGATGATAATAGACGATCACGATGACGAACGGCGGAAACAGCAGATTGGCGGGGAACGCTGCCAGGAACTGCGCCACCGGCTGCACCCGCCGCGCCCACGCCGGACGCAGGCCGAGCCACACGCCGATCGGCACCCAGATCAGCGACGCCATCGCCATCAGGATGATCACCCGCAACAGGGTGAACAGGCCGAGCAGGAACGCCTCGCCCACATCGCCCCAGCTCAGCGCGTCGGACACGTAGACCACGATCTTCCACACCGCCCAGGCGACGATCACGGCGGTGATCGCGCCGAACACCATATCTCCGCCGCGGGAGGATTGGCGGGTCGGCGCGGCGCGGAAGGTCGGCCAGGATAGACGCAGCCCGGTCACGGTGCCGACCACACGCTCGACGGCATCGCCGGCCACCCGCATCACGTGGGTTCGGCGCAGCAGCGCCAGCACCCAGGGGTCGGGGGCGGTGGCGCTCGCCGTGGTCTCGAAGCGGAATTTGGCGGACCAGGCGACCAGCGGGCGGAACAGCAGCTGGTCATAGGCCAGAATCACCACCAGCATCGCCAGGATCGCCCAGAACACCGCGCCGACATCCTGCTTTTCCAGCGCCAGCGCGACGTAGGAACCGATGCCTGGCAATTTCCAGGTGTTGTCGCCCAGCGTGATGGCCTCACTGGCGACCACGAAGAACCAGCCGGCCGACATCGACAGCATGGTGTTCCACACCAGGCCGGGCATGGCGAACGGCACCTCCAGCCGCCAGAAGCGCTGCCAGCCGGACAGGCGGAAACTCTTGGTCGCCTCGTCGAGATCGCTCGGCAGCGTGGTCAATGACTGATAGAAGCTGAACGCCATGTTCCAGGCCTGGCTGGTGAAGATGGCGAAGATCGCGGCCAGCTCCAGCCCCATCACGCGGCCCGGAAACAGGCTCATGAAGAACGCGATGGTGAAGGTCAGGAAGCCCAGCACCGGCACCGACTGCAGAATGTCGAGGATCGGGATCATGATCAGACCCGCGCGGCGGCTTTTGGCGGCGAGCGGGGCGTAGGTGAAGGTGAACAGCAGCGACGCCGCCAAGGCCGCGAACATGCGCAGCGTGGTGCGCAACGCATAGTCCGGCAGATGACGCGGATCGAGGGTGATGGCACTGGTCTCCAGCGCGTCGAGCGGCACCAGAGTGCCCCGCGCCGAGTTGGACAGGGCGACCAGAGCCCCAAAGACGAACAAGAGCGCCGCCGCGTCCCAGATGTTGGGAAGCCGCCGCCCAGTAATCGAAGCCGGTCGCGTGATGCTGGACATGACAATGCGTCCGTTGCAGGGCTTCGGAATGGTGCGGCGCAGCAGCCGCGCCCTGTTACATCAGCCCCCCGCCCCTGTCACCCCGGCGAACTGTTGCGGTTTCGTGAAGTCATTGGGGGTGGTTTGGAATGGCCACCGGAGGGAGCGCCCGGCTTGCTTGCTTGCTAAACGCCACTCCCCAAACCACCCCCAGTGCTCCCGAAGCCGTCGCTGCCGCGGGTGGTGGGGGGGAGGGTTGGGACTTCGCTCCAGGTGGCATGCACCACGGGGGCCAGCACGGCCTGGGCGATGCGCATGCCGCGTTCGACGGTGAACGGCGTGTCGCCGGCGTTCATGACGATGATCTGTAGTTCGCCGCGGTAGTCTTCGTCGATGGTGCCGGGGCTATTGGGCAGGGTGATGCCGTGTTTCAGCGCCAGCCCCGAGCGCGGGCGGATTTGCAGTTCGGTGTTGGGTGGCAGGGCGATGGCGAGGCCGGTGGGGATCAGCGCGCGGCCACCGGGGGGGATTTCCACGGGCGTGGTGACGGCGGCGAGCAGGTCCATGCCGGCGGCGCCCGCGGTGGCGTAGGACGGCAGCGGCAGATCCTGGCCGTGTGGCAGGCGTTGCACGGCGATCGGCATGGTCATGCGAGGAACTCCGCCATGCGGGCGGCCAGGCGGCGCGCCACGTCGTCCTTGTCCAGCCGGGGCCAGGTCTCGATGCCGGCTGCGGTGACCAGGTGCACCTGGTTCTCGGGGCCGCCCATGATGCCGGTGGCTGGCGAGACGTCGTTGGCGACGATCCAGTCACAGGCTTTGCGGCGACGCTTGTCTTGCGCGTGGGCGGCGAGGTCGTGGGTTTCGGCGGCGAACCCCACCACCAGGCGGGGACGGCTTGGACCCGGGGCCGCGATGGCGGCGAGAATGTCCGGATTGGCGATCAGATCGAGCGGCGGGGGGGCGCCCCCTGGTGTCTTCTTCAGCTTGCGCTCGGCGGGGTGGGCCATGCGCCAGTCGGCAACCGCGGCGGCGAACACCGCGATATCGGCTGGCAGGGCCGCCTCGCAGGCGGCCAGCATCTCGGCGGCGGTCTCCACGGCAACCGCCCGCACCCCAGGCGGATCGGGCAGCGCCACCGGGCCATGCACCAGCGTGACGCGCGCGCCGAGGGCCGCGAGGGCGACGGCGATCGCGTGACCCTGGCGACCGCTGCTGCGATTGGCGATGTAGCGCACCGGGTCGATCGGCTCGTGCGTCGGCCCGCTTGTGACCAGCGCGTGGCGGCCGGCCAGCGGCTTCGGCGCATCGAGCAAGGCTGTGATGGCCGCGAGGATCGCCGGCGGCTCGGACAGGCGACCGGGACCGAACTCATGGCAGGCCATCGCACCTTCGTCCGGGCCGATCACGTGGATGCCGCGGGCGCGCAGGGTCGCCATGTTGGCCTGGGTCGCGGCATGCAGCCACATGCGCACGTTCATCGCCGGCGCCACCAGCACCGGCTTGTCGGTGGCCAGCAGCAAGGTGCCCGCGAGGTCGCCAGCGAGCCCGGCCGCCATCCGCGCCAGGATGTCCGCACTGGCCGGGGCCACCACCACCAGATCGGCGCTGCGGGACAGTTCGATGTGGCCCATCTCGCTGTCGTCGGTCAGCGAGAACAGGTCGGTATAGACCTTCGTTTCACTCAGTGCCTGCAGCGACAGGGGAGTCACGAAGCGCGCGCCGGCCTCGGTCAGCACGCAGGTGACGGCACAGTCGCGCGCGCGCAGCAGGCGGATCAGTTCCAGCGCCTTGAACGCGGCGATGCCGCCGCTGACCACCAGCAGAACACGCCGACCGCTCAGGCTCACAGGCGCCAGCCGGAATGGATCGCGGCGATGCCCCCGGACAGATTGCGCACCTTCACCTGGGCGAAACCAGCGTTGCCCATCATCTCGGCCAGGGTCTCCTGATCCGGGAACATGCGGATGCTCTCAGCGAGGTAGCGGTAGCTGTCGGCGTCGCCGGCGATCGCCTGACCGAGGCGCGGCAGCACCTGGAACGACCAGGCATCATACACCGGCGCCAGGGCGGCCACCCGCACCCGGCTGAACTCCAGGCACAGAAACCGCCCGCCCGGCCGCAGCACCCGCCGTGCCTCGGCCAGCACCGCATCCTTGTCGGTGCAGTTGCGCAGGCCGAACGCCATCGAGACGGTATCGACCGAGCGATCCGGCAGCGGCAGATGCTCGGCGTCCGCGGTCAGGAACGACAGGCCCGCCACCAGGCCGCGTCGCAGGGCACGGTCACGACCCACCGACAGCATGGACGCGTTGATGTCGGACAGGATCGCCGGACCACCGCCGCGGCCGAGCCATAGAAAGCTGATGTCGCCGGTGCCGCCGGCAAGATCGAGCAGCGTGCGACCGGGCCGCGGGTCGAGGGCCGTGGCGAACACCTGTTTCCAGGCGCGATGGATGCCCAGCGACATCAGGTCGTTCATCAGGTCGTAGCGCGGCGCGACACTGTCGAACACCGCGCGCACCATCGGCTTCTTGGCGTCGCGCGGGACTTGGCGATAGCCGAAATCGATCGCGTCGGCGTCGGCGTTCGCGATTGGGGGAGATTTGTCACTCATACCGGCACTGTATAGTTTTGCCGACCATGCCGGAACTCCCCGAAGTCGAGACCGTGATGCGCGGCCTGCAGGCGCGCCTGGAAGGGCGTGTGATCCGCCATGCCGCGGTGCATCGGGCCGACATGCGCTGGCCGTTTCCGCTGAATCTGGCGGCCCGCCTCACCGGTGCCCGGGTCGAAAGCTTTCGCAGGCGGGCGAAATATATCCTGATGCGGCTCGATGGTGGTGACAGCGTGCTGATCCATCTCGGCATGTCCGGCCGCATGCAGCTCGGCCCCGCCGGGCGCAACGCGCTCACCCTGCACGAACATCTCACGCTGGAGACCGACGACGGGTGGCGCGTCGGCTTCGTCGACCCGCGCCGGTTCGGCTCGGTCGATCTGGTGGCGACAGCGCACGAGGACGAACACAGACTGCTGGCAGCCCTCGGCGTGGAGCCGCTCGACGGCGCGTTTACCCCGGCGTCGCTGTCCGCTTCCCTGGCGGGCCGCGCCACCTCCATCAAGGCTGCCCTGCTCGACCAGCGGAACGTGGCGGGGCTGGGTAACATCTACGTGTGCGAGGCACTGTTTCGCGCCGGCATCAGTCCGCGCCGCCTGGCGCACAGCGTCGCCGGCACGCGGGCGGCGCGCCTGGTGCCGGCGATCAAACAGACACTCACCGAGGCGATCGCCCAAGGTGGCAGCTCGCTGCGCGACTACGTGCAGCCGAGCGGCGAACTGGGCTACTTCCAACACGCCTGGAAAGCCTATGGCCGCGAAGGCGAACCCTGCGAACACTGCCCAGGCACGCCCGCATGCGCCGGGATCCGCCGCATCACCCAATCCGCCCGCAGCACGTTCTATTGCGCGCGCACGCAACGGTGAGGGGGCGGTGAGCAAGCAAGGAAGGCTGGGCTCTGCCCAGACCCGCAAAGGGGCCGCGCCCCTTTGAACCCCCAGACTTAAGGGTAGGTGACGAAGGGGGCTTACTCGGAGGTTGCAGCCTCGGTGCCAGCCCCCTTCGTCACCTACCCTTCACATCTAAGGTCCAGGGGCTTGGCCCCTGGCGGGTCCGGGCAGAGCCCGGCTTACTTGCTTCCTCAGCGCCACCCTTCACCGGTGCATGGGCGCACAGTAGAACTGTGGGCAATGATGTGGGGGATGGGGCATGGCCGAGATGATTTTGGTTGAGGTGCATGAGGCGGTTGGCGTGATTCGGCTCAATCGGCCGGCGGCGTTGAATGCGTTGTGTGACCAGTTGATGGATGAGTTGGGCGCGCAGTTGTTGGCGTTCGACGCGGATCCGGCGATCGGGGCCATCGTGTTGACGGGATCCGAGAAGGCGTTCGCGGCCGGGGCCGACATCAAGGAGATGAAGGACCGATCCTATCCCGCGGTGTTTCTCAATGATTTCATCGGCATGCGGTGGGAGACGGTGTTGCGGGTGCGCAAGCCGGTGATTGCCGCGGTGGCCGGGTTTGCGTTGGGCGGTGGCTGCGAGCTCGCGATGATGTGCGATCTGATCCTGGCTGCTGACACGGCGAAGTTTGGCCAGCCGGAGATCAATCTCGGGGTGATTCCCGGGGCTGGCGGGACGCAGCGGCTGACGCGGGCGGTGGGCAAATCCAAAGCGATGGAGATGGTGCTCACCGGCCGGATGATGGATGCAGCCGAAGCCGAGCGCGCCAATCTGGTGAGTCGGGTGGTGCCGGCCGACGGGTTGATGGAGGAGGCGATCAAGGTTGCCAGCAAGATCGCCGCATTGTCGCCGGTGGCGACCGTGATGGCCAAGGCGGCGGTGAACCGCGCGTTCGAGACGAGTTTGACCGAGGGGGTGCGGGCCGAGCGGGCGCTGTTTCTGTCGCTGTTCGGGTCGCCTGACCAGCGCGAGGGGATGGCGGCGTTCGCGGAGAAGCGTCGCGCCTCCTTCCAGGCGCGCTAACGGGGGCGCCTCCTTCCAGGCGCGCTAGCGGGAGGCGCCTCCTTCCAGGCGCGCTAGCGGGAGGCGCCTCCTTCCAGGCGCGCTAACGGGGGCGCCTCCGTCCGGGCGCGCTGACACGCGTTTCATGTCTGCGATGTCGGGAGGGCGGGTCAAGGAGGGTTGGGTTTCTTGACTCGGTCCGGCGGTATCCCTAGAAGACGCCTCTTGTCCGGTCGGTTGCCGCTGGCATCCGCGCCATCATTTTGCGTTCCTTTTGTCGACTGAAGAGCACCCATGGCCAACACCGCCTCCGCCCGCAAGCGTATCCGTCAGACCGAACGTCGCACTGAGCGCAACGCTGCGCGCAAGTCGCGCATGCGGACCTTCATGAAGAAGGTCGAGACGGCGATTGCCGGCGGCGACAAGTCTGCCGCCGCGGAAGCGTTGCGCGCGGCCCAGCCGGAATTGCAGCGTGCGGCCACCAAGGGCGTTGTGCATGCCAACACCGTGGCCCGCAAGATCTCGCGGCTGTCCGCGCGCATCAAGGCGCTCGGCGCCAAGTGAGACTGCGGGCGCGGCTGATTTGCCGCGCCATTGCGTGCACAGATACTTCATCTTTTTGAAGTATTCTGTATAGTTTTTAGACGGATATAAGCATTCCCTCTATCGCCGCAGTATCAATCGGCGAATAGAACGTTGCTCGCTAGAAACTCTCCCGTGTTCATATTGCGAATGACTGAGCTAGCCGCTTTTCCGATTGCGCCAAGCGGGCTTTAAGCTTAGTCATTACTCGGGCGCTTGCGGCTTCTAAGCTGCGGTTCAGATCAAGTTATGTATCGCCCCCTCAACTCGAGGGATGCGCCTGCCCAATCCGGCCGCAAGGCCGGTGCAGGGTCGTCGTGCGCGATGCGGAGTGGTGGGCTGCAGGTGGGTGTGGAACGAATGGAGGCTTGCCTGTCTAGCGAACATCCATTCCCTGATCCGGCCAAAAAGGACCCCCATCACGCGGCGCCCCAACTCGCGGCCCAATGGGCGCGCATCCGCGGACGACTGCAAAACGAAGTCGGCGACGTGGAATACCGCACATGGTTGCGGCAGATGACTTTGTCCGGACTGGACGGCGATGAGATCACCTTGCGCATGCCGTCCCGGTTCCTGCGCGATTGGGTGCGCAGCCATTACGGTGATCGGCTGACTGCCCTTTGGAAAGAAGAGAACAGCCAGATACGGCGCGTGGAGATCCGTGTCGGTCCGGCGGCGCCGGCGACACCGAACGGGACCGCGCACAGCGCGCCCGGCACCCGCCAGGGTGTGGTCACCCAGGCCGTCGGCGTCAACGGCCATGCACCGGACGCTGAACATCGACACGGCGAAGTAACCGGGCTCGCTGAATCGCTCAGCGCGGCACCTGAGGCGCCAGCGCGCACGCCGATCGGCGGGCGCGCTTCGGAAGGACGCGGCGAAGCCGGTACCCTGGACGCGCGCTTCACGTTCGACAGCTTCGTGGTCGGCAAACCCAACGAGTTCGCTTATGCCTGCGCACGCCGGGTGGCCGAACAGCCGGCGTGCCAGGGGTTCAATCCGCTGTTCCTGTATGGCGGCGTCGGACTGGGCAAGACCCACCTGATGCACGCCATCGCCTGGGAGCTGAGCGAAGGTAGCAATGCGACGCGCGCGCCGTCCGTGGTGGCCTACATGTCGGCCGAGAAGTTCATGTATCGCTTCATCGCGGCGTTGCGCACCAAATCCACGATGGAGTTCAAAGAGGAACTGCGCAGCGTCGACGTGCTGATGATCGACGACCTGCAGTTCCTGATCAACAAGGACGCGACCCAGGAAGAGTTCTTCCACACGTTCAATGCGCTGGTCGATGCCGGCAAGCAGATCGTGGTGTCGTCCGACAAATCGCCCTCGGACC
>Ga0116226_10001463_pt1 | contig 20466 bp, 17 predicted proteins | sample S1TSphfallax_FD_89692 | JGI IMG/M metagenome (GOLD analysis project Ga0116226, IMG submission 89692) | Host-associated microbial communities from peat moss isolated from Minnesota, USA - S1T2_Fa - Sphagnum fallax MG | ecosystem: Host-associated > Plants > Peat moss > Unclassified | place: USA... | reverse complement strand
TGACGGCGCGGATCGATGGCAAGCGGCTGATCGTGCAACGGCGGACGGTGACGGGAGATGCGGCGGTGGTGGCGCAGGTGACTCCGCCGGATGGGCCAAAGCGTGGGCTGGCGCTGACTCAGACGGCGCCGGGTCAGGCAGATGGCGCGATGGATGCGGCGGCGCCGGGGGTTTGGCGGGTGGAGGATGGGCACCACCTGGCGTTCGCGGCGGCAGGGCAGGACAATCCGCTGGAATATGCCGATTTGCGGGCGACGGCGGACCGGATGGGGCCGCTGGTGCGGGCGAGCGGCGGGGGCGTGACCTGGCTGGGGGCGACGGGGGCGCCGCGGCTGGTGCGGGTGGGAATGCATGATACAGCGGCGGGGCCGGGGTGGATTGGGCTGCGGCGGCGGGATGCGCATTTGGTGACGGGGGTGGATACGGTGCCGCTGATGCCGCCCTGGGCGGCTTTGCCGTTGTTGTTGGGGCTGGCGTTGGCGGCTTGGCGGCGGGAAGCTCGGTAAGAAGAAGCCGTTCTTCTTTGAAAAAAAGAACCAAGAAACATTTGCTTATTTGGTTACTTGGTCCAATTCGAATTAATGGATGATGCATACGGCGCTACGGCCTTCGCGCACGGCGCTGGCTGAAATTTTCGTGTCTAGCGTCGCGAGCTTGCCGGCGTGCGCTACGGCTAGGCCGAGCAAATAGGCGTCCGCGACTTGCTTGTGGCTTAGCAGGGCCGTGGAATCGAAACGTGCTGGGTCCAGCAGCGACACATCGTCGGGCCAGAAAACATGGCCAGGATGTTGCAACAATTTATTCAGGATTTCGGCGACGATGGCGGGCGAGGCTTGGGCGTTGGGATACGCCGGATGGCCGACGATGCGCACCACGCCGTTTTGCACCAGCGGGCAGGTAGCAAAGTTTTCGTTTGCTTCGGTGCCGAACCAGCGATGCGCGATGTCGTGGTGGATATGGGCTGGGTCGATCAAGGCGATGACGACGTTGACGTCCAGCAGGAACATTAGGGCAGTTCATCGCGCAGGGCGTTTACCTGGTCGAGCGTGACGCGGGCGGCCGGATTGGCGATTGCCAGCAAGGCGATGCCGTTACGCTCCGCCGGCGCCGGCGCCTGGTGCAACGCGCGGCGGGCGAGGCTGGAAATGACATCGCCAACAGTGCGCTCCTGCTGCGCGGCCAGGGCCTTGGCGGCATTCAGGACATCGTCATCGAGGGTCAGGGTCGTGCGCATTTGTTAGGCCTTTGGCGTTTGACATCACGCATCAAACGTCGCGCATCAGGGCGACTTTGTCAAGGTTCGGATGGCTTCACTGTCAGTGTAGGCGCGGGCGGTGCGGGACTGGGATTTGGAAGCCGTGGCTTTTGGCATAATGGGCCATGGAAAGTGTTGATCGAGGCCGGGAGCGTCGAGAGCCCACACGTCCGGGCAGCGATGTAGCGAAACAGCGTGCGGGTCTATGGATCGTGATCGAAAGCATATCAAATGCGAGGCGCTTGCGGCCTATTGTTGCTCTTGGAATCTTCTGATCCACGGCTTTGCAAGTGTAAAGCATGAGCGTGTCCGGCGCATTGCGCGGGGGGATTTGCCACGGTTGCGGGCGCAGATCGATGGGTTGCTGAAGGAAATTACGTAGCTTCCATGGCACGCATCGCTTCAAGGGCGATTCGGGCTACCCGCTTGGAACAAGCCGCTCCCGGCCAGGGTTGGCCGAGAGCGGACCGTCTGCTTTTGAATCTAAGGCCCCGAAGCAGACGAAGATCACGTAGTGTGGGCTTGCGCCCATAGGCGCTAATGTATCCGGAGTTGAAACAGCTTGTTGCCTAAGCTTGGTTCAAGACGGATGTCGTCGGCTGCCCCCATCGGCGCCCTCGACGATGACGTGGGCCGAACCATTAGGTTCATCGCCTAGGCCGCGCTGGACGAGGCGGCCGAGCACCGGATCGGCGGGTGCCTGGCCGTAGATTGCGAAGCCGGCGACGTTCGGGCTCCAGGTCCGCCCCGCTCATCGCTCGGGGCATGGTCTTGATGATGTCGCCGCGGATACCGAGGTCGCGCAGGGCCGGCTGCAGGACAGGCTTCAGCGTCCAGCGTGCTGCGCCGACCGGTGTTGGCCACGGCTCAAGTGGCAGGTGACCGGCAAACTCCCGCCGGCAGAGTCGGCTGTCGGCAAAATCCTGTCCCCAGAAACAGTTTTAGCAAGCTTATTTTATTTCGCAACCGGCTCGCGCCGGCGGAAAAGAGTATGTCTTGCGGGAACCCGCGAACGCTTGCGCCTTGCTTCGTCCTACGGTTTTCTTTGTACTCGCATCTCGCTCCTCGAAACCAATCTCCTCTTCAGAGATATGACGGCCGCGAATGGTGATCTCGGGCAGGCTTGAGCCGGCTTTCGCGGTTACGCGACGCCTGGTAATGAATTTCGAGTCAGTAATTGAAATGGTCATGCTTATCCGTCCTCACCGGATTGGTCGGCGCGGTAAGAAAATATGACTGTGAAAACCCTAATAGTGGATTAGCGATTCCGCCAGAAATCCTAAGCCCATAACGAGACACGACCAAAACAGATAGAGGCCGCCAACATTTGTTCATCACAATCGCTCTCCTTGCATCGGCTTCAAAACAGATGCCAATGTGATTATGCAATTTCAAATGAAATCGGTTGCGCCCCTTGCCACAGGGTCAATTCACCGAGTTTTCTGAGAAGACCTGGCTCGCTGGTGATCGTCAGGAAGTGGTTGCCGGCCAGCGTACCAGCCTTGCTGGCAAAATGCACCGCGCCGTAGCCAATCAAAATTTCGGTCTCGCTGACGCAGCCGGGGTAGAGCAGGATCTGTCCGGGCGACGGATAGGACGTGGCATTTTCGAATCCGATGCCGACTTCGAACGCCCCCATGGGAATCCAGCAGGCCTCCCCACTCCAGCGCACATGTATGATGCGGTTCCGATAGGGAAGCATGCGGCGGAAGGCTGCGGTCGTGGCGGGTGCTGCCTCCTGCTCGAAACGCGCCTCGAAGCTGAAGTCCTGGCCGGCGGCGATGCGAACGATTTCGGTCATGGTGATGAGGTTCCTGATTTGAATGTCTCCGGATCGAGTCTTTTCAGCGCAATCGTCATGACTTCCAGGGCCGCGGCGACATCGGCTTCGGTTACCTGCTCGTCAGGGTGGTGACTAATTCCGCCTTCGCATCTAATGAACAACATGCCGATGGGGCAGAGTGCTGCCATTGCCATCGCGTCATGGCCGGCGCCGCTGGGTAGATGCGGCGCAGGCAGCGCCGCCGTGGTGAGTGCTTCGGCCAGGATGCCTTGCAGGCGCTTGTCGCATGCCACCGCGGGTGCTGCATGGGTGCGTTGCATGGAGGCACCTACGGCGTTGTCGCGGGCGGCAATTTCTACTGCGCGGGCGATAGCCGTTACTGTTTCATCACGCTGGGCATCGCGCGGAGCGCGTACATCCACGGTGAATATGCAGGTTCCAGGAATGACATTTGCTGCGTTCGGCGCGACATTCAGGCGGCCGACGGTGGCTACGACGTCGCGGCGCGCGCGGGCGATTTGGCGGACGGCCAGCACCATTTCAGCCGTGGCGGCGAGCGCGTCGTGACGTTGTGACATCGGCACGGTGCCGGCATGTCCCGCCTGGCCGCTCACCGTGACTTCGAAACGCGCCGCGCCATTTATGGCGGTGACGACGCCAAGCGGCGCGCCTGCCTTATCCAGAACGGGACCTTGTTCGATATGAATTTCCAGATACGCAAATGCGCCTGACGCAGTGCAGTCACCGTCGGCCAGCGCTTCGGGATCGAGGCCGAAATCGCGGAGCGCCTGGGCCATGGTAATTCCATCCTCGTCGCGCGCTTCCAGTCGCGCCGGGGTGATTTGCAGCCCGGCGGCGGCCAGCGCACCCGTCAGGGTGACAGGGAAACGCACGCCCTCCTCGTCACCGAACGCGCGGATTTCGATCGTATATGGCAATGTGAGTTGTTTCGCCCGTGCTGCCAGTTCGATGCCGAGAGCCACGCCCAGACAGCCGTCGTAACGCCCGGCGTTGCGCACTGTGTCGATGTGCGATCCCAACAGAAGACGCGGGGTATCCGGCGACGCCGTGGAGTCGCGACCCACCAGTGTGCCGGAGGCGTCGAGCAGCGTGGTGAGCCCGGCGCGCTCCATCCAGGTGCGGACGAGTGCCACGGCGGTAGCGTGAGAAGGTGTCAGGAAAAGGCGGGTGATGGCGCCGGCGTCGGACGTGCAACCGGCCAAATCGTCGAGGTCACGCATAATTCGAGCGGCCGCGGCGTCGCTCATTCGCGACCGACCGTGCACTCGATCTGGCCGTGTGGTTCGTCGGTGGGGGTGAAGACCAGATTGTCGCCCGCCATGCCGAATTTGCTTAAATCGATCGGTATGTAATGTTTGTTGGGACAGGCGAGGGTGATGCTGGCGATTTCCGGCACCGCCTGGAGGGCGGCTTGCCCCATGCGGAACAGACTGTCCTGCACGCTGTAGCTATAAGTGGTGGCGAAGATCTCGATCATGGCCTGCAGGATCGCGGCATTCGTTGCAGTTGGGTTGGTGGGGGTGGCGGCCCACAGCCAGGTGGCATTCATGCTGGTGGCGGCGATCCGGTCGGTTGTTTCCGGCAGCGTGGTGTATTCGTCCATGACGTAATCGGTCCAGCCGGACGCAGTGGATTTCATGAACGTAAAATTTTCAATGCCGGAGCGTAGCGTGCTTGTGTCGCGGGTGCGCTGCAGGTGAACGGTCGGCTTGCCGTTCGAGTCGAGTACAAAACTGTGGCGGTGGGCGGTTCCGGCAACCGCCAGGCGCACCCATTTTGTCTCGTGGGCGGTAACGGAAACGCTACTGATATGTGCGTAACGCTCCAGGAAGCGGAGTGCTAGCGCCCGGCAAAAATCTTCGGGGTTGGCCTTGATGTTTTCGCGGGCGACGATGTTGACGATGTTCTTTATGGTGTCGGTGGCGATGACGGCGCGGTTGTCGGCATGCGTGTAGGCGCGATCGAAGTTGCCGCGGAGGATGACCAGCAGCGACAATTCGCACACTTCGTTGGTATCGCCATTGCGATGGACCCGCATGATGCGCACGCGGCCTTTGCCGTAACTGTTTTCAATCAATGCCATGTCGATCCTCAAATAAGGCCTTCCTTTTTCGCAAAACAACTGCTTCCTTATGCCAGGAGCCGGGCCGCATGAACATTATGCTCACGCACCACGGACTCCATATCCAAAGTAACAATACCCCCGTCCCGGACGACCTGCTTGCCATGCACGAAATTGTGCCGCACGGTGCCAGGCGCGCAAAACACCACGGCCGCGACCGGATCCGACAGCCCGCCGGCATATTGGATGGTTTCCAGATCCAGAGTGAAGAAGTCGGCGCAACGGCCAGGCTCAAGGGCGCCGATATCGTCGCGTCCCAGCACGGCGGCGCCCCCCAAGGTTGCCAGTTCGAGCACGTCGCGCGCGGTGGTCCAGATGCGGATCGGATCGGCGGCTACCGCGAGTTTCAGACGGGCGAGAAGCATCGCCTGGCGCGCTTCGGCGAGGAGGTTGGCGCTGTCGTTGCTGGCGGCGCCATCCACACCGAGGCCAACGAATACGCCGGCGCGACGGTATTGTTGCAGCGGCGCGATGCCGGAAGCCAGCCGCATGTTGGACGTGGGGCAATGGCATATGCCGGCGCCGGCGCGCGCGAGCTGGCTGATTTCGACATCGTTCACATGCACCGCGTGGGCGAACCATACATCGTTCTCGACCCAGCCCAGGTTGCGCATATACTCGATCGGGCGCACGCCGAAACGGGATAATGTGAAGTTTTCCTCGTCGGCGGTTTCACAAAGATGGGTGTGCAGGCGTATGTTTCGGGCGCGGGCGAGGCTTGCCGAGTCGCGCAGAAGCTGGTCGGTCACCGAGAAGGGCGAGCAGGGGGCAAGGACAATGCGGCACATGGCACCGGGGGCAGGATCATGATAGCGCGAAATGACCCGCTCGCAGTCGGTCATGATGTCGGGTTCGGCCTCGACACAATTGTCCGGCGGCAGGCCGCCGCGCGACTGGCCGAGTGACATGCTGCCGCGGGAGGCCATAAAGCGCACACCGATTTCGGCGGCCGCCGCGATCTGGTCGTCCACGCGGCAGCCATTCTGAAACAGATAGGCATGATCGAAGCACGTGGTGCAGCCGGAAAGAGCCAGTTCCGCTAAGCCAACGAGGGTTGCGGTGCGCGAACCTTCCGGCGTGCGGCGTGCCCAGATGCTGTAGTGGGCGCGCAGCCAGTCGAACAATTCGGCATTCTGGCCGGCGGGCAGGTTGCGTGTCAGCACCTGATCGAGATGATGGTGGCAATTCACCAGGCCAGGCAACAGGATTTGGCCGCCTGCGTCGAGCACCTGGTCGGCAGTGGCGGGCAGCGTGGCGTCGGGGCCGACATGTTCGATAATGCCGTTGCGCGCGAACAGGCCGGCGCCGGCGATTTCACGGCGCGCGGCGTCCATGGTCACCAGGATTGTTGCGTTTCGAACGAGCAGGGTGGTCATGCGGACGCCACCGTGCCCTGGGTTTCTTCGAGGAGATCGAAAATCCGGTCCGCCGCGAACGGCGTGTGGCGCAGGCGCGCGCCGGTGGCGTTGGCGATGGCGTTTGCGAGCGCGGGTGCCACCGGATTGAAGGGGCTTTCGCTCATCGGCTTGGCGCCACCGGGGCCGATACGGTCGTAGGTTGCGGCGAACAACACTTCGGTGCGCGGCACATCGGCGAACGCGGGGATGTGATAGGAACGGAACGAGGCGTTGGCGACACCGCCGTCGGCGCCCAGGATCAGGTCTTCGTAAAGGGCGGCGCCGATCGCCTGGGCGACGCCGCCCTCGATCTGGCCGATGCATTGCGTTTTGTTGATTACGGTGCCGGCGTCCGCGGCGTGAACACTTTTCAGAATACGCACGATGCCGGTGCGGCGATGCACCGCCACGCGGAATCCCTGCACATTGAACGCCACCGAACGCGGCGTGCCCGAGGATGCACCCGTCGCTTCGTGCGGCATCGTTGCGTTGCGTGCGAGATCGGCGAGGGTGATACAGTGACCGTTGGCGGTGATCTCATCAGGACCGAGGTTGCACGACGATGGGTTTGCCTGCAGGGCGGAACCTGCCGCCTGGCGCAGGCGGGCGGCAAGCAATTCCGCAGCCCGAAGCGTTGCGAGGCCGGCGACGACGGTGCCGGTGCTGCCGAATGCACCCGTATCGTAGGCGAGACGATCCGTGTCGGATTTCACTATGCGAATTCGGGTGGGCGCGGTGCCCAAGGCGGATGCAGCCAGCTGGGTGTGCACGGTGCTTGTGCCATTGCCGAATTCGGCGGTGCCGACAGTCAGCGTATAGGTGGCGTCTCGTGCCAGGCTGATGTGGGCCAGGCCGTGGTGGCCGCCGGGCGGTGTCGTTTCTAGCATGGCCAGCGCCATGCCGCACCCGACGCACCAGCCTTGCTCCGATGGTGGCGATGGGAGACCGTCGCCGCGGGCGAGGGCCGCGCGCACCAGGTTCAGGCATTGATCGAGGCCATAGCTGCCGATCTCTACATCCGTTGCCTCGTCGAAGGCGACGATGGGATCGCCCGGGCGGATGATGTTTTTTTCCCGGAATGCAAATGCGTCGATGCCGAGGCTTGCAGCCAGATCGTCGATGGCGGATTCCACCGCGAAGATGGTTTGACTGAGGCCATAGCCGCGGAAGGCGCCGGCCGGCGGCGTGTTGGTGTAGACCGCGCGGCCGGCGATGCGCTTGTTGGGGCAACGATAGGCGGCAACGGCCTCACCGCAGGCATGGAACAGAACGCCGCCAGCATGATTGCCGTAGGCGCCGGTGTCCGACAGCACATCGAGTTCAACGGCGGTGAGGGTGCCGTCGCGGCGGGCGCCGAGGCGGACACGCATCCGGAACGGGTGGCGGGAGGTTGTGGCGGCGAATTGTTCGGCGCGGGTAACTTCGAGTTGCACCGGGCGGCCGGTACGCAGGGCGGCGAGGGCGACAATGTCCTCGATGAGCATTTCCTGCTTGCCGCCGAAGCCGCCGCCAACGCGCTCGCATAGCACCCGCACGCCTGTCGCGTCCAGGCCGAGCACGCGGGCCAATGTGTTACGTACAAGGAATGGAACCTGGGTGCTGGTGCGGACATTCAGGCGGCCGCCCTCGTCGAGCCAGGCGATTGCCGCGTGCGTCTCCATCGGGGCGTGCTGCACGCGATGGGTGGTGAATTCGTTCTCGTAAATGGCATCGGCCGCAGCGAGGCCGGCTTCGATGTCGCCGATCCCGCCGGCCAGTTCGGCGACTATGTTGCGGCTTGCATCATGAATGCGGGAGGCTTGTTTGTCATGCAGTTGGGGCGAGCCAGAATCAGTGGCCGTGCCAGGATCGAAATTGGCCGGCAGGATCTCGTAATCGACGTGCAGGAGGCGGCAGGCCGCTTCTGCCGTGGCGACATCGTCCGCTACGACCGCTGCGACGCGCTGCCCGACGAAGCGCATGGTTGCGTCGAGCACCAGCGAATCGTCGGGGTCCTCCTCCGGATTTTCGTGACGGGCGGTGGAGAAAGGAATGGTGGGCGAATCGGCATGGGTAAGAATGCAACGAACGCCGGGCAGCGCCATGGCCGCCGACATGTCGATGTGGCGCACGCGTGCGTGGGCGTGGGGGGAACGCAACAGCTTCATGTGCAGCAGGCCGGGCATCGAGATGTCCAGCGTGTAGCGGGCATGGCCGGTGACCAAGGCGCGCGCATCGGGCGCAGGAACATGTTTTTCGTTGCCGCGTGAAATGTTATTGATGGCATCCGCGATGGCGGCGTAGCCGGTGCAGCGGCAAAGATTTCCCTTCATTTCCTGTGCCAGATCGGCGCGCTGCGCCTGGTTCAGGCAGGCGGCTGTCATGATCATGCCGGGTGTGCAAAAGCCGCATTGAAATCCTGCGCCCTCGAAAAAGGATTGCTGCATGGGATGCAGGGTGGCTGAACCGGCAAGGCCCTCGATGGTGGTGATCGCGCCGGCTTCGGCGCGATAGGCTGGCATCAGGCAGGCATGTACCGGTTCGCCATCGATCAGCACGGTGCAGGCGCCGCAATCGCCGCTGTCGCAGCCACGCTTGACGCCGAACCAGCCGATTTCGCGCAACCAGGTGCGCAGACATTGGCCTGGGCGCGCCGCGGCGCTGAATGCGACACCGTTCACCATGCAGTTCATGACGATGTCAATTCCGCACAAATGTCGGCGGCCATCACGTGCGTGATGCGGCGCCTCCAGGCCGGGCGGCCGTGCACATCGTCATACCAGGCCGGGACGGCCTGGTCGATCATTGCGTTCAGCTTGGTTTGCGCCAAGCCTGTGGGCACGGTTAGAGAGACCGGATTAGCAACGGCGGCGGTGATGGTGAGGTCGATACGATCGCCGTCGCGCGTGCCGATCAGAAGGGCCGCGGAGCGGCCGAGCGGCGTCAGCGATATTTGGCGAAAAGCGGCGCGGCGGCACAGCGCCGACTCCGCGACACATACGGCGCGAAGAATTTCGCCATGCCGCAGCGCGGTCTTCTGCGCGCCGATAATGAAGTCACGCGCGGGCAGCAAATATTCGGTGCCGTTCGGCGACCAGATGACGCAGATGCCTTGCAGCGCGACGGCGAGCGCTGCCATGGGAGCCGCGGGCAGGGCGAGGCAGAGATTGCCGCCGATGGTCGCGGCCCGGCGGATTTTGAAAGAGCCGAGCAGGGCGCGGCAGCATTGGCGGATCAGCCGGGCGGCGTGCCAGGCGGCCGGCGGCTCGAATGCCTCCAGGGTGGCCAAGGTGCACGTAGCCGCAATGGCGAGGCCGGTTTCGTTGCGTTCGAGCGGCGGCCAAAGTAGCGATGTGAGATCGACGAGGCGGTTCAAATGAGTTTGGGGTTCGGAAAAAAGCCAGGTGCCACCGGCGAGATAGGCGTCACCGGGGCCGACGGCCGGAATCGCGGCCCGCGCGCGCGGGCATATCACGTGCTCGATGGTATTGAGGTCCATGCTGGTCAGGCGCCGAGCATGGCATCTAGGCGGAAGCGGGCGATGACGTCGATTTCCGCGAGCGCGGTTCGGAGTTCCGTGGCCGGATCGTTGTCCAGGCGCTGCGCGAAGGCGGCCAGCACAGAGGCGCGGGTTTGACGTTTCACTGCAATAACGAAAGGAAAGCCGAAACGAGCTAAGTAGGCACCGTTAAAGCCTGCGAATGTGTCGAATTCCGCGTCTGACAGGCGGTCCAGGCCCAGAGCGGACTGTTCGCTGGCGGATGCGGGGGCCAGATTGCCGGCGCGGGCGAGGCGGCCGGCAAGGTCGGGGTGGGCGCGAACCAGGGCCAGTTTTTCTGCGTCGCTGGCAGTGGCGACGGCGTGCACCATGGCGGCGTGCAATTCGTCCACGGTGGCGAACGGACGTTGCTGTGCCGCGCGCGCGGCGACCCATGGCGAATGCTCGTAGATTGCGCCGAGCGCCGACGTGAAGCCGGATGCGTCGGTGCGGTTGAGGTCTTCTATTGTCATGCACGCGTTTTATAGCAAGCATGGTGCCACCAGGGAAAGGCGGGCAATGAGCGGACAACTGACCACACATGTGCTGGACACGGCGCGCGGCTGCCCGGCGGCCGGCATTGCGATCCGGCTGCATGCGGTGGGGCCGTACCCGCGCCATATCTGTAGCCTGGTGACGAATTCGGACGGACGGGGCGATGCGCCGTTGCTGGAAGGCGGGGCGTTCGCGGCAGGGCGCTATGAACTGGTGTTTTCGCTTGGCACCTATTTCGCGCTTCATTTCGCGGCATTGCCGGATCCGCCGTTTCTGGACGACATCGTCATCCGTTTCGGCATTTCCGCTTCGGACCAGCATTATCATGTGCCGCTGCTGGTTTCACCTTATGGCTACAGCACCTATCGTGGCAGTTGACGAGGTGGAGCGTGACACGAATGGAAAGCGCAGCAAGCGGCCTGGCGCCGCCGATCGTCAGTCTGGCGGGCATGTTTTCGGATGATCCGGCGGCGCATCGCGCTGTGGCGCATAGATTGCGGGACGCGTGCCTGGACAAGGGGTTTCTGTATATCGTGGACCACGGCGTCGCACCTGGCATGATGCAGGATATATTTGCCCAGGCGCGGCGGTTCTTTGCATTGCCGGAGGCGCGAAAGGCGGAGGTGGTGATGTCGCGTTCGCCGAACCAGCGCGGATGGGAGCCGATGCGGGGCCAAACGCTGGAGGCCGGAACCCCGCCCGATCTCAAGGAGGGGTTCTATACCGGCAACGAATTGCCGCCGGACGATCCGCGTGTTTTGGCCGGGCTGTTCAATCACGGCCCGAATCAATGGCCCGCCGGCTTGCCGGGATTTCGCGAAACGCTGGACGCGTATTTTGCCCAAATGGAGGCGCTGAGCCGCGTGACGATGCGGGCGCTGGCATTGGCGCTCGATTTGCCAAAGGATCATTTTGCTGCCTTTTGCGAAGGCGGGGTTTCGAATCTGAAGCTGCTGCATTATCCGCCGCAGCCGGCGAACGCCAATCCGGACGAAAAAGGCTGCGGGGCGCATACCGATTGGGGAGCGATTACGTTTCTTTTGCAGGACGACGTCGGCGGATTGCAGGTGTGGGATGCCGGACATGGCTGGATCGATGCGCCACCGGTGGAGGGGGCGTTCGTAGTGAATCTCGGAGACCTGATCGCACGTTGGACCAACGACCGGTTTCGGTCCACGCTGCACCGGGTGATCAACCGTTCGGGCCGGGAGCGGTATTCGGTGCCGTTCTTTTTCACCGGGCGGGCGGATCATGAAGTGGCGTGCCTGCCGAATTGCCTCGCGCCGGGGGAGGCGGCAAAATATCCACCTACGACGACTTTGGGGCATTTAAAGGAGATGTATGAGCGGAGTTACGTAGCAGGATAAGGAAGCGCTTTTTTCGAAAAAGAAGTGCTTCCTTTCTATGTGCCTTCAACAAGCCAATCCATCTTCAAAACCTGATCATCCGTCATCACCTGCCCCGCCGGAATTCGCAGCGTGCCCGACTGATCGTTGATCGGCCCGGCAAATATCTGAACGCTGCCATCGATAATCCCTGCCTTCATCCGGTCCCCTGCCGCGCGGGCCGCCGGCGTGACGCCTGGGCCCCAGGGGGAAAGAACGATGGCGCCGTCCTTCATGCCCAGCCAGACGCTGCTGGTTTTCCAGGTGCCGTCCAAGGCTGCTTGCACACGCTTGATATAATAGGGCGCCCAGTTATCCACGATGGAAGTGAGTTGGGCTTTTGGCCCGACCTTGCTGCGGTCTGACGATTGGCCGAAGGCCAGCACGCCGCGGGCTTCCGCGGTTTGCATGACGGCCGAACTGTCCATGTGGTCGGAGAGAATGTCGGCGCCCTGGTCAAGCAGGGAGCGGGCGGCGTCTGCCTCGCGCGGCGGATCGATCCAGCTATTCAAGTAAATGATCTTGACCTGGAATTTCGGATTGACCTTGCGGGCGGCGAGGGTGAAGGCGTTGATTCCCATGATGACTTCCGGGATCGGGTAGGCGGCGACATAACCTGCGATGCCGGTTTTCGACAGCATGCCGGCGAGCGTGCCGCAGACGATGCGGCCTTCGTAGAAACGGAGATTGAATTCCGAAACGTTTGCCGCGGTCTTGTAGCCCGTGGCCTGTTCGAATTTCACGTCGGGGAATTGGCGCGCGACGCGCATGACGGAGTTCATGAAACCGAACGAGGTGGCGAATATCAGGTCGTCACCGCCGCTGGCGAGCTGGCGCAGAACGCGTTCGCAATCCGGCCCTTCGGCGACGTTTTCGACATAGTGCGACTGCACCGCGTCAACGAAATGAGTTTGCATGGCGCGGCGCGCCAGGTCGTGCTCGAATGTGTATCCCATGTCGGCCACCGGCCCGGTATAGACGAACGCCACCTTCAGCGGCGAAGCCCCCCAGGCCGGCCGCGCGCCGAGCGCCAAAGCCCCCCCCAGCATTGTCCGACGTTTCATAAGCCCCTCATGAGCAAAAGTTTTTTGCTTCTTTTCTGCAAAAAAGAAGAACTTCCCTGTTTCGTTCACCTCGCCGCCCTGAACGGATTCCCCAGCGACCCCGGCGCCTGCAGCCGCCGCCGCGCGCCGCCGGATGATATGACCACCAGCACCAGGATTGTAGCAAGATACGGGATCATCGCGAGCACCTGTGTCGGCACCAGGACGAAGCCGGCGCCCTGCAGAAACAATTGCAGTACCGAAATGCCGCCGAACAGATATGCGCCGGCGAATACGCGCCACGGCCGCCAGGCGCCGAACACCACGAGCGCCAGCGCGATCCAGCCGCGTCCTGCGGTGAGGCCCTCCACCCACATCGGCGTGGCCGCGAGCGAAAGATAGGCGCCGGCCAGGCCGCTCATAGCACCTCCGAACAGAACGGCGAGATAGCGCACCCGGATGACGTTGTGGCCGAGCGCGTGGGCGGAGTCGTCGTTCTCGCCCACGGCGCGCAGAATGAGGCCGGCGCGGGTGTGTGCCAGCGCCCAGGCAACGAAGGCGGTGATCGCAACGGAAAAATAGACGAGGGGGTCGTAGCGCAGCAGCAACGGTCCCAGGATTGGCAGGTCGGACAGTAGCGGAATGTGTACGTGGGCGAGCGGAATGGCGCGGCGCCCGACGAAGCCGGCCCCCAGCAGGCTCGACAGGCCGGTGCCGAAAATGGTGACGGCGAGGCCGCTGGCCACCTGGTTTGCGGCCAGCGTTAGCGTTACGAGGGCGAACAGGGCGGCCAGCGCCGCGCCGGCGGCACCGCCGACAAAAATGCCGAGCAGATCGCTGCCGGTAACCGCGGTGGTGGCGAACGCGCCCACCGCGCCGGCCAGCATCATGCCTTCCACGCCGAGGTTCAGCACGCCAGATCGTTCCGAAACCGTTTCTCCTACCGCGGCCAGAACCAGCGGGGTGGCCCCTGTGGTGGCCGACACCAGGGCGGCGATCAGAATGCCGCCGTTCACGCAACGACCCTTACGCGGTTGCGTGCCAGAAAATCCGCCGACAATGGAAACAGCAGCAACAGGCCTTGCACCACGCCGGCGGCGCCGTTGGGAATTCCTAGGCTTACCTGCGCCGTATCGCCGCCGATATAGGACAGCGCCATCAGCAACGCAGCCGGAATGATACCGAGCGGATTGAGGCGGCCCAGGAAAGCAACAATGATGGCGGTGAAGCCGTAGCCCGGCGTGATTTGCGGAATGAGTTGGCCGATGGGGCCGGCTGCCTCGAAAATTCCGGCGAGGCCCGCAAGCCCGCTGCCGGCCATCAGCACGATCCAGACGACGCGTTGTTCGCCGAATCCGGCGTAGCCCGCCGCGGCCGGGGCGGCGCCGGCAGTGCGGATGCTGAAGCCGACCAACGCGTGCCGCATGGCGAACCATAGTGCTACCGGCACGAGAAATTCGATGACGGTGCCGGCGGTGAGGCGGGCGCGTGCAAAAATCGGGGCGAGCGTTGCCGAGTCGGAAAACATGCGCGATTGCGGCAAGCTATAGCCCTCCGGATCTTTCCATGGACCGAATACCAGGGCGGCCAGCAACAGGGTCGCGACATAAGTCAGCATCAGGCTGGTGAGAATTTCGTTCACGCCGAGCCGGGTGCGCAGCAGCGCGGGCACCGCGCCCCACGCCATGCCGCCGGCGATGCCGCATGAACAGACCAGCGGCATAACCCAGGCGCCTTGCGCGTCCGGCAGCGCCAAGGCCACGCCGCCGCCGGCAACCGCGCCCATGGTGAGCTGCCCCTGCGCGCCGATGTTCCATATGCCGGCACGAAAACCTGTGGCGAGCCCTGCCGCGATCATCGCCAGCGGGCCGGCTTTCAGTGCCAGTTCGGACCATCCGTTCATCGTTACCAATGGCGCCACGAAAAACGCATATAGCGCCCGGCCGGCCGGATAGCCCATGATTGCAAACAGCACGCCGGAGGCAAGAAACGTTGCGAAAACCGACAGCGCCGGCACCAGCGCGTTCAGCATGGGCGAAGGCGCCTGGCGGGCCTCTACCCTAAGCCGCATGGGCAACAATGTCCGTGGGTTCGGCCGACGCGCCGCCCATAAGCAGGCCGATTTCCGCAGCGGTCAGCTCGCCGGTGGCGTGCGGCGCCGACAGCTTTCCGACATGAAGCACCGAAAGCCGGTGTGACAGTGCCATCAGCTCATCCAGATCCTGCGATATGACCAGCACCGCGGCGCCTTGTTCCGCTAGTGATAGCAATGCCTGATGGATTTGCGCGCCCGCGCCCGCGTCCACGCCCCATGTCGGCTGCGACACCACCAGCACACCTGGATTTTGCAGGACTTCACGGCCGAGAATGAATTTCTGCAAATTGCCGCCTGAAAGAGTCGCGGCCGCGTCGGCCGGGCCGGTGCAGCGCACCCGATATGAGTCTATGATGCGCTCGGCGAAACGGCGGGCCGCGCCGGGGCGGATGATGCCGTTTCGAACCAGATTGGCGCGCCGGTAGCCGGTCAACAGCGCGTTGTCGGACAGCGAAAAGATCGGCACCGCGGCGTGGCCGTTGCGTTGCTCGGGCACCGAGCACAGGCCGAGCGCGCGGCGCCGCGCCGCGCCCAGGCGGCCGCACGGCAATTCGTCGATCAGTACATGGTTCGGCGACGCGGCCAGGCGCTCGCCGCTAATGGCGGCGAAGAGCTCCGTCTGGCCGTTGCCGGCGATGCCGGCGATCCCGAAAATCTCGCCGGCGCGAACCTCAAGCGTGACGCCCCGCAAATCGACGCCATGCGGTGTGCCGGCGGCCAGGTTCATCGCGTCCAGCACCAGGCGGTGGCGTCCGCGGGGCGGTGGCGCGTTGCGCGTCGGGCGTGCGCCATCGCCACCCATCATCATGCGCGCCAGGCTCGCCGCTGTCTCTCGCCTTGGATCGCAGGTGCCAACCACGCGGCCGGCGCGTAACACGGTCGCAGTCTGGCAGAGCGCGAGGATTTCATCCAGCTTGTGGCTAATATATAGAATGGAGCAGCCTTGCGCTGCCAGCCGGCGTAACGTTTCGAATAGCGCCTCCACCTCGCCCGGCGTGAGAACGGACGTCGGCTCGTCCATGATCAGGAGCCGCGGCGATTGCAGCAGGCAGCGTACGATTTCGATACGCTGCCGCTCGCCGACCGACAGCGTGTGAACTTCCCGCGCCGGGTCCAATGGCAGGCCGTAGGCGGCACTGACCTCGCGGATGCGCGCCGCCAGTTCGGGCATGGGGCCTGGCGTATCCAGGCCAAGCGCCACATTTTCCAGCACTGTCATCGCGTCGAAAAGCGAGAAGTGCTGGAAAACCATGCCAATGCCAATCTTGCGGGCAATTCTGGGGTCGTGGGCGGCCAGCCGCTTCCCCTGCCACAGGATTTCGCCCTCGTCGGGGCGCAGCACGCCGTAGACCATCTTTACCAGGGTGGATTTGCCGGCGCCGTTCTCGCCCGGAAGCGCGTGGATCTCGCCGGGTTGCACCACCAGGTTGACCGACTGGTTCGCCACCGCGGCGCCAAACCTGCGTGTCAGGCCGCGCAGTTCCAGTCTTGGGGCGTTTGCTTGGGGGTCCATTGAAGAACTTGTGCAAGTCGCGCGCCAAGGAAGGAAGCAGTTCTCTCTTGAAAAAAAGAACCAAAAAACTTTTACTAATTGCAACCAACTGACGGTTCAAAGGGGCCGCTTTGGTGCTGCGTGCAACGGGCAAGAGTTTTTTGGTTCTTTTTTAAAAAAAAGAACTGCTTTCCTTCTTCCTTTCACGCCCCTGGGTTGAATATGGCATGTGTGTTGCATTCGTATGACTGTGTGAACACGCGGGCATTCGGCCTGCACTGCCCGGGGGGGCATTACATGGCGAATGCGAAATGGTATCTCTCGGCCTCGGCCTTGGCGGTGATGTCGGCAAATCAGGCGTTGGCTCAAAGTGCGGCGCCACCGGGCGCGCCAAAGAGCACCGCGATTGAAACGGTTATCGTGACGGCGACGAAGGTCAAAACTAACCTGCAGAAGACGCCGCAGGCCATCACCGTGCTCTCTGGCGCGGCGTTGGACCGGCAGAATATTGCCGCGCCGAAAGATCTCGATAATATCGTGCCAGGCATGGTGGTGAACACCACGCCGTCCAACCCGCTGTCCATCAGCATTCGCGGTGCGGGCTACGAGGGCATCGAGAACACCTCCGCCCAGCCTGGCGTTTCGTATAATCAGAACGGCGTCTATATCGCCAGCCCGATTTCGCTGAACGCGAACTTCCTCGATATTGACACGCTGGAAGTGCTGCGCGGACCGCAGGGCACGGTGCTCGGCCAGAATTCGGACGGCGGTGCGATCAACGTCACCACGGTGCGCCCGCAACTCGGGATCTATAGCGGTTATTTGGAAATGAGCGGCGGCAGCTACGATTATGACCGCCTCCGCGCCATTGCCAACATTCCGCTGGGCGACACCGCGGCGGTGCGGGTGGCGGTGCAGCAGGAAGCGCATGACGGCTGGGCGGATGCAACACAGGTGCCGGGCACCGGCGGCAAATATCCCCTCGGCAACGAGGATAGCGTGAATGCCCGCGTCGATGCACTGTGGAAGCCGATCGATCCGCTGACGGTGGAGCTTTGGGCCGAGCATTACACCAACGACACCAACGGCGACGCCTACAAGAATATTTTGGACCCCAACCCCGATCCGCGTGAATTGACGCAGGATTACCCGACCAAGATGCACCAGCGCGCTGATAACGTAGCGCTGAATTTGACGTATGACCTCGACTGGGCGACAGCTAAATTCATCGGCAGCTACCAGGAAGGCAGCCTGGACAGTGTCGAGAACCTCGACAAGTTGAGCTATGCGACAGCCCTGCCGATCCTGGGCGTGCATGACATCGACGTGGCCAATAATCGCGACGGCCACAGCTATACGGCGGAATTCGACCTCACGTCGAAGCCCGGCGGCCCGGTCGACTGGATTGTCGGCGCATTCTACCTGCAACAGACTTATAACGAAGCCGTGCTGGAGTATCAGTACAATGATAGCCTGGCCGAACAGTTGGCGTATGAAGCGGGGAAATTTAACACCTATGCGCCCTTTGGGCTGCCGACCATCCTAGGCGCGAACAACCCCTACGTGGGCGAGACGGCGAATTTCAGCGGGCCGGTTGCGTTCGAAACGCGGGACACGCAGAAGCTTTACTCAGGCTCGGTTTACGGGCAGGGCACCTACCATATCACCGATAATCTGCGCCTGGTGCTGGGCGGACGCGCCACGGTCGATAACCAGATTGGCGTGATTCAGGATTATTTTGATATCCCAGATCGCAACAGTTTTCCGACAGGGTCCAACGTCAATACCCAGAAAGCCAACTTCAAGAAGGGAACGGGCAGGGCGGAACTGGAATATGACTGGTCGCCAACGAATACAGTATACGCCATGGTCTCCAACGGCATCAAGCCGGGCGGCGCCAACCTCAACCCGCAGGCGGTGTACATTCCTACCGAGTTCGCCCCTGAGCGGGTCGATGCGTTCGAAATCGGTTCCAAGAACGAATTTCTCGAACAGACGCTGCGAGTCAACTTGTCCGCATTCTATAACATGATCCATGACTTCCAGGTGGACAGCGAGGACCCAATCCCGTTCCAGGGAGGCCTGACCAACATCAAGGCAGCCCATGTCGACGGCGTGGAAGCGGAGGCCACGCAGTTGCTGCCGTATAATCTGCGGTTGGACGGCAATCTGACAGTGCAGGGGAGCCACGTGGACAGCCACCAGCAGTTGCTAAATCCGTCCGAAGCCGAGCAGATCGACATCGCCAACGGCGGCCCGTTCAATGGCAATGACGTAAATGACCGTTTCGCCGCGTTTTTCTCGCCGGCCAGCAATATCTACGGCCACGCACTGCCAAAAGTGCCACCCTTCACCGCCAACATTGCCCTGCAGCACAGCCTGTATTTCGACAGCGGCGCCAAACTCGTCAGCGCCATCCACCTGATTTACCGCAACCCCTACTACTTCCGCGTCTTTAATGATCCCACCACCGACCTGGTCCCGGCGCAGCGGCAAATCGATATGAGCTTCAGCTACGTCACCGCCGACGGCCACTGGCACGCGGATTTCCTGATCACCAACCTCACCGACAGCGCATCGGTTAACTCGCGCTACTCCGACAATTTCGGCACCTTCATCACCGCGAACTATTACGTGCCTCCCCGCCAGTTCATCGGCCGGATCGGCTACAAATTCTAATTTGCAAGATTTTTTTGCTTCTTTTTTCAAAAAGAAGCAAAAAACTTTTGCAAATTAAGGTATGGAATCCTATCCGCGTAACTTAATCGGCTATGGCGAAAGACCGCTGCACGCTGCCTGGCCCGGCGGCGCGCGCATCGCCGTGCAATTCGTTGTCAATTACGAGGAGGGCGGGGAAAACTGCATCCTGCACGGCGACGCCGCGTCCGAAGCGTTCCTCTCCGACATCGCCAATGCGGCGCCCATCCACGGCGCCCGCCACATGAACATGGAAAGCCTCTACGAATACGGCAGCCGCGCCGGCTTCTGGCGGCTGATGCGCCTTTTCAAGGCACACGATTTTCCTTTTACCTGCTTTGCGGTTGGCATGGCGTTATTGCGCAATCCGCAGGCAGTTGCCGCCATGCAGGCAGAAAACCACGAAATCGCCACCCACGGTTGGCGCTGGATCGACTATCAGCACGCGCCCGAAGCCCTCGAACGCGACCATCTTCACCGCGCAATCGCGGCCCACACCGAAGCCACGGGCGAACGCCCGCTCGGCTGGTATCTTGGCCGTTGCAGCCCCAACACCCGCCGCCTGGTTGCCGAGGAAGGCGGGTTTGTTTACGATTCCGACAGCTACTCCGACGATCTGCCGTTTTGGGAAACCCACGCCGGCCGCCCACAACTGATCGTGCCGTACACCCTCGAAGCGAACGACATGCGGTTTGCCACCGGCTTCTTCGCGACCGGCGATCAGTTCTTCAGCTACCTGAAGGATAGTTTCGACGTGCTTTACGCCGAGGGGCAAACCGCGCCCCGCATGATGTCGGTCGGTTTGCATTGCCGTCTTGCCGGCCGCCCCGGCCGTGCCGCGGGCCTCGCCCGCTTTCTCGATTACCTGGCTGCGCGCACCGGCGTTTGGGTCTGCCGGCGTATCGACATTGCGCGGCACTGGCACACGCATCATCCGCCGAGCGCGTTGGGGTCCCGTCTGCCCTGATGCGGGTTTTCTGACCGGTTCGTCTCGCAGGGAAAGGGAAGCTGTTCTTTTTTGAAAAAATGAACCAAGAAACCTTTACTAGAGCGGCTTCATCCTGACTGGAAAATCATCGGCATCCGGCGGGCCGCTCCAGCCAGTTGTTTGCAGAGCATTTGTATCAGCCTCAAACCGCCGGCTCATGAAGGCCGATTCCAGTC
>Ga0116226_10001462_pt1 | contig 20468 bp, 18 predicted proteins | sample S1TSphfallax_FD_89692 | JGI IMG/M metagenome (GOLD analysis project Ga0116226, IMG submission 89692) | Host-associated microbial communities from peat moss isolated from Minnesota, USA - S1T2_Fa - Sphagnum fallax MG | ecosystem: Host-associated > Plants > Peat moss > Unclassified | place: USA... | reverse complement strand
TCAGCGCATCGGCGTGGCCAGTCCGGCAAAGATCGACACTCTGCGCGGCTGCTTCTTCTTCAGTTCTCACGTCGATAATGCGATAGGGCTTGATGTCGAGATGCATTTCATCGGCCAGCATTTCAATCTTCGTTGCCGGGCCAACAAGAATGGGCTGAATCAGCTTGGCCTCTGCGGCTTCTACCGCACCCGCTAGCGCAACTGTACTCTGCGGCCAGCAAACGGCAACAGGAATCGCCGGATGTTCGCTCCGTGACTTCACCAGATCATGCAGCAGGTACATGTTTGAGTCGGGCCCGGTTTGTGGGAACTCACTGTCCGTACTCGGAAAGATCGCACTCATTGCGGTCTCCTCTCTATCTCTTATATATAGAATGCTTCAGTGGCCGCATTGCTGCAATCAGCAGGATATTTCTGCTTTCATATTGCCATACATGCATCAATAAATAATTGCAGTAGGATTATTTATCCATACCCAGCTCGCTGAGCAATTTATTACTTGGGTCATCCGTCGAAATTATATTGTGGCAGACAGTGCAGTCCTGAGTGATAGAGGTACCATTCTTCGCATTATGACTGCTGTCATGGCAGCGGAAGCACCCCGGATAATCAGCGTGGCCAATATTATTCGGGTGCGTTCCCCATATCACCTTCATGTCTGGAAATACATTTTGTTTATAGGCGCTAGCCAGTGCTTGCGCGGCTTGCACAACCTCAGCACGATTGGCGGTATACACATCAGGATAAGTCGTCCGATAAAAATCAATCAGCCCGCTGGTAATTTTCCGTGTTGCCTCATCCTGCGATTTATAGTCCGCTTGAATTAATTGCAGGCCTTGACGATGCACAAAGGGAAGTGCCGTACTCACTCCGCCCTGCGTGATCGCCTTATCAATCGCCTGTTCCGCAGTTTGCATGGAGTGCGCCGGACGGTTATGGCAGTCCATGCAATCCATCACATGCTTGGTTGCTTTGGCCGGGATGGTTGCGCCGTCGGCGACATATTCTGTCACCGTGCCATCAGAATTAGTCTTTGCAACCCAGGGTATTGTTTGATGCGTGCTGTCAGTCGAGATGAACTCAATGTGTGCCGTATGCGCGCCATGAATTCCGCTCAGCGCACCCATTTCATTGCTGCCACCAACATGCATCATCAGCAGGCTCTGCGTCATGGAGTTGTGTTCATCATCTCCATAGGTGGTTTTTACCACCAGCTTGTCACCAATGTTTGCCTTTGCATTGTGGCAGTTCAGGCAGGTGACTGACGCCAATGGTATTTTATCTCCCGGCATGATCGGTGTTGGATAGGTATGCAGCACCACTTCAATCAACTGCTTTGTACCATTTACTTTTGCGTGGATATAGCCAGGCACACCGGGTGCCACATGGCATTCTGTACACGCGACGGAGGAGTGGGGCGCAACATGATATGCAGTCCACTCCGGTGCCATTACATGGCAGGTCACGCCGCAGAAGTTCGGCTGGTCCATGTAGGCCACACCTCGGTAACTCGCAACCCCAACAATAACAAAGTTGATGAAGGTCGCCATGATGACGAAATCAAGTGCATGACGAAATAATGGGTCGCCAATATCTATCTTTGGATAGATGCTGGGTAGCTGCCCTGCTGCGATCAAGCTGCGCCGCTGAAAATATATCCCGATGGGCATCAAGACCAGGCCTAGCAAAAATAATGCAGGCAGGAAAAAGAAAACAATAATGCCGATATAGGGATTGGTGGAACCGCCATGGCCGAAAGTGTCCACCACCCAAAAGCCAATTAGTACGAAGGCCGAAGCGCTGGTAAGCGCACCACCAAGCAGACTAAGCCGGTTTCTACCGAGATAGAAAAATGGCTGTAGCCAGTTTTGTTTTAAGTTGGATAACAAGCTCACGCAGTGCTCCCGGAAATTAATTTCCCACTACTTCTTTTCCAGCGTGTGGATATACACCACCACTGCTTTTATCTGGTCGTCCGTTAATTTGCCCGCGTATGCTGGCATCTTCACTCCACTTGTGCCCTTGCCATTTTTGATGGTGGAGATGAGTGCAGTATCCGGCACACCAGCTCCAAACGCCGGCACCTTCAATCCCTTATTGCCGCTGCCGTCTGCCATGTGGCACATCTGGCATTTTGCTTTGTAGATGTCTCCCCCCCCGGTCTGTGGGAATGCCGTTGCCGAGATGGATGCTGTTAGAAGTGCTGCTGCTGCGATTTTCAATTTCATAAGTTGCTCCTTTTGATTGATATTTCTGTTGGTGCGTGGCCCGTTAAAACTCATAGTGCATACTCAGCGTGTAAACATTTCCATGAAAAGTGCGCGCCGCAGTCGGCCCGATTATAGGCCCCTCCCCATACCCGTAATAGTTCCATTCGGTACGGTATATCCAATCTTTTGAAACTGCCCAAGCCACCTTCGCGTATGGAGTCTGATATTGCGAATCCAACGCCCCCAGCGGTTCCACCGGATTCAGAAGCGTTGTATTGCCGCTGACGGATGAAATCCTATAACCAACATCGGCGCGTAGCTTTTTCAGTACTGTGCCGTATGCGCCGAAGTCTCCATACTGGGTCGGCTCATCAATATATGCCTCGACCAGTTGCGGATAAGCTGTGGTGCAACCTGTTGCCGCAGCAGGGGCAGTGCCTGTTGGCAGGTATAGGTAGCATTCATTGGTGGATGAATACACATCGCTATAGCCATAGCTGGCATTGATTCCATAGCGTTCATTTGGAGTAATATCAGCCGTCATCGTCGCACTACGGCTGTGGTCATAGTGCACCACTCCGCTTACGATGCTGCTGTCTCGCCGCTCCAAATCATTTATAGTTCCGCTGATGTAGGCCCATTTAGCTGGCTTATACCGGCTGCGTAATTGATAGTGGATGCTCTGCCGCGGGCTGATCTGCGTATATGATTTGTCCGCATAGCTGCCCTCAAAATTTGCATTAATTTTCCACTGGCTGTTGGGCTGAATGACAGCCCCAAGCAGTGCAGTATTTTCGTTGATCTTTACCACTGGCCGCACAGCGGTAGTGTTCAGTCCTGCAACTGGGAAAGTCACATTGATGTTGCGTACCCGATAACGGTATCCAATGGAAACGGATGCTTTTGGCGAAGCTTGCCAATTTACCAGGGTTGTGTCAGTCTCACTCTTCATGCCCAGATAATTACTCGTCACTGCTGTGCTTGCCGCCGCCGTCATATTGGCATCCCCAGCTACTACCGAAGGGTAGGGCAGTGGATTGATCGGAGTCAGGTTGCTGCTGCTGGTTGCCGTAGCACCAGCAGCATTTGCCCCAGCCCATGTTGCAGTAGTCAGGCTGCCAGTGCCGGGTTGACGCCAGTCTGCAAAGTCATACTGGTTTGTTATGGCAATGTGCTTCGTCACTTGCCAAATCATGCCATAGTCTCCAGTTACATCAATGCGTTCTGCATTTGCATTGCCAGTTATGATGATCTGTCTGTTGGTGCCGCTCAGCCCGTTGAAGTAGTCGTATAGGTTGGGCATGTTACTGTTGCCGCCGGTATACATCACACGACCATTCATTTGCAGCTTTTCCCAATAGGCTGTTTGGAAGCGAAATTCCTCGGTCGGAAATATTGTGCGTGTCGCCTGATTGCGAATGTAGGACTGAAAGGTGCTGCAATCCGCATTCACTGTAGGCGGCTTGGTGGTCGCATTGTTGATATAAGACGCATAGCCAGTGCAGACGGGGGCAGTATTGTTCGTCACTGCATCAAAGCCTATTGATACCGGCACACCATTTGTCAGTTGATAATTCAGCCCGGCTAGTTGGTCAGTCGTGTTGCCTTTGAAGTGGGTCACATGCTCTTCAAGTGTCACGGTCGTCCGGCGGACTACCTTCCAGTCAACACCCAGCCGAAGCTCGTCTGTGCTGGTGCGCCAACTTTGCAGCAGCAGCCCTTCCGTTCCCTCATGCATGGAACTATAACTTGGCCCCTGCATTATGTTTTTCGAGTATCCAGTCCGGACATGAAACTTTGACACGGGAAAAAATGTAAAGTCGATGTCCGTCATCCGGCGCACGGTGTTGAAAAGGTGTGGGGCAGTTGTCACATTGGGATAGATGTAGGTGCCGCCACCTGCTGCGGTTGCCGTCACACTGACCGGCGTAATTAGTGGGTTACCCAGCAGATCGTAGTCAAAATACTGGCGATCACGGCGAAACATTCCCTGAAAGTCGTACAGCTTTCCCTTTGATGCACGCATCACGGTCGAGTCGTTTGGGTCGCCACCATAGCCGTTGTTTGAGATAAACAGTGAATCAAAAAAGATATGCTGCCCTACTGGCAACGCATTCATTTGCAGGGTGCTATTCAGTAGTCGGGGCCCTGTGTGTAGATTTACCAGCGTGTCATACATGGCTCCGCTGCCATAAGTGCTGGCAATATGCCCGCCCAGATCATAGCTCTCATGGGTCGCATAGCTTTTCTCAAATGAAACTTTATTCTGTGTGGTGTCTGGTGTTGATGTGGATGTCTCTGCTGGCACTTCTTCGCCAATTCCATTCACGGCCAGCGCAAGTAGTAGTGCGATAACAGAAAGTATAAGTATAAAAACTACCAAAACACCGCGCCGAGGTGTCTCTTGCTCAATTTGAAATTCAATGTTGTTCATGGCGTTCGGCCTTTCATCTAAAGAAAACATTGCTGGCATTCGAGCCGTGTATCTGTGTATGGCAACTGGTGCAGGCCACATATTTTGCCGCCTGGTTATGCGATGGTCCGACCGGTCCCGCTGCCGTAAACAACGAGTTCTGCGTATGGCATTGCAGGCAAAGTGCATTCATATTGCCGATATTCAATAGGCGGGGGTTCGGCGATCCATGTGGGGAATGGCAGGATGTGCAGCCCTCGGTCTTTACAGGAGGATGCTCATATACAAACGGTCCTGCTGTTTCCACATGGCATTTTGTGCAGACCATGTTCCCCTCGGCTGTGCTTTGCAGATTGTGTTTTTCAAATGTGCCATGCACATCATGGCAGTCGCTGCATTTCAGCAGCCCCTCATCCACCTTGTGGTGGAATGGCTGCGCGAATTGTGGCTTGATCTGTGTATGGCACTGGTAGCATAGCTTCGGCTGCTCTGCCTTCAACAAGGAGGCCTCGGTCACACTCGCGTGAATGCTGTGGCAACTTGTGCAGCTAACTGCCGCCTCAGCATGTGGAGAGCGTTCAAAGTTGGGATGCACATCAGCGTGGCATGTTAGGCACTTTGCACTCGCCTCTTTCGTGCCTACTTTTGTGAAGCTGAATATCTTTGTAATATCGCCGCCACCATCAACGTGTGCCTGGCCCGGCCCGTGGCAACTCTCACAGGTCACGCCCTTACCACCATGCATCAGTGCCAGCTTCGAGTGGGGATTATTGCCAAACTTGTCTGCCTGCACTGCATGACAGAGTGCACAGGTCTCCGCACCAACATAGCCGGATGCAGCCGGTGGATTCGTAGTAGTTGCAACAGTGGCCGTTTGGTTTTTTGGCGAGGCTGCGTTTATAGGTACAGCCATCCAGAACACTGGTAAAAGTAACAAAAGTGTAAGGCTACTGGATAGTCGGCGCATTTGTGGGGACCTCTATATTTATTTAGGCCGTGTCATCCGACTGGGTCAGGCCCATCCGGCTTGTGGTCTCTTTCCTTGCTGGTTGCAGCATAAGAGATAGTCATTAATTTCTCTGTGATGTAAGTCACAGGGCATTGAGACGACCTAAAATCGAAAAATATTTGATTCTATATGGATAAAAAGAATCGGCAAGCACTACTGTAGTCAGTAGTTGGGAAGCAAGCTGTGCCGATTTGCTCTGTGAGCGCAGATGTTAATGTAGTGCTTTCTGCTCATCGGAATCTGCTTGTTGTAGAAAAGAAAAATGGCCCTCCACAATGGAAGGCCATCTGTATGATTAAATTTTTCTTATCGCGGATTTATACGAACCCCAAATTACTCACGCTGAAATTGCCAATTGAGGGCAGTACGGTGGAAAGGTTTGTTGTACTCACTCCGAACCATTGCGCCAGTGTGGCTGCATATTGTGAAGTTGCCGTAGAGGGCACCCAACGGCCGTTGCTGCCGGAATCATCTGGCCCACCCAGCGTCAGATTTGGATAAGTCCCATAAATCTGGCCGCCCTTCACGGCACCTCCTATCACAATATGGTGTGATCCCCACGCATGGTCACTGCCCGTGTTGGAGTTAGGCTGGAAGGTGCGCGCAAAGTCGGACATGGTAAAGCTGGTTACTGAGTTCTGGACTCCCAGCTCAACGGTTGCCGCATAAAAGGCCGCAATCGCCGGCGATACCTCCGCCAACAATGCGCTCTGCAACGGTATCTGGTCAGAGTGGGTATCAAAGTTGCCCAGGCTCGCAAAAAAGATTTGCCGCTGCACTCCCAGAGCCGCACGAACTTGAATAATCTGCGCGATTTGTTTCAATTGCGATGCCAGACCATTATTTGCTGGAAACACAGTCTGCAGTGGGCTGATGGATTGCACTGCATCCGATAGTGTTTTTGCGTACGCGTATGCATTGGTACTGATGGTGTCGTCCGCCTGCACCAGTGATATGCCGGAGTTGAAGGTCAGCAGTGTTTGTGCCGCCTCCTGTCGAGCTGTGTATTCTGAACCCTCTGAGCAGTTTGCCGCCCCTAAATTTCCAGGCGATATCGACACTGGAGCTGTGGCCGTGCCATTACAAAACAGCGTGTCGCCCGCAACCGATGTAATCATCGGGATGCTTGCATTCTGGTTGTAGCTTGACGCCAGTGTGTCCGCAATTCGGCCGGCCCATCCTGTCTGAGTTACCGCGCTCTGTGCTGCATTCTGCCATTCCTGCTGCTGGTCCGGATGCGAAAAAAGATTGGTCGGCGCTGTCTGTCCGGCAAGATATTCAGCCCGAGTCAACGGCTGCACCAGAGTTCCCACATTCGCCACAAACGCTGCATTCTTGTTATTGAACAGAGTTTGTATATCAGGCAGATTAGGATTGAGCGCAAAATTAGGCGTGGGCGTCAGCGGCAGCAGGGTATTCTGCGCTAGCGCCAGTGGCCCGCGAATGCTCGAGTACTTTGCGTAGTTGGTGGCATCGAATGGAATCAACATGTTATTGGCATCGTTGCCGCCAAATAAAAATATGCATACCAGCGCCTTATAGTCTGACGATGTCTGCGCCAGCGCATTCAGCGCGCCAAAAGGTCGCAGCCCAATAGCATTGCCCGCGGCCGCCATCCCTGCATATTTGATAAAGCTCCTGCGGTTCACACCCATACCATCCCCCCATGCCCGTTTTGTTCGGGTACACGCTCTCTTGCTTAGTGAATCACTTTGTATTGCGATGACGTTATCACCAGATACACTGCGACCCGCACCTGCTGCGCCACACTCGTCAGCCCACTAATAGTGCTGATAATTTCTGTTCGCATGGCGGCGGGCATCTGCCCATGCATAAACATAGTGTTGAGTGTGTCCACCAATGGCCCCGGGCCAGTCGCTGCTATCTGTCCCAGCGTGCTGCTGGTGCCCAGGTTAATGGTGAAGCTGCTGATCTTGTTGTTCACCAGACTGTCTGCCAGTGACAGCCGCAAAATTGATGTCGCGGTATTTTCCAGATCAAACTCCGGCGCATTCAAACTTGTCTGCGGAATCACATAGCTTGGCGGAAAGAAGTTGAAGACACTCCCCGAGCGATAGGGTGCTTCTCCCAGAGCAATCGAAGCATTTGAGAGCGAGTAGTACGAGCCGTTCGGATCAGTATTCGTAAATCCGACTGCGCGCAGAAAATTAGTAATCCATAGCATCGGCTCGCGCAGGTGCCCACCGTCGTATGTTGGGTTCGTATCCCCAGCGCGTGCCTCTTGGTCCTCAAGAATGGCGCGGATGACAGCCTGCATGTCTCCGCGAACACCACTGCCGTTGTTGGCAAACACAGCTGAGATGCGTGCGACATACGCCGGACTGGGTGTGCTGGTCACCAGGTGCTGAATGAGCTGCTTGCATACAAACGGGGCGATGTTTTGGTGATTGAATATATTTGTCAGCGCACCAGCCAGGTCCGCCTCCGCAGTTTGTCCCGCTGGCAGGGTCGTCCCATTCAACAGTGTCTTTGCTGTCATGTCATGTTCTGACTCGACCGCTACCATTGGTGCAAAATAATTTGCCGTGCTGTTTGGATACTTAGTTGGCACTCCGCCGGTTGACGTCGCGTAAGTCCACCCAGTGTAGGCCATTGCAAACTCCTGCACCTGCGCTTGTGTATACGTGGGTATGGGATTGCCGTTTCCATCCAGTTGCAGGCTTCCATCCTGATTCAACAAATCTAATCCAAGCGAAAACAATTGCATCAGCTCACGCGGATAATTTTCATTTGCAATCTGTCCTGCTGGCGCCTTCGCGCTGTTCAGCATGTTCAAATATGCACCCATGCCCGGCGATGTGGATACATCATGCATGATGGTGTAGTAGTTGGTGAATGCGTCCTGCGCCAGCATGTTGTGGTAATAGGTGATGGTGGTCGCGTTGTCGCTGTCACTGGAGATGACAAATATTTCGCTCAACGCAAGCGCCACACGTTGCCGCAGCTGGTCTTTGCCAGTCAGCACCGTTTGCCACCATTCAGACTCTTCACAAACATTGGGTGTGTTGGCAGCAAGACACAACGCTGGCAGCGGTGTGGTTATATTCGGCAGCGGCGTGTAAGGAGTATTGAACTGTGCTGTGATGTAGTTATCAATGCCTTCGTTCTGCACTGTGCTGATGTCCGCCAGTGTGGGGCCAAACGTCGCCTGGTCCAGCAACCGTGCCGCCGAGGTCACGCTCGCCTGATAGATTGTCGCGGACGCCGAAATCGACGCAATGCTTCCTGGGTTCGGATTCAGCACACTTACAGAGAGTGAAGTCGTCGAATTAGGCATGGTAATGCTGGCTTGCAAATCTGTCGATGATACGTATGTAGTCGCAACCGATGACCCGGCAACCTCAATCACTGCGCCATTTACAAAATTGCTGCCATCCACTTCTAGTGCATAATTTGTTCCGGAAATGAGGGTCGCTGTCGCGGTGCTAATGAGCGGTATGGGGTTCAGCACATTTAGTTGTAGTGTGCCTGTTGTAGCCGGAGTACTCACACTCACTGCAGACACCGTTATGGGGTTCTGGCTGGGTAGTGTGGCTGGCGGAGTATAGACTCCTGCAGTCGTAATGGTGCCAACCGTGCTGTTTCCCCCAACAATACTATTTACTTCCCACTGTACGGCACTACTGGCAAGGTTTGTGACTGTTGCCGTAAAGGTAGTTGTACTTCCCAGCCGCACCTGGTTACTGCCGTTCACAGTTACCGTAGGTTGGGCACTGACGCTTCCGCTGCCCGAACCAGAGGATGTATTGGATGTGCCTGATGAGCAGCCAACCATGACTACCACCACAATCAGCATGGCCAACATTGATGCATAGCGCGCGGACTTCCATCGCACGTTGTTCATACTTGACCTCCCAGATAGTTGGAGGTCAGTTCTGAGAGCTAGATATGCTGGCCGAACTGACGTACCTGACCATGTAAACACTGTGCCTTGGGATAGTTGCTACTAGGCAAAATTAAATAAATTAATTTTCTTAAAGTCAGACCACTTTAAAGAAGAACGATGCATCTACTGAGTGTTTATCAGATTTTTGTCAGCCACCCTTGCAACTTTATTGCTATCGCGGGTCTATAGAAGTACCAGTTGGATTTTCAGAATACTAAGAGCAAGCCAATTCCCCCTCACAACAAACATTCCAGCACTGTCCGAAAGCGCAACAGATATATCCAGCCCCCCCCACTGGACGATTAACTCATTGCTAGGCACTGTAGTGCATGCATGGATAAGCTGTCCGCCAAACTGGCGCTGGCCTCATGCATCACTATCTGGTCAATCCGCTTTTGTTGAACATAGTCTGGCAGCTAAATTAGTAGGAGACTCGGGCATGAACAAGATCGTCCTCGCGGATAACCAGTCGATATTTAGAGCTGGAGCAGCTCGTGTGTTGTCGTTGGAAGAAGATATGCGCATTGTTGCGCAGTTGGATGATGCGTCGCGACTGCCTTCAATTATTGAGGCCCACCATAACGCAGTATTCTTAGTTGCTTCAGGCATGCCTAGTGATACCGTCGACATGCTGGCCCGCATCAATGCATCCGGCAGCCGCTGCATTCTCATTCTGGAAAATGGCGATCAGCTTGACTCCACCTTTCGCAATCTTGCCGATGGTGCAATTCAGCGCGACATCGCTGGCCCGGAACTGGTAGAAACCGTCCGTCGTGTTGGACGCGGCGAGCGCGTTTTCCGCCTGGCCGTTGCCCCGACTGAAATGCCCATGACCGATATGGTCGGCAGTCGTGTACGGGACCGCCTTACTCCGCGCGAGATGCAGATTGTTTCCCTCATCGTCCAGGGTTGCAAGAACAAAGAAATCGCCAAACGCCTCGGTGTCACCGAGCAGGTGGTAAAGAATTATCTCCGCAGCGTGTATGACAAAACCGGCGTGAGCGACCGCCTCGAACTCGCGCTCTTCACCATTCACCACCGCACCCTTGCCGAAGCAGCAGCCGAAGCCGGCAACCTGCTTCAAATGCAAGCCAAAACTGCCTAGCTCCAACTGGGAACTGGCACCGCACAGCGTATTCTTCGGGCCCGTAGCTATTTTTTTGCTTCGGGCCTTATTTTTTTGCAGATTAATGATAGCATGTACTCACTATTACTTAATGGCTGTAGTGAGGGTCTCTACCTTGCATACATATATAGGTAGACTGGCAAACTCTGTTTCAGGCTGGTTGAACTAAGTCACTCCGCCTGAAGTTCTCCTCTCCTTAGATGTAAAAGAAAATCAGGCACGCAATGCCAACTGTAATTCTTGAAGAAGCTCGTAAACTCCATTCCGTCAGCGATAATTTAGACCTTATTGCTGAGCAATTTCCCCCTGTCACAGACGCACTATTCAGCGTTGCGGTGAGTATTCGCAATACCGCAACATTGCTGGAAGTGCTCGTCGCAACAAAACTTTCCCCACCACCCGATCTCAATCCAGTAACGGACAGCTAGATAATAGATAAAGTCTCTTTCAATCACATAGCCTAAGCTTTCACGTATAGCTGGTTCAGTTCGTCAAATACATGAACGCTGGGCTAATATGTCTGAAATTATCAAAAAAACAGGACCTCACCATCAGTCTCCATGCTGGAACCGTACGCAAGGCTAAAATACTTGCCGCCAAGCGCGGTAGATAATCAGCGGCTTAGTTGCTGAACTGATTGAAGCCATCGTAGGCGAGGATCATGCTCATGAAATTGCCTCACGGTCTGCTCGCGTGATGCTCAAAAAAGGGTTCAATTTGGGTGGCGTGATTACTACCACTCGCAATGAGTTGCATGAACGTTAAAACCTGGCCGATCAATCCGCTCAAATCGTTTACAGATAGGAATATCCGAATTGAAAATTCTTTTACCCCAAACTAAGCCGCTCTAAAAACTTTCTGTCTTCAGCACTCAACTCGGCCTGTGCCAACAGATCAGGCCGGTTGCGCCATGTTTTTTCCAACTGCCGCTCACGCCGCCATTTTCGGATGGCAGCATGGTCGCCGCCCGCCAGCACCTCAGGTACGGCCGTACCGCGAAATACCGGAGGTCGTGTGTAGTGCGGATAATCCAACAGCCCGCCCGCGCCATGCATGGATCGTGGTACATCTGCCACTAAATTTTCCAGTGATCCATCCGCCTTGCCAAAGCTCTCAAAGCGTGATGAATCTGCATTCCCCAGCACGCCCGGCAGCAGGCGAGTCACCGTGTCCACAATTACCGCCGCCCCCAGCTCGCCGCCACTCAGCACATAGTCTCCAATGGAAAGTTCCCGGTCGCACAGCAGCTCATTTACCCGTTCATCCACGCCTTCATATCGTCCGCAAATGAAAACCACGCGCTCAATTCCGGCCAGCTCCTGTGCCACTGATTGCGTGAATCGCTTTCCCTGTGCCGAAAGCAAAATTACCGTCTCGCGCTTTGTGTCACGCGCAGATTTTTCCGCCAGCGCCAGGGACTGCGCCGCCTCAAAAATGGGTTCAGGCTTCAGCACCATGCCCTCACCCCCGCCAAACGGGCGATCGTCCACCGTGCGGTGCCGGTCATGCGTAAACGCACGCAAATCATGTACTCCAACTTTGACGATGCCGCCATCAATTGCGCGCGCCAACACACCATGTCGAAATGGCGATGTAAAAAACTCCGGGAAGATTGTAAGGATTTCAAATTGCATGGCCGTTTTCATCATAAAATAAAGGGCCCAGAGGAACGCATCAGCCCAGATTGATCTCAACCAACCCCGCTGGCAATTTCATCATGATCTGCTTCTTCTCCAGGTCCATCTTTACCAGCCATGCTTTCACGAAGGGGACCAGACATTCCTCGCCATTTACTCTTACATTCAGCAGCGCTGGCGCATCGGGCCCCTCATTTTGCCCCGGCTCAGCAGCAGGGAACTCAACGTCCTCCACCACTCCCAGAAGCGAATCTCCATCAAATAGCTCGCAGCCAATTAGATCACTCACGTATACCGCATCGTCGCTCAACTGCATCCGCTCTGACTGCGGCAGTGCAACGGACCATCCGGCAATCTCCTCAGCGGCACTGATCGACGCCACATCTGCAAACTCCAGCACCACGCGGCCCACATTGCGGCCAACTGGAAACCAATGCGCTTTTAGATTTATTTCTTTGGGATTTTTTGCAGCCACGCTAGCAGGAGGCAGCAGCCATACCGGACCGGTTCGGGCAAAACGCTCTGGAAAATCTGTCAGCACCTCGGCCAGCAACTCGCCCCGCCGTCCTTGTGGACGCAGCAATTTCGCCAAAATTATCCAGTCCTCAGCCATATTGCTCCGTCTGCACAGGTTGCCCTACATGCCTATTGTCGCAGGCACAGCTCTGTCGCAAACCCAATATTTTGATTGAGCAAGGGGATGGCTTATTCAGAGGCAACTGTGGATGTTTTGCTCTCTTTGCCGTCAATATATTCAATGATGTCCAGTGAAAACCGGTGCTGCATCTTCATACTGGCTGCACCAAGAATGGTCCGTAATGACCGCGCCGTCCGTCCCTGCTTGCCGATCACCTTACCAATGTCCGCCGGTGCCACCTTCAAGCGAAGCACAGTCGAGTCGCCCTGTGTCACCGCATCCACAGTAACGTCCTCGCTCTTGTCCACAAGGGTACATGCAATGGCTTTAATCAGTTGCGTTAGGTCACTGCCTGCGCATAGGTTCTTGTCCGGCTCAATACCTGCTTGAATCATCTTGTACCTCGTCGAAAAAACAAGCTGCAATAGAAGGTCCGCTCGTCCAGTTCATGGTTATTTAGGTGCCGCATCTAAATAACTCGTCTAAACCGATAATCAGCGAACTTACCACTTATCAGGCTCTTGCAAGCCAAATAATGTGACAACGTCTTTTAAGAAAAAAGGACTTATTTACAGTAGTTTACGCGTGAGCAAAAGAAATGCAAGTATAGAAAAGGTAATTTCGTAAAGTCTTTGGTTACCCCTTCGGTAACCAAACATGTTTACTACTTTATAACTAGGCCGCCGTAACTGTTGATGCTGCGGTAGTTGCTGTCTTTGCCAGCAGTCTCGCCACCGTCTCAGAAAGCTGTGCTCCCTTGCTGGTCCAGTGCTCAATCCGTTCCTTTTTCAGGTCAACGCTTGCCGGATTGGTCCGCGGATTATAAGTACCCACCACTTCCACGCTGCGGCCATTCCGGGCACGGTCTTTTTCGATTACCACCACACGGTAGTAGGGCTGTTTGCGCGAGCCAAATCGCGCCAGACGAATCATTAACACTTGTGTTTCCTCACAATCAAAAATTTAGTGGTATCGGGATAATTTTTTCTACTGCGTCCTTCGCCATCTACATTGTCATTGTCGTAGACACATTAATCCCAACAGTTAAGTATCGCCGTATTGCGCCATTTCTGCAACTCCCTGACTAAACATCGGGCCTCTGCCGTAAGCTGTATTTTATGGATGTTTCCACCAACTCATTAGTCAGTAAAAATTATCTCGTCGTCGGACTCGGTCGCTCCGGCCTCTCTGCTGCATTGTTTCTGCGCTCGCTCGGCGCTTCAGTTACCGTCTCTGACACCCGCACTGCCCACGCTCTGGCCCACGAAATTTCCAAACTGCGCGACGCTGGCATAGCAGTCGAACTCGGCGGCCACGGCGCGCAAACTTTCCTCCAGCAGGATTGCATCGTCGTCAGCCCGGGTGTTCCGCTCACTACGCCCGAACTGCAACAGGCCATCTCCGCTGGCATTCCGGTCATCGGAGAACTTGAACTTGCCGCCCGCTATCTCTCCGGCCACATCCTCGGCATCACTGGCACCAACGGCAAAACCACCACCACCACTTTGATCGGCAAACTCTTGGCAGAGGGTGGTCCTCCCACTCAGGTCGGTGGCAACATCGGTCTGCCCGTTGTGGATCTCCTCCCTAACAGTACACCCGATACCTGGAATGTCCTTGAACTCTCCAGTTTTCAGCTTGAGTCCATTGAAAAGTTTCGCGCTAACATTGCCGTCATCCTCAACATCACACCAGATCATCTTGACCGCCACGGCAGCATGGAAAACTACATCGCCGCCAAGCGCCGCATTCTCGAAAACCAAACACCCTCGGATGCTGCCGTTCTCAATGCCGATGACGATATCACCCATCGCTTCGCCACCGCCGTTAAGTCCCGCCTCTTCTGGTTCAGCCGCACCCGCGCCGTTCGTCAGGGAGCATTTGTCGTCCCTCCGCCCGGCAACCTTCCGCCAGCCCCCGGCGTTGGGCCTCGAACCGATGCCGCCCGCATTGTCTTTGTCCCCAGCGAAGGCGCTCCGCCAGAGGCCATCCTCCCCGTCGCCAATATACCCATCAAGGGCGCCCATAATCTTGAGAATGTCCTCGCCGCCGTCTGTGCCGCTCGCCTCGCTGGCGTTACTGCCAACTCTATCCGTGCCAGCGTTGTAAGTTTTCAGGCCGTCGAGCATCGTCTCGAGTTTGTCGCCGAGACAAATAGCATCGCCTATTACAACGACTCAAAAGCCACTAATGTGGATGCCACCATCAAGGCCCTCGGCGCTTTCCCCAGCGGCGTTCACCTCATCCTTGGCGGAAAAGATAAAGACTCCGACTATACCCAGCTCATCCCTCTGCTCAAAAATCGGGTGCGCGCTGTTTACACCATTGGTTCAGCGGCGGAAAAGATTTCCCACCAACTCGAACCCGCAGCGAACATAGAGGCAGTGCAAATTGTAGCTGCGGGTACGCTCGCACAGGCGGTGCATCTTGCTACCTCTGCCGCGCGTCCCGGGGACACAGTCCTGCTGGCGCCTGCTTGTGCCAGCTTCGATCAGTTCCAGAATTACGAACATCGCGGTCGTGTATTCAAGGATTTAGTTCAACAACTGCGCGGCAAATCGCCCACGGAGACCAGCCCTTAAGCCATGCGCCCCGCACCACAGCATTCTCATTAGGTTGGCATGGCAAAACGCGTTGGCGTCGATAAATGGCTCTTCTATCTCGTCCTTGGCCTGGTCCTCTTCGGACTGGTTATGGTCTTCTCCGCCTCCGCCGTCATGGCCAAAGAGCGCTACGGTTCCGCCTTCTATTTCCTCGACAAACAAATGCTTTGGGGCGGACTCGGCCTCGTAGCCATGCTCATCTTTATGCGCATCGACTACCGCCGCTATAACTCTCCGCGCGTCGTTTTTCCCGCTGTTGCCCTTACCACCGTGCTGTTGATGGCCTGCTTCCTCATGCGCTCCTCGCACAACACACATCGCTGGATCCCGCTCGGCCCCATCGGCACCGTGCAGCCCTCTGAACTCGCCAAGCCCGTCCTGGTCCTCTTCATCGCATGGTTCCTGCAGTCTCGCATTCACCTCATGGACGACTGGCGCGGCACCGTCCTGCCCGCTGCCATTCCCTCACTGCTCTTTATCGGCCTCATACTGCTTGAGCCGGACCTCGGCACCGCCATCGTCTGCTTCGCTGTCACAGCCTTTATGCTCTATCTCGCTGGCTTGCGCTTGCGCTACTTCGCGCTAGCTGCGGCGTGTTCCGCGCCTGTCTTGTATCTGTTGCTGTTTCGCGTCGCATGGCGTCGCGCGCGTATGCTCGTCTTTCTTCATCCAGATTCAGACCCTCGCGGCGCCGGCTTTCACATCATGCAGTCGCTCATCGCCGTCGGCACCGGCGGCCTCACCGGGCGCGGACTCATGGAAGGCGTCCAAAAACTTTTCTATCTCCCAGAACCGCACACTGACTTCATCTTCGCCAACATCTGCGAAGAACTCGGCCTCATGGGTTCGCTCACCGTGCTCGCCATGTTCGCCTGTTTTGGATACTGCGGCATGAAGGCTGCCGTCCGCTCCACTGACCCCTTCGCGCGCTTTCTCGCCTTCGGCATCACGGCCACTGTACTCATCCAGGCACTGTTCAATATCAGCGTCGTGCTCGATCTGCTTCCCGCTAAAGGCATCCCGCTCCCACTCATCTCCGCCGGAGGCACCTCCGTATTCATCACCCTCGCCAGCATCGGCGTCCTCCTCAACATCACCCGCGCTGTCGACTAATCATTGAGAGAACCAATGAATGAAGCTGATTTTATTTTGATAGCAGATGGAAATCTGATTATTGAGATATGGAAGATATTTGCTCGTAAGATGTGCGACATTCGCGCTTCGCCAAATTAAAAATCAGATTCAACCAGCCTTTATCACCGCCATCACTGTTAAGTCTCTCCCCATCAACCAGAACAACAACATATCCAATCCTCATTTCTGTCCAATTCCATACATCTATTCCTACCCCACTCCGGCTAAAATCCACCTAGCCAAGCTATGCTCATCCGTCTCGCGTATGACATTCAATTCGACATCCCCACCCCCACCGCCATGGTCACCCTCCTCAGTGTCCATCCCTCGCGCATGGCAGACCTGCTCGAACCTGACGTTCTGCATACTCAGCCGCAGCTTCCACTCACCTCCTACGTGGATACCTACGGCAATCTCTGCACTCGCTTCGTCGCGCCAACCGGCCATCTCCGCCTCAGCAGCACCACACTCATCAAGGACTCAGGCGCGCCAGACATCGTCAATCCTCGTGCACGCGAAATTCCTGTCGGCCAACTTCCCAATGAAATGCTTCGCTACCTCCTGAACAGCCGCTATTGCGAAGTCGACCGCTTCACCACTATTGCCGTCGAACTGTTTGGTCACATTGCGCCCGGCTGGGGCCGCGTCCAGGCCATCTGCGATTGGGTGCATAGTAAAGTTGCCTTCAACTACAAGCACGCCCGCCCCACCAAATCTGCGATGGATGTCTTCACCGAGCGCGTCGGAGTATGCCGCGACTTCCAGCACCTCGCCATTACCTTCTGCCGCGCACTCAATGTCCCCGCGCGTTATGCCACCGGCTACCTCGGCGACATCGGCGTTCCCGTCGTTCTACCTATGGATTTCAGCGCTTGGTTTGAAGTCTATCTTGACGACCAGTGGTGGACCTTCGATGCCCGCAACAACAGGCCGCGCATCGGACGCATCCTCATGGCAACTGGCCGCGATGCTTCCGACGTCGCCCTCACCACTGCATTCGGCGTCGCCAACCTTACCAATTTTTTCGTCGTCAGCGAAGTTGAAGAAGACCTTGCAACGTAGTTCATAAAAGGTTTTATCTGTCCAGCAGTTATCATTGCCAATCACTGTTAATTTTTGTTTCTACAAGACTGTTAAACTCTATCCATGCGAATACTCATTGCAGGTGGTGGCACCGGAGGCCACGTTGTTCCCGCCCTCGCCATAGCCCGCGAACTCCGCGATAACCACAACGCAGAGGTCCGCCTGCTCGGCACCGCCCGCGGCCTTGAAACCCGCATGGTCCCCGCCGCCGGTTTTCCGCTTGAGCTCATCCGCGTCGGCCAATTCAACCGCGTCAGCCTCAAGACCCGCCTCATCACGCTGGCAGACCTGCCCCTCGGCCTCTTTCGCTGCTTCACCCTCCTTCGCAAGTTCCGTCCCGATGTCGTCATCGGAGTCGGTGGTTACGCCAGCGGCCCCGCCATGATCGCCGCCATCCTCTCCCGCATTCCCACCCTCGCGTATGAGCCGAACGCCGTCCCCGGCCTCGCCAACCGCATCGTTGGTCCTTGGGTCACCGCCGCTGCGGTCAATTTTGAGTCCAGTAGCAAATACTTCCGCAATGCCCGCGTCACCGGTGTTCCCGTTCGGCCAGAGTTCTTCGCCATACCCCCGCGCCCTGACGATTTTGACCTACCTTCCGATGCCGCTCCACCTAGCCTGAATCTGCTCGTCTTCGGTGGCGGTCTCGGTTCCCGCTTCCTCAACCAGATCATGCAGCAAATCGCGCCCGCCCTGCTTCGCTACTTCGGCACTTCACTAAAAATCCTGCACCAGTGCGGCGGCAAGAATTATGATGAAACCCTTGAAGCCTACAAAGTCAGCGGCGCCGATTCCGCCCTATGGCAGGTGGTCCCATTTTTGGATGATATGCCCCAGCGCTTTGCCGACGCAGACTTAATCCTTTGCCGCAGCGGTGCCACCACCGTCGCCGAACTCACTGCGGCCGGCCGCGCCTCATTGCTGGTCCCGTTCCCTCAGTCCACTGACGATCATCAGCTCAGAAACGCGGAAGTGCTCGTCTTCGCTGGTGGGGCAAAAATGCTCACCGAGCAGGAAATCTATGACCCCACCGTTCTGCTGTCTGAATTGATAGTGCTGCTCAGCGATCATGAAGCCCGTCACAGAATGGCCAATAAAGTCCGCGTACTCGCCCACCCCGGCGCACTTCGCCGTATCGCAGAAATGGTCAATCAACTCGCCAGTGGCAACCAGCTTGTCAAATAAAGCCAAATAAAAATGGCTGGCAGAGAGTTTCTCCACCAGCCACTAGATTGTTCGTTTACCTGCTTACCGACGTCCACCGCCACCACCACCGTGGAAGCCACCACTACCGCCTCCACCCTGGAACCCGCCGCCACCGTATCCACCACCGCTGTAGCTGTGGGACTCGGCTGCCCCGGTGTAATGTGCAGTAGCACCGCTGTAATTGCTGCGAGCAGTGTTGCCTGCAAAGCTGTGTGCCTGGTTGGAGGCTACATTCCGGTTTCCTGCAAAACTGTTTCCGTTGCGCGCGTTGAACGCTGTATGGGCGCCAACCGTGCCGAATGCGTTGTGTACGCCACGGCCAAGGTTATTGTAGCCGCGGTCATAGAAGAAGTGACCGCCATTCCAGTAGCCGCCGCGGTAGCCTACGCCAAAGTAGCCGAAGCCGTAGTTAATGCCACCGTAGTAGCCCACAGTCCTGCCCCAGTATCCCGGGTGCCAGAAGTAGAAACCGCCACCCCAGCCCCAGTATCCCGGGGTCCAAAGTGCGCCCACGTAGGGTGCTAACACCCAGGCACCGTCAACCCAGTAGTAGCCTTCTGGGCCGTAGGCCCAGTAACCAGGCTGCCAGATATATCCATCACCCGGGCAGATTGGCTGCGCATAAACTGGTAACAATGGAGGCGCAAAGCCCACACGAACAAACACACCTGCATTCGCGGCGGGTGGCGCTGTCACCGCTACAGCAAACATCGCGGCCACTGCCAGTGTCGCTACCATGCTCCAGCTAACAATTTTCTTTTGGATTTTATTAATCGTTTTGTTCATCTTTACCACCATGCCGGTTGTTCCTTCGCTTGCCCGCTGCTGCTTTCGATCTACGGGTTGCGCGGAGCAACGGGCCGAACTTGTGCTCCTGACCTTGTAATTACTGACGCAGACCACTTTCCTTCGGTTGCCTGCCGTCCTATAGTTTCCATTCCTGAAAATTTCTATTCAGGTACGGTCCCTACATCTATATGACTCTCAAATTCAGTGAAAGTTGCGTAAATCGTCGTGTCGTTAAGCGCCACAAAAGGCTATCTTTTGATAATGCAAAATGCCTCAATGCAGAATGCTTGACTCTTACCGGATTCCTCCCACGTATGGCAACAAAAACTACGGTCCAAAAACTACGGTCTAGGCACATATTGCACACCCCAGACCGTAGCGTAGCGTCTCTGTCATAAAAGCATCCTACTTGCGCTCTTCACCACCACTTGGATGCGGTGCTGCATGCGGCTGGGCATGTTGCTGTGGTGCAGCATGTTGCTGTGGTTCGCTGTGCTGCTGCTCTGCCGGGTGCGATTGTGCCGCTGGAGCTCTATTACGCTGGCCACCATAGCTGGTCTGTGCAGATGGCTTGCTCATGTTTCCGCCCGCTGGTCGTGCTGCTGGCGTACGCGCTGGTGTCGCCCGTGCAAAGTCCGCCGAGCTGGTCGCCGGACGTGCCATCGCCGCATGGGCTGGAACTCCATGGTTCACGCTGGCAAAGTTTGCCCGGTC
>Ga0116226_10001461_pt1 | contig 20470 bp, 17 predicted proteins | sample S1TSphfallax_FD_89692 | JGI IMG/M metagenome (GOLD analysis project Ga0116226, IMG submission 89692) | Host-associated microbial communities from peat moss isolated from Minnesota, USA - S1T2_Fa - Sphagnum fallax MG | ecosystem: Host-associated > Plants > Peat moss > Unclassified | place: USA... | reverse complement strand
GGCATTGCCAAGGGGCATCGCTTCACCATGTGGGATTGGGTGGGCGGCCGGTATTCGGTCTGGTCGGCCATTGGCCTCGTGGCTGAGCTCACCATCGGCAGCGAGAAGTTCGGCGATTTCTTGAGCGGCGCGAGCGATATGGACCGGCACTTTCTCGAGACCCCGCTGGAGCGGAATCTGCCGGTGCTGATGGGCCTGATGGTGGTGTGGAATCGCACCTTCTTGGGCCTGCCGACGCTCGCGGTGCTGCCTTATGATCAACGCCTGGCGCGACTGCCCGCGTACTTACAACAGCTCGAGATGGAGAGCAATGGCAAGTCGGTGTCGCTGGGCGGCGAGCGGGTCGATTTCCCGACCTCCGCGGTGGTCTGGGGTGAACCCGGCTCGAACTCGCAGCATTCGTTTTTCCAAATGCTGCACCAGGGGACGCCGACCGCGGCCCTCGATTTCATCGCGCCGCTGCGCGGTTCGTGGGGCGGCACGGCGGGGCAGGACCTCGCCCTGCAAAATTGTTTCGCACAGGCGCAAGCCTTTGCGTTCGGTTATACGCTTGCGGAGGTAGACGCCGATTTGCAGAAAACGGGCGCGAGCGCAGCGGACATCGAACGCTTACGCGCGCACAAGGTTCACGAGGGCAACCGGCCAAGTTCGTTGCTGATGTATCCGAAAACGACGGCGCGTGCTTTGGGCGGCCTGTTGGCGCTGTACGAGCACAGCGTCTTCGTCCAGGGCACGGTATGGGGGATCAACTCGTTCGATCAGTTCGGCGTGGAATTGGGCAAGAAGCTCGCGCTCGGCATCGACCTGAGCGGCAAGACGGCGCCCTCCGGGCAGGGGGCCGAGGGATTGCGAGCACTCATCAGTTATGTCGCTTCGCATAGGTAAAGATAGATTTACCTGCAGGGATCTTGGCGTCGGTTACACTTCGGCCCCTAAGTTACGCGGCGCAGAAGGCGGATGCCGGTTCGGCAGAATTCCGTAGGTTTGGTTTTTTCCCGCCCAATTGAATTGAGTTGGTGACAATGCGAAGTCGATTTTCATCCGTTTTTCTTCTTTTAACGTTATCGCTTGGCCTCGGCGCGTCTGCACAGACGCCAACCCCGGACCAGCTCAACCAGCTCAACCAGCTCAAGAATCTGCCGCCCGATCAGCAACAGCAGTTGCTGCAGGGCCTTACCGGCAGCCGGACGGACTCGAGCGGCAAAAAAGTCGATCAGAAGCTGAGCACGCCGCAGACAGTACAGCCGAAGGGCGATGAGAACGGCGAGTACGATCTATACAAAAAGGACAAAACGCGGGACGGTAGAAACCTTCGTCTTCAAGATGAGGATCCGGAGCTTCGACCCGACGATACCGTGCTGATCGATCTAACCCCCGTCGATTCTGTGATCAGGCAGCGCGCGGAGGACAAGTCGGACAACACCAACAATGGGACGAACGGCGCGAACAACCGCAATAACCTCGAGTCATCGTCGATCAATGGCGGAAACCCGAATAACGGGATTGTCAATAACAGCAACAACCCCCTGGGCAACGGTGCGTACCCGCCGGTTCGTCCGGATGATTTCGGTCGCATTCAGTCTGAATATGACCTGAACAAGCTGCAGGAGAAGCCGAAGACCGACGAGGAGCAGGAGAACTCCGATCGCAAGCGCCAATTGATCTTGAAGGGAAATCCGTATCGCCTGAATCGATTCGGGGTGCTCGAGATTCCCGGCTTGCCCTCCATCCCGCTCGCTGGATTGACGGCGGAGGAGGCCACCCGGCGTGTCAGCGCGGATCCGGACCTGCGGGACTTCGTCGTCAAGCTGACGCTGCTGCGCCTGCAGGCGTTCGACGAGGATGCGTTGAAGCCTTTCGGCTACGATTTGTTCGAAGGGGTTCCTTCGACCTTCGCGCCGGTATCCGATATCCAAGTGCCAATCGATTACTTGGTCGGACCGGGCGACACACTCAACATTCAGCTTTATGGAAATGAGCCGGCGAGTTACGAGTTGACCGTCGGTCGTGACGGGCGCATCAATTTTCCGAAGCTCGGTCCGATCATGGTCAGCGACATGTCGTTCGAGAAGGCACGGAGCACCATCGAGCAGCGGGTCGATCAGCAACTCATCGGATCCCGGGTGAGTGTCACGATGGGCGAGCTCCGCTCGATTCGAGTGTTCGTTTTGGGCGAGGCGGAGAAACCCGGTTCTTATACCGTCAGCGGCCTGTCGACGATGACCAATGCACTCTTCGTCAGCGGCGGGGTCAAGAAGATTGGTTCGCTGCGCAATATCGAACTGAAACGCAACGGCAAACTCATCACCGTGCTCGATCTTTACAGTCTGTTGCTTCATGGTGACACCAGTCACGATCAGCAGCTTCAGCCCGGCGACGTGATATTCATCCCACCGATTGGCAATACCGTCTCGGTATATGGCGCCGTGCGCCGCCCCGCCATTTATGAGTTGAAGAACGAGAGAACCGTGGACGAGGTCGTTGGTGTCGCCGGCGGGCTATTGCCGGATGCCGACGGCAAGCTGGTGCAATTGGAGCGCATCCAGCCCTCGAATCTGCGCCGCATGGTCGACATCGATTTGACCACGAATGTGGGGCGCTCCGCGCTGATAGCGAACGGCGACAAGGTGCGCGTCCCCGCAATTCGCCCGACGCTCGAGAATTCCGTGGAACTGACCGGCTACGTGTTCCGTCCGGGCAAATTCGAATTTCACCCCGGCCTGCGGCTTTCCAACATCATCCAAAGTTTCGATGAGTTGCGGCCGGAGGCCGATCGCCACTATGTCATGATCCGCCGCGAACTCCCGCCGGAACAAAAGATCCAGGTGATTTCGGCGGATCTCGAGGGCGCCCTGATAAAACGCGGCACGGATGCCGATCCGAAACTGCAGCCGCGCGACAAAATTTTCGTCTTCAATCTGGCCGCCAGTCGCGAGCGCGTCATTGAGCCTGTGCTCAGGGACCTCGAATTGCAGGCAACACCGGATAAGCCGGCGCAGATCGTCAGCATCGACGGTCAGGTCAAGGCTCCGGGCCGTTATCCGCTCGAGCCCTCGATGCATGTGAGCGACTTGATCCGCGCCGGCGGCAGCTTGGAGGACTCCGCATACAGTGGCGAGGCCGAGTTGACACGCTATGCGATCGTCAACGGGACCGCCCGGCAGACCGACCTGATTCCAGTCAGCCTCGCCGCCATTCGCCGCGGTGATCCGGGTGCTGATATCAAGCTCCTGCCATACGACACCTTGGTCATCAAGATCACTCCACAGTGGGAGGAGCCGGGCTCCATCATCGTGCAGGGTGAGGTCAGATTCCCGGGAACATACCCGATTCATCGCGGCGAAAAGCTGTCGTCCATTCTGGCGCGTGCAGGCGGCTTCACCGATCTTGCCTTCGTGGAGGGTTCGATATTCCTCCGCGAGGAGCTGAAGAAGCGCGAAAAGGATCAGCTTCAATTGCTCACCGACCGCCTACAGAGGGATTTGGCGGCGCTCTCGCTGGAAGCGATCTCGCTGAGTGCGGCGACTTCCAATGCCGCCGGCGCGCAGACTTCCGCACAGGGGCTAGCCATCGGTCAACAATTGTTGGTCCAGCTGCGCCAGACCAAACCCGTCGGTCGCCTCGTCATAGACCTTAACAAGGTGGTGAAGGGTAAGCAGGGTGACGTGATCGTTAGAAACGGGGATAAGCTTCTCATTCCGAAGCAGAATCAGGAAATCACGATTTTGGGCGAGGTGCAGAGCCCCACGTCGCACGTGTACCAGCCCGGCCTGACCCGCGACGACTACATCGCCAAGAGCGGCGGCACGACGCAGGAAGCGGATCGAGCACGCATTTACATCGTGCATGCCAATGGCGACGTCGTTTCGGGAGAACGGAGCGGCTGGTTCAGGCGTTCACAATCGGCCGAGATTCGTCCAGGCGATACCATCATCGTACCGCTCGATACCGAACGCGTGCGAGCACTGCCGCTGTGGCAGGCTGTGACGACGATCATCTATAACTTGGCGGTCTCGGTGTTGGCGATTCGCAGCGTGGGTACGCTGTGAACTAAGGCGCCGCCATTCTCCGTGGTCCCGCAGAGATATCCATCGCTTCCCAGAAGGATGCTGGTGGGCAGAATGCCGCGTCGAGACAATGAACGGCTGTTCAGCCATTTGGCGATGCAGATTCTGGGCCGCGTCGGGGGGCATCGGACCGCGCCCCTCGCGTGTACGACGAAAATCAAACGTGTTACATTCGTAGCAGTAACGAAGCCGTTGCGAGTTCCGGTCCTCATGCGTGCTCCATCGTCAGACGCCTGAGCGACTATGTTCAATTCCCAAGGAAGGTGACACGCAGAACACGAGATCGAACGTGGTCCCGCTGAATTAGAACCAAAAGCAGAGCCATTCAATTTGCGTCAGACGTTCGAGACATTGGTGTACCGGTCATTTCAAGCTATCGACGCGTGAGCAAATGCTGAGCGCGTGTTTGCCGTTGGGTGTTTGAGTGCCGTCCTTGCGTCCCGTCTCCCCGATGCGTTGGCACACGATCGTCGGCATGGCCGTGCTTTACGCGGCCGCCTATTTTTTGCTGCCGCTCAGTGCGATGGGCGAATACCTCCTGCCCTCACGGAATTATGCGGGCCTGATCGTGCTGCCTAGTATCGTTGCAATCGTGGTCGTGTCTGTTTTTGGGGAACTCGCGGTCCGTGCGAGCCGGTGGCTCCCAGCACTGTGGGTCACTTTATTCGCGACTCTGCTCTTGTCGGCCATCACCCTGATCGGCGTCAAGGGAGTCATGTATGCGGCCGGAATTGATTGGCAAGACAAGGTTCCACGCGGCCCGGATCTGTTGGCCACTCTGCGCTATGTAAAATATGGTTCCTTCGTTCTGATTGTTTCGCTGGTTTGGTTCTTTCGGGCCTTTCGGCCGCAACTGGCTCGATTTCTGAGCTGCCTCGGCTTTGCCTTGGGTGCTTTGGCTTTGTTCCGTCTGCTGGTGCTTTGGTACGGGCCTGCGGCGTCGCCCATTGCTTCCAGCATTGCGGCACCCTCCACCCTTGCTTTCGATGGTGCCCTCACGGCCCGTGCCGCCGCCACGGTGCCTTCGATATCCACAGCTTCATCCGTGGCTTCGCGCCGAGTTGTTTGGGTCATATTCGATGAGACCGATTATGATTATGTGTTCTCGAACGACGGTCAGCCCCGTCCCGGGCTGACCAACTTTGGCCGTCTTGCCGGCAGTTCGGTGTTTGCTGCCAATGCGAACAGTCCGGCGAGCGCGACTCTCTACTCGATTCCGGCTCTGCTGACGGATACCCCGCTATATGGCGTGGGGGTTCGCCTTTCCGGCGCCGGTTCTTTGCTGTTGGATCGCGGAGACGGCGGCGAGACGCCATTCGAAGAATCCACGACAATTTTTGGTGCGCTTCGGTCCACCGGACGGACGGCTTCCGTGCTCGGCTTCTTGCATCCCTACTGCAGATTGTTCATCTTGCAAAAATGCGACAGCTTTGCGTCACCTGCCTATGGTTTTGGCGGACTGGATGCCGCGCTGTGGGCAAACGTTCCCTATGTGCTCTCCGCGAGAATACGAAGATTTTCGCCTTGGGAAGACATCACCGACAGCAGTCTACGGTTGTTGCCGGAATATCTGTCTCGCGATGATGCGCTGACGTTCATCCATTTGAATTTGCCGCATCTGCCGGCGGGTCACGCCGATAAGGTGCTGCATGTCGCTGCCAGTGCAAACCCGCTGACCGAGTACGCTCGAAATTTGCTGCTGACGGATCGAGTTCTCGGCGAAATCATGACGCAGTTGGAGCAAGAGTCCGCCCACCGGGAGATCGTTCTCGTCGTATCGACGGATCACTGGTTGCGCAACCGGTGGTATCGAGCCAACGTCAGTGAGACGAGCCGCCGCGTGCCTCTGATGGTTTGGAAGGTGGGCGACAGCAAGGGAGTTTTCGTGTCGAAACCGGTCAGTACGATCCATACTGCAGCCATGATTCTCGAATACCTGGACGGCACCTTGAATACCCAAGCGGAAATTGCTCGATGGTGGGAGCAACAGACCGTTCATCCATCCTTCATGGCACCCGACACTTGACGGAGTCGGCTAACGTGGATCGACGGTTGTCCTGGAGAGATCCGGATGGCTTCGTCGTCAAATACGGGAGTCGAATCCTGCGCTCTGTGGCTCCGGCCAAAGCTGATCGTGTTCGCTCGTTGTTGAGTTCGGCCTGGATGAGCGGATTGCTGGCGGACGGTCTCGTTCCCTATACCCGCGAAATACAGGCGCCTGCGGATATGCTCCGGCACTACGGAGACTGCATATGGCTCGAGCATGAGGCTTTACCCTTCCCATGCTATCCGCATGAAATTACCTCGCTGCAGCTTTTTGACGCGGCGAAGCTCACGCTGCGAGTTGCCCTCGATGCCGCACAAAACGGCTGGGTGCTGAAGGATGCGTCGGCGTGGAATGTGCTCTTCAGCGATGGGCGGGCGGTCTTCGTGGACCTGTTGTCATTTGATGAGCACGACTCTAGCGGCAACTGGATTGCGTACGGTCAATTTGTTCGTCATTTTCTTCTGCCGCTATTGCTGTTCAGAAAGGTCGGCATGACTCCGCCGGACATTTTTCTGACCCATCGTGATGGGATCACGCCCGAGAATGCCTATCGAATGCTGAGCGCCATGGGCCTGATGTCGTTCACCGCGATGGAGTTCATCGTGTTACCACGGCTACTCGCGACCGCGGGCAGCCAGCTCATCGCAGCACAAAGCGGGGCCAAGCCGCGCGTCTCACGTGGCTCGATGGGTGCGCGGTTGCTCGTGGGCACGCTGCGGCATTTGGAGCGGAAGTTGGACTCGTTGCGTCCGGACGAATCCGCTGCGGTGTCGGTTTGGAAGAGGTACGAGGAGGAAAGAAGCCATTATTCGCACGACGATCTTGCACTGAAAAAGGAGTTTGTAGCCCAACACCTGGGTGGCAGCAGCACCGTCCTCGATCTAGGTTGCAATGCCGGGGAATACAGTCTCGTTGCCGCAGAATCCGGGCGGAGGGTTGTTGCGGCAGACGCTGATCATCCGGCCCTGAGTCGGTTGTACTCGCGGGTTCGAGCGGCTAAAACCAGCATTTCGCCCATCATATTGAGTATCGGACGACCGACGCCGGCGGTCGGTTGGCAAAACGCCGAAGTTCCCAGTTTCCTGGAGCGAGCCCAGGGTCATTTTGACTGCATCCTGATGCTCGGTTTGATCCACCACCTTCTGGTCGGTGAACGGGCCAGCCTGCCGATGCTGGTAGAGTTTCTGGACTCCTTGAGACCGAAATCGGTGGTGCTCGAGTGGGTCGATCCGAAAGACTCGAGGTTCAGGCAATTGGCAGGACTGAATGCTGCTCTGTACGCGTCACTCGATGCCGGCGTACTCGAGGCCGCCTTTATGCAAAGATTTCGCATGATTGCAAAGTTGCCCTTGCCGAGCGCTACCAGAGTAATGTATTTATGGGAGCGGTGAGAATTTAATCGCTTGGAATATAACGAGGGTGTAATGGCGGGAAGTCGTTTTGGATTGAGGCTCGCGGCCGTGGCTGTAATTCTTTCATTGTCTCCCGCCCTGGCCATGGCGTATATCGACCCGGGCAACGGGGCCTACATGGTCCAAGCGCTGTTTACTGTGGTGGCCGCCGGCATATTTTATCTGCGCCATCCGATCCAATCCCTTAGAGCCTTCGGGCGCTGGATCGCGACCCGTTGGAGTCACAAGGGAAGCGCGCCCGAGGCGAGCGACGGCTTGGCCGAATTGGGTGATTTGATGACGCCTCGAGCTTCTGATGGCGGGTCAAAAGAGGCCTGAAACTCCCTCAGACCTAGTTTACCGGCGGCAACGCGAGATAACCCCTGCCACGACCGAAGGTACTCGTTCTCCTCGCTGCCTATAACGGGTCGCGTTGGATCGGGGAGCAAATTGCATCAATCTTGAACCAGTCGGACGTCGATGTTCACCTGGTAGTCAGCGATGATGGATCCACGGACGACACCCTGAAACAGGTAGGACGATGGACGGGGGATCCGCGAATCACGCTCGACGGTCCGCCGACTCCGACTCGCTCGGCCGCTCAAAATTTTCTCTGGCTCATCAGAAACACGGACGCAGACGAGTTTGACTATGTGGCGCTTGCTGATCAGGACGACGTGTGGCTCCATCAGAAGCTGTGTCGCGCCTGTCGTGCCCTCGACGCGCAAGATGCCGGCGGCTACTCGAGTGCTGTGACAGCGTTCTGGGCTGGAGGGTCGGAAGCCTTGTTGTCTCAAAATAGCCGCCTCACCGCCTCCGATTTTCTGTTCGAGGGTGCCGGTCAGGGATGCACCTTTGTACTGACCCTCAGGTTTTTCTCCCGACTGAAGACATTTCTCGCCGATGCCACTTTGCAGACCCAACGGCTGCATTATCACGATTGGACCATCTATGCGTTATCGCGCGCATGGAAGGTGCATTGGATCTTCGACAATGATCCGATGGTTAGGTACCGCCAACATGAGCACAATGACACGGGCGCCAGGGTCAGTGTTTCCGGGTGGACCAGACGACTCAGCCTCATCAAGAGTGGATGGTATCGGACGCAAGTCGAAGCCATCGCAGAGATTTGCTTTGCCGCGGCACCAGAGGAGCCTGTCATTGCGAAGTGGTATTCCATACTGCACCTGCCACGCGGGATTTTGCGCAGTATCAAGACCGCCGCATTTTGCCTTCAGGGCGGCCGTAGGCGCCGGTCGGACAGGCTGATGCTGCTGATCGCCGCGGCCTGCGGTTGGTTGTAGAACTCAGCTACCGCCTGGCACGAGGCGTCTGACGATCATGGCACCCAGAATCCTGGCGCGTTCCAAGGCAATTGTTCCATAAGAACGCCTGCGACCGGTGGCGGAAACCGATACCGCCGACGAGTGCCGACGATAGTAAATGAGGGGTTCCCGGATGACGGTGAGGGATGCATCCCAGGATGCGTTCAACGTGATCCAGAAATCATGGGGTACGCCCGCCGGAAACGGCAGCAGACGATCGAGGTAGGAGCGGGTGCAGGCGATGGTGGCGCCGATGAAACAGGGCTTAAAGAATACGGCCAAAGCGGAAAAATCGTCGGCGCTTCGCAACCTAAAAAAAGAGGGATGAACCTGCTTAAGGTCTCTATCCACCACGACGGCATCGGTGGCGACGCAGGCATGACTTGCCAGAGCCGCTGATAGGGTGGTGACCTTGTTCGGCAGCCAAACATCGTCCTGATCCGAAAAAAAGATGAACTGACCGGTTGCCGATGCGATCGCCCGTTCGAAATTTCTGACATATCCCACACGCGTGCTGTTACGTATCAGCCGGATTCGCGGATCATTCCGGGAGGCAATGATCGATACCGTGCTGTCGGTCGAGGCATCATCCGAAACCACGACTTCATCGTCCGGATCAAGCTGGCAGACGATGCTGTCGAGCTGCGCGGTGATGAACTCCTCGCCCTGATAGGTGGCCAGCACGACACTACGCATGGGCGCGTGCGAGCAGCATTCTTTGCGGTGGTTTGAACATCATGGAGCTCAGGATTGGAAAAAAGACCAGCTGCGAAATGACCGGAAGGTAAAGCCAGAAATCGGTAAAAAAACTCATCAGCGCGCAGAAAAACAGGCAGCCGTAATTCGCCATATCGACGAAGCGCCGTCGACTCACCGCCCGCCGGTACGAGGCGGCGGTAAACAGACTGACTGCGGCGGTCCAAAGAACCACCCAGTTTCCGATGTCGATGTACACGGGGAGGATATAAGAAGAAACGGTCATGCTCTCGATTTCAAGATATGTGCCGTGATCTATGTTCGGCCGCATTATCGACGGCAGTATCGTTTGCCACATGTATCCGTCGAAGAATGGCGCACCGGATGCCGTTATCATGTTGTCGATGTTCAATACATTGAAATAGCTGTAGGAGTAAAGCCAGATCAGACTGGTCGGTATCCAGTCGTACTCGGGCTGTACCGCGATCAACTCCTTGATGTCGCCGCTTCTCAAGGTTCCCAGGAGCGAGAAGCAAACCAGTGCCACGGCGATCGACGCCAATAGCGCGACATTGGAAAATCGTTTGACCGCCATGCAACGAATGACGAAGGCCTCGATGAGCAAGGTCAGCATGTTCTGCCGGGTTACCAGCGCAAGGTGCATCACCAAAACGCTTAGAAAGAGCGCCAGATAGATTCGGCGGTTGGTTCGTGTATAGACGTAGAATGCCACGCACCCCAGTGCGTTCGAAAATGCCAAAAATGCGCCGTAGACGGTGGGTACGCCGAATTCCTCGTACCGACTCACGCCCGTGGTGATCAGGGAAATCAATGGGACAAAGCCGGCCAGTGCAACATTGAGGGCGGCAAATGCATATAAGAATATAAAAGCCATCGTCAGAGTGGTCCTGAACCCGACACGAAATTCGTCGATTTGCAGGCCTTCCGTCTCGTGGATACCGATCACCGATATGGTGGCGGCGGGGGGCGCGCTGATGCATCCCAACATCCAGGCAAACATGGTGGCGAGCAGCACCGCGTACGTTATCGGTTCCATGGGCCGCGCGTGACCGGAAATCGGAATGACCGAAAAAATCAAAATCATCAACCAAGGCAGAATATAGGCGACGGCCGGGTGCAGATAATCCAAACGGTAGAGGTTGACACTCAAGAAAAGGAACACGACGCAGGCGATGAAGATGAGCGTGGAAATCTCTCGAACGAGAAGATAGGACAGCAGCACCACGATCGCGCAGATTCCGGTAACGACCAATCGATACAGCGACGAGCGATTCATCGCGGACGCGCTGTTGGGCAAGGGCGTAGGTTCGCAATCACGCGTCGTACCATCAAGGCCATGGGATTTTCATACATCGTCAGATTATAGTGTGACCTCAATCACGGGGCTATCAATGAACAGAATGTCCGTTGCAATCGTTGGTTTATGGTCCCTCTGGTCGAACACCGTGGTTTCTGCCGATCCCTCGGACCTCGTCGGGATCAAATTAGGGACTCTGTGGCGACTCGAGCATGCCGGACGGTACGAGATCACCGCGTCCATTCCACCACTCGCGTGTGCTTCGGGCTGCGATGCATTGTATTACGCGCCGACCTCGTCCACCGACCTCCGTGGGCGGCCGATTCCGGATCTCAGTCCGCTATACCGGCTGAAGCGCGGGGCGGGTGCGCGTGACGAGGATATTGGAGTCATGCCCGCGAGTCACGGCTACTCGCCGGACGGCAACCTCGGATATGTGTGGACGCAAGCGGACGGTCATCCGGGCGTCGCTCCGGTCATCCGAGCCGCTGCGGACGGCGCGACGGGCGCAGCAGGTCACACGTTGATGCTACCGGGCGAGTCGATCCGCGGATTTTCTGCGAGCGGCACGCTGGGCTACGCCTATCCGAGGGAGTTGCGAGCCGAAACACTGGTGTCGGTTTCAGAGGGGGACGTCACGGTCAAATCCAACGCGGCAACCGGAGGTGCTGTCTGGGAATGGTGGTGGAAGACCCGGCAATTCGTCAACGACTATGATTATGGCCGGCAGGTGTCGATGGCGGTTTACACCGACGACGGGAAGGCCCTCGAGGAGGGCGGCGATGAGTTTGGCGGTCCCGCTATTCCGCTGTATGCGCGGCACCCATCGCCGACTCTTTATCTGCGCAATTCCGACTCACAGCGCCAAAGCTCGAGAGCCGTGCCGGTTGAGTGGTTGCCCGACCATTTCTCGGGTGGTTCGAACAATCCCGTCATTTATCCGCAGGTGGCGCTGGGCAAGGAGTTGACGCTGAACTGGCACGGCCCTGATCACGTTGACAGGAAATGGCCGGTCGCTCTCTACGAAAGCATCTACGAGGGGCCTGCACTGCCCGTGGCAACCGTGGAAGCTCCCACGGCCTACCTCACCGCGGAGTTCACGACGTATTACAAATACGATCCGAAGACCGATTCGTTGACGCCGATCACCATCTACCACGACAAGGTGAATGTATCGGGCGGCACGGCCAGCGGCGTCATCATCGCCTCGGGTGCCGGAGCGGATGCTGTGGCGATGGGGGTGTACATCAACGACCCGAATGCCGGGCTCGTCATTTATGACAACGCGGGGCCGAGCGGCGGCAAATTCGGCTCCAGTTTCTCGAAATGGGGCGTCGTCTACCGTAGTGGACTGATACCGAAATGGACATTCCGGTCGTGGATTGCGACCGACAACGTGCGCAACATCCAGAGTTACTTCCATCAGCTTTACTTGTGGCATGTCACCTCGCGTGGAGACAGTCCGACCCACTAGCGTCGAGGCTTGGCGGCCCGGCGTCTGAGTATCTGCGGCAGGTTCTTGAGCAGCCGACACTGAAACAACACATAACTGAGAAGCCGGTTCTCACCCGTATTCAGCTGGATTTGCCAGGATTCGCACAGGACCTGGACGATGTCGCTGTTTGAGTCCCCCTGCATGCCGAATTCTCCGGCGACGAAGTCCGCCGCAATGATGGCGACGTCAGGGGCGTTGCACGCCAGCTTGATGAAATAGCCGTCGGCCAACATGGGATACCGCAGTGAATAGTAGCCGAACCTGTCGTGCAGACTGGAGCGGATGAGCATGCCGACACTATGGGAGGTCACCATCGCCGCGTGACCCAGCCAACCGCGGTTGCGATGAAAGCCGCGCCGCGTCAAATTATTGGCCCGGACTGCAGCCACCACGATATCAGCGTCGGATTCACGGAGAACCTTTCTGAAATTCTCGATCGCGGTGGGATAGAGCAGATCGTCCGCGCCACAGACCAGATAGTAATCGGCAGCCGCCGATTGAATACCTTTGTTCAGCGCGTCGTAGATGCCGTGATCCGGCTCACGGATACTCCGGGTGACCACATCGCTGCTGGATTCGATGACGTTCCATGAGTGGTCGGTCGAATCGCCGTCTATAATCGTGCATCCGAAATCGCGGTCGGTCTGGGCTCGCAGCGAATCCAGCAGCCTTGGCAGATCTTTCGCAGAGTTGAAGCTGGCGGTGATGATCGAGATGGTTGGTCGGGCACCCATCAAACAGCATGCGCAGGGGAATTGGCTGTCTGGCGCCAGACCAGCAGTGCCGAGAGGGCCGCGCCAATCGCGAAACCCAATGCACCCAGCAACAGAGGAGTGGGCGAGGAGGAGATTTCCGGCGCGCGGGCGGGGTCGATCACCTTCAACGCATATTCGTCCCTGCCCTTGGCGATCATCTGTTTGTTGACTTCCTCCTTCAGAATGGAATAAATCGCGGTTCTGACCTCCACGACGCTGGTTTTCGCCGCCTGTTCGTTCAGGTACGCAATATTCCGATCCGACTCGTTGATCGCCTTGTCACGCAGATACTGGTTGGTCAAGCGGACGAGGTCGTTGGCCCATTTTGCCGCCGCGATGGGATTGCTCCACGTGATGCGCATCGTCACCAAACCCGTCTGCTTGTCCTGCTTGACCTCGCGGATGGACTTCTTGAAGTATTGGTTTGCCTTCCACAGCGTCGGAATCTTGGATGGATCGCTCGGTTTCCAACGCTTTGCCGCAGCATCCCATTTTTTGGCGTACAACACGGGTAGAAGATTCTCATCCCGCACGTATGTTTCCGTTATCAGCTCGGAGGACAGGGTTGCGACGGCTTCTTCCTTGGTGCCTTTGCCCGACATCGAAATGCCAGCCATCGAGGCCAGTTCGCCGTATTGGGAGGCGAGGCTGCTCAATCCGCCCGCGATGCCCGTCGGCGAGTCGGCCACGGGTGATATCACGATTTCGGCGCGATACTGTTTTACCAACAACAGGCCCGCACCGGCCCCCGCAATCGTGCAGACGAGCACGATTGCGACGATGAGCCATTTTTTCCGCCAGGTAACGGCAAGAAAATCGCTCAGCGTCACTACGCTCTCATCGGTTATTCGTAGTACTTTTTGGTCCATGTCGGTTCGCCGGGTTAATTTGCCATTGGCGGCACGAATCTTGTCTGGTTGGTCAAACGGGCTTCTCCGCAACGATGAGGTATTGCTGCGCAAAGAAGCGTTCGAGCACGCCAAGCGTCAGCGTGTTTACCAGCTTATCCCGGCGCAACTCGCGGTGACGGCGAAAACTGGGTTCGATGTGCCGGAGCTGCAGATTGGCGGACTCGACCAGATCCAGCATGTTTTTTCGGCAGAAGAAACGCAGGTGGGTTCGGTCGAGCACGCCTGACGGGGCGTAGCGGAAATCTCCAGTGACGATTCTACCGAACGCCCGCCAATACAGAATGTTCGGCAGGCTGACGACGAAGGTGCCTCCGTGCCGTAGAAACGTCGACAAGTATTGAATCGCAGCCCATGGATCCCGCAAGTGTTCGAGGACGTCACCGCAAATGACGACATCAAAGGTTTCCCGCTCCAAATCCAGCGATCGTTCCTCGATGTCGGCGACGATGAACCGGTCGATCAGCGTGTTATTCTGGCTCGTACCGGGCAATGCCACCAGTTCCACCCCAACCACTTCCCTTGCCTTGCCGGATTTTTTCAGCGCAACGAGCATCGCGCCTTCCGCCGCACCGATCTCGAGCATTCGGCCATTGGGCACTTTGGGCACGAGCGCAAATAAATCATGACGGTCGACGCTGAAATACGCAGCCGTCTTGTCCGAATAATCGCTCGAGGGAGGATTCGTCATGTCGCCCTGGCAATAGCGATCCACTGATCGCCCAGACCCAAATGCTCAATCGCCGCCGCAGCGGCCTCTTTGAGAGTTCGAATCGGCCGCGGTTCCCAAAGATCTGTCTTGATGAGTTCTTCGATGGTGAAGCGCGACTTCGCAAATGCCTCGATCACTGACTCGCGCGACCAGTAATTGACGTGGCCCAGGGGCCGGAGCATCCGCCAGCGGGTGCGGCCGATGGTTGCGCGCAACGATTGTCGATTTGGCATTGCGCAATACAGACGTGCGCCGTCGGCGGCCAGCTTCCGCAACTGTCGCAGGGTCGAAATCGGATCCGCGATATGTTCCAGAACGTCCAATGCAACCACCAGTTCGGCGGACAGCGAATTCGGAATGGAATTCAAATGCGGTTCCACTCCACAGAGCTCGCGGCCCCAGGTGCCCGGTTCGACGCCGCGACACAGCCAGCCCGCGTTCAAGAACTGCCGGTACAACAGGCCCTTGCCGACGCCCAGCTCGAAATATTGCTTCGGCCCACTTTTCGGCGTCATCTCCCGATCCAGCACCAGTTGCTCCGGGACCGTCAGCCGCGGCGACTTCATGTCCGTCCAGCCGACGCCGATCACCGAGCCGGAAGCGCTGCTGTAGAGGTGATTCAGCAACTCCTGAGACGGCATCGGATCGATCCAACCATGGCGGCAGCGAACGCATACCCGATAGCGGAATCGATAGGCCTTGTCTGGGTGCACGTTCAGTGCGTCATGTGCCACTGACGACGCCCCATGGCAGATAGGGCATGCGGGCGTCGGGACGAACGCTTCGCCGGAATACCCTTCCGCCAGATCGACGAGGGTCGTGCTCACGTCACATTACTTCCGCCGCTCAATGCGGCCGCCCGGTCGTCTTGCCGTTCCGAGGCACTGCGTTTGCGAAATTGGATGTGGCAAAACCAATAGCAGGAGAGCGTCACAACGCTCCAAATCTTTGCCAGCGCGAGACCCGTAACGCCGAAGGTGCCGACAGCCAGCAGGCCGGTTAGAAACGACATGGCCGCTCCGAGCACGTTCACTATGGCAATCGCAGGCAGCCACCCCAAGGCAACCAAATAATAATACGGAACAACGGAAAGCGACGACAAATACATGCACCCTGCCATGATCATGAAAAGCGGATATCCGGTGCGAAGCGAGTCCGGCAGCATGCGCGTGTTGAAGGCGATCGAGGCGACCATGATTGAGACGATCGCCAACACCGTGGCCATCAGTGCACCCAATTTGACATCGTGCATGTAACTTTTGCGAAGGCTGGTGGTCGACTGCGACATCGCTCTGGTGGCAATGGGCAGGATATAAACCAAACTGGCCGCTGCCGCCGATTGCACGACGAAGCTCACCTGCCAGCAGAAATTATAGACCGCAAAATCCCGTGAACCGAGTCGGGACGCGATGATCAGTCGATCAGCCTGCTGGAACAAAAATCCTGACAGCAGCAGCATCCACTGCCAGCCGTTGATCCTCGTGACGCGCTTCACTTCCCCTATGGCATTCGCCAGGTTCGACAGCCTGAGGTTGGCGCCCGTCATGGAGATGAAAATCTTCATGGTCGCGGAACACAACACAGCCACGATGAAGCATGCGCAGTCCGAGCGCCACGAGGCATGACTCGCCACGATGGAGAGGGCAATCAGCAGGCCCGTGATTTTGATCAGTTCCGCCGCGGCAGAAATGGAAATCAAGCGGCGAGCTTTGAGCACTCCGCCGAAGACATTGTCAAGGCTGATCAAAAAGCACAGGAGCCAGCTCATCGCCGCCGCTGAGGTGATTTCGCCAGCGTGGAAAATGAGCCGAATCCCGGCGAGCCTCGAAATAAACACGAGGCAGCCGGAGAAGAGCAACATGCCGGAAATCGTGACGATGAGCGTTGCGGTCAAGACGTTCGAGCGTCGCGACGCTGACATGTCATCGCGAGCGAGGCTGTAGATGACACCCTGCGCACCGACGATGTTGAACAAGGCGCCCACCGACGACATCAAGATCACGGCCGCAACCTTCGAATAATCATTGGTCCCGGACATATGAACGATGATCGGTCCAGCCAACACGACGGCAAACGGATAGGAAAGTCCGTCGATTGCTCCGGATGCCAGATTGACGAGTTTCGAAATATGGACGCGCACTTAACGACGAACTCGATTGTTGTGAGCCCGCTGACGCGAGGCTTGGATGATCGTCATGACGGGTGTCGAGCGGGATGGGATCCGGTACACAGCGTCTCTTGTCTCATTGGAAACTGTGCGTCCAAACATTTATCCGGTAACGGCAAAATTTACTCATCCAGCCTTAAGCACTGTCATTGAAAGGATTCCATCGGCCGACATTCCAGGGCTCTTGGAGCCATGAGGAATGCGGAGTTCCGACGATCCATCGCCGTGATGGTAAATAATCATAAGCCTATCATTTTTTTGGGTTTTACTCCTGCAAATTCCCGGCCGGATTATTGCGGCTATGCCGTGCGTAAGCTAGGTGTCCCGGGTGTCATGGCTACAATTTCATGAAGGTGCGTCTGCGTCCGGTATATGGTTTGCGGTGATTTTCGACCTGGCCAAAACCCCAGAATGCGCAAAACTGTCCTGTTGCTGACCGCGACAATCGATCCGGGTGACACCGTCATGGTGGCCCGCCGCGATCCGGCGGTCCGTTTGGCGGACTACCAGCATGCACTTCGGCGATGGATCACATCAGGAGTGGCGTGCGACATGGTCGTTTGTGAAAACTCCGGCTCTGACCTTACGTCGCTGCGGGAGATCGCGAAGGGCTTCTTCGGTAACGTCGAGTTCGTCTCCTATTCAGGAAACGCCAGTGGCGCAATCCGGGGGAAGGGTCACGCGGAGATGGAGATGATCAGGCACGTTCTGGGAGCTTCCAAGCTGCTTGCAGGCGCGGAAATCATTTTGAAATGCACGGGGCGCCTTGCGGTGCGCAATGCCGCGAAAATTTTACAGGGCACTTCACGCGGTGACTTCGACGTCATGTGCACGCTCAAGAGAAACTTGAGTTTCGCCGATAGCCGACTCTTCGCCGCGACGCCTCGGTTCATCAATGAGTACCTCTTGCCACTCGGTGAAAAGCTTGACGATAATAGAGGGATGACCTTTGAACATGGACTGGCGCAGGCCACCGCAAGGGCCATCAGCGATCAAAGGCGCTGGAGTCCGTTCCCGTGTTTTCCAGTCATCGATGGCGTCTCGGGCACCGACGGAAAAAGCATGACCAATTCAGCGCTCACCCGCGTAAGCAAGGCCGTTTATCATCAATTGCGAAATGTTGTCTACCGTCATTGAGTACGGCTTGAGTTGTCATTTTTGCATGGCGGTTGGGATTTTGTTTAACAGAATTAATCATTCGTCATGCCTTCGCAAGCAAGATTCAAGGTAGCCTGAGGTCCGCGTCAACCTTAACGTAATGTAAGCGTTGTGATCTAAGTCATTGTTTGTTGTGGTCACCCGCAATGCGCAAAAAGTGGTAACAATGAGGGTATTTCTATACTCTTTACATAGATATGTGGTTTCTGGAGCGATTCTTGCTCGGATTCGATCGTCTGTTGGTTATTTATAGAGGATGGAAGGAATGTCCAAAGGCTACGGCGGCCTCCCAAAGCGACGAGCAGAATCTAGAGTCATTGATGTAAGGGAGGACCGTAAGACCGGCAGTGAAAGGAAGTACGCGGAGCCGGGGCGGAGCCCTAGAATTCACATTGTTGATGTCGACAGGCGGGCAATCGATCGATTCGATATATCCCGATATCCGGTGGTCTCGTCGCCGTCGCACGGAAGCTACCGTCATTTCAAGCGTGGTTTCGACATACTGGGCGCATCGGTCGCGCTTTTGTTGTTTTTGCCCCTCATTCTACCCATCGTCGCCATCTCCTATGCTTCCGGCCAGCCACCCATCTTTCGTCACCGCCGCGTTGGCCAACACGGTGTATTTTTCGACTGCCTGAAGTTCCGCACCATGGTGCCTAACGCGTCTCAGGTGCTGCAGGATCTTCTCAACAGCGATCGGCAGATCAAGGAGGAGTGGCTGCGAGATCACAAACTGAAGGACGACCCGCGGGTCACCCGCCTGGGTCGGTTTTTGCGGCGGACGAGCTTGGACGAACTGCCCCAACTCTGGAATGTAATGCTCGGAGAGATGAGTTTAGTCGGTCCCAGACCGGTTGTCCCCGATGAGTTGCCTCGATACGGAAACCGAGTGGGTGTTTTCCTATCGGCTGTACCGGGTGTTACGGGGCTTTGGCAGGTTTCCGGCCGCAACAATACCAATTACCGCAGACGCGTTGCACTCGATGTTTGCTATGTTCGCTCCCGCAGCATGTTGTTGGATATATTCATCTTACTCAAGACGTTACCCGCGGTATTTGCCAAGAATGGGGCTTACTGAATACCGACCTCGCCGCTATATTTAGGCACCGTGGCATCGACGGACTCGATTTGCCCGCGGGACTTAACATCCGCCCTCTGGCATCCTGACCGATGATTTCGCCTGAGTTGAGAACCTCGGTTGCTCGACCTTTTACATTCGGAGAACAAGTTGTCCAAGACGGCATTAATCACCGGAATTACCGGTCAAGACGGCGCCTATCTGGCCGAGTTCCTGCTGGCCAAAGGCTATCGGGTACACGGCGTGAAGCGCCGCGCCTCCTCCTTCAACACCGACCGGATCGATCACCTGTATCAAGATCCGCATGAAAAGAACGTCCGGCTCGAACTGCATTACGGCGATTTGACCGACTCCACCAATCTCATCCGCATCATCCAGGAGGTCCAACCGGACGAGATCTACAACCTGGCCGCCCAAAGCCATGTGGCTGTTTCATTTGAAACACCGGAATACACCGCCAACTCGGACGCCGTCGGCACGCTTCGGGTACTGGAGGCGATGCGGATCCTGGGGATGGAGAAAAAGACCAAGTTCTACCAGGCGTCCACCTCGGAAATGTTCGGCAAAGTGCAGGAAATACCACAAAAGGAGACGACGCCGTTCTATCCCCGGTCGCCCTATGGCGCGGCCAAGGTGTATGCCTATTGGATTACGGTGAATTACCGCGAAGCGTACGGGATGTATGCCTGTAACGGCATCCTGTTCAACCACGAATCGCCGCTGCGTGGTGAGACCTTCGTCTCGCGCAAGATCACGCGGGCGTTGACCCGCATCCACGTGGGATTGCAGGAGACCCTGCACCTCGGGAACGTCGATTCGCTGCGCGACTGGGGGCATGCACGTGACTACGTCCGCGCCCAGTGGTTGATGCTGCAGCAGGAGGTCGCGGAGGACTTCGTGATCGCCACCGGCAAGCAGTATTCGGTGCGCGACTTCGTCGCTGCCGCCGGCGACCGCCTCGGCATGAAGATCGAGTGGCAGGGCAAGGGCGTCGACGAGGTGGGCATCGATACGGTGAGCGGCAAGACCCTGGTGCGGGTGGATCCGCGGTATTTCCGGCCGACGGAGGTAGAGACGCTGCTGGGGGACCCCTCCAAGGCCAAGGCCAAGCTCGGCTGGTCGGCGGAGGTCGACTTTCCGGAGCTCGTGACCGACATGGTCGCCGCCGATCTGGAACTCGCCAAGCGCGACGCCATGATCGCCAAGGAAGGCTACAAAGTCTACCGCCACCACGAGTAGTGCCCTTTGACCACCACCCCCCCCGTCACCATCACCCCAGATTCGAGCATTTACATCGCCGGGCACCGCGGACTCGTCGGTGGCGCGATCTTGCGGGCCCTACAACGCCAGGGT
>Ga0116226_10001460_pt1 | contig 20477 bp, 17 predicted proteins | sample S1TSphfallax_FD_89692 | JGI IMG/M metagenome (GOLD analysis project Ga0116226, IMG submission 89692) | Host-associated microbial communities from peat moss isolated from Minnesota, USA - S1T2_Fa - Sphagnum fallax MG | ecosystem: Host-associated > Plants > Peat moss > Unclassified | place: USA... | reverse complement strand
CAAGACAATGCCGACTGCCTGCCTACCCATCTCGCCCTCCCGTTAAGAAGGCCACAGCCTCGCATTTGCTCTCGTCAACGTACAAGCACTAATTTCTGACTCAGGAAACTAGTGTCCCGGTTCCGAAGTTCGTTGGATTGAACTACGGTCGGAATCGGCACACTAGAGCATTTTCCGATCGCGTCGGGTCAGTGCAATCGTTCGGAAAATGCTCTAGCTCTTTGTTTTGGCGAGCATCTTTATCCGACGGGTAACCCCGTTCGGTCGGATGATGCTCTAGCTAGCTCTTGATTGTCAGTGGCCTGATTATCCCCTGCGCCCGCTTTGAAGAACGGCGAACTTCGGGGGCAAGACGCTAGTAACTCCTTGGCAAACCCAGAACGTGTTCGGCGATGTAGGAGAGGATGAGGTTGGTGCTGATGGGGGCCACCTGATAAAGACGTGTTTCGCGGAACTTTCGTTCGATATCGAAATCTTCCGCGAAGGCGAAGCCGCCATGTGTTTGCACGCAGGCTTCCGCGCAGGCCCAGGAGGCTTCGGCCGCCAGCATCTTCGCCATATTTGCCTGCTCGCCCGCGTTTTCGCCTGCCTCGTAACGGCGGCAGCCCTCGCGCACCATCAGCTTGGCCGCCTGCAATTGCGCGTAAGCGCGGGCGATCGGGAAAGCCACGCCCTGGTTTTGCCCGATGGCCCGGCCGAACACCTGCCTGTCCCTCGCATAGTGAACGGATTTTTCGGTGAACCAGGTGCCATCACCAATGCATTCGGCGGCGATCAGCAGGCGTTCCGCATTCATGCCATCGAGGATGTAGCGGAATCCTTGGCCCTCCACGCCGACGATGTTTTCCGCCGGCACGCGCAGATCGTCGAAGAATATCTCGCAACTATTGTGGTTCATCATGGTGCGGATCGGCTTGATTGTAAGCCCGCGCCCCACCGCCTCACGCATGTCCACCAAAATGGCTGAAAGCCCTTCGGTTTTCTTGCGCGTCTCCTCCCGAGGCGTGGTGCGTGCCAGAAGCAGCATCAGATCGGAGTGCTCCGCGCGGCTGGTCCAGATTTTTTGGCCGTTGATGATGAAGTGATCGCCATCGCGGCGGGCGGTGGTACGCAGTGCCGTGGTGTCGGTGCCGCTGCCGGGTTCGGTGACGCCGAAGGCCTGCAGGCGCAGTGCGCCGGAGGCGATCTGCGGGAGGTAGAGCTGCTTCATGGCAGCCGATCCGTGGCGCAGGATGGTGCCCATGATGTACATCTGAGCGTGGCACGCGCCGCCATTGCAGCCGGTTGACTGGATGGTTTCCAGGATGGCGCCCGCAGCCGAAATCGGCAGGCCGGAGCCGCCATATTCTTCGGGGATGAGTACGGACAGATAGCCGGCTTCGGAGAGTGCGGTGACGAACGCTGTGGGATAGGCACGCGCCTGGTCCAGTCCGCGCCAATAGGCGCCGGGGAAGCGGGCACAGAGTTTGACGACTTCCGCGCGTATCTCTGGGTAATCGGTGTCGTGTTCGGTCATGCGGAGTCTTTCAAAAGGCTGGCGGTTGTTGCCTGTGCAGTCATGCAGATGGCGCCGGACCGGCCGCGTGTTTGCAGATGCCACACGGCGTGGTTTTCGGCATCGCGCCACGCTTCAAGCTGAAGCTCCTGGCCGACGAAGGCCGGCTTGTGGCTGCGAAAATGGAAATGGCGGATGTTGGCGCCATCCAAGCTTGCCCCAAGGTGGTTGGCCAGGAGCATGGCCTGCAATGGGCCGTGAACCACCAAGCCGGGGTAGTGTTCGACCGTGGTTGCATAGGGCAGATCGTAGTGGATGCGATGCGCGTTGAAGGTGAGTGCGGAAAATCGGAAGAGCAGAATTTCGTCTGGCGTGATTGTGCGCAGCGATGCACCGGGCGGCGCCGGCGGCGCGGGCTTGGCCGGCGCGTCCGCGGGCGGGGTTCTTGGGGCAAGATAGACCAGATCCTGCTCTTCCTCGATCAACAGGTTTGCCCCGGAAAAGATGGTGTGCTGCAAAGTGATGAATCGCAGCTTGCCGCTTCGCCCCTGTCGTTCGGTGGCGTTGGCGAGTTTGGTTTCGCGTCGCAGCGTGCTGCCGATCAGGATATCGCGATGAAAACCAACGCGTCCGCCGGCCCACATGCGCGCGGGCAAACTCGCGTCCGTCTGGACAAGGCCGCCTCGCGCGCGGTGACCATCAGGACCGAGCGCGTTTGCGGGAACCGGATCGAGAAAGAACAGCCAGTGCCAGAGGGGCGGCAGTGTCGAGTCGGCCCGTGCGTCAATGCAGGCCGCGAGCCTTTCGACGATAGTGGCGGCCACGTGGTCGGTTTGTTTCAGCATTGAACGCCAACGGGTTGATCCTGATTTACTCACGGAAGAATTTCTTTTTGGCAAAAGGCGGAACTTGCCCTGCGCGAATCGAAGACTTTTACTTACCGGCCATCGCTGCCCACGATCGAGGCCATGGCCGAACATCAAAAGTCTTTTAATTCTTTCCTGCAGAAAAGAAGTGCTTGCTTATCTTTTTACTTGCCTGATGTAATCCATTGCCACTGCCTCTTCCACCACATCGGCATATTTCGCATTCATGTCGAACAGATTGGCGTTGTGCGGGGCCGGGTGACGATCACCGCAGGCATCGCGTACAACGATCGTGCGAAATCCATGTGACATTGAATCGACGCAGGTGGCGCGCACGCAGCCGCTGGTCGAAAGCCCGGTGAGGATGACGGTATCGATGCAAGCAGCGGTAAGTGTCGAGGCAAGGGATGTGCCGAAGAACGCGGACGGGTATTGTTTGGAGATGATCAGTTCGTCCCGCCGCGGCGTGAGCCCGGCTGGCCAGATTGCGGTAGGCGAGCCCGGCAGAAAGTTGCGCAGCGGCTTGGCTTTTTCAAAAAAGCGGCCGCCGTCGAGCCCGCTTTCGTGATATGTCACGCGCGTGAGGATAACCGGCACCTGGGCGGTGTGCGCGGCCTCGCGCAGGCGCAGCACGGAGGCAAGCGCGCTGTCTACGCCCGCGTAAAGGTCGCAGCCGGGCTCGAAATAGGCCTGCACGAAATCCACCATGAGCAGCACGGGCCTGCTACCGAAGCCGATACGCCCGCCATAAGCGCGCTCGTAATTCTCGGCGAGGTTTTCGTTATCGTCAGCCAAGATCGCGCCCCCATTTGCGTTCGAACGCCCATACATCCTCGAAGCCGATCAGGCCGCAGAATGTCTTGAAATCGAACATCGGATTTTCGGCACTCTGGCTAAGCCCGTCATCCTTCAGCCGGCCTAGGGCGGTTCCCATCGCGGCGGCGGCCACCAGGCTGGTCATCGAGGGGTAGATGGCGAAGGCATAGCCGATATCGGCCAGATCCTTGGCGGGGAGCACGGGCGTGAGGCCCCCATCGGCCATGTTGGCCATCATGGGCGCATCGATCCGTGCGCAGGCGGCGTGCATCTCCGCCTCGCTGGTGAGCGCCTCGACAAAGATGATGTCGGCGCCGGCCCGGCGGTAGGCTTCGGCGCGGCGCAGAGCGCCGTCCATGCCTTCGCTTTGCCGCGCATCGGTGCGGGCGATGATCAGCGTGTTTTGGGGGTCGGCGCGGGCTTCGCAGGCGACGCGGATTTTGTCGGCCATGTCCTGCTGGGGGACCAGGCGTTTAAAGGGCGTGTGGCCACATTTTTTCGGGAATTCCTGATCCTCGATCTGGATGGCGGCGATGCCGGCCTGTTCGTAGCCGCGCACCGTGTGGTGCACGTTGAGCAGGCCGCCATACCCGGTATCGGCGTCGGCGATCACCGCGGCCTTGGTGGTGCGGGCGAGCGTCGCCACGCGATCCAGCATTTGCGTGAAGGTGGCGATGCCGGCATCGGGCAGCCCGTAGCAGGAGGCGGTGAGCCAGAAGCCGGTGCCATAGACCACATCGAAGCCGACGCGATCGGCGATCACAGCGGTGATCATGTCCTGTATGCCGGGCACGACAAAAAAGTTTTTCGAGGCGAGTTTTTCGCGCAGCACGGAGCTGGGCACTGGTTTGGTTCCTTCGTTTGGCCGCCGCCTTATGTCAGGCTGCCGGCTTGTCCTCAAGCGGCCAGTGGCTCGGTGGGGGTAAAGCTTCGCCATACAGGTTGCACGGGGGCTGGGAGCCCGGTCTGCTTCAGGCAGAGTGCGCGCAGTTCCTCGATCGGCGGGCCGCGGTCGAACACGGTTAGATCGGTGCGCGTGCGACGGAGTTCGGTGCGCAGGTGTTCTGTGGCGGCTTCGTTCAGCAGGCCATCGGCACCGCACACCACGCCGTAAATGCGGGCGCCAGCCTCGGTGACGAGGCCACGCTTTACTTCAAGCGCCACTAGCCCAGCGTCGCGGTCGAGCGGATCGCCCCAGCCGCCGCCGCCCCAGGTGACGAAATGCAGGGTGTCGCCGGGGGCGATGTCGATATCGTCGCATTTGGAGGGCAGCATGCAGGCTTCGCCCGAGGCCCGCACCAGCTGTTTCCAGGAGCGCAAGCCCGGCTTGCCGCCATTCACCCCCCAGGGCGGGATGAACCAGCGATCGTCGTGGATGGCGATCTTGCCGCGCTGGGTGAAGCGGTAGGTCATGTGGATGCCGTTGCCGCCGCGGAATTTGCCCGCCCCCCCGCTATCGGCGACGCTCTCGTAGCGTTCGATCACCATGGGGAAGTAGCGTTCCAGAAATTCGTTGGGCACGTTGGTGAAGCCGGGCCAGAGCGAATGGCCGTCCGCCCCGTCGCCGAACGGACGGCCGGGGATGCCGCCAAAACCGATCTGAAATAACTGGAACCATTTGCCGTTTTGATCGTGGCCCGAGAACATGAGATGAGGGCTTGAGGAGAAGCCGGCGGCGCAGAGGAATTCGGGGGTCTTCTGCCCGAGCAGCGCGCCCAGCACATCGAAAATGCGGCCCAGCGCATGGGTGCGGCAAGAGAGCGCGGCCGGGAAGCGCGGCTTCAGCAGGCTGCCCTCGGGGATGCGCACATCGACAAGATCGTAGAATCCGTCGTTGAACATGACCTGCGGGTCGAACACCATCACCATGTAGATGCCGAAGAACATCTTGAACATGTTTTCGTTGAGATAGAAATTGATCGAGGAGGCGGATTGCGGATCGGTGCCGGCGAAATCCAGCACCACTTTCTCGCCCTCGCGCCACATCGTGCATTTGATCCGGAACGGCCCGGCGCCGCGCCCATCATCACAGACATAGTCTTCGAAGCTTACAGGGGCCTCGCCGATCGCGGTGGAAATCAGGTGCGCCATGGCCCGCTTGTTGCGCTCCAGCAACTCCTGCATCGCGGCGACCACCATATCGTCGGAGAAGCGTCCGCAGAGTTCAGCAACCCGCCGTGCGCCCACGCGGCAGGCTGCGACGATCGCATGCAGATCGGCCTTGAACCATTCAGGCATGCGACTTTGATGGGCGGCGATCTTGACGATATCCTCCTGCAATTCGCCACGGCGATACAGCTTGACCGGCGGCAGGCGCAGGCCTTCTTCGAAAATGGATCCGGCATTGGTAGGCAGGCTGCCCGGCACGCGGCCGCCCACATCGGTCATGTGGCCGAACATCGCCGACCAGGCAATCAGCCTGCCCGCGCGAAAAATCGGCGCAATCGCCAGCACATCGTTATTATGGCTGATCGCGCCTTCCACGGAATACGGATCGTTCAGCAGGATGATATCGCCTTCTTCGATCGCGCCATCATAGTTGCGCAGGAAGCCATCGATGAACGAGCCGAACTGGCCGACGACCATTTTGCCGCTTCTCTCCGCGATCAGCGGAAACGCATCGCCCTGTTCACGAATGCCGGGTGACAGCGCGGTGCGAAACAGCGTTGCGTCCATCTCCACCCGGGCGTTGCGCAACGCGTTCTCGATGATGTCGAGTGTGACGGGATCGACGCGGCAGGCGGTGAATGTGGCCGCGTTCTCTTCAATGATCCGTGCGGGCATGGTGCCTCCGTCAGACGGGATTGATCAGGATGTTGCCGAAGCGGTCAACCACCGCATCGCAGCCTGGCAAAACAAGGGTGGTGGAATCCATCTCGACCACGATGGCAGGCCCGGCGATCCGATCGCCCGCCCGCAACCTGGATCGGTCGTAGATCGCGCCCTTTTTGTGCCCGCCATCGATCCATACCTGGTGGTCCCGCAGCCAGGCGGCTTGGGGGTTGCCGTCGCCCTCCGCAATCGGCTGCGCGGGGATGCTGGCCACGCCGCCAAGGGCGATCACCCGCAGGTTCACGAATTCATGTTCCGCCTCCATGGTGAAGGTGAACAGGCGGCGGTGTTCCGCATCGAACGCGGCGGTGAGGCGATCCAGCCCACCTTCGCCAAATCCATCGAGGATCACCGGCATCGGCACTTCAAAAGCCTGGCCGTGATAGCGCACGTCGATCTCGAATTGCGAGGTGATGGCGGCCTCCGCCACGCCGTCGACGGCGAGAGAGGTTCTGGTTTGTGCCTGCATCTCCAGAAGCAAGGCCAGTATTTCGGCATCGCTCACCTGGTTGCGGCGGCGGGAGAGGGAGCGGGCGGTTTCCGTGCGCATGCGCGTGGTGGCATCGCCGAGCGCGCAGAGCACGCCGGGCGAAACGGGCGATACGGCGGGCCAGGAACCCATCAGGCGGGCGACGGCGTTGACGTGCAGGGGGCCGGCGCCGCCAAACCCCATCAGGGCAAAATCGCGGGGGTCGTAGCCTTGTTGTACGGAAATCATTCTTAATGCGCCGAACATGTTTTCGTTCACGATGTCGATGATGCCGCGCGCGGCTTCGTAGAGGTCGACTTTCAGCGCATCGGCCACAGACTGCACGGCGGCTTCCGCGGCCGCGCGGTCGAGCCGGAAGGTGCCGCCCAGCAGATTTTCGGGCAGGTAGCCAAGCACGACATTGGCGTCGGTCACTGTCGCGCGGGTGCCACCTTTGCCGTAGGCGGCGGGGCCGGGATTGGCGCCGGCGGATTCCGGGCCCACGCGCAACGCGCCCGTAAGTGCTGGCACGTGGGCGATCGAGCCGCCGCCGGCGCCCACGGTTTTCACGTCCAGCGAGGAGGCGCGCACCGACAGGTCGCCCACTTCGGTGATGCGGGCGCGTCGGGCCTCGTAATTCTCGATCAGCGCTACGTCGGTGGAGGTACCGCCGACATCGAGCGTGAGAATGTTCGGCAGGCCGGCCTGGCGCGCTACCCAGAGCGCACCGGCCACGCCCCCCGCCGGTCCCGACATCAGCAGGCTCACCGGGTGTAACTCGGCGGTTTCCGAGGCCATTAACCCACCGTCGGAGCGCAACAGCGCGATATTGCCACGCATGCCGACGTCGCGCAGGCGACCGCGCAGGTTGCGCACATAGCGCCCGACTACCGGGCGCATGGCGGCGTTGGCGACGGTAGTGAGGGTCCGCTCATATTCCTGCATTTCGGGCAGCACTTCGTGGCTGAGTGACACGGGCAGGCTCGGGAATTTCTCCCGCGCCATTTCGCCTGCCCGCGCCTCATGGGCGCCATTGGCGTAGGCATTCATAAACGAGATGGTGATCGCCTCGACGCCGCTTGCCGCCAGCGCCGCCAAAGCAAGATGCACGCTTGTCTCGTCGAGCGGCCTGATCTCCTGCCTGTCCGCGCCGATGCGGCCGCCGATCTCGAACGTATCCTCAAGCTTGGCGAGCGGCTCCGGCTTCGGCCAGACGATCCAGGCGGCAAGCCCACCGGGCACCAGTGATCGCGCAATCTGCAGCACTTGCCGGTAGCCTTCTGAGGTGAGCAGACCCACACGCGCGCCTTTGCCCTCGAGCACCGCATTGGTGGCGACCGTCGTGCCGTGCAGGAACAGGGCGATGTCGGAAGGGGTGATTTCAGCGGTGGCGCAAATGGCGGCCACGCCGTTCATCACGCCCTCGGAACTGTCGGCCGGGGTGGAGGGCGTCTTGTTACGCCAGAAGCGGCCGCTCTCCTCGTGCAACAACAGAAGATCGGTGAATGTGCCGCCCACATCCACACCAAGGCGATATGCCATCGAGCAAATTTCTTTTCGGTTCGTCGGCGTTGTCGATTGTCGTATCAACCGGCGCTGAAGTTGGCTGCTGCCTAGGTGAGAACCCTTGAACCATCCACCCGCAAGCGGAGGAGGGTGTCTTGGCACCGGTCACAGTCAGTGCGATTGGTATGGAGGGAGTTTTGTGAGGCCCATAGCCGCAAAGCAAGGCAATGAAGGCGAGTCTTGCATCAAACTGCAAGTTTTGGCTTCAACGGGGAAAGGCCATTGGCGGCTCTTGCAAACTCAAGATCAAAGCCGAATTCTCAATGTATTTTTAGCAGTACCTTGCCGAGGCATTTGCCTGCCTTCAGGAAAGCGTAGGCCTCCGGGGCAGCGTCGAAACCAAAGGTGGCGCCGATCACGGGTGAAAACCCGTTGGCGTCCATCGCGCGCACAAAATCGGCCAACATCTTGCGGTTGCCCGCGGTGATACCGCGCAGAATCAGATTTTTGCCGATGATCGAGCTGAAATTCGGTAGCACCTGCGTGGGCGCGCCGGCCAGGGCACCGATCAGCACGATGCGCGCATTCGGCGCGGCGGCGGCAATCGATTGGCTCAGCGTGGCAAGACCGCCGGTTTCAACGATGATATCGGCCCCGCCACCCGCCGCCTGCACCGCCGCCGCCCAATCCGGGTTCGTTGTGTAATTCACCAGGATGTCGGCGCCGAGTGCGCGGGCGGAAGCGAGTTTTTCGTCGCTGGACGAGGTGATCGCCACCCGTGCGCCATGCATCTTGGCGAGTTGCAGCGCAAAGATGGAGACGCCGCCGGTGCCGAGCGTGAGCACCAGATCGCCGGCCTTGATGCGGCCTACTTCCACCAGCGCATGCCAGGCGGTCAGCCCCGCGGCGCCGAGTGCGACCGCCCGCTCATCGGACAACGAGTCTGGTATGGGCACCAGGGCGGAGGCCGGTACCACGATCTGTTCCGCGAGCCAGCCATCGAGCGTCACGCCAAGATCGCGTGCGAAGATCGCGGGGGTGAACGCGCCGTCCAGCCAGCCGCAGAAATGCCCGCAGATGGCACGGTCGCCGATCTTGAGGCCAGTGACGCCGTCGCCTAGCGCAATGATCTCGCCCACGCCGTCCGACACCGGTATGCGTTGCGGCGGCTTGCGTGGGCCATAGGCGCCGGCAAGGATGTTCAGATCGCGATGGTTAAGGCACGCGGCGCGCACGCGCAGCACCGCCTCATTTGGCCCCGGCAGCGGGTCCGGGCGCTCGGAAGCGGTGAGCGACCCGAGGCCCTGCTGATCGCCGATTTCGAAAACCTTCATATGTGCTCCAAAAAGCTTGCCGATTCTGCGGGCGGGGGGCAGGCGACGGCGAAGAGCGTGCTCATGTCCTGCTCATGGTCCAGGGCTTCGATGCGGTCGGCCAGTTGCTCCGCCGTTAGAGGGAGGCCGCCGAATATGAGGCAGTCCTGCACCTTGCGCAGCTGCGCCGCCCTGTCCAGCGGCAAGGCGGGGCTGCCCAAAAGCGCTGGCACATCGATGTCGAGGGTTCGGTCATCGCGCAGGCGCACGCGCAGCCGTGCGGGCGTAAAAGCTGCGAGATCCGGGTTGTCGTTGCGCTCGACGGTTACACGGCCGGCCAGTTCCAGCACTGCCTGATCCGCCAGCGCCTCGGGCGAGAATGCATCGAGGCCAACCGTGCCGGAAAACGCTGTGCGCGCCAGCAGATAGGGCAGGCACAGCCGTGCGTAGGCCACGCGCATGTCTGGTTGTGCCGGCCGCCCGACAAGCCGCGCGATCAGGCTCGGCGCGACGTAGCGAAGCGTGGCGATCTCGCCCGCTTCGAAGCCATGGGCGCGCTGCAGCGCCTGGAGCGCGCCAATTCCGCCATGCCCGGCGCGGCCGGTGGGGAACGGTTTGTGACTGAGTGCGGTAACCGCGAATTCTTGGCCGAAGGAGGCGAGTACCGGCTCCAGATCGTGGGAGTTTTCGAACAGCGCAAAATAGCCGAATGCCCCGTCGATCGAGAGCGCGGCACCCGGCAACCCGGCCTGTGCCAGATCGGCGGCGGCCAGGGCGCTGCGTGCGGCGGCTCCCACCTGCAAGGCCAAGCCAGGCGTGCCTTCCAGATGGGCCTGCATCGTGCCCGAGGCGAAGGAGAGCGCGTGCCCCAGCGACGCGACCGTTTGCGCCTCGGACAAGCCGCGCAGTCGGGCCAGCGCGGCAGTGGCGCCAAACAGCCCCGCGATGGCAGGGCGAAAGAAGGTGAGCGGGCCCGTTGCCGCCACGCCGAGCGCCACGGCGATATCGACGCCGGCGACAAGTGCCGCGCCAAAGCGGGCGCCATCTATGCCCGGCTCAGCGGTGCAGGCGGCGGAAAGCGCGCCCAGCACCGCCGAGAAGGGGTGCAGCACGGCCGGTTCGTGCACGCAGTCAAATTCCTGGGCATGGATTTGGAACGCGTTGATGAAGGCGGCCGCACGTGGCGAGGTGCAGGCCGACCTGCCAAAAATCCGTGATTGGCCGATGCTGCCTCGGGTTTCGCTGGCCGCCACTTGGGCCGCGAAGGGTGCATGCACGCCGGCGATCCCTACGGCGATCGTATCCAGCAGGAAGGTTTTTGCGGATAGGCGCGCCGCCTGCGGAATCTCGGCCCAGTCCAGCCCCAAAACATGCGCCGCGAGACGCTCGGCGGCCGTCATGCTGGGCTGCGGTAAGGCGAGACGGCGGCGAAATGGCGGGCAATATCCAGACGCGTCGCCACAAAAATATCCTTGTGGCTGGCAATATGTTGCAGAAGCCGGTCCAGGCAGTGCGCCCGGCCGGGGCGGCCGATAATGCGCGCGTGCAGGCCGATGGATAGCAGGCCACGCGCGTCGCCGGCCTCGTTGTAGAGATGGTCGAAGCTATCGATCACATAGTCGAGCCAGTCGCGCGCGGTATAGGCGGGGTCCGACCACATCTTCATGTCGTTGGTATCAAGTTGATACGGAACAATAACGAGTGCTTTTCCGTCCAACGTATCCCAGAACGGCGTTTCGCTTGAGAAATCATCCATGTGATAAAAATAGCCTTCTTCGGCGAGAAGGCGGCGCGTATTGTCGCTGGGCAAATACCGGCTGAGCCAGCCGAGCGGGCGCTGGCCAGTGGTGCTTTCGATTGACGCCGTGGCGCGGCGGATGAAATCGCGTTCTGCTGCCTCGTCCATTTTGTACTGAAACTGCCAGCGATAGCCGTGGCTGCAGGCCTCGTGCCCGTGTGCCGTGATGGCGCGCGCCAGATCGGGTACGGCTTCCATCGACATGCCGCAGACGGTCCAGGTAGTGGCGAACCCATATTGCTTAAGGAGGCGCAGGATGCGCGGGGCGCCAACCTGCAGCCCAAAAGCGTAGTTGCTTTCATTGGCGTAGTTGCGCACGGGGCCTTTGACGAACATGCCAAGCTCATCGACCGCTTCCATGCCCGAATCGCCGCGCAGGATCGATCGCTCGGACCCTTCCTCGACGTTGATCACCAGGGATACGGCGAGGCGGGCTTGGTTGGGCCAGGTTGTCATGAGGTCCAGCGAAAGAAGGGGAGGAAGGACTTCTTTTTTGAAAAAAAGAAGCAGAAAACTTTTGGGTTTGGCGTGAACGATATTAAGTTGCGATGATGAGTTTGCCGGTTTCCGGGTCGGGCGTCGATTGTGCCTCGGGGATTGCCGCCCCGCGCTGCACTGCTGGCCGCGCGCCGATCACGTAGAGCCAGCGGCCGAGATGGGTGAGCGCGGAAATATCGAGACCCGCCCAATCATGTTGCATCACCCACGGCCAGCAGGCGATATCGGCGATGGAATAGTCGCCAGCCAGATATTCGCTTTCCGCCAGGCGCGAATTCATCACGTCCAGCAGACGCATCGTCTCTGCCTGGTAGCGAGAAATTACCGAGGGCAGCTTTTCAGGAAAATAGCGCACAAACACGTTGGCCTGACCGTGCATGGGGCCCAGGCCGCTCATTTGCCACATCAGCCACTGTAGCACAACCGAGCGCGGCTTGGCCGCGGTGGGCAACAGCCGGCCGGATTTTTCCGCCAGATAGATCAGGATGGCGCCCGACTCGAAGATCGGAAACGCGTCTTCGTCGCGGTCGACAATGGCGGGAACGCGACCATTCGGATTGATCTTTAGGAACCAGGGCGACTTCTGTATGCCGGATTTCAGCGGGACTGGATGCACCTCATAGGGCAGGCCCATTTCTTCCAGCGCGATCGAAACCTTGCGACCGTTGGGAGTTGTCCAGGTATAAAGATCGATCATGCATCGACAGCAAATGTGTAGCCGAGATGTTTGACGAGGTTGCGCTTGCTGAGATCGCCGCCCTCGAAATCGCCGTCGGGCCCCTGGTTTTCGAGATCGTGATTGGTTTCGTTGGTGCAGATGCAAATGAAATGCGTCTCGCCGGCGATCGGGAAGGGCACCTCGTGCCAAGTGCCAACCTCCATGACGATGCCGCCCGAGCCATCGAATTCGAAGGCGGTGACGTCGCCCGGGTTCGGCAGGGTGCTTTCGCTCTCGTCCCATGACCCGTCGGGCCGGCGGCAGGTAGGCTTGCCGAGCACCATGTAGAATGGGCGGCCGGACATAGGGATGAAGGTCTGTGTGTGCTTGGTGTGGAACTCCATCCAGCGCACGGTGTACGGCCGCGGCTGGAAACTAACGAGATTCAGGCAGAGATCGTCGTTCCCGTGAAATTTGGCCGGCTGCGTCACCCGCACCTGCTTGCCGTAGAAATCGATCTTGTCGCGGTCGATACCGCCTGGTTCGCCGATCAGGTAGCCGTAGCCGGCGAGTGATTCCGGGGTGGCCTTCACGGGCTTCAGTTTGCGCAGCACGGGGGTTTCCAACAGGTCGCTCATGCGGCTCTCCTATAACGGTTTTCCAGTTTCAGTTTTGCGCGCGCCTCCGCGGGCGTCAGCGCGCGGGCGCCGAGATCGCGTACGATGCGGGCCGCTTTTTCGACGAGCTGCCCGTTTGTCGCGAGCACGCCGCGCTCGAGATACAGATTATCCTCCAGGCCGACACGGACATGGCCGCCGAGCACGACCGCGAGGGCCGCCATCGGCATTTCGTGCTGGGAAATACCGAAGGCGGCCCACTGGGCATTCGGCGGCAGCATGGCGCGCATGGCGATCATCGATTCCGCCTTGGCCGGTGCGCCGCCATCGATGCCAAGGCAGAACTGGAACAGCGGATCGCCGGGCACCGCGCCGCGCGCGATCAGTTTCAGGGCGATACCGACCTGGCCCATGTCGAACACTTCAAGCTCGGGCTTCACCCCCCACTCCATCGCGTGGCGGGCCATGATCTCCAGATCGGCGGTGCGGTTGATCGCCAGGCCATCGCCAAAGTTCATGCTGCCGCAATCGAGCGTGCAGAGTTCCGGGCGCAGCCGGTCCACATGCTCCATGCGCTGATAGGGGGTGGCCATGTCGGTGCCCTCTACCATCAGGGCCGGGTTGCGGGGATCGAGGCAGAGCTTGCCGCCCATGCCGCAGGTGAGGTTGAGGATCACATCGACATCGGAGGCACGTATACGTTCAACCACCTCGTCGTAATAAGCGAGGTCACGGCAGCCTTGCCCGGTGGCCGGATCGCGCACATGGATGTGTGCGATGGCGGCGCCGGCGCGCGCGGCCTCCAGACAGGCTTCGGCAATCTGCGCCGGGGTGACCGGAACATGCGGGTTTCGCGCGACCGAGTCCCCCGCGCCGGTGACCGCGCAGGTGATAATGACGTCGTGGTTCATGCGCCCTGTCCGCTATGGGAGTATATTAAGGGCATTCGGCGGCGCGCACGGGAACTGCCTGGCGATGCGTGTCCGCATGCCGGGCAAAGATATTGTCATGCCTTCCGGCCAGAGGGTTTGGTGGCAGGTCGTCCGGACGATGGGAGTGTTTGGCGGGATGGCGTCGTTGCGCTGCGTTGTGATCGGTGCCGGAATCGGTGGGCTCGTGGCGGCGCTGGCGCTGCTGCGCGAGGGCGCGGATGTTCAGGTGTTCGAGCAGGCGCCGGCGCTCGGTGAGGTGGGCGCGGGGCTGACGCTGAGCCGTGGTGCGATCCAGTGCTGCAAGCATCTCGGCGTGGATGCTGCTGTACGTCGGTATTTGGCGCCGGCGGTGGATTTTGCCTATTTGCATTACCGGACGGGCGCGCATTTGCCCGCGGCGCCCGCGCCCGCGCCCAAGCCATGCGAGGAAGCGCATGACGGCCATATTTATCGACCCGATCTGCATGCGATCCTGGCCGACGCGGTGCGTGGTTTTGGTGCCGGGCGCATTGTTTTGGGCAAGCGTCTGTCGGGCGTCGAGCAATCTGCCGGGGTGGTAGCGGCGCGGTTCGATGATGGCGGTTCGGCGACGGGGGATGTGCTGATTGGGGCCGATGGGGCGCGATCGGCTGTGCGTCGCCACGTGTTTGGAGAGGGATTGCCCGAATTCACCGGCAAGATCGCCTATCGGTTCATGCTGCCGGTGAAGGAGGCGGGTGCGTTTGCGGCGGTGGGCGGGCCGGCCTGTCTGTTCGTGGGGCGCGGGCAGGTGTTCAACCGTTACCTGGTGTCGCGCGGCCAGTTGCTGAACTGCGTCGGATTGCTCCGGAGCGGGGCCTGGGCGGAGGATGGCTGGAATTGCCCCGCTTCGGTGGAGGAACTTGTCGCGGCGTATGAGGGGTGGCATCCGGCGGTACTCGCATTGATGGCGCGTGCGCCTGCTGGCCGGTTGATCAAGTGGGGCATATTCGCCAGGGCGCCTCGGGAGGTTTGGGTGCAGGGACGGGTGGCGCTGCTCGGCGATGCGGCGCATCCGATGCAACCTTTTCTGGGGTTGGGTGCCGCGATGGCGATCGAGGACGGCACGATTTTGGGCCGCGCATTTGGCGCCCACACGGATATCTATGAGGCGCTGGCCGTGTATGCGCGGGCGAGGGTCAAGCGGGCCAATGCGGTGATGATGCTGTCCAAACGGCAGGGCGAGATGTTTGATGCGACCGACCCGGCGGAATTTCCGCCTAAGGGCGCACCCTCGCACGATCCGACGGTTGGCGCGTTCGATCCCTTGGCGGATTAATACGCACTGCCGTAGTTCATGGCCCGTGGCGAGAGCCCCCACCCCGGCGCTCCCCACAGGGGCACGAGAAGCGAGCTATTGCATCTGCGAGCAATTCGAGAGGCTGACATAAACAAGGTCTTTTGTTCGGAAAAGACCTGCTTTCTTCACAAATCCAGCTTAGGCGGAGACATATCCGTCCAGCTTTGCCAGTCGCGTGTGATGAATTTTTCGTCGATCAGCGTGCGCAGATAGCATCGATCGTTTCGGAACCACTGCCAGGTGCGGGCGCGCAAGGTGCGGTCGGAATTGTTCTGGATCATTTCGTAAAGATAAAGGTCTTCTTCGCCCTTGCGGGTCCAGTTCAGGCAGGTGGAGCGGTGGGAATCGTCGGGCTGCATGGGGGCAGCCCAGCCCTTGATCAAATCATTGTCCCACCAAATGCGACCGTTTTCGTACCAGGCGGGAAATTCGCGGGTTTCAGAGCGGCCGTCGGCCCAAAAATAGTAGTTGGTCTGGTGGTAGGTGTAGCGCGGATCGTCGGTGAGGCGGCAGATCAGGCGTGAGAGATGCTGATCCACCAGCTTGCCAGTGGCGGCGTCGTAGTAGCGGTAGGTGCCTTCCCAAACGCCCTCGTTGTCGGCGAGCAGAGGATACTCTCCGCGGATCCGGGCGGCTTCGGGCGACTGGTGCATCGGGCGGAACTCCAGGTTCGGGGCTGCGATCGAAGACAGTTTTTGCCCATGGGAGACTTTGCCCATAGGTCGGGGGTCCAGGTTGGCTGCAATGTGGACAGAGGGCGGGGGACAATTGCAGCACCTGGCCCTCTTTCCTTACGCAGGCAGGTAAGGACAGGCATCGGCTCCATGGATAGAGGGTATCGTGAGGCGCAGGCGGGCGAGTTCCAGCATGGCTGGAAGGTCGTCTTTTCGTCGATGCTCGGGGTGGGCCTGGGGCTTTCGCCGCTGGCCTTCTATACGGTGGGTATTTTTGCGCCGATTCTGGCCGCTCAATTCGGATGGAGTTTCGGGCAGATATTTGCGGGCATCACCGTGCAGACGGTGGCAGTCTCGCTGCTGGCGCCGGTGGCGGGCGTGCTGGCGACACGCTTTGGACCGCGCCCGGTGGCTTTGTTTTCGGTCGTGCTGTTCGCCTTCGCCTTCGCGGCCTTCGCGCTCAGCAACGGATCGCTGGTGCTCTATTACGGGATTTGGGCGGCGCAGGCGGTGCTGGGGCTCGGCACGCTGCCGATTACCTGGACGCGGCTGATCAACCAGCGGTTCGACCGGCATAAAGGGTTGGCACTCGGGCTGGCGTTGATGGGGACAGGCCTTTTCGGCTCGATCAGCAAGCCGCTGGTGGGCTGGTTCATTGCGAGCTGGGGCTTCCGTTGGGCTTATGTGGCGCTGGGGGCGATGCCGCTGCTGATAGCGTTCCCGGTAGCATATGTGTGGTTCAGGGAGGCGCCGAGCTCGGCCAGGGTGACCGGGGCGGTGGAGCCCGAGCAGCCTGGCATATCGACCGCCGAAGCGGTGCGGCATTGGCGGTTCTGGCTGATCGGGCTGGTGTTCCTGCCGGTGTCCTTCGCGATCGCGGGGCCGATCCCCAATATGGAAAATATCCTGCACGTGCATGGGTTCATACATGGGGATATCGTGAAGCTGACGTCGTTGATCGGGGTTTCGGCGATTGTCGGGCGGCTTGCCGGCGGATGGCTGCTCGATTTGTTCTGGGCGCCCGCGGTGGCGGTGCTGATATTGGCCATGCCGTGCATTTCCTGCTGGCTGCTCGCGCTGCAATCGCTCGGCTATTGGCAGGCGGCGATTTCGATTTTTCTGATCGGGTTTTCGGTAGGTGTTGAATACGACCTGCTGGCCTATCTCACCTCGCGCTATTTCGGGTTACGCAGTTACGCGACGATTTACGGTTTTATGTATGTGTTTTTTGGGATCGGCGCTGGCGTGGGGCCGATGTTGTTCGGATGGGCCTTTGGCCTTAGCAAGAGTTACACGCCGATATTGCACATCGCTCTAGTAACGCTGGCGGTGAGCGCGTTGTGCTTGCTGGCGCTTGGGCGATATCCGCGCTTCGCAGCGTCGTCTCAGGACCCGCTTGCTTCAGGCGCTGTTGCTTGAGGCCGCGGCCGCACCGCCGGCGAGCCAGCCAAGTGTGACGGCGGTGCACAGGCCCATGGCTGGCAGATAGCCCCAGCAGGACGGGCCGGAGACGCTGCGGGCCGTGCCGCCGCCTGCGAAAACGTTGGGTAATGGCGCGCCGTTTGGGCGGAGCACCCGTGCGTGCGCATCCACCTGCAGGCCACCTTGGGTGTGGTAGAGCGCACCGCAGACTTTTAGGGCCAGAAGATCGCCGGCCGGCGGACGATCCTTGCCCCAGATGCGCCCCGTTTCATCTGCCTGGGCCGCTTCCGCGGCGGCCCAGGCGTGTTGCAGCGAGGCCGCCAAAATCTCCGGGTCGGCGCCGATGCGTTCAGCGAGGGCTTGCGGGGTTTCGCCCTTTCGCGCGGCCCTCAGGGCCATCAGCGCCTGCGTCTCCGGGATGTGCGCGCAGCGCCGCTCGATGGCGGAATCGAAAATCACCCAGGCCTGGTTTGCGGGCTGCGCGAGGATGTGGATCATCAGTCCGGAAATGTCCGCCACCTCGTCCACGAAGCGGCGGCCATTATTATCGACGAGGATGCCGCCCTCCACCAGCACACCTGGCGGCACGGAGATGCGTTGCGGGTCGGTCAGCATGCCGTAACCCTGGTAGGCGCCCATATCGGCCAGCATGCCGCCCAGGCGGGCGCCGAGGCGGATGCCAGCGCCGTCATTTCCCTCATGCCCATGATGCAGGGCGGCGGCGGCCTGGGCCATGTGTTGGGCGACCATGGCGCTGTTGGCGGCGAACCCGCAGGTGGCGAGGATCAGTGTGTCGCACAAGATATTTTCCTGGATACCGTCGGGGCGCTGGATGATGACACCGTGTGCCCCTCCATCCTCGCGCGCAATAATGTCGGTGAGGCGGGCCTGGAACAGCACGTCGATCCCGGCCGATTGCAGGCGGGCATGCAATAGATTGATCAGGTCCTCGCCGCCATGTCCGGGCCAGCCATGTACGCGCGGCACGCTATGGCCGTAGGCGGCGCGGAAGCGCGTATCGAGCGTATAGGGCAGGTCGTGTCGGTCGATCAGCCAGTCCAGCGCGAGGCCGGCAGATTTTGCAACTATACGGGCAAGCTTGGGGTCGGTCAGGCCACGAGTTTTGACCATGATGTCGTTGAAGAAAACGTCGGAATTATCCTCCACGCCGGCTTCGCGCTGCGCCGCGGTTCCGGCGGCGCAGATCAGGCCTTGCGACATGGCGGTGCTGCCGCGCGCCACTTCATCGCGTTCCAGCACCAGCACTTCGGCGCCCGCAGCCCGTGCTGCCAAGGCGGCGACCGCGCCGCAGGTGCCGCCACCCGCGATCAGAACCGGAATTTGCGGGGTTTCGCTATATGATGCCATTGCGGGTGTTGTGGCGTTGCCCAGCACGAAGGGAATGCGGGAGGGATGACGTGTCCGGATTGCGGACGGGGTTTGATTCTGGGGCCGTGCAAACGCACACCGCTGTTACTGTTGTAACCTCATTTGAGAACGAGGTCGATGGCGTCGATGTGGTCCGCGCGTGCCACCTACCGGCTTGTTTGCATCGTGCTATGCTTTATGGCGTTTCTGCTGGCGCTGCGGCCGGCCCTGGCAGGCAATCTGCGGGGCAAGTTGCTCTTCCTGCGATGCGCTTCATGCCACGCTATTGGTGGGCCGCCATCCGGCAAGATCGGGCCAAACTTGCAAGGCGTGGTGGGGCGGCCTTGCGGCAGCCTTTCGGGCTACGCCTATTCCGCCGCCATGCAGAAGGCGCATTTGGTATGGGATGCGCCGACTCTGGATCTTTGGCTTACCTCGCCGAACGCGCTTGTGCCAGGCACCGCCATGGCCTTTGCCGGATTGCCACGCGAAGTGGACCGGCAAGCGGTGATCGCCTATCTGCGCGATCCGGCGTCTTAACCCCGATGGTCCAAGGCCGCGGGATACTCAAAAGCATTTTGCGAGGCAGATGATGAGCAAGCCAAACATTTCCCGGCGCGGCGTGCTGGCATCCGCACTGGCCGGGATCTCGGCCGCGCATGCGCGGCCGGTCTGGGCAAACCAGCCCGAGCGGGCTGATGTGCTGATACTGGGCGCCGGCATGTCCGGCCTGCATGCGGCGCGCATGTTGCAAGGGGCTGGCGCTTCAGTTCTGGTGCTGGAGGGCAGCGGCCGGATCGGTGGCCGCGTATGGACCGCGCGCGACGTGCCGGGGGAGCCGGAATTCGGTGCCGAGCAGATCGGGTTCAGCTACGGGCGTGTGCGCGGAAATGCGGCGGAGCTGAACATCGCGATGGTGCCGCCGCGCCACGGCGCCATGGGCGAAACCCGGCTTCCTGCCGCGGCCGTCAGCATCGGTAACGCGCCTCTGACAGCCGACTGGTCGCATGCCGCGTTCAACCATCTGGCCCCGGATGAAAAGGCGATCCTGCCGCTCGGCCTGTTGTCGCATTTCCTGCTCCGCGGCGATCCGTTGAACGATCTGCAGGATTGGCTGAAACCGCAGTTTTCCGGTATCGATCGGATGTCGTTGCGGCAATATCTGGCGGTCAAAGGCGCCTCGCCAGAGGCGCTGCGGCTGATCGATGTCGGTGTCGCGTCATGGACGCTTGACGACGCCAACGCGCTCGATTTCTTGAGGAAATACCATTATTATTTCTGGGATGCCAAGCACGGGCCCTACAGCATCGTGCGCGATGGCACCGGCGCGCTCACGGATGCGATGGCCGCTTCGTTGAAGCGGCCAGTGCTGCTGAACAAGATCGCGACACATATCGATGCCGGCCCTCACGAGGTTACGGTGCGCTGCGCCGATGGGTCCAGCTTCACCGGGCGCACCTGCATCAATACGATCCCACCCACGGTGCTGAAGGATATTCCGGTGAACGGCGATCTGCCGCCGGCGCAGCGCGCGGCATGGCACGCCCAACGGTCTGACCAGTCGATCCAAATATGTTTCGATGTGGCCGAGCCGTTCTGGGAGAAGGATGGACTGCCGCCCAATATGTGGACGGATGGGCCGTTCGAGTTTTTTGCACATACGCCTTCGCGCACGGCGCCGAACGGCGTGCTGCGTGCCTATATCAATGGTCAGGCGGTGGCGCCGTTGAACGCGCTGAGCGAAACGCAGATCCGGGCCAAGGCGTTGGCTGAGCTGGTGCGGCTGCGCCCGGCTGCGGCCGGGCTGGTGAAGGCAGGGCGGATCATGAACTGGTCCACCTATCCGTTTTCGAAGGGGCACGTGGCGTATTTCCGGCCGGGCGACGTCGCGCGCT
>Ga0116226_10001459_pt1 | contig 20490 bp, 15 predicted proteins | sample S1TSphfallax_FD_89692 | JGI IMG/M metagenome (GOLD analysis project Ga0116226, IMG submission 89692) | Host-associated microbial communities from peat moss isolated from Minnesota, USA - S1T2_Fa - Sphagnum fallax MG | ecosystem: Host-associated > Plants > Peat moss > Unclassified | place: USA... | reverse complement strand
TGCTCATATCACGCGCCGCCCGAGCACCGATGCTCAGACAGCGGCGACGCTCAAGCGTGCAGACGCCAACTCAGCGTTTCGCCACCTCGCAGTGGCACGATGGTCGTATCGTCGGCCGGCACTTCTGCCGGCAGGGTCCAACGCTCGCGACGCAGCGTGACCGTACCGCGATTGCGCGGCAAGCCGTAGAAATCGGCGCCAAAGAAACTCGCAAAACCTTCGAGTTTATCCAGCGCACCCGCCGCGTCGAACGCTTCGGCGTACAGCTCAAGCGCGTGCAAGGCGGTATAGCAACCGGCACAGCCGCATGCATGTTCCTTCAGCCCTTTGGGGTGCGGGGCACTGTCGGTACCGAGGAAGAAACGCGGATTGCCCGAGGTGGCGGCCTGCACCAGCGCGACCCGATGGGTTTCGCGCTTCAACACCGGCAGGCAGTAGTAGTGCGGGCGTATTCCGCCCTGGAAGATCGCATTGCGGTTATACAGCAGATGGTGGGCGGTGATGGTCGCGCCCAAGGTGCCCGGTGCGGCATCCGCATCGCGCACGTAGTCGGCTGCATCCCGGGTCGTAATGTGTTCGAAGACCACCTTCAAGGCGGGGAAATCGCGGCGCAGCGGGATCAGTACGCGATCGATAAAGACTTTCTCACGATCGAACAGATCGATATCGGCGTCCGTCACTTCGCCATGGACCAGCAGCGGCATTCCGACTTCCTGCATCGCTTCCAGGGTCTTCGCGCATTTGGCCAGCAGATTGGTGACGCCTGCATCGGAGTTGGTGGTCGCACCTGCCGGATACAGCTTGACGGCGTGCACCACGCCCGAGGCGCGCGCGCGGCGAATTTCGTCCGGGGGAGTATTGTCGGTCAGATACAGCGTCATCAGCGGTTCAAAACCGGCACCCGGCGCGCCGCCCGAATCGGCCGGCAACGCCGCCAGGATGCGCTCGCGATACGCCAGGGCCTGCTCGGTGGTGGTCACAGGCGGACGCAGGTTGGGCATGATGATGGCGCGCCCGAACTGGCGCGCGGTATGCGGCAGCACAGCGGCCAGCATCGCGCCGTCACGCACGTGCAGGTGCCAGTCATCGGGACGCGTCAGCGTGAGGGTGTCGGCCTGGGTGGCCGCCTTGTCGGCAAGGGTCGCGGTATCAGTCATCGGCTAAGGTCGGTTTGTATCTGTTTGTAAAAGCTGCGGCAGGATTTGACACGCCGGCGCATGGCCGCAGGCGCTATGGCGCGCGCTGCATCGCAAGCCAGCGTTGTGTTTGCGCGCTCCGCGCCGGTACCGCCGGCGCATGGAAACCGCGCGCGTTATGAGGAAATGGCAACAGCGCCGCATTTTTTCGACTTTTGCCGAGCTATTGCCGGTGCTATTCTCTCGGTAACCCTATTGTACCGGCTTGTCAGGCCGGCGAGTTTCACCCGATTGCAAGTCCCGCAAGACCCCATGTGCCAATTACTCGGAATGAACTGCGCAGCGCCAACCGACGTGACCTTCTCGTTCACGGGGTTTGCGGCCCGCGGCGGGGTCACGGATCACCATGCGGACGGCTTCGGCATCGCCTTTTTCGAAGACAAGGCCTGCCGCCTGTTTATCGACCAGCACGCGTCCTGCAGCTCGCCGATTGCCGATTTGATCAAACGTTATCCGATCAAATCCAAGAACACCATCGCCCATATCCGCAAAGCCACCCAAGGCCGCATCGAGCTCGAGAACTGCCATCCGTTTATGCGTGAGCTGTGGGGGCGGCACTGGATTTTCGCCCACAACGGCGACTTGCAAGGCTATGCGCCCGAACTGACCGGCCTCTACCAGCCCGTCGGCACGACGGACAGTGAGCTGGCTTTCTGCGCCATCCTGCAAGGTCTGCGCGAGCGCTTTCCCGGTGCGCAACCCCCTCTGCCGGAACTGTTCGAAGCGCTGGCAGAGCTGACGCGCAACATCACCCGCCATGGCGTCTTCAATTTCCTGATGTCCAACGGACAGGCCCAGTTCGCGCATTGCTCGACGCATCTGCATTATCTGGTGCGCCGCTGGCCGTTCTCGACCGCCCACCTGATCGACGCCGACATGTCGATCGACTTCGCGCGCTACACCACGCCGGAAGACCAGGTCGCGGTCATCGCCACCCAGCCTTTGACCGACGACGAAGTCTGGAGCGCGTTCGAACCGGGCGACCTGTCTATGTTCCAGGATGGCGAACTCGCGCTGCGCACGCATATCCCGGTGCCGCCCGAGGTGCTGGAAAAAGCCCGCCAACCGCTTTGCCGCGGCGTACCCACGGCTGCTGTCGACACCATCGATCCCGCCATTGAACTCGGTTATGTCGACAGCGACGTAGTCGAAACCTGAAACCTGCTGCTACCGTACTGCCGCCACCGGCGCGATGACAAGCGCGTCAGTGCAGAATCTTGGCCAGGAACTCGCGCGCCCGCTCGGATGCCGGGGCTGCGAAGAAAGCGTCCTTGGGCACATCTTCGACGATCTTGCCCTGATCCATGAAGATCACGCGGTCCGCCACCTTCCTGGCAAAACCCATTTCGTGCGTCACGCACATCATGGTCATGCCTTCGTTGGCCAATTCGACCATTACATCCAGCACCTCATTGATCATTTCCGGGTCGAGCGCGGAGGTCGGCTCATCGAACAGCATCGCGATCGGGTCCATCGACAAGGCGCGCGCGATCGCAACGCGTTGCTGCTGACCGCCGGATAACTGCCCCGGAAATTTATTCGCCTGACTACTCAGACCGACTCGCTCCAGTAGTTGGCGCCCCTTGCTCAAAGCCTCGTCACGGCTGCGTCTCAGAACGCGTATCTGGGCCAGCGCCAGGTTATCGGCAATCGACAGGTGCGGAAACAGTTCGAAATGCTGAAACACCATGCCTACCCGGGCTCGCAACTTGGACAGATCGGTGCGTGGCGCGCCAACAGAGATGCCGTCGACCAGGATTTCACCCTGCTGGATCGGCTCCAGTCCGTTGACGGTCTTGATCAAGGTCGATTTGCCGGAACCGGATGGACCGCACACCACCACCACCTCGCCCTTGCCCACTTGGGTGCTGCAGTTGTCCAGCACCTGGAAAGCGCCGTACCACTTGGAAACCTGCTTCAGAGAAATCATCGTGCATGCCTGTCTAGATGCATTCTGCGGAGGATGTTTGACCGGGCCCGAACGGACCGCGATGCTGGCGCCGAGAATTGAAGCGCTATTGTAATCGCGTCCGTAAACGACAACACCGCACCCGGGGGATAGCCGGATGCGGTGTTGCGGGCACCTTGGCGTGCGGCGCGCCGCGGGTGGCGCGCCGTACAGGCACCAAAACAATCAGGGATACAGGCCGCGCAGGTCGCGTGCCACCAATATCCGCGTACACGCCACGATATAAGCGGCCGTACGTACCGACACCTTGTGCTCGCTGGCGACTTGCCAGACTGCGGTGAAGGCTTCGCGCATGACGCGCTCGAGGCGCATATTGATTTCCTCTTCCGACCAGAAGAAGCTCGAGAAATCCTGCACCCATTCGAAGTACGAGACGGTCACGCCGCCGGCATTGGCGATCACGTCCGGAATCACGAGGATGCCCTTGTCGTTCAGGATGTCGTCGGCTTCCGGCGTCGTCGGGCCGTTGGCGCCTTCCACCACCATCTTGGTGCGGATCCGGTCGGCATTGCGCGTGGTGATCTGCGCTTCCAACGCGGCCGGCACCAGGATATCGGTCTCGATACCCCAGAAATCGTCATTGGCTATCGTTTCGGCCGCGGCAAAGCCACCCACCCCACCGTGCTTGGCGACGTGCTCGAGCAAAGCGGGGACATCGATGCCCGACGGGCGCGAAATGGTGCCGGTATGGTCTTGTACTGCGACGATCTTGGCGCCGGCATCGGCGAACAGCTTGGCGGCGATCCCGCCCACATTGCCGAAACCTTGCACGGCAATACGTGCGCCAGCGATGTCCAAACCCAGATGGCGTGCGGTTTCGCAAGCAACCACGAAGACGCCGCGGCCGGTCGCTTCGCGACGGCCCAGAGAGCCACCCAGCGAAATCGGCTTGCCCGTCACGACGCCGGTCGAGGTCTGGCCTTGGTTCATCGAGTAGGTGTCCATCATCCACGCCATCACCTGTTCGTTGGTGTTGACGTCGGGTGCCGGAATATCGGTATTCGGCCCGATGATGATGCCGATTTCGCTGGTGTAGCGACGCGTAATGCGCTCGAGCTCACCCTTGGACAATTTGCGCGGATCGACCCGGATCCCGCCCTTCGCGCCGCCGTATGGCACGTTGACCACGGCGTTCTTGACCGACATCCAGGCCGACAGCGCCATCACTTCGGACAGCGTGACGTCCTGGTGATAACGCACACCGCCCTTGCCTGGACCGCGCGAGGTGTTGTGCTGGACGCGGTAGCCTTCGAAGTGGGCCACCGTGCCGTTATCGAGATGGATGGGCACATCGACCACCAGCGCGCGCTTCGGGCGCTTCAGGGTCTCAATCCAGCGCGACAGCGACCCCAGATACGGGGCGACGCGGTCGACTTGTTGCAAATAGGCGCCCCAAGGACCGAGGTGGTTAGGGTCCAGATAAGAAGGCAGCGCGTGTTCGGTGATGCGGTCTTGCGACATAAAGCGTTTCTCCAACGTGCGTGACTCGAAACAAGTGGCGCCATTGTCAAAAAACTCTATTTTGAAATCCAATGCTGTTTGTTCATCCCGTTATGTTTTTTATGCATAACGTCGCGATCTGGCGTGAACACTGGGGTTTACTGCGTCTTCGTGCAGCCTATGCCCGGCATCGCAGCCCGACGAATCAGACGGGATCAGCCGCCTCCGCCAGCGCTGCCTCCCATACTCGGGCGATCAACGCCTGGTGGGCATCGCCGCTTTGCGGCACCAAACGATCGCGATATAGGCGGATTTCCAGCGAAATCGTCAGTTTCTCCGCGTAAGGCCCGCTGCCAGGCGCGTCCAGACGCACCAGCTGCCCGCTCGCGATCTCGTCGGCGACAGCGCTATGGGGCAGAAATGCGATGCCGTGACCGGCTACCGTCATCGCTTTCAATCCCTCCGCCATATCGGTTTCGTAAATTTTGTCGAGCACGAGCGGCAGCGGCGTATTGGCGATCAGATAGGCGGTCATGCGGCCCAGGTAGGCATTCAAGGTGTAGGCCAGAAACGGCGCGCCGTCCTCGCCCGATCGCGCGCTACGGCCTATCGGCAAGGCAAAGCGCGGTTCGCCGCCGCCAGCGATCGGTTCGCCCAACGGGGCAGAAAACGGACTCAAGGCCTCTCGACCGAGCACCGCCATATCGTAACGGGCCGGATCCAGCATCACTGGGTGGCTGGGATGGTGATAACCCATGACCAAATCGCAGCCGCCTTCAACCAGGGACAGCAAGGCATCGTGCACGTTCAGCGCGCGCAAGCGGGTCTTCAGGATATGGTTGGGCAGGCCGCCGGTCTGCGCTAAACGCTGCTCGATACGCTGCAGCCAGCGCGGGAAAAAGGTCAGCGACAAGGTATGCGGCAGGGCCAATTCGATCGCGCTGTCCTGCGCGCCGGATTGACCGCGCAACAGGGCGCGCGCCTCACGCATTTGCGACAGCAAGGCCAGCGCCTGTTCGTGAAATACCTGCCCGGCATCGGTAAAACGGGTCGGGTAGACCGAGCGATCGATCAGCTCGGTGCCAAGCCAGGCTTCCAAGGCCTGGATACGCCGCGAAAACGCCGGCTGCGTGACATGTCGAAGTTCAGCCGAGCGGCTGAAACTGCGCGTCTCGGCCAGGGATACGAAATCTTCCAGCCACTTCAGATCCATCGCAGCCGCCTCCCTTGCGTCGCCCAGCTATCGGGGAACCGCATGTGCAGCGTCATGCGAGTGCCTCGGGTAATGTCGCCAGCGCGGGATCCTCGGCCAGCACCGCGGCAGCCTGTGCGCGCTGCTGCTGCAACGCCCACATCTGCGAGTACAGACCGCCCTGCTGCAACAGCGCCTGATGCGTGCCGCGCTCGACGATGCGGCCATGGTCCATCACGATGATCTGCTGGGCGTGGATCACCGTCGACAAGCGGTGCGCGATAATCAAGGTGGTGCGGTTGCGCGCGATCTGATCGAGTTCATGCTGAATCGCGCGTTCCGAGCGCGAATCCAGCGCGGACGTCGCCTCGTCGAAAATCAGAATCTCGGGATTTTTCAAGAGCGTGCGGGCAATGGCGACACGCTGCTTCTCGCCGCCCGACAGTTTCAAGCCGCGCTCGCCGACAGTGGTGTCATAGCCTTGCGGCAGACTCTCGATAAAATCGTGAATGTGCGCCGCGCGAGCCGCCGCGATCACTTCATCGCGGCTGGCCCCGGGACGTCCGTAAGCGATGTTGTAATAGATCGAGTCGTTGAACAGGACGGTATCCTGGGGCACGATGCCGATCGCAGCGCGCAGCGAGTGCTGGGTCACATCGCGAATGTCCTGACCGTCTATGGTGATTCGACCCGCGCCATCGCGCGGCAGATCATAGAAGCGAAACAGCAGACGCGCCAGCGTCGACTTGCCCGATCCGCTGTGCCCGACGACCGCCGTGGTGGTGCCCGCCTCGATGGCGAAATCCACTTGATGCAAAATCTGACGTGCCGGCTCGTAGCTGAAATCGACCTGCTCGAAAGCGACGCGGGCGCCTGTCACGCGCAACTGCGGTGCCGCCGGCGCATCGGCGACCTCGTAATGCGCCTCGAGCAGATTGAACATGCGGTCCATATCAGTCAGGCTTTGCTTCAACTCGCGATAGATCACGCCGAGGAAATTGAGCGGAATATAGAGCTGCAACATAAAGGTGTTGATCAACACCAGATCCCCCAGCGTCAAGCGTCCCGCCACCACACCTTGGGTTGCGCGCCACAACATGAACACCAGTCCGGTCGCGATGATGGCTTGCTGGCCGCCATTCAGCAGCGACAGCGAGTTCTGCGATTGAACCGCGGCCGTGCGATAGCGCTGCAGGTTTTCGTCGTAGCGCTGCGCTTCATACTCTTCGTTGCCGAAGTATTTAACCGTTTCGTAGTTGAGTAGCGAATCGATCGCACGCGTGTTGGCGCGGGAATCGAGATCGTTCATGGTGCGGCGGAAATGCGTGCGCCACTCGGTAACCTTGACCGTAAAACCGATGTAGCAGGCCAGCGCGATCAGGGTGACCACCGCGTAATACGCTTCGTACTTGATGACGAAAAAACCCAACACCAAGCCGACTTCAATCAAGGTAGGCAAGATGCTGTAGAGCGAATACGAGATCACCGTCTGGATCCCGCGTGTGCCGCGCTCGATATCACGCGACATTCCGCCGGTCTGACGCTCCAGGTGGAAACGCAAGGACAGTCCATGCAAGTGGCGAAATACCTGGAGCGCCAACTGACGCACGGCACTTTGCGTCACCTTGACGAACAGAATTTCGCGCAGTTCGGTAAAGATCGCGGTCGATAGCCGCACCATCGCGTAGGCCACCACCAACAAACCCAAGCCGCTCGCGGCGATCATTGCCACGCCCGGCGCGCCACTGGCGGCCAGCGATTTGGCATGCGCAAACGGTGTCAGGCGATCGACGATCGCCTTCATCACGATGGGTACGCCCAGATTGGCGACCTTGGCCGCGATCAGGCAGGTCAGGGCAAAGCCGACTCTGACCCGGTAGGCATTCAGATAGGGCAGCAGCGAAAGAATCGTCTGCCAGTCGTTGCGCGGCTTACCGGATAAGGCCGGCGCGGGTTCGGATGCTGCAGCATAGCGACGCATATGGGTTATCGAATCCACCTAGAGGGCAGCGCTTGAGCGCTGCGTATTGTTGCCAGGGACGGTTTGTTTTCGCGTCGAACGCAAACCGGTTTTCCCGTAGAATCGTCAGTATGTATTGTCGCAGAAGCGCGCCGCGCCGGTCGGCCGCCATGCGACTCGACGATCAACCCGGGAATAGACGAGACCTCACCATGACTGAAGAAAAATTAACACTGCCGCACGAGCGCTCACCGGCTTTGCGTGTCATGGCGCAACCTCACGACGCCAATATTCATGGTGACGTGTTCGGTGGCTGGATCATGGCTCAGGTCGACATCGCCGGCTCGATTCCCGCCACCCAGCGCGCCTGCGGTCGCGTTGCGACGATCGCAGTGAACTCATTCATCTTCAAGCAACCGGTTTTCGTCGGCGATCTGTTGAGCTTCTACGTCGATATCGTCAAGACCGGCAATACGTCGATCACGGTGGAGGTCGAAGTGTACGCACAACGCATGCGTTTCGACCAAGTCGTCAAGGTGACGGAGGCGACCCTGACCTATGTCGCCACCGACGCCGAGCGCAAGCCGCGCAAGCTGCCGGAGATTGCCTGCGACGGCTGACTTGGCGCGCCGACTCGCGGGACGTCAGCACCTGCCCGACCGTCTCAAGCCGGATGACGGACCAGCAGCAAATCGGGGATAGCGTCGTGCGGCAAAGGCTTGGAGAAATAATAGCCCTGCATTTCATCGCAGCCGCGCTGGCGCAGAAATTCGAGTTGCTCCGCGGTTTCGACGCCTTCCGCGATCACCCGCAGTTGCAGCGAATGCGCGAGCGAGATGATGGCCGATGTAATCAGCTCATCGTCGGTATTGCGTCCGATGTCACTGACAAAGGAACGATCGATCTTCAAGCGATCGACCTGAAAGCGCTTCAAATGGCTCAGGCTGGAGTAGCCGGTGCCAAAATCGTCGATCGCCAACCCCAAGCCCAAGGCGCGCAAATCGGCCAGCATCTCGGCTGCCTCGTCCGCATTGCGCATGATGGTGCTTTCGGTCAGCTCAAGCTCCAAATATTGCGGATCGAGTCCGGTTTCATCCAGCACGGCCTTGACCTGGCCCACGATATTCTTCTGATGGAACTGACGCGCCGACAGATTCACCGATACCGGCAGCGGCGGCAGGCCCGCCATCTGCCAGGCCTTGTTCTGGCGGCACGCCTCATATAAGACCCATTCGCCTAGCGGGCCGATCAAACCACACTCCTCGGCCAGCCCGATAAAACCGCCCGGCATGACCAGGCCCAACTCGGGATCTTGCCACCGCACCAGCGCTTCCAGGCCGATCACCTCCTCGGTCGCCAGACTGATCTGGGGCTGGTAATGCAGCAGGAATTCGCCGTCACGCAGTGCCCGGCGCAACCGTCTCTCCAGATCCAGGCGGGTTCCGACCGTGCTGTTCATCTCGGGCTGATAAAACTGGTAGGTGTTGCGCCCCATATCCTTGGCCCGGTACATCGCCAGGTCGGCTTTCTTCAGCAAGGTCTCAGGATCCCCGCCATCCTGCGGATACAGACTCGCTCCCATGCTGCAGCCGACATAGAGTTCGGTATCGTCTATCCACATCGGCTCCGCAATCGCAGTGCGGGCACGCTCCATCCACGTCATGACTGCATTCTCGTCGGCGGGATCGCTCAGCACCACGACAAACTCATCGCCACCGTGCCGCGCCACGGTATCGCTTGAGCGCGCGCATTGCGCCAGCCGCTCGGCAATCACTGCCAGCAACTTGTCGCCGACGCTGTGGCCCAGTCCATCGTTGACGTTCTTGAAGCCGTCCAGATCGACAAATACCACCGCGACCCGGCCATTGGCCCGCGACGCACGCGCCAGCGCCTGCTCCAGCCGATCGCGCAATAGGTGACGATTGGGCATGCGCGTCAACGCATCATAGTTGGCTTGATATTCGAGCTGTTCCTGATATTGAATCAGCTCGGTCACGTCGTTGATGACGCTGATATGGTGCGTGACCTGGCCGTCCGGATCAGGAACCGGTGCGATATACAACTGATTCCAGAACAGCACGCCGTCTTTGCGATAGTTGCGCAACACCGCGCTGACTTCGCGTCCGGCGCTCAGTGCTTCACGGATAAGGTGCAAGCCCTCTTGATCCCGATCGCCGCGCTGCAGGAAGCGACAGTCGTGCCCCAGCGCTTCGGATGGGTCGTAGCCGGTAATCCGCTTGAAGGCCGGATTGACGTATTCGATGATATTGCCGGCCTCGGTCGGGGCGGTGATCATGATGGCGTTGACGCTGGCGTCGAGCGCGCGGCTTTGCAAACGCAGGGCCAGGTCGGCACGCCGCTGCTCGGTCACATCGCTGAAGGTACCGAGCAAGCCGAAAATCTTGCCCTCACTGTTCATCAGGGGAATCTTGCTGGTCAGCACCGTGCGGTGCACGCCGAGATTGTCTTCCCACGACTCCTCGTAGTGCATGCGCGGGATGCCGGTAGCGAGTATCTCCTGCTCTTCGGCAAAGAACCGCTCTGCCTGGTCGCGCCAAGGCAGATCCGAATCGCGCTTGCCGATGATCTGCTCGGGATAGGCAAGCCCGGCGTCGCGCGCATAGGCAACATTACACCCGAGAAATACCGAGTTGATGTCTTTCCAGAAGATGCGCTGTGGAATATTGTCGATGATGCCTTCCAGCATCTGGTTGGCTCGGTGCACCTCGGCCTCGACGTTCATATAGTCAGTCACGTCGTTGGCCAGCACAAAATAGGCTGGGCGCCCTCGAAACGTTACCGCGTGAAAGGAAATATCGGCATTGATCAGCGTGCCATCCTTGCGCAGATGCTTCCAGACCCCGCCCTTACCGTGCGCGCGATCGGCCGAGCCACGATCATGCCGAGCCAGATAGGATTCGAGTCGCCCCAGATCTTCCGGTGCGTAGATGCCGCGGATCGACATCTCGAGAAACTCGCGCTCGGTATAACCATATTGCTCGACCGCCGCCGCATTGACCGCTAGAAACAGGAAACTGTCTGCGTCATAGACCCACATCGGCACCGGATGGCCATCGAATACATCGCGAAAGCGCGCGTCGCGCTCACCGATGCCACGGCGCGGACCCGTCGCCCAGCGCCACAGATTGGCGCGCGACACCAAGGAGGTCAGGATCAACAGCACGCCGGCAGCGGCGAATCCGAGCAAGGCCGCCGCCCATTCCTGACCATGGGGCCAGCGGCCCGCGTCGGCTGACAGCCATGCCAGGCGGGCCAGCGCCAACAGCAAGCAGACCGTCAGCACCGATCCGATCAGTCGCACCGTGCGACCGCTCCAAACGCCGCTCATCGTGGGCGTCCGTGCACGGCCAGGCGGCAGAACGCACTGGGAATCTGACAAAAGACACACAGAATGGTCGACGACATCGTTACTCCCGCTGAAACCGCGGCCTCGAAGACGGAGCTGATACGGATAGTGACACGATCGCTCAAGCGACCTATGTGGACGTCATTCTAATGAGGATCGCGGTGTTTTGGCGTGTACGTCAGCGATCACAAAGTAAATTCTTTCCAGGCGGCGGGAAAATCGTGGTTTGCCGTCTCGCGGCGCGACAATTTGAGCAAAACATAGCGCTGGAACTCGCCCAAGCCCTGCCATTGCGACACACTCGGCGCGGCCAGCCCCTGCAACTCGCACTGCTTGAGCAGCGCTGGCGGCACACTGTCGGTGCGCTGCCAGCTTGTGTCGGCCTGTTTCTCCATGTGCTCCAATACGCCTCCGGCGGCTTCGACCTGCGCCGCCAGATCCGCGGCAAAGGGGATCGACGGGCTGCTTGGTTCACCGTCCAAGGTTTCGGCTCCAAGTGGATAGCGGCACAAGCGCTCGCGGACTTCGTACGGCAGTGCCTGCCATTGTGCCAGCGACAACCTGAGACCATAGCGATCCAGGTTGAAACGCACACACATCGGGATAAAGGTCAGATTCTCCGATGCCTGGTACTCGAATTCGAATAACTGCGGCTGGGCATGAAGTAGCATAGGATATGGGTTGGTCACACCAAATTAGGGGCCGATTCCCCCTTCAAAGACATGCTGAGCGATAGCGACACCGAACCGGCAGGATGGCTGCAGCGTCCTGTTATCCGACACCGTGGCAACCTCCCTGGCGGGCCCGAGCACGACAGCGTCGCGCAGGAGTGGCCGGTGGCACTGGTGTTCAATGGTATCTCACATGCGGTGATGATGACGACCCCGCGTGATCTGGATCTGTTCGGCGCAGGCTTTGCGCTGACGGAAGGGATCGTCACGCGCGGCAGCGAAATCCAGGATATCGAGGTCGAGTACGGCGACGAGCAGGCTGCCGTGCACCTGACCATCGTTCAACCCGCCTTCGCCGGACTGAAGGACAAGCGCCGCGCGCTAGCCGGTCGCACCGGCTGCGGCGTATGCGGGATCGAAAGCATCGAACTGCTGGATCTGGTTCCGGAGCCGGTCCAGGATCACGGTCTGCTGCGCGCACTGGCGCCCGACGCAATCAGCGTTGCCGCACGCCAGTTGCCCACGCGCCAAACCCTGATGCAGGCCACGGGCGGCGTCCACGCGGCGGCCTGGTGCGATGCCAACGGCAACGTGCTGGAAGTCTTCGAAGATGTCGGTCGCCATAATGCGCTCGACAAGCTGATCGGCCGGCTCGTGCTGAAACGCCATTCACTGGAGCAAGGCTTCGTCTTTATGTCCAGCCGCGCTAGCTATGAGCTGGTGCGCAAGGTGGCACGCATGGATATCGCCATGCTGGCGACCATCTCCGCGCCGTCGTCACTGGCAGTGAAGATCGCCAATCAGGCCGGGGTCAGGTTGGTGAGCTTCTGCCGCGAAAATGGCTACGTCGAATATGCGCCCGGCGTGCCAGCCGCGCGCGCCGAAATTGCCGACGCGAGTTAACGGCAGCCTCCACCTTATGTCCCGATCGGGCCGGTTGCCGTCGCACGGGGGAACGGCCCCGGGCGACGGCAGGTGCCACACGTCAACGTCCGGTGCGCAGGTTCAATCGAACTTGGAAAAGTCCGGCTTACGTTTTTCGAAGAAGGCCGTCATCGCTTCACGCGCTTCCGGACTTCTCAACATGCGGCCAAAGTGTTCCGCCTCGGTCGCGATCACAGACGCCACTTCGTTCGGCGCCGCCACCCCGGTCTTCATCAAGGATTTGGTCAGCCGCAGCGAGGCCGCCGGCAAGGCGATCAGTTTGCGCGCTTGTGCCGTCGCGTAAGCCACCAACTCGCTGGCCGGCAATACCTTGTTGACGATACCCATGGCCAAGGCTTCCTGAGCGTCGAAGGCGTCCCCGGTCAACAGCTTTTCGGCTGCGCGCTGATATCCGGCAATACGCGGCAACAGCAGACTGGATGCCGCTTCGGGGCACAGTCCCAACGATACGAAAGGGAGCGAGAAACGCGCATTATCGGTGGCATAAACCATATCGCAATGCAGCAGCAGCGTGGTGCCGATGCCGACCGCCGGCCCCGCCACCGCCGCCAACAGAGGCTTGGTGGCGGTGCTGATCCGATGCAGGAACTGTATCACCGGCGCCGAGCTGTCGAGCGGCGGCTGCTTCATGAAATCCTCGAGATCGTTGCCCGAGCTGAAGATGGTTGCGCTGCCCAGAAACAGCACCGCACGCACGGCGGGGTCGGTTTCTGCCGCGGCCAGGGCATCCACCATGGTCTGATACATCGCCGCAGTGATCGCATTCTTGCGTTGCAGTCGGTCGAAGGTGAGGGTCAGCAAGCCGTCGGCACGCGTCACTACCACGCCGTTATGCTGGTCTGCGCCCGTCGCCATCGTTTGGCTCTCGCTCATATGTCTCTCCTGAATCAAAATGCAAACCGGCCCGCGCAACGGTAACGCTGCACGGGCCGGTTCATAGTGCCGTATGGCTTAGACGCGCTCGATGATGCCGGCGGCACCCATGCCGGTGCCGACGCACATCGTCACCATGCCGTACTTGAGCTGATGACGACGCAAGGCGTGGACGACGGTCGCGGCGCGGATTGCGCCGGTTGCGCCGAGCGGGTGGCCCAGCGCGATCGCGCCGCCCATCCGATTCACCTTGGCCGGATCCAGCCCGAGGTCCTGCAACACCGCGAGCGATTGCGCCGCGAATGCTTCGTTCAGTTCGATCCAGTCGAGATCTTCCTGCTTCAACCCTGCCGCCTTCAGTGCCGCCGGAATCGCTTCCTTCGGACCGATACCCATGATTTCGGGCGGCACACCACGCACGGCGAAGCTGACAAAGCGCGCCAGCGGCGTCAGGTTGAATTGCTTGAGGATCTTTTCCGAGACCACGATCAGCGCACCGGCGCCGTCGGAGGTCTGCGAGCTGTTACCGGCCGTCACCGAACCCTTGTTGGCGAACACCGTCTTCAGCTTGGCCAGACCTTCAAGGCTGGTGTCCGGACGCGGACCTTCGTCCAGCGTGATCACGCGGGAATCGGTGACCACTTCACCGGTCGCCAGATTCGGGCGCTTTTCCAGCACGGTCACCGGCGTGATTTCATCGGTGAATTCACCCGCTTGCTGAGCTGCGATGGCACGTTGGTGCGACTGCAGCGCAAATGCGTCCTGGGCTTCGCGGCTGATTTTCCAGCGCTCGGCCACGCGCTCGGCCGTCAGACCCATGCCGTAGGCGATACCGTAGTCTTCATCGCGATCGAAGATATGCGGCGACATCGAAGGCTTGTTGCCCATCATGGGCACCATGCTCATCGATTCGCAACCACCGGCGATCATCACGTCGGCTTCGCCGACACGAATACGATCCGCCGCCATGGCCAGCGCCGAAATGCCCGACGCGCAGAAGCGGTTGACGGTGATGCCGCCGACCGATTGGGGCAGGCCGGCTAGCAACGCCCCGATACGGGCGACGTTGAAACCTTGTTCGGCTTCGGGAATCGCACAACCGATGATCGCGTCTTCGATCAGTGCCGGATCGAGGTTAGGCACCTGTGCCACCGCGCCGCGCAGCGCGGCGACCAGCAGCTCATCGGGCCGCGTATTGCGGAACACACCACGCCCGGAACGCCCGATCGGGGTACGGGTCGCGGCGACAATGTAAGCATCTTGCAGCGTCTTGCTCATCTTGTTACTCCTGTATGCTTTCTGCGACCTGTTAGTTACGGACGGGCTTGCCGGTTTGCAGCATGCCCATGATCCGCTCCTGGGTCTTGGGGTTGCCCAGCAATTCGATAAACGCGCGGCGTTCCAATGTCAGCAGCCATTCTTCGTCGACCAGGCTGCCGGCTTCGAGATCACCGCCGCAGACGGCTTCTGCGATACGGCTGGCGATCAGGTAATCGTGCGCCGAGATAAAGCGGCCATCGCGCATATTGACCAGGCTGGCCTTGATGGTGGCGATCACCGAACGGCCCGCGACCGGAATGGCGCGCGCGCGCAACGGCGGGCGATAACCGCTGCCGGCCAGCGCACGGGCTTCGGCCAGCGCGGTATCGAGCAACTCGAACACGTTGAAGATGATCGGATCGCTGGCTTTCAAATAGCCCATTTCGCGCGCTTCGAGCGCCGAAGCCGAGACCTTGGCCATCGCTGCGTTTTCGAACGAGCGGCTCAGGAACGGCATCAGGTTACCCGGCGCATTGCTGGCCGCCGCCGCTTCCACGGCGCGCAGCGCCGCTTCCTTCAAGCCGCCGCCTGCCGGCACCAAGCCCACGCCGACTTCGACCAGACCGATATAGGTTTCGAAATGCGCGACACGACGTGCGCAGTGCAGGCTCAGTTCGCAGCCGCCGCCCAGCGCAATACCGGACAACGCAGCGACCACCGGCACGTTGGCGTACTTCACGCGCAGCATGGTTTGCTGGAAGCTTTTCACGAACGGCTCAACGCCCTGCGCACCCTTGGCCATAAACATCGGCATGGCCGCTTCCAGATTGGCACCCGCCGAGAACGGACCACCCGGCGTACCCAGCTTCAGCGAAGTCGGTTGCCAGATCACCAGGCCGCGATATTCGGCTTCGGCGATTTCCACCGCGCGCACCAGCCCTTCCAGCACGTCCGGCCCAATGGTGTTCATCTTGCTCTTGAACGAAGCGATCAGCACATCGCCCTGGCCCGGACGGGTGTCGACCCACGCGCGCACACCGTCGTTCTCGAACACGGTTTTGCCATAGCTTTGCGGATTGGCTTCGCTGGCACCGGCGATCGGTGCGCGGAACACTTGGCGCGCATACACCGGCAATTCACTGCGCGGCACGAACTTGCTGGCAGCCGGCGACCACGACCCTTGGGCGCCATGCACACCAGCTTGTTCCGCGACCGGACCTTCAAACACCCAGGCAGGCAGCGCAGCGCTGCACAGCGCTTCACCCGCTTCGATATCTTGCTTGACCCATTCGGCCACCTGCTTCCAGCCGGCGCTTTGCCAGCTTTCGAACGGACCTTCGTTCCAGCCGAAACCCCAGCGGATGGCCAGATCGATATCACGCGCGCTATCGGCGATCGAATCGAGGTGGACCGCGATGTAATGGAACACGTCACGGAAAATGGACCACAAGAACTTGGCTTGCGGATGCGTGCTTTCACGCAAGAGCTTGAGGCGCTCGGCGGCCGGGCGCTTCAGGATGCGGCCGACCAGCTCGTCGGCCTTGGCGCCGCCGTCGACATACTCACCCTTGACCGGGTCGAGCACCTTGATGGCCTTGCCGTCTTTCTTGTAAAAGCCAGCGCCCGTCTTTTGACCCAGGGCACCGAGCTCGACCAGCTTGGCCAGCACAGCAGGCGTTTCGTAGACCGGGAAGAAGGGATCGTCTTTCAGGTTGTCCTGCATGGTGCGGATCACATGCACCATGGTGTCGAGACCCACCACGTCCGCCGTGCGGAAGGTGGCCGACTTGGCGCGACCCAGGCGGCTGCCGGTCAGGTCGTCGACCACGTCGAAGCCCAGCTCGAATTTCTTCGCTTCGGCGATCACGGCCAGAATCGAGAATACGCCAACACGGTTGGCAATAAAGTTGGGCGTATCCTTGGCCCGCACCACACCCTTGCCGACCGTGCTGGTCAGGAAGATTTCGAGGTTGTTGAGGATGTCCGGGCGGGTGTGCACGGTCGGGATCAATTCGACCAGATGCATGTAGCGCGGCGGGTTGAAAAAGTGCACGCCGCAGAAGCGCGACTTCAGCTCATCCGAGAAACCATCCGACAGCGCGGTGATCGACAGCCCCGAGGTGTTGCTGGCAAATATCGCGTGCGGCGCCAGATGATCCGAGACCTTCTTGTAGAGGTCGTGCTTCCAGTCCATGCGCTCGGCGATCGCTTCGATCACCAGGTCGCACTCGGCCAGCTTGGCCAGATCGTCTTCGTAGTTGGCGGCTTCGAGGTATTTGGCTTCGTCGGCAATGCCGAAAGGCGCCGGCTTCAACTTCTTCAGATTGTCGATCGCTTTTTGCGCGATCGCGTTTTTCGCGTCGCCGCTTTTCGGCAAATCGAACAGGACCACCGGCACGCGCGCGTTGACAAGATGCGCGGCGATTTGGGCGCCCATCACACCTGCGCCCAACACGGCGACCTTGCGAATGATCAGATTGCTCACGGAATTTCTCCAAGTAAAGACGGTTATTCGGCCGGGTGGGGCAATCACCGCGCACGATGTGCGGCGCTAACTTGGCGCCGCCGTGCTTGCGCAATGCAACTTGGGGCGGCGGCGCCCGCACCAGCCAACGACCCGCACCGATTGCCGGTGCGGGACCGATTTAGAACAGGGCGACGTCGACGTCCATCATCGGCTTCGCGCCGGCGCGTGCGGCACGGATGGTCGATGCGGTTTCCGGCAACAGCTTGGCAAAATAGAAGCGTGCCGTTGCCAGCTTCGATTGATAGAACACATCGCCGCTGTCTTGCTTGTCGAGTGCGATACGTGCCATGCGGGCCCAGAAATACGAGAAGACCAGATGGCCCACGGTACGCAGGTAAGGCACGGCTGCCGCGCCGACTTCGTCGGGATTGGCCATCGCCTTCATGCCGATTTCCATCGTCAGCTTCTGCACCTTGTCGCCGATATCGCCGAGCGGGTTGATGAACTCCTGCATTTCCGGCTTCACGCCTTCCTGCTCGACGAAGTCGCTGACCAGTTTGCCGAACTTCTTCAGCTTGGCGCCCATGTCGCCCAGCACTTTACGGCCCAGCAAGTCGAGCGACTGGATCGAGTTGGTGCCTTCGTAGATCATGTTGATACGCGCGTCGCGCACGTATTGCTCCATGCCCCATTCCTGGATGAAGCCATGGCCGCCGTACACCTGCACGCCGTGGTTGGTCGCCTCGAACGCATTGTCGGACAGGAATGCCTTGACGATCGGGGTCAGCAGCGCGACCAGATCGGCCGACTCGCGACGCACCGATTCGTCGGCGTGCGACAGTTCTTTGTCCAGGGTCAGCGCGACCCAGTACGAGAACGCGCGGCCGCCTTCGGCGTAGGCTTTCTGCGTCAGCAGCATACGGCGCACGTCCGGGTGCACGATGATGGGATCGGCGGCTTTTTCGGGGGCCTTGGCACCCGACAGCGAACGCATCTGCAGGCGTTCCTTCGCATACACCAGCGCGTTCTGATACGAGACTTCGGTCAAGCCCAGGCTTTGCATGCCGACACCCAGACGGGCGGCGTTCATCATCACGAACATGGCGTTCAAGCCGCGATTGGCTTCGCCAACCAGCCAGCCGCGCGCGCTGTCGAGGTTCATCACGCAGGTCGCGTTGGCGTGGATGCCCATCTTGTGTTCGATCGAGCCGCACTGGATGCCATTGCGTTCACCCGGATTACCGCTTGCGTCCGGCAGGAACTTGGGCACCACGAACAGCGAAATACCCTTGGTGCCGATCGGCGCGTCCGGCAGACGGGCGAGCACCAAATGGATAATGTTCGCGGCCATATCGTGTTCGCCGCTCGAGATGAAGATCTTGGTGCCGGTGATGGCGAACGAACCGTCGCCGTTCGGCTCGGCCTTGGTACGCAGCAGGCCCAGATCGGTGCCGCAATGCGGCTCGGTCAGGCACATGGTGCCGGTCCACTCACCCGAGACCAGCTTGCTGAGGTAAGTGGCCTTTTGTTCGGGCGTGCCGTGTGCGTGGAGGCACTCGTAAGCGCCGTGCGACAAGCCGGGGTACATGGTCCAGGCCTGATTGGCCGAGTTCATCATTTCGTACAAGGCATTGTTGACGAACACCGGCAGGCCCTGACCACCGTATTCCGGATCGCAGGCCAAAGCGGGCCAACCCGCTTCCACGTACTGCTGATAGGCTTCCTTGAAACCCTTGGGCGTGGTGACCACGCCGTCTTGCCACTTGCAACCTTCTGCATCGCCGCTCTGGTTCAAGGGGAAGATCACTTCGGAGCAGAACTTACCGGCTTCCTCGAGCACTTGATTGATGGTCTCGGCATCGAGATCCGCGTGCTTGGGCAGATCTTTCAATTCGCTCTCGACATTGAGGAGCTCGTGCATCACAAATTGCATGTCGCGCAACGGCGCTATGTACTGTCCCATTACTCTCTCCTGAAATGATTCCGGAACGTTGACGCCGGGATAGCCCGCCGCTGCGTCCGCCCTTCCTTGTGACTACGTGGGCCGCTGGATGCCGTTACGCAAACCGGATCAGCGGCGTTCGCTCTGATATGACACAAACATCCGTTCGAGCACGTCCCGCGTCAACTGCACCGCATCCGGCAAGCGCAAAAAGCGCGCATCGTGATGCAAACCGAGGGTGAAGCTGTACAGCTCGAACAACATCATCCGGGGGTCGGTATCGGCCCGTAAATGCCCTTCATCCTTCGCCTGCGCGATCGCCCGCAGCAGCGCGTTGCGCCAGGTCTGCACGCTGTGCACCAATTGCGCACGGACCTGACTGGCGGCGCGATCGTCGTACTCGACCGCACCGCTGATATAGATGCAACCGGTCGTCACTTCTTCGATGCGCTTTTCCATCCAGCGCCACACCATCGCCCGCAATCTCGGCAAGCCCCGCGCTTCATTCAGACTGGGGTAGAACACCTCCAGTTCGAAACGCCGGTGATATTCGCGGATGACTTCGACCTGCAAATCCTCACGCGAACCGAAATGCGCGAATACGCCGCTTTTGCTCATCTGCATGCGTTCCGCCAGCAGACCGATGGTCAGGCCTTCCAGCCCATCCCGCCCCGCCAGATCCAGCGCCGCATCGAGAATCGCAACCCGGGTCAGTTCTCCCTTACGCATGGTGCATCTACACTTTATTTGTTGGCCTATCCGAGACTATAGTAGAAAATCGAACGGCCGTACTATTATTAGCGTCGAGTGAGTCAGGAACAAGTACTTTATTAGAAATGCCTTTCTAACCGGCCAGCCCCGCGGGGGGAGCAAAAGCGTAGGGATTTCCGCCCGACAATTCGAGCAAACACTCGAAAATCAGCCCGAATCCCGAGGGGTTTCCATCGCGGCGCACCATGGCTCATGTTAATGATCTGGACATCCGCAGTGTCGAATGGAAAAGAGAATTCATCAAGACTCACCTTGCGATTACCAGCAGGCTGGTGGTTGGAACTGCCGGCAGCAGGGAGGGCCAGCGCTGCGGGTATCTGCAGATCAGAGAAAACGACTGGCTCAAAAATTCCTTCGCCATCTGAACTGCACCCCAAAAGTTGGACACCAGTCCAACCTATGGGGTGTTTTTCATGGCGAAGTACGATGAAGCATTC
>Ga0116226_10001457_pt1 | contig 20502 bp, 17 predicted proteins | sample S1TSphfallax_FD_89692 | JGI IMG/M metagenome (GOLD analysis project Ga0116226, IMG submission 89692) | Host-associated microbial communities from peat moss isolated from Minnesota, USA - S1T2_Fa - Sphagnum fallax MG | ecosystem: Host-associated > Plants > Peat moss > Unclassified | place: USA... | reverse complement strand
TATATATCGATGGTCAGCACGATGTGCGATGGCCAGAACTGTCTAACCGCCACGCCGGAGGGCGCGCCGGTGCAGTTCGATTACGGCCATTTGACTGAGGCGGGATCTCGGCTGGTTGCGTCAATTTGGCGGCGTGGTGGTGTCTTTGACGCGCTGACGTCGCAAACCGGCCCGAGACCGCCCGGTTAATCGGCCTCTTCAATGGAGTGTAGCGGCATATCTTGTTTGACTATCGGCTGATGCCTCGTATCCTCCAGCGGACCCGTGCTAAACAGCATGTTATGGCGATAATGATTTATGTCGGGACATTCGATGACGGAGCTTAGCAATCCCGTTCCCTACGTACCGCGGTGGAGCCCGGTCATCACTCAGCCACCGGCGCGCCCTCTGGATAAGAAGGGTCTGCTGGATCGAATCGAAACGCTCATTCTGTCGGTAATCTTGCTGGGGCCAGTGTTTGGCTGTTTCTTTCCATTCGAAGCTTATTTCAATCCACAGGTCTTTACCGTGTCGTCGATGGCGGCGCCCCATGAATATGTAGCGACGACAATTCTTTCGCGGTTCATTACGGTCTTCATTTTTTTTCTCATGGCGCGTCATTATCGAGTTTATTTGAAATGTCTTACAGATACTAAATTTATATTGTTGTTTTTAGCCTATTTCGCTGTGTCTCCGGTTTGGTCTGAAGAGCCTTGGATCAGCGCGCGAGAGATATTTCATCTAGGCCAGTTTTTTATTATCTCTATCCATTTCTTTTCTCTATATTCCCTGAGAGATAATATCAAGATATTAACTCGCCTGTTCCTGGTTTCTGCCATTATGTGTTTCGGCGTTTTTTTAGTAAGTCCAACGTTAGGTCGTAGCACAGATCTTGCTGGATATGAGGACGCTTGGCGCGGTGTTTATAACAATAAAAACGCCCTGGGCGCCGCGGCATCGCTTGCAGTCATCGTTGCATTTTATGCACTGACAGATAAGAAAAATCGTATCACTGCGATAGCATGTCTGATGTTAAATCTAATATTATTAGTCTTGTGTCGATCTGCATCTTCTGTGGTGGCGACGGCTGTTTGTGGCGGTATCGCGGTTGCGATCTATCTGCAGAGGCATATTGTTGGACGCATGGCGTCGGTCGTCGGCATATTCTTAGGCGTGGCGGGTCTCGCGGCAATTATAGCGACGGGGAAGACTTTTACGAAGCTTCTCAATCGCTCCTCAGATCTGTCCGGACGCACCGAAGTATGGCGATTTGTTATCGCGGCAATCAAGCGGCACCCGCTTTGGGGTTACGGGCTCGGATTTTGGGGATTCCAAACCCGCGACAAGCTGAATATTTGGATGGGTCTTGGATGGGCACCACCCCATGCCCATGACGACATGCTCGATATCACGCTCCAAGTGGGCCTATTCGGGACGATTTTATATATATTCAGCATTCTGGCGGCGCTTTACGCCGGGTGGCATGTGCTGAAGCGGAATGCACCCGGCGCTCTGGTGTGCGTTGTAATCGTGTTTTCGTATCTCGTTCATGGCTTGACCGAGACCGTATCAATTTTTCCAGGCAGCAACGCGGTTGTCGTGCTCTACATCGCGGAAATGTTTCTGATAAAAATGTATGCAGATCCGTCGTTTGTGGTGGACAAGCCGCGTTTTCTGCAGACGCTGGATCGTTCTGACCCCGCGACTGAGCCTATGGGAGCCGCGTGAACTAAACACTGACGCGTCTGAAAATAGCGGGCCGTGTTCCGGCCGCCCCTAACTCCGCCGCCTTTCATAGCTTCGCTGAAAATAGTCCAGCATATCGGGCGTCATCCGGCCGCGAAGATCCTCGTCAAGCGCCCGCTCCCTGGCGCTGATCTGATCAGTTTGACTGAGCCTATGCGCATTTACGCCGGAGATTTGATAGATGCCGAGCGCCCGCGTGTCGCTGCGGATTTCACTTTTGGTCAACTCATCGAGCCGGCGTGCGGCGGCTTCTGCGGTAGCGAACCACTGAGCCTGAAACAGATCATCGACCAATTCACCTGTCCAATGTTTCGGCGCGTAGCGCTCCAGTTGATTGGGTGCGGCACCCGCCGTGGCGAGGATATAGATTGGATATTTCATGAACACAGTCCCTCAGAAATCCGGCAACCCCAATTATAGAGCAGACCGAACCACTGCCCAGGGGTCACGGCGAATCCACTAAAATCAATTCGGCGGCCTCAAGCGCGGCGATCGTAAGCCGTGATTCGCCGGCAATCGCAGCACCATCTCTTACGTCGATGCGGGTTCCGTTTATGTTGACCGCACCCGCGGCCGCGACCAAATAAAGATGCCGTGATGGGTTCGCCTCATAGGAAACGCTTTCGCCCGCGGCCAGCGTTGCACCCAGAACCCGGGCTTGCGCGCGGATCGGCAAGGCGTCGTCATCCTCCGGAAAGCCGCTTGCGAGCGTCACGAACCGACCCGACCGGTCCGATTTGGGGAAGGGCTTGGCGCCCCATGCCGGTTGTCCGCCCCGTTCCGCGGGCTCGATCCAGATCTGGAAGATCTTCGTTGTGACCGGCTCCAGATTGAATTCTGCGTGCCGGATCCCGCTGCCGGCGCTCATCACCTGAACATCGCCGGCCGCGGTACGGCCCTTGTTCCCCAGACTATCCTGGTGCGTGATGGCGCCCTGCCGGACATAGGTAATGATTTCCATGTCGGCATGGGGGTGAGGTGGGAATCCAGACTCCGACGCGATTTCATCGTCGTTCCATACGCGCAGCGCACCATGACCCATCCGGTTCGGATCATAATATTGCCCGAACGAAAAATGATGTCGTGCTTTCAGCCAACCATGATCGGCATTGCCCAACGTGCCAAAACCCCGACGCTCAATCATGAAGTCTCTCCTAGTCAACGCTCACCCTGATGCGGATATGGGTGCCCGGTTGGCGATGGGAAATGGGCCCTCATCACAATGCAACTCTGCCGCGACCGTGAGGCCGGACTAAAGATGGATAGACAGCGAGCCCGCAGTGCCCCTCAATTTGAACGCGTACCGCTTTCGCTGCACGGCTATTTCTGATTATGATCGTGCCAGTCGAGGATAATTGAGCACTAAACTGTTGATTGGCCCAAAAGTAGACTAAATATTAAGCTTATTCTGTCATTTATTAGGATAGCGTAGAAAGCTGGGCATAGAGAGCTAAGCCATTGCAAAAACTGGCCATTCCGAGAGATAGTGAGCAAAATGCGGAGAGTTGGGTGATGTCGACCGATCTGCCACGTCCGAAAGATCTTAGCCTCGATGCGTATGCGGCGATCGAGGAGGGCCTGCTATCGACCCAGGCCGGAAGGGCTTTTCTCCGAATGCGTGACCGGCGAGCTGCCTCTGTGGGGCTTGCTGAGTTCCATGGTGCTTTTGACCGGCTGCGCCATCTGCTCGACAAGCGTGTCTCGTCGAGCCATGAATCGAAAGAGGCTGTGACCGAAGAGGTGCGGACAGACGTACTCCGTATCGAACTCCTTGAAATGGCGGGAACGATCCGACGCGCCCGGACCGAAATCCGCGCGATGAAGCCACCGGATGGCACCAATCCCGGCTCGCTTGACACCGCAGTTGAGGAGCTGGATGCAATCGTGCGCGCGACCGAAAGTGCCACAACCAGCATTCTGAATGGCGCTGAGCGGATAATGGACCATGCGCAAACGCTGCGCGCCGGCGATACGAGCCAACTGGCCACAATCTGCAATGATCTCGACCACCTTTCCTCGGACATTATGCTGTCCTGCAGTTTTCAGGATATCACCGGCCAACGGATTTCCAAGGTCGTGCAGACAGTGCGTCTGCTTGAGGAGCGGGTTCATACGCTGCTGAGGCTCACCGAAAACTGGGGTGCAAAATCGCACTTCTCGCAGCCGGATGAAGAGGTACAGGCGCTGCTGCCGCAGAGGACGGGTGATGCCGCATTGCTGAACGGACCGGCATTGCATGGTGGGATCGATCAGGGCGAAGTCGATCGGTTGTTCGGTGGCGGGGCGCCGCCCGCCGAACCGATAACGGCACCGAGCTTCACGCCGCCACCGCCGACTCCGGTTGTCGCGGCACCTCCGCCGCCTCCACCCCCACCGCCTCCACCTCCACCACCGCCCCCACCCGCGGCGGCGGCCCCGGCCGCTGCGATGGATCAATCGGCGATCGATGCGCTATTCGGATAGAAACTCGTCTTTCCCTCCCCTTTATGGGGAGGGTGGCGCGTAGCGACGGGTGGGGTTGGCGCCGTAGCCGCCTTTGGTTTAGATCCAGCCCTGCGCCTGAACTCAGTCGGTGACACCCCCACCCGGCGCTCCGCGCCACCCTCCCCACGAAGGGGGAGGGAAAAAGAATTGCTGGATGTTCGGTTTTAGAGCGCAGCGGGCATCGCGGCTGGATCGGTGCTGGGCTGTTGCCAGCCGCCGCCTAGCGCTTTGTACAGCGTAATGACATCGGTGGTGAGGGATAGCGTGCTCTGGATCTGTTGTTGATGCACCGAGCTCAATGTGTTTTCGGCTGAGAGCACATCAACAAAATTTGACAATCCATGCAGATACCGATCGCGGGCAAGGCCCAAAGCGGCTTCTTCTGCTGCGGCCGATTCGGCGAGTGCACGTTGCCGTTCCTGCTCTGTCCGGTAGGTAGAAAGCGCATTCTCGACATCCTGCAGCGCGTTCAGGACGGTCTTGCGATACTGAATCGCGGCTTCGGCCTGTTCCGTCTTGGCGAGTTCGATATTGGCTTGCAGCCGCCCGCCCTCGAAAATCGGTAACGAGATTGACGGTCCGAACGCATAGAAATTATTCGCCCACTGGGTCAAATCGTGGGCGCGTTCCGCTCGCTCGCCAACCTGGCCGGTCAAGGAAATATCCGGATAGAGCTGGGCGATCGCGACGCCGACGCCTGCCGTCTCGGCATGGAGCTGCGCTTCCGCAGCCCGAATATCCGGCCGGCGCCGCGCGAGCTCAGCGGGTAACCCGATCGGAATATCGGGCGGCGGCGGCGGGATTTCGGCTGATGCCACCAGTTCCGCATCGAGCGCGCCCGGCGCTTCGCCGACCAAGACCGCCAGACCATTGAGCGCCGCATCAATCATCTGGTCATATTGCGGCAGGGAGGATTCCGAATTGCGCAATTGCGCAACCGCACTCTGGACATCCAGCATGCTGACCAGCCCATGCTCGGCACGGTCGCGGGTCAGCGACAGGATTTCCTGCTCGGTCCGGATGTCGGCCTCTGCCGTAGCGCGGCTTGCCTGCGCGCCGCGCAGCCGTGCGTAGGTCGAGGCGATTTCAGCTTCCAGCGTCACCAGCGCGTCGTCACGATTGCCGATCGCGGCTTCGGTTTGCGCACCAGCAGCCTCGACCGAGCGCCTGACTTTCCCGAACAAATCGATTTCCCACGATGCGTCCAGCGCCGAAGAATAAAGATCGATCGGCTTGGAGATCGAGCTCAGAAACCCGGCGCCTGAACTGCCGGACGACAAGCCGGACAACGCGCCCGCATTTTCCTTGGCAAGTCCGGCGGCACCGACCTGATCACGGGTGTACGAGGCTTTACCGGACAGGCTTGGCAGTCCTGCCGCCGCACTGCTCACCTCATTCGAGCGGGCTTCGGCGATACGCAGCACCGCCAGTTGGACATCAAGATTGCCCTTGGTGCCGCGGTCGATCAGATCGCTCAGAATGGGGTCATGAAACGACAGCCACCAGCGCGGATCGGGGTCTGCCACGGTGGAGACATGTCCGGGACCGGCGCCCTTGCCGGATTGGGCTAATGTATCATGCCATGCGGCCGGCGTTTCGGGTTTGGGCGGCGTGAAATTCTCGCCGACGGTACAGCCGCCGACCAGCAGCGGACCAAGTGACGCCAATATGCCGTAATGGAGCTTTCCCATTAATGTCCTCCGCCTTTCCCGCGCGAGGCCTTGATGGGCGCGAATAAAAAGGTCAATGGAACCGCTGCAAAGGCGAGTATCGCGCAGAAACCGAAGACGTCGATATAGGCCTGGATTTCAGATTGTCCGATCAGCATACGATACATCACGCCCGTTGCGGTTTGTTGTGCGGCATCGGCGGTTAGCCCGGTCGCACGGCCTGCACGCGCTATCACGGCCAAGGTATTGACGTATGGCTGCGACAGCACGCTCAGATGCTCGCCAAGATAGGCCATGCGAACCTGGCTGCGTGTCGTGATCAAGGCGGTGGCGACCGAGATGCCAATCGACCCGGCGAGATTGCGGAACATAGTGAACAAGGCCGCTGCATCGCCGTTCAACTCATTGGGTAGGGTCGAATAGGCAATGGTCGTGATCGGCACGAACAGAAAGCCCAGCCCTAGCGTCTGAAACGCGCGCATCTTGACGAGCGTCATGAAATTTACGGTCGGCGAAATATGGTGGGCGTAGATGAAGGCGCAGCCCATGAGGAACATGCCGAAGGCGATCATGTACCTGGTTTGCACCAACGGCATGATGCGGCCGATCACCGGGATCATGAAGATCAGCATGAAGGCGCCCGGCGTCAGGATCAGGCCGGCCAGTGTCGCGTCGTAGCCGAGTTGCTGCTGTGCCAATTGTGGGAGGAGCACCGCGCTCGAATAGAGCACGAACGCCATGACAAAGATCATCAAACAGCCGACGGCAAAATTTCGATCGGCGAGCACCCGGAGATTCACGATCGGATTTTTGGCGTAGAGCAGCCAATAGATACCGCCAACGATACCGGTCAGTGCCATCGCGGAGAGGGCGCAGATAAATCCCGATTGAAACCAGTCGGCATCCTCGCCCCGATCAAGCACGATCTGGAGCGAGCCCAGGCCCAGAATGATAAAGCCGAGGCCGGTGTAATCCATTGAGGCGCGTTGAATGCCGGACTTGAGCCACGGCGGATCTTCGACGAATTGCATCACCGAAAACAGGGCGAAAATCCCCACCGGGACATTGATCAGGAAAATCCAGCGCCAGCTAAAATTATCTGTAATCCAGCCGCCCAGCGTCGGCCCCAGCACAGGCGCCACGATCGTCGCGATCGCGACCACGCCAAAGGCCTTGCCTCGTTGCGCCGGCTTGAAAGTATCGAGGATGATCGATTGCTGGTTCGGCTGCAGCCCGCCACCGAAAAAACCTTGCAGCAGTCGGAATATAATCAGCTGCGGTAGGCTCGTCGCGACACCGCAAAGGAAGGAGCACAGCGTGAACATCGCGATACAGATCACGAAATAGCGCTTTCGTCCGATCAGCCGCGTGAGGAACCCCGAAATCGGCAGCACGATGCCGTTGGCCACCAGATAGGAGGTCAGCGTCCATGTGCTTTCATCCGTGCTGGCCGACATCGTGCCGGCGATATGGGGCAGCGCGACATTGACGATCGTCGTGTCGAGCACTTCCATGAACGCCGCCAGCGTCACCACCACGGCGATCAGCCATGGATTGGCGGCAGGCTGCCAATCCCGGTTGATCGCGACGGCTGAGTCACTCATTCGAGTGCTACGGTCGGATCGACCGACAAGCCGAGCGGCAGCGGCAGATTGGGATCTAGCCCGGTATCGATCAGGATCTTCACGGGCACACGCTGTACGATCTTGACGAAATTGCCGGTGGCATTTTCGGCTGGAAACGCGCTGAACCGCGAGCCGGTGCCCATCTGCACGGAATCAACATGGCCGTGGAGCACGAGGCTTCCATAAGCATCTACCAGGATCGTCACTTGCTGTCCGGGCCGCATCCGATCCAGCTGGTTTTCCTTGAAATTGGCCGTCACCCAGACATCGGTTGTGACGAGTGACAGCCCGGCCTGTCCGGCCTGGACAAAAGAACCAAGCTGGACGTTGCGGCGCGTGATCCAGCCATCCTGCGGCGCGTGAATCTCGGTGTAGCTCAAGTTCAACTCGGCATTTGCCAGCTGCGCCTGCGCCTGCTCAACCTGCGCTTTCGCGATATTGAACTGTGCTTCGGCCTGCGCAATCGTGTCGGAGACGGCGCTCACGATCTTCACTTGCGCATCGTTATTGGCGACCGTCGCGGAGGCTTGTTTGACTTGCGTCGCTGCCTGGTCGATCGATTGCTGGGTTGTCGCGCGCTTGTCGACGCTGGTCTGCCGCTCCAGATCGGCCAACGCCAGTTGACGATTCGCGATCGAAGCATCGCGCTGCGCCTGCGCCTGGGCTAGACGGGCCGGGGTGCTGATCTTGCTGATATCGAGCGCCGCTTTTGCATTGTCGCGCTGTGCTTCTGCCAGCAGCAACGAAGCCCGGGCCTGATCGCGTGCGATTTGATAGTCGCGGGGATCGATCTTCATCAACAGATCGCCAGCCTTGACGCGCTGATTATCACGGACCGCCAGCGTGACCACATAACCCGAGATTTTGGGCGCGATCGTGACGACATTGCCGTCAGTCTGTGCGTCGTCGGTGGTTTCGATATTGCGCGTGCTGATGAAATACCACGCGGCTGCCACGATAGCGACAATGACCACGATCGCCAGGATGATCAGCGGGGTCTTGCCGGGGCCGCGTTTGGCTGGTGTCCCGTCCTTGCCATGACTTGACGGCTTGTCGGACCCATTGCCTGATTTGCCCGACTGCTCAGACTGATCGCCCGCCATTCCGATTGCCTCCAAAAAACTGGCCGCGATGCTGCAACGCAAAACGGCTGGTGTCAAATTCAAATTTCAATTATGATTTTCAGATCTATTGCATATATGCGGATCATGTCCGAACCAGAATCGCCATCACCCCCGTCCATCCCGCCGCTGAAAGGCAGCGACCGGACGCGTGAGCAAATTCTCGACGCGGCGGGGGCGGTGTTCGCGGCAAAGGGTTATGACGGGGCCACCAGTCGTGAGATCTGCGATCGGGCCGGGGTCAATACCGCTGCGGTGAATTATCATTTCGGCGGGATTGATGCGCTCTATGCCGCGACATTGCTTCAGGCACACCGGCGCTTCCTCAAGATCGAGACATTGGCGGCAATCGCGGCCAGTAACGCGGATGCGCGCTCAAAGTTGCGGGCATTCTTAGCGTCGATGGTACAACGCCTTTTGCAGCCACTCGCGGCGTCCTGGGAATTGCGCCTCCTCGGCCGCGAAATCGCCTCGCCGACCAAGGCGCGCGATGCGCTGGTCGAGACCGAGATCCTGCCAAAGCACCGTCTGTTGCGGCAGCTCATCGCCGACGTTCTCGGTGTGAAGACCGATCACCCCGCCGTGTCGCGCGCCTTGCTCAACGTCATCGCACCCTGCATGCTGCTCGCGCTGGCAGACCGACGGGCGCTGGAGCTGATCATGCCCAACCTTGCCGATCCGGCGCGCGAGATCGGTCCTTTAACCGATCACGTCGAGCGCTTTATCCTGGCCGGGCTCGATGCGATCAGCCTGGATTGCCATGATCAGCCGAAGGATTGAGTGCCGTTTTCAGGGTCGCGGTGGCAATCGGTAGCTTGCGCAGCCGTTTGCCGGTCGCCGCGAACACGGCATTCACCACAGCCGGCGCGATGGATGCGGTGCCAGGCTCGCCGATGCCCCCCGGCTCTTCCGAACTATCGACCAGATGGGTTTCGATGACCGGCGCTTCGTCGATCCGCAGCATCTGATAGGTGTCGAAATTGGCCTGCTCGATCTTGCCGTTTTTCAGCGTGATATCGCCATAGAGCGCAGCGGTGAGACCGAAAATCGTGCCGCCTTCGACCTGTGCCTTGACCGTATCGGGATTGACGATCCGCCCGCAATCGATGGCGGAAACAACGCGTGTCACCCGCACCTTGCCATGAGCATCGACCGTGACCTCGGCAATTTGCGCGACATAGCTGCCGAACCCGAACAGTACCGAGACGCCGCGACCGCTGCCTGCCGGCATTTTCTGGCCCCAGCCGGCCTTGTCTGCGACGAGATTGAGTACGGCGAGCGCGCGGGGTGCCTTCGCCAGCAGCGCCCGCCGATAGGCGACCGGATCCTGCTTGGCTTCGTGGGCCAACTCGTCGATGAAACCCTCGACCATGAAGGCGTTGTGGGTCATGCCGACGCCGCGCCACCAGCCCGTGCCAAAGCCTGCGGGTGGCTCATGCCGGACATAGTCGATAAGCAGATTATCGATTGCATAGGGTCCTTCGGCGCCTTCGACCGCATCGGAATCGATGCCATTCTTGAACGCCGGCGGGGCCCAGCGCGCCAGGATCGACGAGCCGGTCACACGATGTGTCCAGGCGACCGGCTTGCCGCTCGCATCCAGCCCCGCTTTCAGCCGGTCATAGTAATAGGGGCGATAGAAATCATGCTGCGTGTCTTCCTCACGCGACCAGATCAGCTTGACCGGCCCGTCGACCTGTTTGGCGACGCTGACGGCGAACTTAATGGCATCCGTATCCAGCCGACCACCAAAGCCGCCACCCAGCACATGATTATGCACTTCGACTTTCTCGATCGGCAGGCCGGTTACCTCGGCTGCAACGGCGCGGGCACGGGTCATGACTTGCGTGCCGACCCAGACATCGCAACGGTCTTTTTGGACATGCGCGGTGCAGTTCTTCGGCTCCATCGGGGCATGAGCCAGAAACGGCAACTCATAGACGGCGTCGAAGACATGCGCGGCGCCGGCCATCGCCTTCGCCGCATCGCCAGTCTGACGCGCAATTGCCCCGGCCGATTTCGAAGCCGTATCGAGTTCGGATATCAGCGTATCGCTCGACGCCGTGCCGCCAGGCGCCGGTTGCCATTCAATCTCAAGTGCCGCCAGCCCTTTGCGTGCCGCGCCGGTATGATCCGCCACGACAACGACGGCCCCGTCCAGCTTGACAATCTGGCGCACACCTTTGACCTGCTTCGCCTTGGTGTCATCGAGCCGCCCCAGCGTCCCGCCAATCATCGGACAAATGGCGATCGAAGCAAATTTCATCGCCGGCAGCTTGGCGTCGATTCCAAAAATCGCCGTGCCGTTCACCTTCGACGGGCTGTCGAGGCGCCTGACTGATTTGCCGATCAGCTTGAAATCGCGCGGGTCCTTCAGCGTGATACTAGCGGAGGCGGGCATCGGCAGGGTCGCGGCCTTATCGACCAGCGCGCCATAGCCGAGTTTCTTGCCGCTGGCGCCATGGATCACCACGCCCTGGTCGGCATGACAAGAGCTTGGATCGACCTTCCAGTTTTCAGCGGCGGCAGCGATGAGCAGCATCCGCGCGGCAGCGCCGGCTTGCCGGAGCGGCGTCCAAAAGGCGCGGACCGAGGTCGAGCCGCCAGTGACCTGAAAACCGAGCGCCGGATTGCCATAGAGCTTATCATCCGCGGGTGCCGCCTCCAGAACGACCGCGCTCAGCGGTACCTCTAATTCCTCGGCGATCAGCATCGGCATCGAGGTATAGGTGCCTTGACCCATCTCGACCTGCGACATGATTAACGTAACGACGCCGTCACGGCCGATCCGAATGAAGGCATTCGGCGCAAATCCGCGTGGCTGGTCAGCAAGGCCGGGCAGGCTGACGCTCAGCAGCAGACCGCCGCCGACCGCAGCACCGGCAGTGAGGAACAGTCGGCGCGACAGGCCGCCCGCGGCTGAGGGAGAAGCAATATCATCGCGCAGCATCATCTCAGCCCCTCTTCGCCGCGGCGGCCGACTCGGCTGCCTGTTTGATCGCCGCGCGGATCCGGACATAGGTGCCGCAGCGACAGATATTGCCGGACATTGCGTCGTTAATGTCGCTATCGGTCGCGTGCGGCTTGTCTGCGATCAGGGCTGCGGCGGACATGATCTGGCCCGACTGGCAATAGCCGCACTGCACCACTTCGAGATCGAGCCACGCTTTTTGGACAGCAGCGCCGGCCGGGGTGCCGCCGATCGCTTCGATTGTCGTAATATGCGCTGTGCCGACACTGTCGATGGTGGTGGAGCAGGATCGGACCGGCGTTCCGTCGAGATGGATGGTGCAGGCGCCGCACAGCGCCACCCCACACCCGAACTTGGTGCCGGTCATGGCCAGAACGTCACGCAAGACCCACAGCATGGGGGTATCGCCATCGACATCGGCCGTATGGGCGACTCCGTTGACGTTGATCGTGTAGGTCATGATATCTCCAGTCAGCGCAGATCGAAGCACCGGTGCCGATGGGACACCATTCGGCGCGTGTGCGCAACCCGATCCTGAGCTTTCTTGCTATTCCTGGAGACCATGCCATGCCGCTCGTTCGCGTCGATCTCATTCAAGGCAAGCCTGACGCTTATCGCAAGACCATCGGCGACGTCATTTATGAGGCGATGGTGGCAACGCTTTCTGTGCCCAAAGATGATCGGTTTCAAATCATCGCCGAGCACCCGCCCGGAAATTTCGTGGCGGACCCGAGCTATCTCGGCATCACGCGCACGGCCGACTGCATCATCATTCAAGTGACCTTGAATGATGGACGGAGCGTCGACGTCAAACGGGCGTTCTATAAGGCCATTGCCGACGGGTTGCATGAGCAATTGGGCGTCCGGCGCGAGGATGTCTTCGTCAGCCTCGTTGAGGTTCGCAAGGAAAATTGGTCGTTCGGCAATGGTGAGGCGCAATATACGCCAGTCGACTAGGCGCGGGAGATCATCATGGTTTTGACCGACAAGGTGGCGCTGGTCACCGGCTCGACCAGCGGCATTGGCCTCGGTATCGCACGGGCGCTGGCGGCGGAGGGAGCCGATTTGATGCTGAACGGCTTCGGCGATCCGGCGTCAATCGAAACGCTACGGGCCGGGCTCGCTGCTGAGTTTGGTGTCCAGGTCGCTTATGATGGCGCCGATCTCAGCAAAGCGGCCGAGGTTGCCGGGCTGATCCAGCGCACGGAAGCGCAATTCGGCCGGCTCGATATTCTGGTCAATAATGCGGGCATTCAATTTACCGCCCCGATCGAGGAATTCCCGGTCGAGAAATGGGACCAGATCATCGCGATCAATCTTTCGGCCGTGTTCCATGGCATGCGCGCGGCGCTGCCGGGTATGAAGGCACGGCGCTGGGGCCGGATCATCAATATCGCATCGGCCCATGGTCTGGTCGCGAGCGCCAACAAGATCGCCTATGTTGCCGCCAAGCATGGCGTCGTCGGTGCGACTAAGGTCGCCGCGATCGAAACCGCCAATGCCGGGATTACGGTCAACGCGATCTGCCCAGGCTGGGTACTCACCCCGCTGGTCGAAAAGCAACTGACTGACCGCGCCGCTGCGGCTGGTACGGATCTCGACACTGAGAAGACCAAGCTGCTCCAGGAAAAGCAGCCGATGATCGAGTTCACCACGCCGGAAAAGATCGGCGCACTCGTGGCGTTTTTGTGCTCGGATGCGGCATCCACAATGACTGGCGCGTCGCTCTCCATGGATGGCGGCTGGGTGGCTCAGTAGGTGTCGTCAGCGTTCGCGGAGGGGCTATTATTGGCTCCCGTACAGGCTATGTTATGATCCATCAGCCTGAACCGGAGAGATGCCATGATTTATGTCAGGGTTGCCGTGGTCGCTATAGCTAGCGTTGTGCTGTCCGGCTGCATATCCTATCAGCCGAACGATTATCTCAAGGTATCAGGTCCCTGCGCGCCGAATTTCGTGAGCGTCGGTCTGCATTTCTAAACAGGCACGGCCCGGCTTGCCTCGGCCGCGATTTCGCTTGATAGTCTCGGGTAATTGGTTCGCGGCCGGTGACGGCTGACACACAAAAACACGAGGAAATGCCTGATGACGAGCCCACACCTGATTCCGGTGCCCGATGGTTTTGCCGGTCCGGAGACGATCACTCTCGAACAATATCGGGCAGATTACTGCCAATCGGTCGAGGATCCGGACGGGTTTTGGCATGGGCACGCGCAGCGCATCGATTGGATCAAGTCATTCACCAAGGTGAAGAACACGTCCTTCACCGGCGACGTTTCGATCAAATGGTTCGAAGACGGGACACTGAATGTCGCTGCGAATTGCATTGATCGCCATCTGGCGACCCGCGGCGATCAGGTCGCGATCATCTGGGAGCCGGACACGCCCGGACCGGCACGGCAGATCACTTACCGTGAACTGCATGATCAGGTTAGCCGACTCGCGAATGTTCTGAAGTCACGCGGCGTCCGTAAGGGCGACCGGGTCACGATCTATCTGCCTATGATCCCCGAGGCTGCTTTTGCGATGCTGGCCTGCGCCCGAATCGGTGCAGTGCATTCCGTGGTATTTGGCGGTTTTTCACCGGAGAGTCTGGTCGGGCGCATCCAGGATGCCGATTCGCGTCTGCTGATCACCGCCGACGAGGCGCTACGGGGTGGCCGCAAGGTGCCGCTTAAGCAGAATGCTGATATTGCACTGCAATCCTGCCCTCGGGTGGAAACCGTGATCGTGGTCACGCGTACCGGCGCCGATGTCGGCTGGCAGGAGGGGCGCGATCTTCGGTATGAGACTTCGGTCGACGGGGCTTCGCCGGATTGCCCCGTGGAAGAGATGGGTGCTGAAGACCCACTCTTCATTCTTTATACCTCGGGATCAACCGGCCGGCCCAAGGGTGTCCAACATACGACCGGCGGTTATATCACCTGGGCGTCTCTGACCCACGAATGCGTTTTCGATTACCGTGAGGGTGAGGTTTACTGGTGCGCGGCCGATGTTGGCTGGGTGACCGGCCATAGCTACGTCGTCTACGGGCCGCTCAGCAACGGCGCGACCACGCTGATGTTCGAGGGCGTGCCCAACTACCCGACCGCATCGCGCCTGTGGGAGGTCGTCGATACGCATAAGGTCGCCATTCTTTATATGGCGCCAACCGCCATTCGGGCTTTGATGCGCGAGGGAACCGGGCCGGTCTCCGGTACCAGTCGGCAATCATTGCGGCTGCTGGGTTCGGTCGGGGAGCCGATCAATCCCGAAGCCTGGCTTTGGTATTGGGAAGTGATCGGCGAGAAGCGCTGCCCGATCGTTGACACATGGTGGCAGACCGAGACGGGCGGCATCCTAATTACCCCGCTGCCGGGCGCGATTACGCTGAAGCCTGGTTCGGCGACACTGCCGTTCTTCGGCGTAAAACCGGTGATTGTCGATGCTGAGGGAGCGCCGCTGGAGGGTGCATGCGAAGGCAATCTCTGCATCACTGATAGCTGGCCCGGTCAGGCGCGGACGATTTATGGTGACCATCAGCGCTTCATCGAGACCTATTTCTCGACCTATAAGGGGCTTTATTTCACTGGTGACGGCTGCCGGCGCGATGAGGACGGGTATTATTGGATCACCGGCCGGGTCGATGACGTCATCAATGTGGCCGGCCATCGGCTTGGTACGGCAGAAATCGAGAGCGCGCTAGTGGCCCATTTGAAGGTGGCGGAAGCAGCCGTCGTCGGTTTCCCGCACGATCTCAAGGGCCAGGGGATCTATGCCTACGTGACGCTGATGATCGGCGAGACAGCGTCGGACGGTCTGCGCAAGGAATTGGTCGACTGGGTGCGGCGGCAGATCGGCCCGATCGCGACACCCGATTTCATCCAATGGGCGCCAGGCCTGCCCAAGACGCGGTCGGGTAAGATCATGCGCCGCATTCTGCGCAAGATCGCCGCCAACGAACATGAGTCGCTCGGCGATACATCGACGCTTGCTGAGCCGGTGGTGGTCGATGATCTGGTCGGGAACCGGCTCAATCGTGCCAAATAATAGCCTGATAAAGCGAGTGGCTCAGAAGTCGCTACAGCGACCATTCTGCTCCCAGTCGCCAAATCGGGTCGGTTCAGGTCCCTTAGGACCACCGATTTCAGTTAAGATGGGAGATTCTTTTGGTTGAGGCTGGGGGCTAATGGTCGTCTCCAGCGGCAACTCCGATAATGGGGTCTTGGCGTTATCACTCATAATGCCATATTACGATAGACGTGCGGTTACCACAACGCTAGGCTCATAAGTTCAGATTTGGGTTGCTGAAAAGCGAAACCTCAATCAGCATATAGTCGAAGTTTGAACTTCCGGTTAATGGCGTGGTTCTTCCTCAAAGCGGTATTTTTCGAACCAAATGGCAGATAACAGTACGTTGCTCACTCCCAGTTCAGGTCCATCAGCCCGTGGCGTGGCGATCGACCTGCTTGGTGCTGTGCTCCGGCGGCGGCGCCCGCTGGATGATGCCATCGACGATACGCGGGATCTGGCCACGCTCGCGGTGCGGGACCGGGCCTTTGCCCGCTTGCTTGTCGCGACCGTATTGCGGCGACTTGGGCAAATCGATGCCCTGATCGCGCATTGCCTCTCAACCCCCCTGCCGCCACGCGCTGCGCAGGTGCATGACATGCTGCGGCTGGGCATCGCTCAGCTTCTGTTCCTTCGCACGCCGGCCCACGCTGCCGTCGCAACAACCGTCGATCTTGCCGACGCGCGTGGTTTCGTCAGCCATAAGGGGCTGGTGAATGCGGTGCTGCGTCGGCTGAGTCAGGATGGGCAAGCACTGGTTGATCAGCAGGATGCGGCGCGACTGAATACGCCGCGTTGGTTGTGGGATGCGTGGAGCCGGGCCTATGGCGAACAAGCCGCGCGTCAGATTGCCGACATGCATATGCGGGAAGCCCCGCTCGATATCACGGTTTCGGCCAACCACGGCGAATGGGCAGAAAAGCTCGAGGCGACGTTGTTGCCGACCGGCTCTCTGCGTCGCGCCTCCGGCGGGGCGATCGCCAATTTGCCCGGCTATGGCGAGGGCGCCTGGTGGGTACAGGATGCAGCGGCGGCCATCCCGGCAACCCTGTTCGGTAATCTTGCCGGTAAGACCGTGCTCGATCTCTGTGCAGCACCCGGTGGTAAAACCGCTCAGCTTGCGGCGGCCGGTGGCAGAGTGACCGCGTTGGACCGCTCACCGCGGCGCGTCGATCGTATGATCTCCAATCTGGCCCGTTTGCATCTGAAAGTCGATACAGTGTCGGCCGATGCTGTCGGCTGGCGTCCTCCGGAAAAAGTGGATGCGGTGCTGCTTGACGCGCCCTGCACCGCAACTGGGGCTATCCGCCGCCATCCCGATGTGCCGCATCTGAAAACGCCTGACGATGTGGGCCGCTTAGCGGCCGTGCAAGAGCGCCTGCTGACCGCAGCGATCGACATGGTCGGGACCGGCGGGACGCTGGTCTATTGCACCTGCTCGTTGGAGCCGGAAGAGGGACCGCATCAGATCGACAAGCTGATCGCGCGCGGCGCGCCGGTACGACGGGAGCCGGTTCGGCCCGACGAGGTCGGTGGCCTGACCGAATTGCTGACCCGCGAGGGCGATCTCCGCACGCTGCCGGGCCATCTCGCCTCGCAGGACGGTATCGACGGATTTTACGCAGCGCGGTTGATCAGGCTGTAGAGCCTGGCTATCTAGCTCGAGTCATGAGTCTATCCTTGCTTTCTCGCCCTAAAATGGGGTGTGAGGCAATTGCCGGATGAGCCAGCCAATTCACCGGATTGCCCTGGTGCGGTTGGGCGTCGGGATTGACAGATGCACGAGCGTAGAATATCTTTGGAGGAATTAACGGCTTATTTGAATTGCTCAGCCGCTCGGTGATCCCGTACCTCTCGCCTAGTAGAACGTCATTTCCCTGCTGACATCCAAGGGGATAACGCTATGCGCATAGCTCACAGCCTCGCGCTATGCTGCGCGGGCGCCGCAATAGTTGGTGTGGCAGCCCTCTGCCCGGCCGTCGCCGCGGCAAATCCGGAAGGCGTATTATACGGGTTCGAAGGTGGTGCCGATGGAGGCCGACCCGTCGCCGATCTGATCCGGGATTCGAGCGGCACCTTCTACGGCACGACCGCAGGGTTTGCATCCGGCGCAAGCACGGTGTTCAAGCTGACGCCGGCGAGTACGGGCGCTAATTCCGACTGGACCGAGACAATTATATACAGCTTCAAGGGTGGGAGCTCCAGTTTTGGCCCCATAGCCGGCCTGACCGAGGGGCCGCACGGTGTTCTGTACGGTACGACCGCGGGCGGCGTGACGGCCAATGAGGGTAACGGCGTTTTCAATTACTATAGCGGCACCGTGTTCAAGCTGTCGCCACCTGCCGCGGGTAGCACTGTTTGGACGACGACGGTCCTGCATCAATTCTTCAGCAGCGCGAACGAGGGTACCGCCGTTATGGGCCAGGCGCGGCCGATGACCGGGACGAATTGCGGCACCGACGATGATGGAGCCACGCCTGCGGGCGACATGATCATGGACGAAAATGGTGCCCTTTATGGCACGACTCAACAAACCGCCTACGCTGGCGGCGGGCCAAGCTCCGGGGGTACGGTCTTCAAAGTGACGCCGCCGGCGGCGGGCAGTTCCAACTGGTCCTTTAACTTGCTCTATTGCTTTCGGGGCGGGTCCGACGGTCTCGGTCCCGTCGCTGGCCTGATCCGGGATTCGACTGGCGCGCTTTACGGCACGACCGCCGACGGCGGCGCCTTTCATAACGGCACCGTGTTCAGGTTGAAGCCGCCGCCATCGGGTAAGTCCACATGGACCGAAACAATATTGTACAGTTTCAAGGGCGGCGCCGACGGCGCCGATCCCTCCGGCAGCTTGGTCATCGGGTCGGGAGGCGTCCTTTACGGCACGACCAAGGGCACCGACAAAAACCCGGGTACGGTGTTCAAGCTGACACCGCCAGCTTCGGGCCAGACTGACTGGCTCGAATCGGTGGTGCATGTCTTTACGGGCGGCACCGACGGTGCATTTCCTTCGGCCGGCCTCATTCTGGATTCCCACGGGAACCTTTACGGCACCACCGAGGGCGGCGTCAGCAGTAGTTTCGGCACGGTGTTCAAGCTCGTACCATCAGGTGCAGGCAATGCAACGCCGCACTACGAGGTGCTGCACAAATTCACAGGAATCGATGGCGCGTTTCCAGCGGCCCGACTGATCGCTGACCCGAGCGGCGATCTCTATGGCACGACCTCGCAAGGCGGCAGCTTGATCAATGCGGGCGCAATATTCAAAGTAGTCCCGTAAGCCGATTAGGGCGCCGGCTCGTTCCGACAATCCTGCATCCGTGGGGGAGAGTAATTTTATGCGGAAATCCTGTTTTGTTATGCTGCTCCCGCGCGCAACCCTGTCGGCCCGGTGCCACGCCTTGATCGCGGCAGCTTCCTTTGGCGTGGCTGCACTCCTGCCGCTTAGTTCAGCCGCCGCTGCTACTGAATCCGTACTGTACAGCTTCGGAGGCGGAGCCGACGGCGGCGTACCCGAGGCGGGGCCGGTGCGGGATTCGAGCGGCGCCCTTTACGGTACGACGCTGCAGGGGGGTGCATACAATCACGGCGCTGTGTTCAAACTGACCCCGCGGGCCGGGGGAGTCGGTTGGACCGAGACGGTGTTGCACAGCTTCACGGGCGGCCAGGACGGCGCTAGCCCCCAGGCCGGCCTTATCAGGGATTCAACCGGCGCTCTTTACGGCACGACCGCATTCGGCGGAACGGACAATAGCGCTTATTTTTGTGAGGGCTGCGGCACCGTGTTTAAGCTGACCCCTCCGGCGCCAGCCGGGACTGGGTGGATTTTAACCGTGCTACATAACTTTCCCGGCGGCAGTGCGACGGCGGAAAATTGCGAGAATGACGGTGGGAACCCCTCCGCCGGATTGATGATGGACAAGAGCGGCGCGCTTTATGGCACGACTGAGTTTGGTGGCAGCAATACTAACGCCGGTACGGTATTCAAGTTAACGCCGCCGCCCGCCGGTAAGAAGATTTGGAGCGAGACGGTGCTCCACTGCTTCACGTTGGCCGAACCTGGCGTTTACCCCGTTGCCGGCCTGGTCATGGATGCGAAGGGCGCCCTTTACGGTACGACCAGCGGCACGGTGTTCAAGCTGACGCCGCCGGCTTCGGGCCAGACGCGATGGACCGAAACGCTGCTCTATACCTTCACGGGCGGTGCGGATGGTCACTATGCGGTCAGTACCCTGATCATGGGTTCGAATGGTGCGCTTTACGGCACCAAGGCAGGCGGGGGGACGTTCGGCCGCGGCATGGTGTTCGAACTAACACCGCCGGTCGCTGGCAAGACCAACTGGACCGAGACTGTGCTGCACGCCTTCGAGGGCGGACTCGACAGTGCGTTTCCGATAGGGGGCCTGACGATGGGATCAGATGGCACTCTCTACGGCACGACCCAGGGCGGCGTTGGCGACAGTTTCGGAACCGCGTTCAGTTTGACGCCGCCAGCAATCGGACAGGCAAATTGGCACTATGAAATTCTGCATCATTTCGTCGGGGTCGACGGCTCCCTCACGCTTTCCGGGCTTATCCAGGCTCCCAGCGGCGCTCTCTTCGGCACGACCTCGCAAGGGGGCAGCCTAACGAACGCGGGTGCCGTATTCGAACTCAGCACCGGACGATGAGTGATCTAAAGCAGATCGCGATCAGACGGAATCGTCTGAGCGTGTGAAGATGCTCGTCAAATCAAAGATCTAGAGCGGTTTGCGATCAAACTGGATCATATCCTGCCTTTATGAAGTAGTTTAGGCACTCGTCTGGTTGGTATAGGTCGCAGATTTCGCCGATGGCCTTCCAGAGGTCCTGGACGGTTCTGG
>Ga0116226_10001456_pt1 | contig 20520 bp, 16 predicted proteins | sample S1TSphfallax_FD_89692 | JGI IMG/M metagenome (GOLD analysis project Ga0116226, IMG submission 89692) | Host-associated microbial communities from peat moss isolated from Minnesota, USA - S1T2_Fa - Sphagnum fallax MG | ecosystem: Host-associated > Plants > Peat moss > Unclassified | place: USA... | reverse complement strand
TGGCCCGGCGCATTACATCAAGATCGATATCGAGGGGCTGGACGATCGCTGCCTGGCCGATCTCAACCATGCCGGCCTGATCCCGCCTTACATCTCGGCCGAGGCGCATAACGTGGATAGCTACTGCCACCTGGTGGCGATGGGCTACCGGCGGTTCAAGATCGTCGCCGGAGAAACCGTGGCGGAAGATTACCCGGCGCTGATGATCACGCGAACCGACGGCACGCAGGTGGAACACGCGTTTCCGGCGCACTCTGCCGGCCCGTTCGGCGAGGACATCCCCGGCCCCTGGCTGGACAAGGACGCAGTGCTGGCGGACTGGCTAAAGCGCGGCAAAGGCTGGTTCGACCTGCACGCAAAGGCCGCTGAGCCCGGATAGGGAGAGCAAGCAGCCGCTTTTGGACGATTCTGCGCTGCCCGATTCAGACTTCGCAGCTGCCGCCGCTCCATCATTGGGACGCGAGGCGCAAGACTTTTTGACGGTGGGCCCTGGGGCGCTGCCGGGCCCAAAGCCCATGGTCCAGAGTAAAAAAGTCTTTTTGCTTCTTTTTCTTCAGAAAAAGAAGCGCTTACTTCCTACCCTGCATCCCCCGCTAGGCGCGGCGGAATATCCGCCGGAACCTGCCGGTCAAGACCATTGCGCCGGCGGCGCCGGCGCAGAGCAGCGCCGCTGCGGGGCTGGCGCGGCGGATCTGCCGGCGTTCGGCGGGGTCCCGCCGGGCTGGGGTGCTATCGGGGCGTCTGCCGCCGCCGGCCAGCCAGCCGGCGAAGTAGGCGGCCTGCGCCAGCCCGCGCAGCCGCTTTTCGGGGCCGGTCTGACCGTTGTTTTGCGCCAGGGTCAGGCATAGCGCTTCCCAGCTTGGCAGGATCGCCGCCAGGCCGGGGCCAAGCGCGCTGTCCTGGTATTTGCGCCAGAGCAGGCTCATTGCGTAGCCGTAGCGCATGCGCTGGCTGACCAGATCGAGCCGGGTGGCGGGATGGTTGTGAAGGCAGAGGGCGGCGTCTGCGTAGGCAAAGCGCGCACCGGCGGCGGTCATGCGCCAGCCGAGGTCGGTGTCCTCGCCACCGGCGATCGGGAAGCTTTCATCAAATCCACCGACCGCGGCCAGCGCGTCGCGCCGGAACAGGCAGTTGGCGGTGATGACGTAGGGCATGGATGAGTCCAACGAGGCCTGTTGGTTGAAGCTGATGGCGGCCACCAGATCCTCGACCGGCCCGGGATTGGCGCTCTCCAGCCGGCCGCCGATGCCGGCGATTTCCGGCGCATTTGCCGCGACCAGGGCCGAGAGCCAGCCGGGGGCGGGGATGCAGTCGGAGTCGGTGAGGGCGATGATCGGGTGGCGGGTGGCGGCGATGCCGGCATTGCGCGCCGCCGCCGGGCCGCGCGTTGCGCAGCGGATCAGCCGGGCAAAGGCGAACTGGCCGATGATGGCGGGCGATGCGTCGGTGCAGCCGTTATCGACCACCACCAGCTCGACCTCGCCTGGGTAATCCTGTTTGCCGATTGCCGCGATGCAGGCGCCGATGGTCCGCGCGGCGTTATAGACCGGCACGACGACCGAGATGGGCGGCGGGGTCAACGGGAGGGTCGCTCCGCGCGTTGCGGCGGGCGGCGCAGCCGGTCCAGCAGGCGGCGCAAGGGGGCGGTGAGCCGCCAGCTGGTTGAGGCTTCGATTGCCGCGAGCCGGGCGCGGAGCGCGGCCAGTTCCGGGTCCGGCGCCGACGCCGATGGCGGCGGCAATTTGCCCTGCCGCGCGCGGCCGACCTCGAGCATTGCGAGCGGCGTGGCGAGCGAGGCGCCGGCCAGCCATTCCGGCGCATAGGCCAGGCCCATGCGCAGACCGAGCGAAATTTCATCGGCGCTGCGCTCAGGGTCGGTCCGCCAGTTGGAGCCATCGGCGGCGTCCGGCCGGTAGAAGGCGGTGGGCCGCAGCGTCGCGATGGGCTTGGAGCGCCAGGCCAGCAGACAGATCAGCAGGGAATCCTCGGCCGAGCGCATGGCGGGCACTTCCAGCATATCGTCGCTCAGCAGGTCGCGGCGGGCGACGAAGCTATTGATCCCGATGCGGTTGAGAAGCTCGATGGAATTGGTGATCTCATGCTCGAAGCCAAGGCGCAGGATGCTGCGGGTGGTGACCAAAGATGGCCAGTGTTCGACCTCATGATCGAAACATAGCTGGCCGGCGAAGGCCATGTCGAAATCCGGGTGGACCCGCCGGCCGGCGGCGAACAGCGTTGCCATATGGTCGCGCATCCAGAAATCATCGTCATCCAGCACCGCGAAATACGGCGTGGCGACGCGGCGGACGCCCTCAAACAGCATTTCCGCCCGGCCGCCGCCTTCGATCAGGAAGCTTTCAAATCCGGCGATCGCGCCGGACAGATCATCGGTGATCGCGGTGAGGTCGAGGTCATGATATTTCGCGAACAGAACATGGAAGCGGCCGAAAGTCTGGCGGCGGATGGAATCGACCGCGCGGCGGATGAAGGCAATGTCGCGGCCGCCGCAGCGGACCACCACCGTCACCGGCGGGGCCGGCGGCATCAAAGCGATCCGCGTTGCCTGTTCGCGTTGCCTGCGCTGGTGATAGGCGATGGCGTTGCGCAGCATATGTTCGGCGGCGAAATGGGATTCGAAAATCGCCCGCGCCCGTTGCCCCATGGCGCGCGCCTGTTCCGGGTTCGCCAGGCAGAACGCGTAATGGCCGCGAATTTGCGCGAGCATTTCCGGCACCGGCAAGTCCGGGTTGAAATACAGCACCGAATCGCCGAACCATTTGCGGGTCCATGGCATGTCCTGGCAGATCGCGACCGCGCCGACGCTGGCGATTTCGAAGATGCGGTTGGAGGTGACATCGGCGCGCCACCATTCCTCATCCATGATCGCAAGGCCGATGCCGCGTTCCGCATAGATCCGCTGCGGCCCCTGCCCGTCGAACGGCACCGGGCCCTGATAGCTGCGGTAATTACGGTCGCGCCAGCGATGCTCCGGCCCGTGGATCGCGAGAATGCCGTGCGGGTCCAGGGCGTCGAACAATTCCGGCATGCGGGCCTGCCAGTTGGTGCCGAAATAGGCGATCCGCAGCGTCTCGGCCAAATCCGGCCGCGCCCAGTCGCAGGACAAGGCGCTGATCTGCGGGGTGAGGTAGCAGAAACCCGGCTCGGACTCGTAACGGCCGGCGCCGAAGGTGATGTCCCGGATGGTGCGGACCAGGGAGTCCGAGATCGTCAAATAGCCGTCGAAGGAGAAGAAATTACGGAAGCAGACCGGATTTTCGACGAGTACGGAGACCGGCACATGCACGGTGAGATAGGTCGGGATATCGGTGATTTTCGCCACCCCGGCGGTGACGCAGAGCACGAAGTCCGGCTGGCAGGCCTCGATATCCGCCTCATCCGCGCAGGCGATCACCTCGACGCCGATCGCCCGGCCGGCCGCCGCCATCGACATAAAACCCTGATTCTCGGCGGAGTTTTTCCAGGGGTTGTGATAGGCGATGCGCGTCATGCCTGCGGGTCTAGACGCCAGCGGCCCGGCGTTCAATGCGAAGCCGGGATTGCCGGTGGCGGCGGGCTTTGTTATCTGCTTGGTTGCAAGAATCGCGATCGATTTGGGGGCGCAAAGATGTCAGAACCGATGGCGGCGGCCAGCCTGCTGGTCCGGCTGCGCGGCTGGTTCAAGGCGGCACCCGCGCCGGTGACCGCGCAAAGCTACCTCGCGCATCATTACGGCAGCGTGCCGGGTTTCTCCTCGTTATTTTCGGCTGAGGTGGCGGCGGCGCTGCTGGCGGCGCAGCGCCAGGCCGGCATTATCGGCCATGTCGGCGAGATCGGAGTGCTGATGGGCCGGTCCTTCATCGGGCTGGCGCTGGCCGCCGGGCCGGATGATCTGTGCCTCGCCATCGATGATTTCACCTGGCCTGAGCATGTACAAGGCGTGTTCATCGAGAATTGCCGGAAATATGGGGTGGCGATGGACCGGCTGGTGACCATCGCCGCCAATACGACGACGCTGACCGCAAGCGATATTCTGGCCAGGCTGGATGGCGGGCGGCTGCGCTATCTGCATGTCGATGGCGGGCATCAGGCGGCGGTGCTGCGGCATGATCTGGGGCTGGCGCGGGCGGTGCTGGCCCCGGGCGGGATCATCTGCCTGGATGACATGCTGCATGCGCAATATCCGGAGCTGGGGGCGGCGGTGCAGGCGGAACTGGCGGCCGATCCGGAGCTCGCCGTATTCTGCGTCGTCGACCGGGCGGATCTGATCGCTGCGGCGAAATATCTGATCTGCGGGCGCGGCTATGCGGAGGCCTATAAGAGCGCCTTGCGGGCGGCGTTTCCGGCCTGCGTGTTTCCCGAACCGGCGGAATTTGCCGCCGCGCCGGCGCTGATCCTCTCGAAGGATGCGGCGTTGGTGCCGGCTTACCGCGACCTGATCGAGCCGCCGAAACCGTGAGCGGTGCGGCGCCGTTCCTCTCGGTGATCACCCGCACGCAAGGGCGGCGGCCGCATACGCTGGCGGCGGCGATCGCCAGCCTGGCGGCGCAGACGGACCAGGATTTTGAGCTGCTGCTGGTCGCCCACCGGGTGGCCGGCGCGGCGCTGCCAGGGCTGGCGGCGATGCTGCAAAGCCTGCCGCCGGGGCCGCGCGGGCGCGCCCGGCTGATCGAAGTGGCGCATGGCAACCGCACGGTGCCGTTGAATGTCGGGCTGGATGCGGCGGCGGGGGATTATGTCGCGGTGCTGGATGATGACGATCTGGCGCTGCCGAACTGGGTGGCGTTATTCCGCCGGTTGTCGGAAGACGCACCCGGCAGCATGCTGCGTGCCGGCAACCTGCAGCAGAACTGCCGCGAGGTGGTGGAGAACGGTGTGGCGAGCGTGCAGGCTTGCGGGCCGCCGGTGCCGGTGTTTCCCGGCCATTTCGATTTTTTCGACCATCTTTCCGCCAACCGCACGGCGCCGGTGATGCTGGCTTATCCGCGCGCGCGGCTGCGGGCGTTGGGACTGCGCTTCGATGAGAACCTGACCACCACCGAAGACTGGGATTTCCTCCTGCGCTGCGCCGGGCCGCTCGGCTGCGCGGATAGCCCCGAGGTCAGCTCGATCTATCGCTATTGGGAGACCGGCGAGTGCTCGCGCACGGTGCATCAGGCGGCCGAGTGGCGGGCGAATTTCGAGGCGCTGACGGCGAAATGGAATGCCGCGCCCTTCATCCTGCCGGCCGGCAGTTTTGCAGCACTTCGCCAGCTGGCGGCCGATGCGGCACTGCCGGCGGACGCCGACGCGCTGCGGCGGGATATTCTGGCGATCCTGGACTCCCGCTCATGGCGGATCTCGGCGCCGCTGCGGCTGTTCCGGCGGCTGGACCGCGACGGGCTGGCGGCGCTGCCGGCAAGCCGGCTGACCGAGATTCTGGCCGGGTTGCGGGGCTCATTCTCCTGGCGGATCACGGCGCCGATGCGCCGGCGCTATGCGGCCGCCGCCGTCGCCGGTAAAGCCGGCCCATGAGCGAGATTTTTCCCCGCGAGCGGCCCGCCGAGCCAATGGCCTTCACCGGCGAACGGATGACCACCGGGCTCGGCGGGCAGATCGAGATCGAACATCTGCACCGTTATTTTCTGGCGCGCGAACTGGCCCGCGGCAAGGACGTGCTGGAGATCGCCTGCGGCGAGGGCTATGGCGCCGCCCTGCTGGCGCAGGTCGCCAACTCAGTGATTGCGTTCGACGTCTCGGCGACGGCGGTTGCGCATGCCAGGCGCTCCTATCGCCGGCCGAACCTGACCTTCGCGCTGGGCGATGCACGGCGCATTCCGGCGGCCGACGCGTCGGTGGATGTGGTGACCTCGTTCGAGACCCTGGAACATTTCGACGCGCATGAGCAGTTCTATGCCGAGCTCCGGCGGGTATTGCGGCCGGGCGGCGTGCTGATCATCAGCACCCCGGAGCGGACCGTCTATTCCGCGCCGGGGACCATCGCCAACCCGCACCATGTGCGGGAGCTGACGCAGGATGAATTTTTGACCGGCCTTGGCAATTTGTTCCCCCATGTCGGGATTTTATTGCAGCGGCCGATGCTGGGCTCGGTGATGCTGCCGGCGCCGGGCTATGACGCGGCCGGGCCGGTCGCGTGCTTCGAGCAACTCGGGCCGGATGCGTTCGAGGCCGATACCGCTTTGCCGCGCGGGCTTTACATGGTGGCCTATGCGTCGGACCAGCCGGTCACCCTGCCGGCCGCCAGCGTCTATATCGAAACCAGCGAGCTGGCGCTGCGGGACGCCCGGACCGAGCAGGTGATTGCCCGGCAAAGGGCGCAGCTGGCGGCCGAACAGGCGGCGGCGCAGGCGCAACAGGAGCTGATCGAAGCGATCCGCACCAGCACAAGCTGGCGGCTGACCGGGCCGCTGCGGGTGATCGGCCGGCGGCTTGGCCGGCTTGCCCGGGCGCCGGCCGCGCCGGTGCCACCGGCGGCGGAAACGGCGGCGCCGGAGACTGGCCCGCCCATCCTGACGCCGGCGCAGGCGGCCCGCCAGCAGGAAGCCCTTGGCCACAACATCGCGCCGCCGGCGCTTTCCATCGCCATCGGCGTCGTCACCTATGACAACCCGCCGGAACAGCTGCGCCGCTGTTTCGCCAGCGCGGCGCCGGCGCTGCAGCGCGCCGGCGGCACCGCGCGGCTGCTGGCGATGGATAACGGCGCGCCGAGCGAGGCGCATGCGGGCGTCGAGTGGTTGCCGAGCCAGGGCAATATCGGCTTCGGCCGGGCTCATAATCTGTTGATGGCGGCGGCCTTCGAGGGGGGTGCGGAGCTCTATATCGCGGCCAATCCGGACGGCGCCTTCCACCCGGACTGCGTGGTAGCACTGGCCCGCATGGTGGCGGCGCGCGAGGGCGCGGCATTGGTGGAGGCGGCGCAGTTCCCGGCCGAGCATCCGAAAACCTATGACCCGGTGACCCTGGAGACCGCCTGGGCGCCCGGCGCGTGCCTGGCGATTCCGCGCAAATTATTCGACGCCACCGGCGGCTTCGATCCGGCGTTCTTCATGTACGCCGAGGATGTGGACCTGTCCTGGCGGGCCCGGGCGCTGGGGTTTCCGGTATTGATCGCGCCGCATGCCTGGTTTTTGCATGCGGTGACCAACCGGCCCGATGAGGCGGCGCGGCGGCGCGCGATGCTCAGCTCCAACCTGTTGCTGGCGCGCAAATGGGGTGCGGATGGCGCCGCGCGGCAAGCCGCCCGCGAGCTCGCGGAAGCCGGCTGGCCGGTGCCGGACGCAAGCCCGGCGCCGGTGCCCGCCGGCTGGCGGCTGATCGCGGATTTCAGCCATGGCGGCAGCTTCTCCGGCATCCGATGGTAGCCGCCGGCGGGCGCTTCGCGGCGAAGGGGATCGACGTGATTGTCCGCTGCCACGATCCCGGCCGGCGGATGGAGCTGGAGCGCGCGGTGTTCTCGCTGGCCGGACAGGACTACCGGCCGATGCGGATTCTGCTGGTGACGCAGCGTTTCTACACGGCGCAATCGGCCATGCTGCAAGCCGCGCTGGCGCCGATACTGTCCTGGGCGGGGGAGGTTGAACTCACCCAGTTGAATTATACCGATCCGGCGCCGGCCGATGCGCGCGCCGCACTCGCCAATCTGGGCTTCGCCGCCGCCAGCGGGCGCTATCTGGCGCTGCTGGATTATGACGACGTGCTGTATCCGGAGGCCTACCGGCTGCTGACCGGCCAGCTGGCCGCCGGCGGCGCCGCCATTGCCTTTGCTCGCACCAAGGTGATGCGGCATGATGTGTACCCGAATTTTCTGCATGCGCGCGGGCAGGAAATGCCGTTTCCGGGCGAATGCCTGAAGGACCTGTTCCGGGCCAATTTCTGCCCCCTGCACAGCTATGTGATCGACCGTACGCGGGTCCCGGCCGGCATTCTGTATTTCGAACCGATGCTGACGCTGGCTGAGGATTATGAGATGCTGATCCGGCTATGCGCGACCGTGCCGGCGGATTTTACCCTGCTGGATACCGATGTCGGGCTCTATTCCTACAAGACCGACGCCAGCAACAGCTATGACCGCTATGGCGCACTGCCGCCCGAGGCCTTGGCGCGGCGCAACGCCGCCGAGGCGTTCCTCGCCGGGCGGCGGGCGGTCACGGTGCTGGCGCCGGAGGTTCAGCTTGGCCTTGGCATCGCCGATCCCGTGCCGGGGATGACGGTGCAGGATTTATTGAATCTGGTTTGAGCCGATAGCGGGCCGCAATTTGCGCCGCCGTCCGGTTCGGGTGCTGGACCGGGTCACGGGGACGGCCAAATACATATAATCTTTACAGAGTGTTTTGATTGGGTCGAATGCTTTGCCAGGCCAGGCGCTCCCGGCGCCGCGCGCAACGCAAGCGGGTTTGCGGATCCGAAGGATATACATCCTGGCCCTGTCTGTGATCTTCCATTTTCATTGCACGCGGCTGCGCGCGGTTTGAACGCCGCGGCGGCTCCGCGGCCGGAAAGAGAGGGATATGGATCGGGCCGCACGCTTCAATGCGTGCCTGCTGCAGTCGACAATTTCGGAAGGCGTGCCCTTGGTGGCGGCGGCGCCGGGCACGGCGCCGGGATTTTCCGTATCTTGACCCACGGAGCCGGGCGCGCCCGCGCGCGGGGGCAAAGCGGCGATGGCCATCGCCTGACGGTCCGGGCCGGGAGATCTGTGAAACCGCGGAATAGCCCAGAGGGTGAAACCATAAGCGGATTGGTTCGCCATGCTCGTACTTCCAAAAAGCAACAAGCGAGATATAGACTAAAACTACCAAACTGGTATAGTTAAAATTTTCGATATACGCTCTGTGGCGTTTGAAGATTCCGGGGGATGAATGTCTGAAAGAATTCGTTTTGAAACCGCATGAATTGGCGCTGAGCGGCATCTTGCATAGACCAGCGGCGGCAGAAGTTTCGCAGACCGTATCGGAGGGCGGGCTGTCCGCCGAACCGATCTCCGGACGCGGATTACCGCGCGGCCGGCTGGCGGCATTTGCCGCGCTGACACTGCCGGTGACGGCGGCGCAGGTGCCGATGGCGGTTTATCTGCCGGCGCTCTACGCCCAATATTTTGGAATCTCCCTGGCCGCGCTTGGGGCAATATTTTTGGCGGAACGGATCTGGGGTGCTGCCGCCGATCCGATCATCGGCATATTGAGCGACCGCACGAAGAGCCGCTTCGGACGCCGCAAATCATGGATCGCGGCCGGCGCGGTGCTGTACGCCCTGGCCACGGTGTTTCTGTTCTTTCCAACCCTGCCCTTCATCCGGGTGACGCCGCTCGGTCTGACCGCGACGTTGTTCGCCTTCTACCTGGCATGGTCGATGATCCAGATCCCCTATCTCGCCTGGTCGGGCGAAGTCTCAAGCGAATATCACGAACGCACGCGGATCGCGATGTTTCAAGCGGTGGCGGCGGCGATCTCATTGCTTCTGATTCTGGTATTGCCCACCATCATCGATCAGATTTCGCCGAAGAATGCGCCGCTCAAGCTTGGCGCGATGGGCGGCGTGATTCTGTTGTCGCTGCCTGTAACCTTGCTGTTTACGCTGCGCGCGCTACCGGAGCCGGTTGTGCCGGCGGCACCGGTGCGGCTGAAGCTGACGACCGCTCTGCGCCTGATCCTGCGCGAAGGCGCGCTGGTCCGCGTGTTTTTTTCCGACTTTGCGGTCTGCGCGGCGCAAGGCTGCCGCGGCGTTCTATTCGTGTTCTTTGTGACGGACTATATGGGCCTGCCGAAATGGGCGAGCGGGCTGTTTCTTTTGCAGTTCATCTTCGGCGTCGGCGCGTCACCGATCTGGGCCGCGGTTGCAAGGCGGTTTGGCAAGCATCGAACGGCTGTTACCGGCGAACTGGTGCAGGTTGCGATTAATCTTGGGCTGCTTTTGGTGATACCTGGGCATCTGCCATTGCTGTTGGCTTTGACCGTGGCGCAGGGTCTGGCCCAGGGTTCCGGCAATCTCATGCTGCGATCGATGGTGGCGGATGTGGCGGACCATCACCGGCTGGAGACCGGCACCGACCGCACCGCGCTGTTCTTTTCGGTGTTCAGCATTTCAATGAAAACCGGCCTGGCGGTGGCAACCGGAATCGCCCTGCCGCTGGTCGCCTGGCTCGGCTTCAACCCGGCCGCGAAGGTGAATTCGCCCGAGGCGCTGCACGGGCTGCTATTCGTGTTCGCCCTCGGGCCGGCGCTGGCGCATCTGATTTCCACAAGCCTGATCTACAACTTCCCGATCGACGAGGCACGGCATGCGGAAATCCTCGAGGCGCTAGAGGCGCAGATCCTGCATGACCCGATGAACGCCAACCAGTGAGGTTGCGCTGATCGGCGCGGGGTTTATGCGCTTCTGACTCCGTTGAACTTGGCCGAGCCCAGTGCACCAACTTTCGCCGTGCCGGATATTTCATCGCCGTCCAAGGCAGCATCGAACGCCAGGGTTACCGCGATCGGTTTCTGAATCGGCAGGTTCCAGCTGGCCTCATCACCTTCGTATTTTCCGTTGAGGATCGGGCCGGAATCGGTGCCGTTCGAAATCGTGCCGGTCAGCAGCCCGGCTTCGGCGACGGCTTCGAACCGCAGGGTCTGAACGCCTGCCGGCGCATGCAGCTCGATCTTCCAGGTTCCGGTAAAAGACATGTTTTGCTCCTGAAATAAAACCCGGTCACCGGGTGACGATGGGGAAATTGGATTCCGGCCCATGGGCATCGGCGCGGCCACTGCCCGTGATCCGGAATCAAAAAAGTTTTTGCGGAGCTTTTTTCAAAAAGCGACCTTGCTTATGCGACGCAAGGCGTGACGCGCCAACGGCAACCGGCCGAGCCCGGATGGGCTCGGCCGGCCTGGTCGATGCTATTCCGCAGCCTGCAGCTCGGGCTGCGGTTCGGGTTTCAGCGCCCGGCTCGGGACGCCGTCGAGACCGACCGGAAGGCTGCCATGGATGGTAACCCGCCGCAGGTTGCGGGGTTGCAGACCAAAATCGGCGATGGCGCGATGCTGCGTCGCGCGATTATCCCAAATCGCCACGTCGCCGGCACGCCAGTTCCAACGCACCGTGTTCTCCGGCTTGATCACGTGATCGTTCAGGATGCCGAGAATGCGCTGCGAGTCGGCGCTGTTATAGCCGACCAGGTTTTTGACGAAATGACCCAGCACCAAGGTCCGCTCACCGGATTCCGGATGGACCCGGACGACCGGATGTTCGGTTTCATAGACCGTGGAAGCAAAAACCGCGCGATGCTTCTCGATATACTCTTTCGAGAAATTGGAGAATGCCGCGGCGTAGTCGTAGAGATTGGTGTGCACGGCGCGCAGGCCATTGGCCAGTGTTTTTAGCGATTCCGGCAGTTCCTCATAGGCGGTCGCGGTGTTTGCCCATAGCGTGTCGCCGCCGGCTTCCGGAACCTCGATCGCGCGCAGAACGGAGGCTTCGGGATAGGCCGGCACGAAGGTCACATCGGTATGCCAACTTGAGGCGGCGTAGCCCTCTCTGGAATTCAGTTCCAGCAGGAAGCGTGAGCCTTCGGCAACCGGGATGGTGGGATGCGAAACCGGCTTGCCGAGCAGCTCACCGAACGCCTCCTGCCGCGCATCGGTCAGCTCATTCTGATCGCGGAAAAAGATCACCTTGTGGCGGACCAGCGCGGCGCGGATCGCCTTCAGCGTGTCCGCGGCAAGATCGCCGGAGAGGGTGACGCCGCGGATTTCGGCGCCGATCCGTCCGGCCACCGGCCGGATGTCCAAGGGAATTGAAGGGTCGCGGGAATTTACGAAACGCTGTTGAAGTGCGGTCATGTTGGTCTCCTGTTAAAATGAAAAAGATGATTACCGTTAACTGTGCTTAGAATTTCCCAGATAAGGTTACCCCGCCGGTGATTGGATCGCCGACCTGCGCGACGATCATGTTATAGGTTGGAAACGCGCCGCCGCCGCTGGCGCCGCGATACAGGTAGTAATGGGTATTGGTTACGTTATCGATCCATCCGGAAAGATCCCAGCTGCCGGTTGCGGATTTGAAACCGAAATCGACATTGGCGACGCCGTAGCCGGGCACCCGTTCATATTCGGAATCATCGGCGCCGGAGTAGAAGCCGGTGCGCAGCAGGACATTGCTGCCGGCATAGGCGATGATGTCGTGATTGCGAATCTGCGGCAGGGGATAGTCGTATTCGCCGCCGAACGAGCCGGTCCAGGTGGAGACGCCGACCAGCGGCCTGCCGGTGAGATTGCAGGAAGGGCCGGTGTTTGAAAGCTCGATCGGGCACGGCGCGGTCGGATTGGATTGGTAGTAGGCGTTATCGTAGATGCCCGAGAAGAAGAGATTCAAATTTGGTGTCGGCTGCGCGCGCGAGTCGATTTCAAAGCCGCGCGACCGCACCACAGGGATGTTCGAAATATAGGTGAATACGGTGTTATTATAACTGCCGATCAGCGTGCCTTGATAATTGTGGTCCTCCTCCCAGAACGCGTCGCCATCCAAAAACAGCTGATTATCGAACAGGGTCGTCTTCAAGCCGAGCTCGTAATTATCGATGGTCTCGGGTGCGACGACTTTCGGCACCGTTGGCGAAGCGACCAGATTGATGCCGGCCGATTTGGCGCCATGCGAATAGGTCGCATAGCCCAATATGTCGCCGGTCGGCTTGTAGGATAATGTCACCAGACCTGAGGGCATCGAATTATAGGTTGAAACACTGTAATTGGTGATCGGGGCGAAACCATTCCTTATCAGCGTCACGGTGTGATGGAACGGCGTGGGGATTTCCGATAGCGGCACGCCGCCTTGCTGCACCTGGTTGAAATAGCCCTGCTTGGCCTCATAGGTATAACGCAGGCCACCGGTGATATCGATCTTCGGCAGCACATGCCAGGTGGCCTGGCCGTAGGCGGCCAGGCTGTTGGTGTCATATACGCCGTTGTTATCTGCCGAGAAGCCGTTGGTGGCATCTGTGTAGATGGTATTCAGCAGGCCGGTGGTGCTGCCGCTGAGCGCCGTTCCGGCCGCCGAACCCAGCGTTTCAAGACTTTGGTCATTGATCGATTGATAGAAATAATAGAGCCCGCCGGTGTAATCGACGATGCCGCCCAGCGGCGATGTGACGCGCAGCTCCTGGCTGACCTGACGTTGATAGTCGGTGGTGTTGGCAGCCGTTAGCAAGGGTAATGCGGTGTCGTCGATGTCGTTATGCGGGTACCAGTTCCAGTAGCGGACCGCCGAGATCGATGTCAGCGTATAGCCGGTGAGATCATAATCGGCCTGGATCGAGCCGCCGCCGGTTTCCATCGCGTAATAGACCGGACTATCGACATCGGTGATGCGGTTATACGGATTGGTCGAGGGCACGCTGTAATCGAACAAATGCTGATAGATATATTGGGCATTTTTCGAATGCGGCAGCGGCGCGCCGTTGGCGTAGTTGGTAACGAACCCGTCCGGCAGATTGACGCAGCAATTCTCTTGCTGATGGCTATAGTCGAAGATGGCGCGGATGGTCAGATTGGGCGTCGCGTCATAGAGAATTTGCGCCCGGATGCCCTTGTCGTTCTGATTGCTGTAGTTTTGGTCTCTGGTGATGTTCTGGATGTAGCCCTCATGCTGCGTCCCCTCGATCGAGAGCCGGATGGCGACCTTGTCGCTGCCGAATAGCGGCGCCGTTACGCTGGCCTTCACCTGCGCGTAATGCTGGGTGCCAAAGGAGATCGAACCATCTTCCTCCGGGGTGAAGCTTGGCGCGCGGGTGGTGATGTTGATGGCACCGGCGACGGTGTTCTTGCCGAACAGCGTTCCCTGCGGGCCGCGCAACACCTCGACATCTTCGATATCCGGGAAATCGAACACGTCCTGGGCCGGGCGCGCCAGCAATACGCCATCAAGATAGGTGCCGACGCCACCCTCCAGCCCGTCATTCGCCAGGTTCGGGACGCTGCCCAGCCCGCGAATGTTCACCGCGGTGTTGCGCGGGTTGAAGGAGTCGATGGTAAGCGACGGCACCAGCTGCTGCAGCTTGTTCAAATTCGACGAGCCGACGAGCTTGATCTGCCTGGCATCGATAACGGTGATGGCGATCGGCACCGATTGCACCCGCTCGGCGCGGTGACGCGCGGTGATCACCACCGGCTTCAGTCCGCTTGTGGTCAACACCGGCGGTGGCGGCGGTGGCGGCGGCGCGGCGATGCTCGCCGCGGATTGCGCGTGCGCCGGTTGAAACTGCGACGCGATAGACAAGGCGAGCAGCGAGCCGCCAAGCCAGCGCGTTCGTTTTTGCGTTAGAAAAGACATGAGAGAAACACTCCTGCGATCGTTTTTGATTGAGATTTTGCCAATGCCGGCGCGGCTCGCCGGGGTTGATTACCGTCAACAGCTGGTCATTGTGCTTTTCCAATCGATCATATCACCGGGGCTTCCATGAACGCTTCGAGCTGCCTTAGAATGGCGGCCTTCAGTGCGACGAATTCCGTGCTGGCGCGGTCGCGCGAGCGCGGCAGTTCGACGTCGATGACGGCGCTGATGCGGCCGGGATTCGGTGCCAATACCACCACGCGGTCGGCCAGAAACACCGCCTCCTCGACGTCATGCGTCACCAGCAGCATCGCGATTTTCTCAAACGCCCAGATCCGCTGCAGCTCGCCTTGCAGCCGGGTGCGCGTCAGCGAGTCGAGCGCGCTGAAAGGCTCGTCCAGCAACAGCAAACGCGGCCGGTTGACCAGGCCGCGCGCGATCGCCGCGCGCTGCGCCATGCCGCCTGATAATTTGCCGGGCAGGGCATTGGCATAGTCGGACAGCCCCACCAGTTCGAGATGCTCGGCGATCAGCCGCCGGCGGTCGGCGGCGGCAAATTCACGCCGCGGCAGCGCCAGGTCGATATTCTCGGCAACCGTCAGCCAGGGCAGCAGCCGGTGGTCCTGGAAAATCATCCCGCAACTGCGCGACGGGCCGGTGACCGGCGCGTCGGCCAGGATGATGTCGCCGGAATCGGCCGTCTCCAGCCCCGCCACCAGACGCAGCAGGGTGGATTTGCCGCAGCCGCTGGCCCCGACAAAGGCGACGAAGGCGCCGTCCTCGACCGTGAGGCTGATATTGTGCAGCACCTGGCGCTGCCGGTTGCCGAGCGCGAAGCCTTTGTCGACGGCGGATAGGGTGAGCAGTGGCGCGCTCATGACTTCTCTGCCGTCCAGCGCAGGAAATAATTGTCGAGAAGGGTGGAAAAGCCATCGAACAGGATGCCGATAAGGCCGATCGCGATCATGTCGACCACCACCAGGTCGAGCCGGTAGAGCTCGCGGGCGGCCATGATATTGGTGCCGATGCCGCCGCCGGCCTCGAACAGATATTCGGCGCCGATCGTCGCCAGCCAGCCAAACAGCAGGGATAGCCGCACGCCGCGCAGGATCGCCGGCGCCGCGCCCGGCAGCACCAGCCGTGCCAGCCGCCTGAAACGGCCAAGGCGAAGCAGGCGCGCCAGTTCAAGATGCGCTGGGTTCAGCGAGAACACGCCTTCCACGCCGCTGAACAGCACCGGCAGCATGGCCGCCAGCGCGATGAAGGTGACCTTGCCAGCCTCGCCGGAGCCGACCCAGACCGAGAGCAGCGGGACCCAGGTGAAAATCGGGATTGCCTTGGCGGCGTCGAGCAGCGGCGCGAACAAGTCGCGGGTGAAGCGGGACAATCCCAGGCCCAGCCCGGCCGGCAAGCCGACGGCGATGCCGATCGCCGTGCCCTCGGCGTCGCGCAGCAGGCTGGCCCCGAAATCGGACCAGAATTGCGGGTCCTGAAGCTGCTGTAGGGCGGCCACCGCCACCAAAGCGGGCGATGCCCAGACGGTCGGGTCAACCAGCCCCAGGACGGCGGCGGACTGCCAGATGACGGCAATCAGCGCCGGCAGCGCCAGGCCGAGGCCGATGATGCCCAGCCGCGCGGCCCAGCGCCGCAGCGGGAATGCCAAAGCGGCGCCGCTCACGCGCGGCCTCCAAAGCGGCGGGCCAGATAGGCCTCGGCCGTGACCACGCCGCGATCCAGCCCGAAGCCGATGACCCCGATCACCAGCATCAGCGCCATCATCGTGTCGAGCTGGAATAATTGCCGCGACATCGTCAGCTGGAAGCCAAGCCCGTTGGTTGAGGCCAGCAATTCCACCACCACCAGCGCCGACCAGGCCTGGATCAGGCCAAAGCGCAGGCCGACAAAGACCGGCAGGATGGTCGCCGGCAGCAGGATGCGCCGGATGGTTGGCCAGGGGCCAAGGCATAGCAGCCGGCCAAGCTCCAGCCAGGCCTTTGGCACGCCAAGTATTGCCCGCTCGGTGTTAAGGGTGATGGGGGTAAGGGAAGCCTTGGCGATGATCACCAGCTTCAGCGCCTCGCCGATGCCGAACAGGACCATCAGGAAGGGGATCCAGGCCAGCAGGGGCACCCGCGCAATGGCATAGAAGCTGGGTGCGATGAGCCGGCGCGCCAGCGGGGAGACCGCGAGCAGGATGCCGAGCGGCACGCCGATGGCGACGCCAAGCCCATAGCCCAGCGCCAGCCGCCGGAGGCTGACTTCAATGCCGCCGGCCAGCGCGCCGGACACCGCCAATTGCCGCAGCGCTTCCAGCACCTGCACCGGCCCCGGCAGCACCAGCGTGGAAATCAGGCCGCGCGCCGCGGTGATCTGCCAAAGCACCAGCAGCAGAACAGGCAGAATGACGCCGCGCCGGATGGCGCTGCCGGCGCGCCGGCTACGGGCCCGGCGGCCGGCGCCGGCAATCCGTTCCGGCAGCAGGCCCTGTTTGAGAATTGCGGACATCAGCTCAGGCCTGGCATTAGGCAAGCCGCGTCGTGCCGTCGGCGGCGAATTGCGGCCAGTAATGGGTGAGGCCGCTTGCCGCCAGCGCGCCATCAAGCGGCCCGTGATCGATCCAATTTTTGGTATCCACGGGCGTGCGGATCAATCCGTATTTGAACGCATCGGCTGCCGAGCGCTGCATCTGGGCGAGCTGGAAGGGGTCCCATAATGGCGAGGTGAATTGCTTCAGATCGGTGATCTGATAGATCGCCTTCAGCATCGGCACGGGATAACCGGATTTGCCCCAGATATCGTATAGCGCATCGGTATTTTCCGGCAGCGAGGCCCAATGCGCGGCGTTGATCTGAACCTTTGCAACGCGTGCCACCGCATCGGGATACGCATTGGCAAACGCGCCAGTGGTCAGGACGGAAGCCTGCTGCGTATCGGACGGGTTATCGGCGCCGGCATGATAAATGACCCGCATCAGCCTGGCCGCCTGCGGCGGCAATCCGAAGGCGAGGAAGGTGGCATCGATCTGGCCTTCGATGACGGCTTGGGTTGCGGTGATCTGGTCGAGATTGATGATTTGCAAATCCGCCTCGGTCAGGTTGACCGATGCCAGGATCCGGTCGACGGAAAGTTCCAAGCTGGTGCCTTGGAAATTCGCGACCGTCTTGCCCTTCAACCCGGCCAGATCGGTAATCGATGATTTTTTGGAGACGGCGACGTAGACCGGCAGCCGATTGCCGTCGACCCAAAGCTGCCTGGTATCCAGACCGCGCGAGCGTGCGACATATTGCGGCAAATCCCCCTGCCAGACAAAATCCAGTGCATTATTCGCCAAGGCTTCGTTAACCGCGGGGCCGGCGCCGGCGTAGAAATGCCATTCGATGGCGGTACCGTCCTTGCCGAATTCCTGTTCCAGCGCGCCCTGCGCATGCACGACCGAGATGGTATTGCCGAAGGAATATGGCCGGCCGCCGAGCCCGGCCTCGGCAATGCCGATCCGGATTTGTTTTGGCTTATCCTGCGCGCGCGCAATATTCGGCGAGGCCAGCGCCGGCAGAATGCAGGCGGATGCCGTGACAAATCCGGCGGTAAAGCGGCGGCGATCAAGCATTATCCCATCTCCAAACTTCGAACGAAATCCCCGCTCCGGCGGCCGAACACCGAAGAAGGAAGCGACCCGAATAGAAAAATTCTCTATTTATTATTTACCCTATAATACCGATATGGAAATAGCGAGTCGAGCATTTCCAATAATTTTTTGTCCCGTTGCATGGCTGCCATGAACCTATAACTACAGCAAATGCCTAAGAACTCTTGGATTAGTCTGGATTACGCCAGCGACAGTGCCGGCAAGTAAATCGCTTCCGAATCGCCGAACTCCGTGGAGATAATCCGTCGCCAACAGTCATAAATTTAGAAATTTTTTCTAAGCCGATTGCTTTTCGGGATGGAAGCTTCGGCTCGGCTTTTGCAGCCGCAAATGCTCCCGCAAAGTCTTGCCCGCATAGGCGGTGCGGAACAGTCCGCGTTTCTGCAGTTCCGGAACCACCAAGCGGGTGAAATCGGTCAGCCCGCCGGGTAGAATCGGGGGCATGACATTGAAACCGTCGGCAGCGCCGTTTTCGAACCAATGCTGCAGCGCATCGGCGATGGCCAGGGGCGTGCCGACGATGGTCCAATGGCCGCGGGCGCCAGCGACGCGCAGATATAATTCCCGCACGCTCAAGCCGTCCCGCCGGGCCAGATCGACCAGCAGTTTCTGGCGTCCCTGATGGCCGATGGCTTCAGGTAATTCGGGCAATTTGCCTTCCACGTCGATCCCGCGCAAATCCGTACCCAGCAATGCTGAGAGCAATCCGAGCCCGATTTCGGGATGGATGAGGTCCTGCAGCGCCTGATATTTTTCTTCAGCCTCTGCCTGCGTCCTGCCGATGACCGGGAATACGCCGGGCAGAATCTTGATATCATCGCCGGTACGTCCCGCCGCAACGGCGCGCGATTTCATATCGGCATAGAAAGCCTGCGCCTCGGCCAGGGTCGGTGTCGCAACAAAAATCACCTCCGCGGTCCGCGCCGCAAACGCCCGGCCATCCTCCGACGATCCGGCTTGCACGATCACCGGCCTGCCCTGCGGCGAGCGCGCCACGTTCAACGGTCCGCGCACGGAGAAATGACGGCCGTGATGGTTGAGCACGTGGAGTTTTGCAGGGTCGAAGAAAATGCCATTTTCCTTGTCGCGCAGAAACGCATCCTCGTCCCAGCTTTCCCACAACCCGATTGTGACATCGGCAAATTCGCGTGCCCGCGCGTAGCGCTCGGCATGCGGCGGCAGCTTCCGGTCGCCATAATTGAAGGCCTCCGGCTCATTGCCGGTGGTGACGAGGTTCCAGCCGGCGCGGCCCTGACTGATCAGGTCGAGCGAGGCGAATTTGCGCGCCAGATTATAGGGTTCGTTGAAGGTGGTCGTGACCGTCGCGATCAGTCCGATGCGCTTGGTCACAGCCGCCAGAGCGGAGAGCAGCGTGAGCGGCTCGAGGCCGGCGCTGCCGCCGGTGCGGGCCATCACCTTGGCGGATTGCTGGTCAAAGCTGGCCGAGAAATCCGCGACAAAAATGGAGTCGAACAAGGCCTCTTCGGCGATCTGCGCGAGCTGCCGGTAATGCGCAAAATCGACGCCGCCGGCAGCCTCGGCATCGGGATGCCGCCAGGCCGCGACATGATGTCCGCTTGGCACCAGAAAGGCGTTGAGGACGAGTTGCCGATTGGAAGATCCCATCTGATTTGCCGGTCAGCGCAAGTCGAAGACGGATTTGAGAATTTGCCCGGTGAAGGCGAACGGCACCGCATATTCCTGGGAGACCGGCGTCAGCAGATCGGCCCCGATGTTGAAGCTTTCGTAGACGGAAAAGCGGAACGGGGTGGTGTTCGGCACCTCGCCGGCAGCCACCTCTTCGGATCCGATCAGCAGCCGGACCTGCGCCGAGGTTCCCGGCATCGGGATGCCAGGGGTGAAATCCACCGCAACCTCCACCTTGCCGGCGGGCAATTTCCGGTCAGAACGGATCACGCTCTGCCGCAAGCCGGCATAATTATACTGATAGGTCAGATAACCGTCTTTCACGAACAGGCTGAGCCCGCCCATGCTGCCGCCCATTGAATAAATCACGCCTTGCGCGCCGCCTTCCGGAATATCCAGGCTGAAAGTGGCAAGATGCGAACGCGACTTGACATCCGGGGCGATCGGCTCGGGCACGCGCCGCACTGGTCCATGAAACACTTCCCGGCGCGGCCGGGCGCGGTCTGCCTGCAATTCCAAAAACCGCGATGCCACGGCGCCCAGGGGCAGCACATTATAACGCCCGGCTTCGGCCCACCAAAGCTCCTTCAGCTGCTGCAGCTTGCGCGGATGGGTGGCGGCCAGATCATCCGCCTGGCTGAAATCCTTGTTGATGTTGTAGAGTTCCCAGACATCGTCATCCGGGTTCCATGGCGTGAGCATGTTCTGAAAAACCTGCCAGGGCAATCTGCCGGTAAAGCCGCTCGCCATCCAGCCATCACGATACATGCCGCGATAGCCGAGCATTTCGAAATATTGTTGGCGGCGGCGGTCCGGCGCAGCTTTATCGTCGAAGCTATAGGCGATGCTGACGCCGTCGACCTTGCTTTGATCGGCGCCGTTGACCTGATCTGGCGCCTCCAGCCCCGCCAGTTCCAGAATCGTCG
>Ga0116226_10001455_pt1 | contig 20543 bp, 18 predicted proteins | sample S1TSphfallax_FD_89692 | JGI IMG/M metagenome (GOLD analysis project Ga0116226, IMG submission 89692) | Host-associated microbial communities from peat moss isolated from Minnesota, USA - S1T2_Fa - Sphagnum fallax MG | ecosystem: Host-associated > Plants > Peat moss > Unclassified | place: USA... | reverse complement strand
GGTCCGCCGCTCGTCCGGGTCCCGCACTTCGGCGCCGTAGCCGATGCCCGAGCCCTTGCCGCGGGCGCCGATAATCTTTTCCAGCCCGGCGAACGCGCCGCCGCAGATGAACAGGATATTGGTTGTATCCACTTGCAGAAATTCCTGCTGCGGATGCTTGCGCCCACCCTGCGGCGGCACGCTGGCCACCGTGCCTTCCATGATCTTCAGCAGCGCCTGTTGCACGCCCTCGCCGCTGACATCCCGCGTGATGCTCGGGTTGTCGGATTTACGGCTGATCTTGTCGACCTCGTCGATATAGACGATGCCGCGCTGCGCCCGCTCCACGTTGTAATCGGCAGCCTGCAGCAACTTGAGGATGATGTTTTCCACATCCTCGCCGACATAGCCGGCCTCGGTCAGCGTCGTCGCATCCGCCATGGTGAACGGCACGTCCAGAATGCGGGCGAGCGTCTGCGCGAGCAGCGTCTTGCCCGAGCCGGTTGGCCCCACGAGCAGGATGTTCGACTTGGCAATTTCGATATCGTTATTTTTCTGCGCATGCGCCAACCTTTTATAGTGGTTGTGCACGGCCACGCTCAGCACCCGCTTGGCGTGATCCTGGCCGATGACATAGTCATCCAGCACGCGGCAGATTTCCTTTGGGGTCGGCACGCCGTCGCGCGCTTTCACCAGGTGCGTCTTATGCTCCTCGCGGATGATATCCATGCACAGCTCGACGCATTCGTCGCAGATGAACACGGTTGGCCCGGCGATAAGCTTGCGCACTTCGTGCTGCGACTTGCCGCAGAACGAGCAGTACAGGGTGTTCTTCGAGTCAGGCGACTTGCTCATGCACACTCCCGCCCGGGCCGAGGCCCACGGGCTCAGACGACGATACTACGCCCCGCATTTCTCAAACGACAAGGCGGCCGTGGGGCGAGAGGCGTCCCTGCCACAGTAAGGCCAGGGACTCCGCCCCTGGACCCCGTCCTGCGCGGCACGCATTCGCGTGACGGGGTCCAGGGGCAGAGTCCCCTGGCCTTCCGATCAAGCAGATTACGCCCGACTCCGGCCTCAACTCTTCTCCTCAGCAACCGGCACCGGCCGATTCTCGACAACCTCGTCCACGATCCCGAACACCCGCGCCTCTTCCGCCGACATATAGCTGTCGCGCTCGAGCTTCGCCTCAATGGCCGCAATCGGCTGGCCGGTATGCCGCTGGTAGATCTCGTTCAGCCGGTGCCGCAGCGTGAGGATCTCGCGCGCCTGGATTTCGATGTCCGCCGCCTGTCCCTGCGCCCCGCCGCTCGGCTGATGCACCATGATCCGGCTGTTCGGCAGCGCATAGCGCTTGCCCGCGGCGCCGGCCGACAGCAACAGGCTGCCCATGCTCGCCGCCTGGCCGATGCACACCGTGCTCACCGGGCTGCGGATGAACTGCATCGTGTCGTAGATCGCCAGCCCCGCGCTCACCACGCCGCCCGGACTATTGATATAGAACGCGATGTCCCGGCTCGGGCTCTCGCTCTCCAGGAACAGCAACTGGGCACAGATCAGCGCGCTCATCTGGTCGTAGACCGGACCGGTCAGGAACACGATCCGTTCCTTCAGCAGCCGCGAATAGATGTCGTAGGCGCGCTCCCCACGGGCGGATTGCTCCACCACCATCGGCACCAGGGCCTGGCTGTAGGTCTCAACGGGATGACGATCCCTCATAAAATCTCCTTCCTGCCGAACCGCCGGCGCGCATCCGCGCCGTCCGATCCTGCCGCGTTGCTACTACACATGGGTGAAGACACCGACGCTTCCACCCTCAGACCGTCTCATCCGCCGCGGCCGCCGTCTCAGCCGGCGGCACCTCACCGGACGACCCGTCGCCTTCCGTCACCGACTCCGCCGCTTCCGCCGCAATCGCCGCCACCGGCGCCGACGCTACGCCGTCCACCTCCGGCAACGCCAGTTCCTCGATCGGCACGGTCGTATCGGTCACCTGCGCGCGTTCAAGAATAAGGTCCACCACCTTGTCCTCGAAGATCGGCCCGCGCAGTTGCTCCACCGCGGCGGGCGTCTTCTGGAAGAACGCCAGCACCTGCTGCTCCTGCCCCGGATAGCGCGCCACCTCGGCCCGCAACGCCTGCGTGATCTCCGCCTGGCTCACCACCACGTCATTGAGCCGGCCGATTTCCGCCAGCAGCAGCCCAAGCCGCACCCGGCGGTCCGCAATGGCGTGATATTCCGCCTTCAAGGTCGCCTCATCCTTGCCGGCATCCTCGTCATCGGCCCGCCCCGCGCGCCGATCCGCCTCCACCCGCTGCCAGATCGCGTTGAACTCCTGCTCCAGCAGGTTCTGGGGCGACGGAAATCTTGCCTCCTCCGCCAACACATCCAGCAGCTCCCGCTTGGTCCGCAGCCGTGCCATCGCGTCATATTCGCGCTGGATCTGTCCCACCACAGCCTCGCGCAGCTTGGCGAAATCCTCCAGCCCGACGGAAACCGCCAGCGCGTCATCCAGCGCCGGCGTCACCGACCGCTGCAGGCCCTTGGCCACGATCTCGAACTGTGCCGCCTTCCCGGCCAGCTCCTTGGCCTGGTAATCGGCCGGAAACGTCACATCGATCGTCCGCGTCTCACCCGGCGCCAAGCCCTCGATCTGCTCGGTAAAGCCGGCAATGAACCCGGCACCGCCGACCTCGATGGCGATATCGGTCGCCGTCCCGCCCTCGAACGCCACGCCGTCGATCCGCCCGGTGAAATCCACCTTCAACAGATCGCCCACCACCGCCGGACGCACCTCGTCGAGATCCTCCAGCTTGCGATTCTGCGTCGCCACGCTGTCCAGCGCCCGCGCCACCACGTCCTCGCTCGGCTCGGCCCGCCACCGCGTCAGGCGCAGCGCCGCGAGGTCCGGCAGCGTGATGTCGGGCAGCACTTCCACATCCACCTTGATGTCGAGGTCGGACGGCGCCGACGCGTCCAGCACCGGCTGCCCCTCCAGCGACACGCGCGGCTGGCCCGCCGGCCGCAACTGCTTCTCCGCCACCACGCGGTCGGCGACGCCGCGCACCGCCTCCTGCAGCACCTCGGCCATCACCGAACTGCCATATCGCTTCTTGATCATGTTCGGCGGTACTTTACCCGGCCGAAACCCCGGCAGACGCAGCGTCTTGCCGATATCGGCCAAACGGGCGCTGGCCTGGCTCTCGATTTCGGACGCGGAAAGCCGCACCGCATAACTGCGGCGAAGCCCATCGGAGAGCGTTTCAGTCACCTGCATGGCAGCAAAAAATCCTGTTCGGAGACAATATGGTTACCGGAAAACCGGCTGGTGCGGGCGGAGGGACTTGAACCCCCACGGCTTGCGCCACCAGAACCTAAATCTGGCGTGTCTACCGGTTCCACCACGCCCGCCGGCGAGAAGCGGGGGAGTTAGCGCAGTGCGCCAGCCCCCACAAGCCGGTTGTCCACAGAGATGGCAGAGAACTGCCACGATGCGGCGCGCCCCTTTGCGGCGCGCACCCGGTTGGCGCTACGGTGCGGCGCCTAACACGGATGCCAACGATGCGCGCCTGGCTGGCCGCCCTGCTGCTCGCCGCCGCCCCGCTCCACGCCGCGCCCGCCGCATCGCCGGTGGGGCCCGAGCCCACGCTGCGCGTCGGCTTCGTGCCGTCCGCGCCGCCCTTCGTGGTGCGCGACCCGCACGGCAACCTCACCGGCTTTTCGGTGGCGCTGTTCGACGCCATCGCCGCCCGCCTCAAGCGCAGCGCCGTCTTTACCGAGGCGCCGCTCCCCGCGCTGATCGAACAACTCGCCGCCGGCAAGCTGGACGTGCTGCCCGGCCCGATCCCCGCGACGCCCGACCGCGCCGCGGAATTGCTGTTCACCGAAGGCTATGTCTGGTCCGAGGACCAGTTCGCCACCCGCGAGGGCACCAAACTCGCGGCACTCGCCGACCTGCGCGGCAAGCGCCTGGCCGTGCAAACCGGCTCCGAATACGCCGAATGGGCCGACCGCAATGCCGCTCGCCTCGGCTTCACCATCCTGGCCGAATCGACCGTGCCCAAAGTGTTCGACGCCGTCCGCCTCGGCGGCGCCGACGCCACCCTGACCGACAGCGTCGCCCTGCGCGGCGCGCTCACCTTCGCGCCCAAAGGCGGCGCGCAACTGGCGCCCGCGCTCTCCTTGCCCGAAACCCGCACCCACATGGCCATGGCCGTCGGCGTGGACGAAGTGGATCTGCGCGACGAGGTCGAGGACGCGCTGCGCTGCCTGAAGCAGAACGGCACCGTGGCCAGACTCTCCTCGATCTGGCTCGGCGCCACCCCGGGCCCCGAGGACCTCGAAAACCTGATGACCCCCGGCTACGGCGTCCCCGGCCTCTCCGGCTACGACCCGAAACCGCGCAAAGTGCATTGCGGCCAGTGAGACAAAAGGAAGGCCTTCTTTTTTGCAAAAAAAGAAGCAAAACCCATTTGCTCTCACGCCTTCTTCACCTGACGTGCTCCTGCTCCAGCTTGCGCGGCACCAAACAGACAAAAGTTTTTTGGTTCTATTTTTCAAAAAAGAACATGCTTTCCTTGCCTGTCCTGCTTGCCGCGTGCGCCCATCCGGCGATCGACGACCAGCACGTACCGCCCTTCGCCCGCGCCGGCTGGGCGCCGTTCAGCCGCGACGCCGCGGTGGCCATCGCGCTGCGCGAATGGCGCCTGTTCGGCGCCCCGGTCGATGACGACCCGCCCGGCGCCCGTCCCCCACGCGCGCCCGCCGAAAAACCCGAGCGCCAGCAAGGCCTCTGGCAGCGCATCGGCGAATATTGGTGGGAAGGGCTGCCGCCCGACGCCCCGCTCGCGGCCGCCACCGGCATCCACGACGCACACGGCACCGCCATCGCCGACGACCCCGGCCAGCCCTGGTCGGCCGCGTTCATCTCCTACGTCATGCGCATCGCGGGCGCCGGCGCCCGCTTTCCCTACAGCGCCAGCCACAGCACCTATATCAATGCAGCCGCCGCCGGCACCGACCCGATCCTGCGCGCGCACGCGCCCGAAACCTACGCGCCCGTCCCCGGCGACCTGATCTGCCATGCCCGCGGCGCCGCCCGCGCCCTGCGCTTCACCGACCTCCCCACGCCCGACCCCTTCACCAGCCACTGCGACCTGGTCGTGCAATCCGCCCCAGGCCAACTCGGCGTCATCGGCGGCAACGTCGACGACGCCGTCACCCTCCGCCACGTCCCCACCACCGAAGCCGGCCTGATGAACGACCCCACCTCCCCCTGCCTGGTCATCCTGCAGATCCAATACGACCGCTAGGCCATCCCACCTGCGCCAAATATGCCTTCACCAAAAACCGCCATTCGGCCACCAAAGCCTCGAACAAGGCCGGGTCCGCACATCCCAACACCCCGTCCTGCAGCGCGGTAAATGTCCGCACCACCGTCTGCGCCACCGCCCGCGTCCGCACCGCAGGCCAGTCCGGCCGCACCCGCCCCAACGCCGCCGCCACCGACCCCGTCATCCGCGCATCCGACGCCCGCACCACCGGCTCAAGCGCCGCCGCCCCACGCGCCGCCGCGAACAAAAGCTGCCGCGCCGGCACTGCCCGATATCCCGCGATAATCGTGTCGATCGCCTGATCAATCGTCGCTTCAATGCCCGCCGGATCCGGCGTCGCCGGCAACAGACCCTCCAGCCGGCTGTCCACGTCCGCCATCACCTCACGCATCAGCTCGGCAATAATCGCCATCTTGTTAGGAAAATATCCATAGACTGACGCCACCGGCACCCCCGCCCGCGCCGCGATCAAGGACGTGGTCAACGCCTCCACGCCCGCCTCATCCAGCAACGCCAACGTCGCATCCAAAATCGCCCGCCGCCGCTCGATCGCCCGCCGCTGCCGCGGCATCGTCCGCGGCGCCAACGGGCCGCTCGGCGCTACGTCGGACATCCTGTGCGCACCTGCGTTGATATTGGGATGGAAGGCAGGGGCGCCGCCCCTCAATCCCGGCACGCGTAGGCGCGCTGACGCACGATGCACAAGTCCCCAAACCCCATGACCGTGTTGGGGAAAGCTGGTTGGGTTGGGCTGGCCTGGTTGGGGGCCGGGGCACGGGCACCAGGACGCCTGGAAAAAGCTGCCTTTTGTGACCTGTCTGCGACCCAGGCCAATTTTGGCCCCATGCGGACCGCTGCTATTCGCTGATTTAATTGGCGGACCCGAAAGGATTCGAACCTTCGACCTCTGCCTTCGGAGGGCAGCGCTCTATCCAGCTGAGCTACGGGTCCCGTGGGGTTTAGATAGAGGTGTATGGGGCAGACCGCAATCGGGGGTCAGTAGGGCCAAATGGGACGGGCGTGGGTGTCATCGAAGCGGGCGGCGGGGGTTAAGGTGGGACCGGGGGCCCAGGCGTGGTCGGCGGACCAGGCAGCGGTGGCGGCGTCGGCGGCGCTGGGGAGCCACGCGTCGGGCGTGGCGAGCCACGCCAGGATGTCGGTGGTGACAAGGGCGCGGTCGGTGTCGCGGAGCAGCAGATGGTAGCCGTGCGGGTAGAAGGCGCGGCGGATGTCCGGCGGCAGGTTGGCCCACAGGTCGGCGGTGGCGTGCGGCGGGACGAGTTGGTCACGGCGGCCGGACAGGATCAGGACCCGGCCGTGCACCGCAGGTGCGGCTTGCTGCGCGGCCTCCATCAGGTTGACCAGGCCGTAGGTGGATAGGACGCGCGGGGCGCGGATGGTGAGGGGGTCACGGCCGAGGCGGATCAGGGCTGGCATGTTGTCGCTGGCGTAGATGTCTTGCCCGACGCGGCCGGGATCGGGGGCCCAGCGGGGGGCCAGCAGGTTGGCCAGCGAGAGCGTGGCGGAGAGCGACGGGCCGAGTTCGTGCCAGCCCCACACGGCGGGGGCGAGCAGGACGAAATTGTCGGCGGTGGGGCCGGGGCGGGCGGCGAGCAGCAGGGCGACGGCGCCGCCCATGGATTCGCCCATCACCGTGACCGGCAGGCCGGGATGGCGGGCGCGGAGCTGGATGACCAGTTCGGCGGCGTCGTTGACCATGCGGTCGGTGCCGGCCCAGTCGCCGCGGTCGGCGGTGGCGCCGAAGCCGCGCTGGTCGGGCGCGTAAAGCGCGTAGCCCGCGGCGGCGAAGACAGGGGCCGGGAGTTCCCAGGCGTCGCGGCTGTCGGTGAAGCCGTGCAGGCCCAGGATGATGCCGCGCCAGGGGACGCCGGGCGGCGGCAGCCAGGCGCGGGCCGGAAGCGTGAAGCCGTCCTGCAGGGTGAACGAGAGGGTTGGGGGGATCAGCGCGTCCCGCGGCCCCTCCGGCGGCGGCGGCCGCAGCGCGCGCAATGCCGTACAGCCGGGCAAGAGAACGACCAAACCAAGGAGCAAAAGTTTTTTGGTTCTTTTTTTCAAAAAAGAACAAACTTGCTTCGGACCGGCGAAGCGGGTCTGCCGCCCCTCTGGTGTTACGGCATGGCGCGGCGGTATCATCGGGACTTCCTGATATGAGGGCTTAGATGGCGTCCGGCGGGCGAGTTCCTACCCCCGAGGTCGGTAGCGTGGAGCGCATCGAGGTGGGGAGCCGCGTGGTGGCGTGTGATGGCGGGGATGGGGCGCTGGGGCATCCGCGGGTGTGGTTGAAGATCGTGGAGCGGCAGATTTTCTGTCCGTATTGCTCGATCCTGTATGTGCTGCGCGAGGGCGCGGGAGATGACCACGGACACTGAGGTGGCCCCGCCCGGCACGAATGTAGATCCCGCCTCCGGCGGGGGGCAGCATTTGGTGCTGGTGGATGGGTCCGGGTATATTTTCCGGGCATTTCATGCGTTGCCGCCGATGACGCGCGCGGACGGGACGCCGGTGAATGCGGTGTTCGGGTTCACCAATATGCTGGCGCGGTTTCTGCGTGACCATGTCGGCAGCCATCTGGCGGTGGTGTTCGATGCGGGCAGCCAGACTTTCCGTAATCGTATCTATGACCAGTATAAGGCGCAGCGGCCGGAGCCGCCGGCGGAATTGGTGCCGCAATTCAAGCTGGTGCGCGATGCGACGGCGGCGTTCGATGTGGCGTGCGTGGAGCTGGCGGATTGGGAGGCGGATGATCTGATTGCGGCTTACGCGAAGGCGGGCGTGGCGGCGGGGATGAGTGTGACCATCGTCAGTTCCGACAAGGATCTGATGCAATTGGTGCGGCCGGGGGTTTCGATGCTTGATCCGATCAAGCAGAAACCGCTGGGGGCTGCGGAGGTAATGGAGAAGTTTGGCGTGCCTCCCGACAAGGTGGTGGAGGTGCAGGCGCTGATGGGCGATTCGGTGGATAATGTTCCGGGGGTGCCGGGCATTGGGCCGAAAGGGGCGGCGGAGCTGATCAACATCTATGGCGACCTGGAGGCGGTGCTGGCGGCGGCGCCGGGGATGAAGGCGGGGAAGCGGCGCGAGAATTTGATTGCGTACGCGGAGGCGGCGCGGATTTCACGCAAGCTGGTTCTGCTTTCCGATGCGGCGCCGTTGCCATTGCCGTTGGATATGTTGACGGCGCGGCCGCTGGACAAGGGGCGGCTTGGTCGTTTCTTGCACGAGATGGGGTTTCGCAGCACGGCGCAGCGGCTGGGGCTGGATGTGGCGGCGCCTGCGGCGGATGTTGCAGTGCCGGAAGCGCCGGCCGAGGCTGAGGCAGCAGCGCCGTTTGGTGCGTATGAAACGATTACGACCGCCGATGTGCTGGCGGCATGGGTAGCGGAGGCAATTCGGGCGCGGCGCGTGGCGCTGCATGTGCAGACGGATGGCAATCCGCGGCCGTTGCAGGCGGCGTTTTTGGGCGTCGCGCTGGCGACGGCGCCCGGGCGGGCGGCCTATGTGCCGCTGCCGACAGGGGAGTTGACGGAACCCAGGTTGTCGGCGGCGGAGGCGCTGGCGGTGCTGGGGCCGATGCTCGCGGATGCGTCGGTGCTGAAAATTGTTGCCAATGCCAAGTATGCGCGGCTGGTGTTCGCCGCCGCCGGGTGGCCGGCGCCGGCGCCGTGCGATGATCCGTGCCTGATTTCGTATGCGCAGGAGGCGGGGGCACATGACCATGGGTTGGCGGAGCTGGCGCCGCTGCATCTGGGGCATACGCCGCGGTCGCTGGACGAGACGACCGGGACCGGGCGGACGCGGCTGACCTTCGCGCAATTGCCGGTGTCGGCGGCGCGTGCCTACGCGGCGGAGCAGGCGGATGTGGCGTGGCGGGTGTTTCATGCCGTGCGGCCCGGCTTGCGGATCAACAAGGCGCTGGGGCTGTACGAGCAGATCGAGCGGCGGTTGATTGCGGTGCTGGCGGAGATGGAGCGCGCCGGGATTCGCATCGATGAGGCCGAGTTGCGGCGGATGTCGGTGGATTTCGGCCAGCGCATGGCGGTGATGGAGGCGGATGCGCACCGCATGGCGGGGCGGGATTTTGCCATCGGCAGCAACAAGCAGCTTGGCGAGATATTGTTCGATGAATTGAAGATGCCGGGCGGCAAGCGCACGCCTTCCGGCATTTGGGGGACGGATGCGAATGTGCTGCAGGGGCTGGCGGATCAGGGGTTCGATTTGCCGGCGACGGTGCTGGAATGGCGGCAGCTCGCCAAGCTGAAATCGACCTATACGGATGCGTTGGTGGAGGAGATCAATCCGGCGACGCAGCGGGTGCATACGTCGTATGCGATGTTCGCCACCAGCACGGGGCGGATTTCCAGCAACGATCCGAATTTGCAGAATATTCCGATCCGGACCGAGGAGGGGGCGCGGATCAGGCGGGTGTTCGTGGCGGAGCCCGGCCATGTGCTGGTGAGTGCCGATTACTCGCAGATCGAATTACGGCTGCTGGCGCATGTGGCGGATATCGCGCCGCTGCGGGAGGCGTTCGGGCTGGGGCAGGATATTCATGCGCGCACGGCGAGCGAGGTGTTCGGCATTCCGCTGGCGCAGATGGACGCGGTGACGCGAAGGCGCGCGAAGGCGATCAATTTCGGTATTATCTATGGCATTTCGGCGTTTGGGCTGGCGCGGCAATTGGGCATCGAGGCGGGCGAGGCGAAAGCCTATATCGATGCGTATTTCGCACGCTATCCGGGCATTCGCGCTTACATGGAACGCACGAAGGAAGAGGCACGGATCCACGGGTATGTGACGACGCCGTTCGGGCGGCGGTGCTGGATTGGCGGCATTGCGGACCGGAACCCGGCGCGGCGGGCGGGGGCGGAGCGGCAGGCGATCAATGCGCCGTTGCAGGGTGGAGCCGCGGATATCATCAAGCGGGCGATGGTGCGGATGCCGGCGGCGCTGCGGGACAGCGGGCTCGCGTCGCGATTGTTGCTGACGGTGCACGATGAATTGTTGTTCGAGGCGCCGGAGGGGGAGGCGGTGACGCTGGCGGCTTTGGCGAAACGGGTGATGGAGGGGGCGGCTTCGTTGAGCGTGCCGTTGGTGGTGGAGACGGGGACGGGCAGGTCTTGGGGGGAGGCCCATTAAGAAAGGAAGGTCTTCTTTTTTGAAAAAAAGAAGCAAAAAACTTTTGCTCTTGCGCCTTCATCAACGGACTTGCACTTGCTTCAGCTTGCGCGGAACCCACGCGTAAAAGTTTTTTGCTTCTTTTTTTCAAAAAAGAAGTGCATTATTCTGGTCAGGCGGCGCGTCTAGTCGTTGGGGTTACGGAAAGGGTTGGCCCGGGCCAACCCTTTTCGATAGCGCACAAATTATCCAGGATTTCGGCGGTGGTGACGATGTGGGTAGGCCGGATGGGGGTTTCGGGCGGGAGCGGCCGGTGAATGACGGTTTCGGGGCTCAGCATGACGTGGCCCTGGAGGACGCGTTGTTGCATTGGCCCGGGTCGATGCGGGCGATGCTGGCGGCGGCGGCGTCTTGCATGTGCGTGTGCCCGGCGGTGAGGCCCTGGAATGGGGTGGGCGCGATGTAGCAGGATTTTGCGCGTAGGTAAAGAGTCCGTTTTAGGAAACTTAGTTTTGTACGGCGTGGTGGCATATCTGGCGTATGAAGATGCCTCGTGCGCCTGTGTGGATCATTGTTGGTTATTTCTCGCGTGTGGCCCTGGATTGCTTCGCCGCGGCTCGCAATGACCTACGAAACATACGGGGCGTTGGGGCGGATTAAAGGCTCGCGGTGCGGATGGCGTTGATGATGCCGCTGAAGTCGGTGGGGGCGCCGCCGTTTTGGGCGTAGTGTTCGAACAGGCGGGTGGCGAGGGCGCCGAGCTGGGTTTCGGCGCCGAATTGTTTGGCGCAGGATTGCGAGAGGCGCATGTCCTTCAGCATCAGGGCGGTGGCGAAGCCGGGGGCGTAGTCGCGGTTGGCGGGGCTCTGGGGGACGGGGCCGGGGACGGGGCAGTTGGTGGTCAGCGCCCAGCATTGGCCGCTGGCGGTGCTGGCCACGTCGAACAGGGCCTGGTGGGTCAGGCCTAGTTTTTCGGCCAGCACGAAGGCTTCGCTGACGGCGATCATCGAGATGCCGAGGATCATGTTGTTGCAGATTTTGGCGGCCTGGCCGGCGCCGGCGTCGCCGCAATGGACGATTTTGCGGCCCATGGTGGCGAGGATGGGTTGGCCGCGGGCGAAGGAGTCGGCGCTGCCGCCGACCATGAATGTCAGCGTGGCGGCGGCGGCGCCGCCGGTGCCGCCGGAGACCGGGGCGTCCAGCGACGCCATGCCGGCGTCGGCGGCGGCGATGTGGGCGGCGCGGGCGTCGGCGACGTCGATGGTGGAGCAGTCGATGAACAGGGCACCTGGGGCGGCGGCGGCGCGCAGCGTGTGCCAGCATTCCAGGACCAGCGCACCGTTGGGAAGCATGGTGATGATGGTGTCGGCGCCGGGGGCGGCGGCGGCCAGCGAGGGGGCGATGGTGGCGCCGGCGGCAGACGCGGCGTCACGCGCGGCGGGGACGATATCGTACGCGGTGACGTGGTGGCCCGCGCGGAGCAGATTGGCGACCATGGGCGCGCCCATATTGCCCAGGCCGATGAATGCGATGTTGGCCATGTGGTTTCCTCAAACCGGATCTCAAGGAGCAAAAGTTTTTTGGTTCTTTTTTTCAAAAAAGAACTGCTTTTTGTGTTGCGGCGCGAAGCTGGTGGACTGAAGCCCACTCTACGATATCATTTTCCGTGAAATGATCACACGCATGATTTCGTTGGTGCCTTCGAGGATCTGGTGCACGCGCAGGTCGCGGACGATTTTTTCGATGCCGTATTCGGACAGGTAGCCGTAGCCGCCGAGGAGTTGGAGGGCGTCGTTGGCGACGCGGGAGCCTGTGTCTGTAGCAAAACGTTTTGCCATGGCGCAGAGTTGGGTGGCGTTGGGGTCGGCGGCGTCCAGCGCCGCGGCGGCGCGCCAGAGCAGGCTGCGGGCGGCTTCCAATTCCGTTGCCATGTCGGCGAGACGGAATTGCAGGGCCTGGAAGTCGGTGAGTTTGCGGCCGAAGGCGCGGCGGTCGGCCATGTAGGCCAACGCTTTTTCGATTGCCGATTGGGCGCCGCCGAGGGAGCAGGCGCCGATGTTCAGGCGGCCGCCGTCGAGGCCGGCCATGGCGATGCGGAAGCCCTGGCCTTCGTCACCGATACGGTTGGCGACGGGGACGCGCACCTGATCCATGATGACCTGGCGGGTGGGTTGGGCGTTCCAGCCCATTTTGCGTTCGTTGGCGCCGAAGGACAGGCCGGGCATGCCGCGTTCCAGCAATAGCGCGGTGATGCCGCCGGGGCCGGGGTCGCCGGTGCGGGTCATGACGGCGTAGAGCTCGGCGCTGCCGGCGCCGGAGATGAATTGCTTGGTGCCGGTGACGACGTAATGATCGCCGTCGCGCACGGCGCGGGTCGTCAGCGAAGCTGCGTCGGAGCCGGAGGCGGGCTCGGTGAGGCAGTAGGCGGCGAGCAATTCCATCGAGCACAGGCGCGGCAGCCAGCTGCGGCGCAGATCGGCGGTGCCGAAACGGTCGATCATGCCGGCGACCATGTTGTGAATGGAGATGTAGGCGGCGACCGCGGGGCAGCCGGTGGAGAGGGCTTCGAACACCAAAGCGGCGTCGAGCCGTTTGAGGCCGCTGCCGCCTGCGTCCTCGCGGATATAGATGCCGGCCATGCCGAGCGGGGCGACGGCGCGGATCGTATCGACCGGGAAGAATTTTTCCGCGTCCCATTGCAGGGCGTGGGGGGCCAGTTGCGCGTCGGCGAAGGCGCGGGCCATGTCCTGGATGGCGAGCTGATCGTTGGTAAGAGCGAACGGCGCGTCTGCTCGGTGTGCTTGGTCGTCCATTGCTTACACCTTAAAGAGCAAAAGTTTTTTTCTTCTTTTTTTCAAAAAAGAAGGCGTTCCTTTTTTGTGGCGCGCGGAGGTGGTGGGCTGGAGCCCACCCTACGCATTTACGCCATCGTGGGAATGACGAAGCTGGCGCCGTCTTTGATGCCGGAAGGCCAGCGGGACGTGACCGTCTTGGTTTTGGTGTAGAAGCGGATCGAGTCGGGGCCGTGCTGGTTGAGGTCGCCGAAGCCGCTGGCTTTCCAGCCGCCGAAGGTGTGGTAGGCGATGGGCACCGGGATCGGAACGTTGATGCCGACCATGCCGACATTCACGCGCGTTGCGAAATCGCGGGCGGCGTCGCCGTCACGGGTGAAGATGGCGACGCCGTTGCCGAATTCGTGGGTGTTGGGCAGGCGTAACGCGGATTCGTAATCGTCGGCGCGGACCACGCTCAATACGGGGCCGAAAATTTCTTCCTTGTAGATGCGCATGTCGGGGGTGACGTGGTCGAACAGCGAGCCGCCGATGAAGAAACCGTTTTCGTGGCCTTGCATGCGGAAATCGCGGCCGTCTACCGCCAGCGTGGCGCCTTCCTGGACGCCGGTATCGATGTAGCCGCGGACGCGGGCCAGCGCCTCGCGGGTGACCAGCGGACCGTAATCGGCGCCCTCGTCGGTGGACAGGCCGACGCGCAGGTTTTCGACGCGGGGCGCGAGTTTCTCCATCAGTGCGTCAGCGGTTTTGCGGCCGACCGGGACGGCGACGGAGATCGCCATGCAGCGCTCGCCGGCGGAGCCGTAGCCGGCGCCGATCAGCGCGTCGACGGCCTGGTCGAGGTCGGCGTCGGGCATGATGATGGCGTGGTTTTTCGCGCCGCCGAAACATTGCGCGCGTTTGCCGTGCGCGGCGGCGGTGGCATAAATGTAATGCGCGATCGGGGTGGAGCCGACGAAGCCGACCGCCTTGATGCGCGGGTCGGTCAGCAGCGTGTCGACGGCCGGCTTGCCGCCGTTCACCACGTTCAGGATGCCGGGCGGCAGGCCCGCTTCGAGGAATAGTTCGGCGATGCGCAGCGGGACGGACGGGTTGCGTTCGGAGGGTTTCAGCACGACCGCGTTGCCGCAGGCGAGTGCCGGGCCGAGTTTCCACAGCGGGATCATGGCCGGGAAATTGAAGGGCGTGATGGCGGCGACGGTGCCGAGCGGCTGGCGCATGGAATAGACGTCGATACCGGTGCCGGCGCTGTCGCTATATTCGCCCTTCAGCAAATGCGGCACGCCGACCGCGAATTCGATCACCTCGATGCCGCGCTGGATGTCGCCGCGCGCGTCGGGCAGGGTTTTGCCGTGCTCGCTGGAGAGCATACGGGCGAGGCTGTTGATGTCCTTCTGGATGAGTTCGAGGAACTTCATCAGCACGCGGGCGCGGCGCTGCGGGTTGGTGGCGGCCCAGGCGGGTTGCGCGGCGTCGGCATCGGCGATGGCGGCCTGCACCTCGGCTTCGGTGGCGAGCGGAACGCGGGCCTGCACGTCGCCGGTGTTCGGGTCGAACACGTCGCCGAAAGCGCCGGAGCTGCCCGCGACATGCGCGCCGCCGATGAAATGCGTCAGTTCCTTCATGATTACCCCTTGGATCGCGCTTTGGGTGCCTAAGGCTACGGGCGCGGCGCTGCAACATGGGAGACGAGGGAGGGGTCGGGGGGCCGCACCGCAGGAAGAAGGTCTTCTTTTTGAAAAAGAAGCAAAAAACTTTTGCTCCTGCGCCTCTACCACGTGACGCGTGCCTTGGTCAGCTTGCGCGGATGCAAGCCGGTAAAAGTTTTTTGGTTCTTTTTTTCAAAAAAGAACATCTTGCCGTCGGGGGGAACCCCCACCGACGCCGCCGGTTGACAAGGCGGGCTTAACGAGGCTGTCATCTTGACAGACCTTATGCTCATACCCAGCATAAGTGGTGTGGCTGGTTCCCGGCGTTGGGGACGTTTTTTGCCATAGTAATGCTCGAAGTGAGCATAAGGGAGCGCCCAAATGTCCGCCGCACTGGCTTACGATCACCGAGCCGCCCTCTATAGCCGCGTCAGCCGCGTGATTCCGCCGCTGGAGTGGCCTTCGTTCGCGGATGATGTGGATGCGATCCTGGCGCTGAAGCGCGAACGCAATGCGGTCGTGCTGGCGCATAATTACATGACGCCGGAGATTTTTCATTGCGTTTCCGATATTACTGGCGATAGCCTGTTGCTGGCGCGCGAGGCGCAGACCGTGCAGGCCGATGTGATCGTCATGGCCGGGGTGCATTTCATGGCCGAGACGGCAAAGATGCTCAATCCGGGCAAGATGGTGCTGATACCGGATGTCGAAGCCGGGTGCTCGCTGGCGTCGTCGATTACCGCCGCGGATGTGCGCTTGTTGCGGCAGCGTTATCCGGGTCGGCCGGTGATCACGTATGTGAATACGTCGGCCGAGGTGAAGGCGGAGAGCGATATCTGCTGCACCAGCGGCAATGCGAAGAAAATTGTCGAAAGCCTGGGCGTGCCGGAGGTGATCATGATCCCGGACAAATATCTGGCGGCGAATGTGGCGCGCGAGACCGGGGTGAAAATCATTGCATGGGAAGGCGCGTGCGAAGTGCATGAGCGCTTCACGCCGCGGCAGATCCGCACGCTGCGGGCGGAAAATCCGGGCGTGGTGGTGCTGGCGCATCCGGAATGTCCGCCGGACGTGGTCGATGCGGCGGATTTCGCCGGGTCGACCGCGGCGATGAGCGATTATGTGACGCACCGGCAGCCGGGGCGCGTGGTGCTGATCACCGAATGCTCGATGGCGGATAATGTCGCGGTGCTGCATCCGAAGATCGATTTCGTGCGGCCGTGCAATCTGTGTCCGCATATGAAACGGATTTCGCTGGGCAATATCAGGTCGGCGCTGGAGCATTTGCAGCATGAGGTGGTGATCGCGCCGGACGTGGCGGCGCGGGCGCGGCAGGCGGTGGAGCGGATGCTGGCGGTATGAATATCGCGGATGATGTGCCGGTGATCATCGGCGGCGGGCTTGGCGGGCTGATGGCGGCGCTGCGTTTGGCGCCGCAACCTTGCATCGTGATCAGCAAGGCGCCGCTGGGGGACCAGGCGGCGAGCGGCTGGGCGCAGGGGGGGCTGGCGGCGGCGATTGGCGCCGATGACAGCACCGAATTGCATATTGCCGACACGCTGGCGGCGGGCGACGGGCTGTGTGACGCGGATACCGTGCGGCGGATTGTCGAGGCGGCGCCGGCGCTGGTGGAGACGCTGGCGCGGCTCGGGGCGCGGTTCGATCGCACTGCATCGGGTGCGATCGCGGTGGGGCTGGAAGCGGGGCATGCGCGGCACCGGATTGTGCATGCGAACGGCGATGGGTCGGGGCGGGAGATTTTGCGCGCCGTGATTGCGGCGGTGCGGGCGGCGGCGCACGTGCGGGTGCTGGAGAACTGCGCGGCGACGCGGCTGATTTTGCGGGACCAGCGCATCGCGGGCGTGCTGGTGCAGGGGGACGCGGGGCCGTTCGTGCTGCGGGCGAGCCGGGTGGTGATCGCGACCGGCGGGCTGGGCGGGTTATACGAGCACTCGACCAATCCGGCGGGGGCGATCGGGCAGGGCCTGGTGCTGGCGGCGCGGGCCGGGGCGGCGCTGGCGGATTTGGAATTCGTGCAGTTCCATCCGACGGCGCTCGATACCGGGCGGGATCCGATGCCGCTGGTCAGCGAGGCGGTGCGCGGCGAGGGCGCGACGTTGGTGGATGAGCGCGGCGTACGGTTCATGGAAGGCCATGGGCGGGCGGAGCTGGAGCCGCGGGATATCGTCAGCCGCGCGGTGTGGCGGCATATGGGCGACGGGCATCGGGTGTTTCTGGATGCGCGGGCGGCGTTGGGCGGGCGGTTTGCGGCGCGGTTTCCGGCCATCGATGCGCTGTGCCGGGAGTCCGGCATTGATCCGGGGGCGGCGCTGATTCCGATCCGGCCGGCGGCGCATTACCATATGGGCGGCATCGCGGTGGACGCGGCGGGGCGGAGTTCGGTGCCGGGCCTGTGGGCGTGTGGCGAGGCGGCGAGCACCGGGCTGCATGGCGCCAACCGGCTGGCGAGCAATTCGCTGCTGGAAGCGGCGGTGACCGGGCAGGCGGTGGCGATGGATATTGCCGGCACGCAGGCCGGGCGCCCGGCGCCGCTGGCGCCGCTGGCGGTGCCGCCGGTGCCGGATGCGGCGCCGGTGCGCGCGATCATGTCGCGCCATGCCGGCGTGCTACGGGATGCGGCGGGGCTGACGGCGGCGGCGGACGCGCTGCGGCCGATGGCGGAGGGCCAGGGCGCTGCGGCCGATCCGGCGTTGCTGGGGTTGATGATGGTGACGGCGATGTTGCGGCGGACGGAAAGCCGCGGCGGGCATGCGCGGACGGATTATCCCGACAAGGACGCCGGATTGGCGCGCAGGGAAGAAAGTATGTTCTTTTTTGAAAAAAAGAACCAAAAAACTTTTGTCTGTTTGGACCCGCGCCCGCTGGAGCAAGTCCACGTCTCTTGATGGAGGCGAAGGAGCAAAAGTTTTTTGCTTCTTTTTTTCAAAAAAGAAGGCCTTCCTTTGTATCTCTCCCACCTTTTGATCGAACCCCTGGTCCGCGCCGCATTGTTGGAGGACCTGGGCCGCGCCGGCGACATCACGACCGAGGCCTGCGTGCCGGCGGACGCGCACGGCGCCGGCGTGCTGGCGGCGCGCGTCGCGGGCACGATCGCCGGGTTGGACCTGGCGGCGATGGCGTTCCGGCTGGTCGACGCGCGCGTGCGGTTCGTGCCGCGTGTGCAGGACGGGCAGGCGGTGGCGGCGGGTGAGGTGATTGCCGATCTGCAGGGGCCAGCGCGGGGCCTGCTGACGGGCGAGCGCGTGGCGTTGAATTTTTTGGGACATCTTTCGGGCATTGCAACCGCAACGCGTGGGATTGCAGATTCGATCGCGCATACCGCGTGTCGCGTGGTGTGCACGCGCAAGACGACGCCGGGGCTGCGGGCGGTGGAAAAATATGCGGTGCGCTGCGGCGGCGGGCGCAACCACCGTTTCGGGCTGGATGACGCAATTCTGATCAAGGATAATCATATTGCGCTGGCCGGTGGCATCCGGCCGGCGCTGGAACGGGCGCGGGAGCGCGCCGGCCATCTGATCAAAATTGAAATCGAAGTTGATACGCTAGAGCAATTGAGCGCGGTGCTGGAGGTCGGCGCCGATGCGATTTTGCTCGATAATATGAATTTGGATCAGTTGCGCGCGGCGGTGCATCTGGTGGCCGGGCGGGCCGTGACCGAGGCGTCCGGCGGGATTACGCCGGCGCGCGCGCCGGCGGTGGCCGAGACGGGCGTCGATTTCATGTCGGTGGGGTGGCTGACGCACAGCGTGCGCACGCTGGACATTGGCCTGGATATTTGACGGGCTGGTTTTTACGCAGCCGCGTCGCAAGAATGACAGGCGCGATCAGCGTGTTTGCATACCGCGCAAGGGCGGGACCGGCCCGCCCCTGCGATATGATTTAGCGGCGCTGCTTTTCGAGGATGAAGTCGCCGCCGAGATCGGCCTTGGCTTCGCCGCCGACCACGGACAACGGCGGCGTGCGGCCGGCGCCGCCACGCAGGTCGTTATACATGCGGATGAAGTCATCGAGACGGCGTGCCTCGGCAAGAGCCGCGTCACGGCGATTGGTCGCTTCACGCAATACTGTATCGTCTTCCATGACGTCACCTTACAGGGAGTGTTGATCCGGTTGCAACCTGGATGTCGCAGATCAATTAAAAATTTGCAACCGCGAATTTGGGCTATGCTGAAAATTCACGACTCAACACGTGTTCGGTTGCAAGAATGTGACACGCAACACGGGCTCCCTTTTTGTGCGCGATGTGGGCTAGGGTGGCGGCCATGGCTTTGAATCTGCCCAACCTGCTCAGCCTGTCGCGGATCGCGGCGATTCCCGGCCTGGTGGCGCTGGTGGCGGTGCATCGGCCGGGCGCGGATCTGGCGGCGTGCGCGTTGTTCGGCGTGGCGGGGATTACCGATTGGCTGGATGGGCGCATTGCGCGCCAGCGGAAGTTGCAGTCCGACCTCGGGCGCATGCTCGATCCGATTGCCGACAAGCTGCTGGTGGGCGCGACGCTGATGGTGCTGGCCGGCATGGGGCGGCTGTCGGCGCTGGGGCTGTATCCGGCGATCGTGATCATGTGCCGCGAAATTCTGGTGAGCGGGCTGCGCGAATATTTGGCCGAGTTGCGGGTGGGGCTGCCGGTGACGCGGCTGGCGAAATGGAAGACCGGGTTGCAGATGGCGGCGCTCGGCACGTTGCTGGCGGGGGATACCGGCGCCGGCGTGCTGGGCATCGGCTGGCTGCATGTGGGGCTGCTGGGCGAGGCGATGTTGTGGGTGGCGGCGTTGTTCACGCTGGTGACCGGGTGGGATTATCTGCAGGCGGGCTTGCGCCATGTGTCGCCGGAGCCGGCGCGGCGGGCGGACGGGGCGGTGGCCGGGCCTGGCGAGGCCGCGCGGGGACGGGCGCCAGGGCTGCCGTGATGGCTGGGCGTGCTGCGGAAATTGGGATTTGGCGCAGAAACCGGGCCAGGCGTTAGCCGGACGATAATCTCTCCCTGCGCAGTCTGTGCGCGCCCGATCGTTGGGCCAGGAGAGAGAAATCATGAAGTCTCGGATCATTTACGCAGGTATTGCGGCTGTGGGCCTATGCTTTCTTGCCGCCGGCCGCGCCGCGCGGGCGGCGGACGTGCAGGGTGATAGCCTGTCGATTTCGCTGGCCGGGTTCGACCTGGCATCGCCGTCCGACGTGCGGAAACTGGGGTATCGCATCCAGCGCGCTGCGACGTCATTATGCGGGCCGATCGGCGAGAGCCGGGCGGAGCGTGCGGATTACTGGGCGTGCAAGAAGGGGGCGGAGGCTGACGCGATGGCGCAGCTCGATCGTTTTGTCGCCGCGGCGAAGACGCAGGAGAGTACGGTCGTGGCCAGCCGCTGAGCCGCGTGGACGACGCGGCCCAAGCTGCCTTGGGCCGCGTACGCCAACGGGCAAATGTTTTTTGCTTTTTTTCAAAAAAGAAGGCCTGCTTTTTTTTGTCGGCGGGCCTGCGGTGGGCTGAAGCTCACCTGACGGCTTCGCGGCCCCCCTCCCCTCACCCACCCTCTTCCCCCGAAGGCGGGGGAGAGGGCCTGTGACAGCGAGCTAGTCGGCGGCGACGGCGAGGGCGTCGGCGGTGTGGAGGGCGGCGCCGAAGGCTTCGAAGATGCGGC
>Ga0116226_10001454_pt1 | contig 20550 bp, 12 predicted proteins | sample S1TSphfallax_FD_89692 | JGI IMG/M metagenome (GOLD analysis project Ga0116226, IMG submission 89692) | Host-associated microbial communities from peat moss isolated from Minnesota, USA - S1T2_Fa - Sphagnum fallax MG | ecosystem: Host-associated > Plants > Peat moss > Unclassified | place: USA... | reverse complement strand
TAAGTACTCCTGTGAATGATCACCAGTCAATCTACCTCAGAAAATTGAAATAAAATCCTTGGCCCTGATTCAAAGCATATTTACATGTCCAAACTCATTTTCAGGCTATTTAGCTACTCTATTATTGTTATTCAATAATAAAAATTTAGTTTTTTTCAAATGAATTTAAGTTTTTTAAAAACATTATTCAACTGTGGGTGCAATCACAATAAAAAGAGCCACAATGTGTGTGGACAATGCTTTAAAGTTGTATTAATTTATTTTTGAAAGATCACTATGGGATCGAAGACAATAATTTGAAAATTCAATTTTTTTTGTGAAATGGGTTACAACATTTGCAAAGTTTCAATAATCAAAATTTCATGCAAATTGAAGATGTTGCAAGAGTCCTTTTGCATGTTTTAAGCACTCAAAATCTACTTGTGGACAATTTTTTGTTTTTTTTCAAATGTCTTTTTCTCATATGAAACATGGGTGATTCTTTCTCAAAATTTAAGGAGATCTTAATATTGATAAGTAAAAGAGAATTATGTTTTGAAATTGGATAAAGTCATATTTACATTCGATTTAAATCTTCTTGGTTCAAATGTACCTTTGGCTATAAATCATGGATTTTGATGATGTGTCTTCAACAAAAGTTATTCATTTTTACATGTTAAAGAAGATGAATGCATTATAAATATTATGGAAAATAAAAATGTAAAAAACTTTAGCATTGATACTTATCATGTAGTTGCAATTGGGTAGGGTTTTGGGTAAATAGCCACATGGCTTAAATAGTTTGCACAAAATAAGTTCTAGGTATATTTCCTTTTTTAATAATGTAAAGTTCTAAAAGTAGACAACTTTGACATGTTTTTCTATGAAAGATGTAAATTCAAATGTTTTGAAGTGTATATGAATGAAGTCATTTCAAATGTAAGCACAATTTTACTTGTATTTTTGGAATCCAAAGTTCATGGATGGACATAGGCCTACATGCATGATAGTGTTGAAATTGGATTGAAAACCCAATTAGGGTCAACTTTGGATGTCCATAATGTAGGCTCTAAATTTGAAATCTCAAACATTGAAGTCTCAAACTGTATGTAACCTAGATGGTATTACTATCGAAGACCTCTAATTACCATACATAACCTTCAATGGGATTCCTATTGGAGACCTCTAAGGAAAACCCTAAACCCTTTGAGGAAAACCTTTGAACTTTTGTTGCACCTTCACAAGTTCAGACCCACCACTCTACACCATGGTTTGGCTCCTTGAATCCTACCATCACTGCCACTTTGTGGCAAGCTTCAATGCACCAACGTAACATCATGCTCCTCAACAATCATCATGAATGGCAAGCTCTTACCATCACTTTGCGACAAGCTTCAATGTCTCCTACTTATCATTGTGTGCCATTCTTGGAATGGAATGCCATGCTTGGCACAAATCATCATGTGATGTTGGGTCATTGTTGCGAAATTTGTAGCATTTTTGTTGTCTCTTTACAACCTTCTTCTAGATACATGTATCAATTGAAGGTGAAGGAGGTTGCAAAAAGGCTATAAGGATGTTGGATATCAAGGAACCATCAAGTCCGTTTGAAGTTCTTTTCCTTCAACATTTGTTATGATTCAACTATTGTGAGCATAAAGGTAGCTAGTGAACATTTGTGACTTTAATTTATTTCTAGCAATTTTGGGCTTATATGGTTCTGATGAATTATGAAAGTTTTATGGGATGAAACTAATTTCCAAGTTGAAGACTTCATAAGATACATTGTTGTGCGATGCAGCGTCATCGATTCCTATAATGCCCCATTTCCTTGTGAAAATGGAAGACTTAAACAAAAAAAGGAAACAGTTACAACTACCTTGTGATGTTGATGCAAGAGAACTTCAATATAGACCCTCAAATGCATGCAACTTTGAGGTTCCAAAAGTGTAGTTTGCTTGTGGAAATGAAGGTATAGATGGGATTTTTTATGATCATCGATCGGAGGGCACACTAGAAGACAAGGATGCAAACATTAATTATGCAAAGAAAAGGAGGGCATATAAGAAGGAATGGCAACAAAATTGTTGACGGTGTCAAGCAGAGTTATGAGCAACAGAACTGATAAAAGAACAAACATGCATCCTTGCGGTGCTTGCAACAACTCCATGTTCTAGCCTTGACAATCAACGACACATTTAAAGGCGAAATGTTGAACTAGCCAGTATTATATCTTTTCTCATTTTTGAATTCTTGAAAGGGTACTCAATTTCCTTTACAGGTATAGTTGTTGAAAAGGTTTTGGTAAGTTTTGTGTTGCAAAAGTATGTACCAAAATACTTACATGATTTCAGGAAATCGAAAGAGATTCAAAGTGTCATAGAGAATCTAAAATGTGGTTTGACAAACCAATTGAAAGGTCAAAAGTCTTCAGCGATTGTCATGGCCAAAGATATTGTCTATGTTTTAGCAACATTTGACAAGACAAGTAATAATAGACAAGTTGTATGAATTTTGGGTGTTGATCACAAGAACATCAAGAGAGCAATTGAAAGGCGATACACTTTCGACGACAATAGAAATGCATTTTGGTTACAAAAAAGGACAAGAAAACGTGCTAATGTTTTGTGTGAAGTTGTAGTCCAACATATTGTTGCCTTCTGGACTTTAGAGACCATTATTTCACCAAATAATAAGGACCTTACTCAAAGGAGAACTAGAAGGCAACAATATTACCTTCAAGTTTCTCAGGTATATTCATACACCTAATTCTTCATTGTTGTGTTGATCATTAGAAATACCCTTTCCTTACCACAAGTTATTTATGGCCTTAGAAGGATATTTTGCTAAATAATTTAAAATGTTTACTTGAGAAATCTTGTGTGGTCATGGAACAATAGGTGCATGTACTACAATGAGGGCTCTATACTTTGTGAATTAGTTTTGGATGCTCTAACAACTACTAGTTGTTAAATTACAATGACTTCTTCCTAGGATAATCTTTTAAACAAAATTGTAAGGAATCTCAAGTCCTTGAAAATTTTATGTCCATTTGCTTCAAGGTGTATGTGTTTTGTGAAGCAATCTAAGTAATGGTTTGTGATAAAAAAATTAAGCATTGTTTACTTAGACAACTCTAGGTGGTCATGGAAAGTAATTTTAAGGGTAAAAGTACAAGTTATCAAGGGTCAAGTCCTTTGGAAAAGTTTTTTGTCTTGAATTCAAGTTGTTTCTAGTTAGTTCAATGCTAACTACTTTTTAAAATGCAAATTCTCATGTGTAGACAATGTTTCCTTGGAAAACCTTTAGGGTCAACATTGACCAAATGAGTTAGGTGCAAGTGTTGAGGCTTTTCCCAAAAACGGAAATTTTGTTTTCCCATTGAGTTCAAGGTGTTTGTGCCTTGTACATTAGTCTAGAGATGTGGAATAAACATTATGTAATTAATGAATATGTGATTTGGAAAAACTTGCAATCATCATTGTAGTGAGGTTGAAGTGGTTTTGAACAATGATTTTACAACATGTTTAAGGTTTATAAAATAATTTTTAATTGGTGTCGATGTGTACATTTTCATTTGATGAAACATATAATGAGTATGTGTTGTGGAAAAATCTGTGATGGTCATTGTGATCTAATGTTCTCGAAAGTTTTTTTGAACAATTCCAAGTCTTGATTTCAAGAGCTATTTTTGGTTAGTTTAGTACTAACTACTTTTAAAAGTGCAATTTTTCATGTGCAAGGAATGTTTCCTTGTAAAACCTTTAGGGTCAACATTGACCAAGTGAACCAGGTGCAAGTGTTAGGACTATTCTTAAATTGAAAATGTTTGCCATTGTGTTCAAGGTGTTTGTGTAGTGTACATTAAACTAAATGACGTGGAATAAATCAATATGTGCTTTGGAACAACTTGTGGAATCATCATTGTGGTAAGGTTAAAATGATGTTAAACATTGATTATAAAGCATTTAAGGTTTCTAAAATAATGATTAATTGTTGTATATATTTACATTGTCATTTGATGATCTTGCTTCAGGAATAGTGGGAGCCATACTTAATCGAAAGATCACATTATCTAGGCGCATTTCAAGCAATTGTAACAAAATTTGATGTGTAAATCCTTTTGCTCTTCTAGCAATACGAACATATTTAAATAATTGTCGCTCCGTTATTCCATAATGAAAACGAAATTTTTGTTTTTCTTCCAAACGAATACAATACTGAATTTATTTTTTTATTAGATATGGGTTGGTTAATATAACTAGATTTTGACTAGGGTGTCTTACTAGTCAGCCTCAACAAAACTCCCAAACGATGTAATATTCTTACACAAGGTCCTCAATAATGGGACATAGAGACTCCTTATTTTGCAAAAAATAGTAAAAAAAAACGGTAGAAATGAAAGGATACTCTTTTTTATTTTTCTCATATGTGAACAAACGAATCTTTCTTAATTGAAATTTTATCAAATGACATAATTATAATGAGTATGTGTTGTGGAGAAATTTGGGACGATCATTGTGATAAGGCTTTAGCACTTTCATAATTTTGTCCAAATTAGGGTTAAGGCTTTTCTTTGATACAAAATAGCAAACTAAATTTTTTTTGCTTGCAAGTTATGGTTGGTGCATATATTGGAATTCAATGGTATTTAGGTGCAAATGATAAGAGCTCAAGTCCATTTGAATGAGACTTCAATTTATGAACAATTACTTAAAACAATGACATTTGATGATTACATGGTTTTTCAAGCTTGACATGTATATTATGGAACTCAGTGGGGCAAAAACCTTTTTGTTGATATAATAAATTGTAAACCAAATTATCAACATACCCAATTAGCTTTCTTATAGTGTGTGGGTTAATGGATAAAACTTGAATGGTGAAGTTTGTTTAATCCTTGTTCAAGCTACAGCTATGATTTTGTGAAAAAAAAACACTTGGATTGTTTTTAAATATGTCACTATAGGGTTTGTGCATCTTGTATAATGTGTAGCCAATGTTTTTGGGGTCTAAAATTTATTTTGCACTTCTGAAAAATCTATGATCAAGTTGGATAAATTTACATTTTTATTTTATTTTGTTTTGTAGCTGGAGTTTTTTTATAATGTTCAAGAAAAAAATCCTAACATGCAAGTGATGTTGTTAAAATTCCATTCTTTGAAGCCTTGGTTTGTTAGAAAATTACATGAATGGAACACTTGTTGTTGTTGATATCACACTGAAATCAATGAGTTGAAGGAGAGTCTAAATGGTATTAAAAGTCAAGCAAAAGGGGTCCATGGGCAATGTAATTGTTCTTGTACAAAAATTTATCGCCCAAATGGAGAAGATACTAGTGCAATAGAGTGTCAAGCCCATTTCAAATGTTTTAAGAGATTGAAAATTTTATGTTCATCCATTTTATGTTTTAAGATTGATATGTTAGCCTTTCATCAAAGGGAATGCTTGTTGGGGGAGTAAAAATTGTGGGATCCAAACCTTTTAAAATTGCCCATTTCAATTGACTTTAGAAAGACTTGTCACTTGGTGCAAGATGAACTATGTTGTTGTTGGGAAAACTAGTGAAGGTCATGACAAGAAAGTTTCAAGGACAAAGTAATGTGAGACAAAACCATGTGAGCTTATAGACTACCTAAAACCAAAATTACAAGAATTTGTAATACACAATTTTACATCAAAGTGGCAAAAGAAGGAATTTAAGGCCTATGTGCCAATTTGCCACCTAACATTGTTATTTCTTGTATTGATTTCTCGTAGAATTATGCTTTTAGGGTGTAGAACAAGATCCAAGACATGCATTGGTTTTTGTTCCAAATTATAATTCTAGTGCACATCATGTATCATCATAATCCTACATTCAATCCAACACATCTAGAATTCATAATATTGAAAGAGGTGCATTACTACATCTCAAATGAGAAAAAAATAATACATTATATGTTCAACATGCTTTTAAGTTGCATTGGGAGTTTTTAAAGGAGAAAGATTGTTTCCCAAAACAACATGTTGTATGGTCTGATGGATGCAGTGGGAAATTTAAAAGTGTTTGATGTTGGTATTTTATGCTTCGATATCATAACATGAGTGTGTGTGAGGAGTTACTTTCTAGTTGTTAGATGATTTTGGAACTATTTTTCTATTGGTCATGGGAAGGGGGAAGTGCATGGGGCAAGTGCATTGTTGAAAAGGGAGATTCAAAAAGAACAAATTAAGTCTAACGCAAGGTGACTTTGCATTTGATGTGGTCATTTTTTTAAGAGAGGAGGCCACAAGACAACATGCTACCCACCCCAATGTTAAGAGGACTATCCATAAATCTTTTTAGGAAGTAAAAAAAGATGATGTGGATAGATCACAACTTTTTGAATGTCATACAGTATATGGCAACCACAAAGCACATCATGTTCAATCTATTTCCTCTAGTGATTATACATTAGTTGAAGTTCGAGACCTTTCATGCCATTGTTTCAAATGTGAAGATTAGGATGCAAAGTCTAAATGTGAATAGTCTACCCACATCCGACCTTGGTGTTTGACCAAGTTGAAACCTATCCATCAACTTGAGGCCACGCAAATCGTACAAACTACAAATGTAGAAGTGGAATTTGGGAGTGGAGGGGAGGAAATGGTTGATGATGTTGTGGATGACAATATAACAATGTTATTTCTAAAGTTGTACAGATGAGATTTTTTGGATTATGCTCATTGATATTCCTATCCATATGGTCAAACAACATTTCACATATGCTTGGGGGCAATAGTGGTTTGAAGGAGACTATGTCATATGAAGGCTACGGTATGAGAGATCACATCCAAGTAGCAGGTCTTATTACCTATTAGAAGATTCACTACTTGCATTCATGTATTTTCATCTGATTATGGCATCCAAATTTTTATGCCACCTACAACACATTATGTAAGAGGTTCATTAAGTACATATGAACTATCAACAAAAGTGTTGGGCATAATTCACAAAGGTGTTGCTTGTTGATAGTTGGTAGATGAGCATGATGGTTGATAGTTATAAATTGCAAGATTGAAGTAACGTCTATCAACCAAACCTTTGATAAGCAAGCCACTTTACATTTATGTCAAAATCTATTCCCAATGAGTTTTTTTCCATGTGTTGCCATTGTTTTAGATTGCCCTTCTATGAGTTCTTTAAAATTGATTTACAACTAGGTCATATTCTCTTACTTTTGTGTTTTGGTTAACTGATCCATAGGTAGAATTGATGTTATGTCCATCCAAATCAAGGTTTCTATTGACATTGTGAAATTAATAACAATTATAGGATATAAGCTAGAAGTACATGTTTGTGGGCAACAAAGAACACAAGCCGCCAATGCTTGTTGTTTTAATATCTTTGCATTTGTCATTTTACCAAGTGTAGGTGGTGTTCCAATGTGCTAAAATGTTTGCTAGGAGCTACTGAAATGGGAAAAGAATACATGTGGTGGAAACTAGGTTTACAATGAGGGTGAAGAAAGGTGGCATTGAAGGTGGAAATCTATTGTCTTTGCAAATTTGGTAGATCAAATTTTGCTACATGAACAACCTTGTAGCAAAATATTGAAGCTTGATGTATTGATGCATTTTGATGTATTGGTGATTATTGATGCATTTATCTCATCAACCAATAGACCATGATGCTAGGATGTCATATATTATATTATGGGGTTTGTCGTCCTATCAAGGTTTACTAGATAGGAGTTCTATTATGGTTTATTAAACATGATTCATGTTAAGGTCCTATTAGATTATGGGGTCATGACTTACATGATTCCATTGGATAACCTTTGGGGTCAATGGAGAGGTGGTATTTGTACTATTATTACAAGGGCCTTCAGGTCCTTGAAAATGGTCAATCCACTTGCTTAAAGGTGTATGTGGTTATTGAAGTAATTCCTATTATGGGAAATGTTGCTAAACTTAAGTATTATTTGTTTGACAAATCTTTAGGTAGGTATGGAAAGTGGTCAAGGTAAATGTTATAGGGGGTGAAGTCCTTTTTGAAAAGTTATTACTACTAAATTCAAGGTGTTTTCTTTTAGTTAAAGTTTTGAATGTTTTTGAAAGTGAAAGTTTATGATTCACCATCCCAAGAAAACATGGAAAGGGAGTTATCCTAAAGAGATAATGGTAGATTTACAATTAATGAAATTTCATTACAAACTGCAATAGAATATGGAAGCTTTGATGCATTGATCCATTTGTTTCATCAACCAACAGACCATGATGTTGGGTTTTGAATATATATTATGAGGTTTATAATTTGTACTTAACCACAAATTACATGACTATTTCCTTGGATAACCTCTAGGGTTTATGGAGAACCAAGGTTATCCAAGTGGTATATATATCAAGTCCTTGAAAATGTTCAATCCAATTGCTTAAGGGTGCATGTGGTTATCGAAGCTATTATGTTAGGGAAAATGTTATTAAACTTTAGTATTATTTTTGTAAAATTCAAGGTGTTTATGGTTAGTTAAGTTTTGAATGCTTTTAAAAGTGCAAGTTTTTTATTCACAATCCCAAGAAAACATACTTGTGGTTAATCAAAGAGAAAATGATAGATTACATCATTGTGTGAATGTAGAATTTTCATTAGAAGGAATTTATGAAATCTTTCAATTATGAGAACTATAATATGCCATTTTTCATTGTAAGTTAAATTTCATTAAGGGTTTTAAATACATGAGTGTGTTTGACAAAACATAAAATACACAAAAGTCATATGTGTGCATACAAAGGTGAACTCATTATAGTTATTGCTTCCTAATCCTTACCAAGTTCTTTTTAATAATTTGGTTAGTTGGCTTCTTACCATTCTTCACCTCAAATTCAATTCTCAATTTCAAATTTAAACCATTACCCAAGTACTAAGTATAGTCATTTGCTTAAAAAATGAACAATCATACATTAGATATAGAAATCTCGAATCTCACAACTGCAAAATTGTTAAAGTTTGGAACAAGTCTAACAACTAAAACTCCTAGGACTTGGCTAAGGATCTTGTACTCACACCCTTGTCTGAACATGTACTGATAATTCTTCTTTATCAAGTAAAACCCTTTGGTGGTTTTGGTTGCTTTTTGTTTTGGGTTTTCACTTCTTTTGCCACAACATTGACAATGACAACGAAACTTGAAGGTTTTTTATCTTCACGAAGCAATATTCTCAATAAGTCTATAGGTATTATACTTGTCTCAATGGCTTCACTAAACAAACTACTGAATATTTTTGTAGGTATGTTAACTGTTTCTTCATTTGCATTTTGGACTAAGGCATTTGAAAGGGCCAACTTACTTAACGAATTGCTAGTCTTTTTGCTCTTCACATAATCAAGCCTAACTGTGGTAAATTCTCGATTTGTGGATTTGATTGAGCTAGATTTTTACACCTTAGACTTTCCCATAGGGTGAATAGTACCACCTCAAGACTTCTTGCCAACTTATTTGTCTACATCAAGGGATTGCAAGGTGTGGTTGTCACCACTAGCTAAGTTCTTCATTGGGTCTTGTAAACCTTTAGTAATAACCTCCTCCACAACACCTACACCACAAAAATAACAAAAATTGATTTGGTTAACAAATGGATGGTGCTTCTAATAGATCAATTGTAGTTCACAACAAATATATTTTTAAGTTATTAATTGAATTTTAGAAATTAAAACAAAAAAATCCAAACTTACTTGAATCCTTCACTATATGAAATGTTGGTTTCAATGTCTTATCATTGGAGTCATTTTCAAACAACTTCATCTTCTTTGCTAGTGGTTGCTAAGAGTTTAACCCCTTTTGGTGGTGTCATTGGGGAGATGCAATTTTCATAGGCCTCAAATCTCGCACTTGTTGAACATTTGTTGGTTGAGTCATCATCACATTCAAGTTGTGGCTAGGTGAGTCAACACTCACATGTGACTTTGTGGGAAAGTTGAAAGGGTTCACAATATGTGCCTTTGTACGTGAATACATAGCAATGGGACTACTCATAAATGTGTTATCAATTTGAGTTTTACATACGAGATTCCTAAGGAGTTTGTTGATCCAAACTCTATATGTTTGGGCTTTGTGGTCAAACCTACAAACATGGGTGTTTGATTAAGGAAATGTAATTTTAACAAAATAAATTGGTTAATGATATCATGATGTAGCTTACAAAACATATTGAAAAATTTAATAGATTGCAAATTAAATTGAAATTGCACTCACCATCCAACTTTAGCTCTAGTTCACTTTTTGCAACTTCCAACACATTGTTTACCATATTATGTTTCAAATTTTCAAGTTGCATATCTTGGGCTAATTCCTTCATCTCCTCATCTTCTTCATGAATCCCCAAACTAGACCACCAACCTGAGTGTAGCTTTTGCTTACAAACTACACACTTATTAGATTTCTATAACATTGCTTGAAGGCAAAATGAATGGAAGGTGTGTTTGTAAGATGTGATGGCAATGTCATAGTAGTGGTAACAATGGTTGTAATAACCACAAGGTTTAATTACAACAACATTTTTGCCACCATCATCTATGGGTTTTTTTAGATGTATAATGGGTAATGGTTGGAAGCACATACCACCTTGTCATGTCTTCATCTCACATAGTGGAGATCAGATGTTGTCCTCTTCTTTGACAATGCTTCAACATCCAATAGAACCTTTTGTAGCTCTAATTCCATCATCTCATGATTTACCTTTGCCTCCTTGTGTAATGCCTTACCTTGGAAGGCCTTTAAAAAAAAATTGGACCTAATATTTTCACACCATCAATAAATGGCAAATGTCGCAACTTTAGCCTTGGGCTTGTGACCAAAGCAAAAGGGGTTGCAAGGTTGCGGGCCAAGAGAGAGCATGGGAGTCACGGCACATACTCCCGGGAGTGTAGAAAAGTGTGAAGGAGTGAACCTTCACACTCCCAAAGCAACTCCCACTTTGGGAGATGGAGTCTCAGTGGACTCCCAAAACTTCATAGAGAAATTTTAAGGATCAAAACTCAATGGCTTGTGGCGTTCTTTAAATCATTGGAAAGATTTGAAACCTAGATGTTTGAAATGGGCTTGCATTGCTCATTTGGACATTTGAAACACAAGTTATGGCCAAAAGAAGGACCGGGAGTCAAATTGCCAATTTGATTCCCGACCAGAAAAAGTCAGGAACCGACCCAATTTACTTAGCTGCAAACAACGTGCGACATACCTTTGGAAAGCTCTCGACGAGGGCTATAACTTTTCTTTAAACCGCACCTCGATCCGAGGTCTGCTCGCAAAGTTATGGGGTTCCAAAGTTGCAAGAGTCCCAACTGGCGCGATTTTGGGACTCCCACTCGGGAGTCCCGGGAGAGAAAAGTCATTTGGATGTGGGCCCCATGGAGAGATGCAAAGTATACTATAAGGGGGAAGGTGGTGGCTTCCCTCAAGTCCGGGCCGTGTTGAGTCTTGTGTGTCCGTGTTGTTCGTGGCTCGTCCTAGCACCAAAGGTGCTCCAACTATGCACTAACCACTTTGTGTGGGTTGTGTGCAGGCCCATGTGAGTGAGTGAAGCTTGTCAACTCTTCCTAGTCCCATCCCGAAGCTCCAACACGCCCCTCTACCCCTCAAAGTGTTGTGAGTTAGGGAGCGTGCCTCGACTCCTGCCCCTTCCGCTATCTTTTACTTGGACTCACTTTTGAGTCTTGCAAGGAGTTGGGAGTGCGTCAGCAAGTTTGTTCTAACAATGGGTATTTCTTCCAAATTGGTAGTGGATGTTTGTTCCAAGTTTAAAACATCCATTTGCTTTATTCCTTAAAAAAACAATCAACATTTTAGACAAAAAAACCTTTGCATGACTAAATCAACACTTAAACAATTTCAAATTCTTGGTAGCCCAAGGTAGTTAAAGATATAAAAACTTGAATTGATCATACTTTATATATAGGATATTCCATGACACATACCACCAACTGGGATGGTGATTGTTGTTTCAAGAAATTTTGCAGGGCAACTATTACATGGATATTCTCTTCAACCTCCACAAGCTGTAATTTTTAGTCATCCATGTTGAACTTTAAACTAATAAGATGGTTTTCCAACCCCTTTTTTTTTTCCTCAAGTTGTTTTACACAAAGTTTAGTTAACTTGCAAACCTCATGCTTGAGATTTACAATTGTTTCCACCATGGTAATCCTTTCCTTGAACAATGGCTTGCATATAGGTGTGGTTGCATTCCTTCCCAACTTCCCACTTCCATTTCCCATAGTTAAGAGTTCTTGTGGATGATGAAACCCTTCACTGAAATCTATTTATCATATTTAGACTTGTTGAAAATACTTAGACACTGAGCTTTTTTGCAGCAGCAATAGTAGCCCAATTAATAGGATGCCCATTCCACTCTACTATCCAACCTTTGACAAATCAAAACATCAACTCATTGTTGGTTATATGCCCAATCCCATAAATCTTCCAATACAAGGTTTCCTTCTCCTTCCTTGCATTTGGAAAAAGGAGTGGATTGGTGGTCTTAAAAGTGTTAACATTGCCAAAGATGGCAGCAATGTTTATTATAGTGACATGTTTGTTAGTCAAATCATGTTTGGGATCCAAACCCACAATCGAAAGTTCCCTCACCTCCTTAAAAATTTGAGTCGTGAAGTTTGTAATCAACCCAAGCCCACTTGGGATACTCTTTATCAATATCTCACTTTGGCTTCCTCTCCTTCTCTTCTTTCCCCATATTAACAACACCTACAACATTTTGTTGATTTAAATCAAACATTTAGTTATCAACATTAGAAGTCACAATCAAAATTATGTATTAAAACACTTTAAATGACTATGTTTTTTCTCGGTAGAATCACAAAATAGTTTAGTGCAAGGGATCACATTGATCTGGTCTAGAAGTTTTGACAAAGTTCTGTGGATGTACATACCTGGGTTTAGTAACAAGGTGTTGGACTTGTAGTTAAATCAAAACTACAAATTATCAACCACAAATTTTAGTGGGATAAAATTTGATGGGGACACCAATAATTTAATAAAGGCAATTTTGTACCTTCAATAGCATCTGCAATAAAAAACGATTAAAGATTCAGATGTTTGACATTCTAAATTTGAACCCTAACATGCAAGTGTTTCATGTGTATCAAAAACAAGGCATTAAATTCTAATAAACCATGGCCCTAAAAGCAACAAGGATCAAAATGGTTTTAGTCCTATGCAAAAGCATTTTGCACATGCGTTTTACCCTCTATGTACAAATGGGTTCAAGGGCATATGAAAACAACACATGTACAAATGACATAGTAGTTTAGCTAGGCTTTGAATGATACCTATAAGCACATGGACAAGGTGTTAATCCTACAAAATATATAACTGGAATAAACAACCAATGAGAATAAAAATAATGAATTTAAACAAGTATAAATTAATTAAAGTCAACAAAATCTAAAAAATGATAAACTAGTGAATGAAAGGTTCAAAGTGAACACCAAATCATTTATACAATAGAGGTAATGCAATTCAAGCAAAGTACACATGGGATCCTATAAGAAGGTAATTTGTAGACATGGAAGAACTTAGCAAAGGACTTCAAAGTGGTTGGTAAGTAGAACCTACTTTGGTAGAAGTAGTTACACCTTTTGCAAGTACTTGCCCACACGTAAAAGGTGTTAGTGGACTAAAGGAGAAGGCTTTGAAAATTATAAATTGATGATTTGAAGGGCTTAGAGTGGTACCGCAACACAATTTACTTTGACCTAAGCAATTGGGGTCCTTTCATAAATACTTATGAATAACAAAAAGGTGTTAGTCTTAAAGAGGTGTACTTGGCAAATGACACAATGTTAACCTTAGGGATTTAGAGTGGTTTCATAACACCATGTACTTTTTCATTAATACCCAAAATCCTTTTCCTAATACCTAGGATCAACACAAGAAATTAGTCCTAAAGAGATGTACTTCGCAAATGACATAATGTTGACCTTAAGGATTTAGAGAAGTTTCATAGCACAATTTAAGTTCACAATAATAGCTAAAGTACTTTCCTAGTACCTAGGATCAATTCACAAGGAGTTAATTTTGAAGAAGAGTACTTTGCAAATGATCTAGTACAAAGGTAAAATGTTCAATGTGCTTTCAAACCAAGGTTTGTTTTTACAAAAACAATTTGGATGTTTTGAAAGTACTTATGAATTACAAGGTGCTAGTTGTGCAACAAAATGTAACACTACACACTTGAGTAGTAATCCTAATGACAACAACAAAAAGATAGATTAGTGTTGGAGAATAAAACTAGTGGTTCAAGAAACCAACTATTTCAATCAAACTAAGATCATAGGCATGAATTTCATAAGCATCAAATCCTTACATTGGTTCCAATTCCAGTGGACTCCAAAAAAATCATGAACTTAATAAATAATCTAATAAAACATCAAAGAAAGAAATAGATTTCAATGGCTCACCAAATTGTCTAGGTCATAGTTGCTTCCAGAATTTGAGATCCAAAAATGGTTTATTGTCACCTATTTCAAAATACCAAAAGGTAGATCTATTAGTTTAGGCATATGTTGCATTTATTTACCATCGCCTTCAACTTGCTTGCTTCCTTGGCTACCATCAAAGCTAGGGGGTATAGGTTGGGGTTGTTTAACACCTAATTTGATGATAGATTTAAACCCCCATTGTTTTTGTTTAGGTCTAGAATACTCACATGCACAAGATCCTAAATATGCAAGTTTTAAATTTGTTAGTTCTTCCACAATAGTAGAATGAATAACACCAACTTTTCATTAGCATGCCTTGCCCCGGTCAAAGTTTCCCATACTACTTTTCTAGTACTAATACATGATCTAGACATGCACCCTAGCCCTTTAAGCATTAACTATTTTTGCCCTAAATTCCAAGACTATGCATAAAGCTTCATGAGCCAATAGAAACTAAAAAATTGAAAAAAAAAATTCAAATGCAAAAAAGATAAGGTTTCTAGAAACTTACTTCATGAATGTTTTAAACTAATCTAATTGCTACAATTTTGTCTACAATGATTGAATATTGTCCTTGCAAGCCTCCTAATCATACAATTCAAAGCCCATCAACGTCACTTCGATTTGCCTCCTACACTATCATATCATGCAACAAATTACACATAAAAATGCACCTCGTAGTGAATGCTCACAAAAGCATCAAAAACTTTGATTGAGTCAATCAAAAATTCTAGATGTTTTTTGCAAGCTTCAACAAATCTCCCCAACAAAATCAGACAATGTACAATCCAACTTCTATATGTTACTCACAATCTTCTTCTTCTCCATTTCTATGATTAATCTTGGTCTACAAAGAGAAAAAATATTATTATAAACACACTTTAGTACTTATTAGCATTAAGTTCACTAAGATTACTACATGAAATTGCTTGAATGCTAACCCATAAATAAGCAATCAAGTAGACAAGTTTATTAATGGGTCCAACATAAAAAAGATTACTACATGAAATTGCTTGACTATTAACCCATAAATAAGTAGTCAAACAGACAAACTTATTAATAAGTCCAACATAAAAAAGATTATTACATGAAATTGCTTTGGTCCATAAGTCCTGATGAACTACTTCAAGCTTTTGATTCGAAGTTCTTGGGTGATGAAAGCTGATGTTTGTTGACTGTGCAAAAATTTGATGAAGTTGATCCATATCACATATCTAGTACTTGAACATGATCATAAGTTCAAGTATTTTAGTCATGAATTTTTTGCTCATGAATTCATTAAAATCAAATGATAATAAAAAAGCTTGAAGACATCTAGTTCTAGCTCAAAAATTTCCATGGAAATGGAAATCAATTCTTCTTGTTCTTCTTGTTATTTCTTATTCTTGAATGAAGTTATGGCTACCTAGTGTCAAATAAAGAGCCTTGGTGACACAATAGAGCATCATCATTTATTATTTTAAACCTAAAATCAACTAAATACATTACATTAGCTATGAAAATGCATGAAAAAACCTCTGAAGAATCCTAAACCCTAAATGCATACAAACAAAAAATGGTATTTTATTATTTACCTCATGAAAAAAGTCCTTGAAGTTTTGTACATGTGTGAAGCTTTGATGTACCTTAACAAAATTGGTGTTTATTTGAAAGCTTGATTTGAGTGAACAAATTTGAGACAAAATAGTTCATTGCTTTTTGGGAGAACCTTAGGTGCAATGACCAACAAGCAAGATTTTTAGAAAGTTCTTTGCTAATATAGAACTAAGAAAACTTCAAGACACATAGGTTATCCAAGAAATACTATTTATGCCTAAAATAATTGCAGGACTAAAACCATGGTCCAATGTTCAACACTATGCAGTAACAACTTGCACTACGGCGAAGAGGAAAACAAAAAAAAACATTTGAACTTGGGAACTTTTTAAAAAAACCTTATTCACAACTTTTGATGAGCTTTGGACCAAGCTTTACCATTGCAAACCATCTGCAACTTGACCAAAATGACCTAACTCGAACTTCCAAACCATGTTGCCAACAAAAACGATAATGTAAGTTCTTTCACCAATTCTTCATTTGCAATTGATTTGAAAGTATAAAAACTTTGTTCTTTCACAATTTTTTTTACAATTGAATTGCAATGGCAATAATGTAAAAAAGAAGAGAAAAGAACTTGGTGCGCTTCCACAAAAAAAACGTGAGAAGCTTTGGAACTTTTAATGTTGTCTAAGGAAAAACCTTAAACCCTTAAAAGTTAATGACCTAGACTACAAGGCCTAGGCTGGTCATGGGGTTTGCGCATAGGACTAATTTCATCATCCTAGGTTAAAATAGGTCATATACTAGATGAAAATACTTCCTACATGGGTTTTTTAAATTTCAAAACTTGAAAGCTTGTTATTTTAGTTTGAATTAGTAACTAGGAGCCACATGTTGATTGGGGAAAAAAAATCCTTGAAAACCACCTCAACCTTGGCACCCTTGGCTCCTTTTATCACGTTTACACCTTGTGTACATTATTGAAAGAAATTTATGAATAAATTTTTCATTTTTTCATTTGGACAAATTATCAACAAGGTATGAATTATGAAATTTGAAGTTTTGTGTAATGTTTAAATGAAGTATGGTCTAAATAAAATAAACATTAAATGTTTTACACAACAAGCAAGGTGGCTTGGTGGTAAGAGAGTTGAACTTCATCTTCAAGGTCCAAGGATCAAACTTGACAAATAACCTTGGTTATGGTCAATGTCAGAATATTGACTAAATATTTTAAAACAAGCTTAAGTAGGTAGATTAAATGGTATATTTAACCATTTAAATTAAATTTTTAACTTAGTTTAAGTGGTGACATGTGTCAACAATTGATAGGATGGAATATAATGAAATTAAAAATAATTGAAATAAAATATATTTTATAGTTTTATTATATATAATATATTTATAATAATAAATATTAGAATTAAAAAATTAATGTTCCCCAAGTTTTTGGATCAAATTTGTAGTAATAAAAAAAATTAAACAATGACTAAATTATCACTAATGATTTCACATATGTCCTTTATAACTAATGGATGAAATGTGCCACATCGTGTCCTAAATGACTATGTTGATAATGACTTTAGGGCTATTAGTCATTTTTTTGCTTTATAACTAGAATATTAGTCATAAACTTAATCATATATTTGAAGATTACTTCTAGTGGTCTTATTATGGGTGTTTCCCTATATCCTCATATTAGAAAACCCCCAAAATCAATTCAAAGCTTGGTGAGTAATGATGCAAATGGGAATAAGTATTATTTCCTCTCCTATAAAAAATTTCAATTTTTTTAAATGGTCGATAATAAGCCCAATTTTAGAAAATCAATCATATGAAAATTGAAAGATTGGGCCATTTTTTTTAAGAAGCAAAATAAAGGAGAAGGAGCCACTCTTTTCCACCCTATGAAAAACCAAAGTGGACCAATTTATTTATTTTTTGGTCTTCTCTAATGCTAAAAGGAGCATAAATATGGGGGGGGGGGTGGTAATTCATTTTGGTCCTACTAATCAAATGGAAGGGCCTTTTTTTTTTGGTTTCTTTTGGTCTTATTCAAGGCTAAAATGAGCCAAAATGGAATGGCTCTTTTTCTTGTTAATTTTTGGTCCTATATTCCAAGGTTAAATGAGCTAAAATGGAATGGCTCTTTTTCTTGTTAGTTTTTGGTCCTATATTCCAAGGTTTAAATGAGCTGAAATGGAATGGGTTTTTTTCTTGTGAATTTTTGGTCTTATATTCCAAGGCTAAAATAAGCTAAAATGGAATGGCTTTTTTTCTTGTTTATTTTTGGTCCTATATTCCAAGGCTAAAATGAACCAAAATGGAATGGCTCTTTTTCTTGTTAATTTTTGGTCCTATATTCCAAGGCTAAAATGAACCAAAATGGAATGGCTTTTTTTCTTGTTAATTTTTGGTCTTATACTTCAAGGCTAAAATGAGCCAAAATGGATTAATTGTTTTGTTATTCCTTTTGGATTGGAAATGTGGAACAAGATGAATTATTGAAATAATACTACCAAATGTTTGATACAAAATAACAAGGAAAAAATGCAATTCCATTTTTGTTCATTTTAACCTTGAATAGGACCCAAAAAAACCAAAAAAAACCCTTCATTGTTGTTCCTTTGTAACTCTAGATTAGATCAAGTTAAGGAACAAACAAAAGCCCTTCCATTTACATTATAGGACAAAGAGGAACAAAAATAATAACCCCTCCATTTATGCTCCTTTTAACATTAATATTGGATAAGGCCAGAAGGGGAAATTTTTTTTTGATCCATTTTGGTTAATCTTCATAAGGTGGAAAGGAGTGGTTCCTTTTCCTTTATTTTGCCTCTTCAAAAAATGGCCCAATCTTTCAATTTGCATATGACTAATAATCTAAAATTGGGCTTATTATCTATCTTTTTAATTTATTATTATTATTTTATATAAGTGAGAATAAAATACTTATTCCCATTTGCATCGATGTCCACCAATCTTTGAATTGATTTTGGGGGGTTTTTTAATATGACTAGATATAGTGGAACACCCATAATAGGACATATTATCAAAAATAATTAACCAATAGTCTTTAGGTTGGTTTCAGTCATATTGGATAAGACCAAAAGAAAAGAAAAAAGAATTCCTCCATTTTTTATTTTCATAAGGTGGATATGACCAAAATGAACAAGAAAGGGGTGGTTCCTTCTCTTTTATTTTTCCTCTTCAAAAAATGGCCCAATTTTTCAATTTGTGTTTGATTATCTTTCTCAAATTGGGCTTATTATCACCCACATGAATCCCCAAAAGTTGGTGAATTCCTCTCACCTAAAAAAACTAAATAAAATAAGGTCTCCAATTTTTTTGTAATTTTATTTTCTCCAAGTTTTTTGCAAGTTCTTTGAAATCTACATTAAGAAAAAAAATCCCAAAAAGTTGAACTTTTTTTTATAGCTCAATTCAATGAATTTTTTCCTTGTACAAGTCCCATTCTTCAACTTGGCTCCTCTTGCTCCTTTTATTATAGATGAGAAGTTCAGCTTTCATAAAAACATGCTCCATCTTCAAATTGTCGAACTCTTCCATTCAATAGTGGTGGAGGTCTATGAGTTCCGCCTTTTGCTTAAGCACCTTCATTTCCTTTGCTAGCTCCTCCTGAACCACACTAGGATTATGTTGGACCTTTAAAAAATATTCTTGTAGCAACTGGATTTTTTTGGTTAACCACTCCAACTCCATTTGTTGCTTTTGCGCAATTTCAATAAGAGCTTCATTTTGCTCTTCCAACCATTCTACCTTCCTTTTGGTCGAAACAAACAATTTTTCAATAAAGGTTATTGACCGCTCCATTGTCTTTCAATTAGTTTGCTCTTGCTCCAAAGCTTGTTTGAACTTGGTTCGTTCCAAATCGATGGTGGGTGAATGCAAATTAAACTAGCTCATTTTTTTAATAATTGTGTTAAATTCTACAAGGGTGTTGTGATTACAATTTCATGGATATTCACATATATTTCAATTTTATCTTCAGGACTTACATTTAAATTATCAACTTCATTATATAAATGAAAATGAAAATTATTTTGGATAATTTATTATGGTTAAAAAGTTATGCACTTTGTAAGTCAAAAGTATGGATTGTCCTCCAAAATTTTATCTTCTAAGATGGATTATAAAATGACCTAAATTTTTCTAATATGTTTTATAGGGATTACTACCCAGGTTAATGGTTATTTAAAAACCGTAAATCTGAAAATTTTGCCATCATATCACTTTTATAATTATAATTATTGACTTTTAAATCGCTTGAAAGTCACTAAATGTTTATAAGTCCTTATCTAACTCAAATTAAGGTTTTCTATACTTATTTTTCTCATAAAAACACAATCTAAGGACCTATACAAGGGTATGGATTTAATTTTTAAAATAACCCAAAATCTAGGGGTTGGATTTTCTTAAAGTCATCATAAATCTTACCTTGGGTTAAAAAATGACCCAAGTTTAAAGTTCCTCACTTTTTTTGAGGTTTAGGGTGGAGGGAAAATTTTGGAAGGTGTTGTTTCTTGTGGCTACGATGAGGTTTAGTTCAT
>Ga0116226_10001453_pt1 | contig 20552 bp, 18 predicted proteins | sample S1TSphfallax_FD_89692 | JGI IMG/M metagenome (GOLD analysis project Ga0116226, IMG submission 89692) | Host-associated microbial communities from peat moss isolated from Minnesota, USA - S1T2_Fa - Sphagnum fallax MG | ecosystem: Host-associated > Plants > Peat moss > Unclassified | place: USA... | reverse complement strand
AGTCTTGCGTCGCTCTTTTTGCGAAAGGCGACGTTGGCGATGTTACTCAGAAAAATGGAAGGAGACTCTCTGCCTCTCGATTTCCATGCCTTCAATCGCTTCCATCATGGCGGCAAGGTGCGTGAACAAGATATTCAGGCGATGAAGCACAGCATCGCGTCCGGTGCGGCAGCCGGACGCAAAATGACGAGATTGCGAGAACTTGTCGACAAATACGAGAAGCATTGCGCCGTCGTCGGGTGATACCGCGCGGGCAAGACGGAAGAGGAGATGATTTAGTGGCGCACAGCTTTATCGGCCAGCAGACGTGGCCGACCAATGTAGTCATGCCGACGAGCGCGCAGGCGGTTTCGGAATGGGTCATGGGCCTGTTCGTCGGGGCGATGATACTTTGGGGTGTTCGCAACATCATCGTTCGTCGTGAACCCGCTCTGGTCATTTGCATGACCGCGGGATTCCTGACCTGTGTGCTCGAACCGCACCTCATGTATTTTTACAAATTTTTCTATCCGCAGATTGGGCAACATGTCTTGTTCAAGGGATTTGGACAGCCTGTGCCGATATTTCTGGGATTCTGCTACAGCGCATTCTTTGGACCCGCCGCCTATTTTCTGGAGAGTAGTAATTTCCTTCGATCTTTTACGTTGCAGCGATTTTTCATTGGCATGGCGGTACTGGTGGCGGCAGAGGTTGCTCTGGAAATCGTCAGTGTCAGGGCAGGCGTCTGGCTGTATTTTGGCGATCAGCCTTTCACGGTGGGTGATTTCCCGGTCCACGTCGCGGTCGTTGTGGGCTGCGCCTGCGTCGTCCTGGGTTCGATTGCGCGCATTTGGTTCGACAGGGTAAAAGGCGCAACACAATGGTGGATGCTCGTGATCTGCCCGATCAGCATGATCGGCGTGTTCAATGTGTTTGCCTATCCCGTCGCCTTTGCGTTGGCCTCGGGCGGTGGCATCCAGGCATCTCGCATTGGCGCGGCTGCGTCGATGGCGCTGTCCCTTGCCCTCGCATACATTTGCGCGCAACAGCTCGGCCGCGTCCCGGATCTGAGCCGCGCTCGATAGCAGCCAACAGGACGAATGTAAGCCTGCCTGCGGATCGAACCAAACGCCATTCTCTCGGGCGCGGGGCGATCAACGCCTCGCGCCCGCGTAATTAGACTGTGCGCCCGATCAGCCGATCGATCTCCGCGAGATAATGCCGGATGCGGCTCTCTGACTCGGACAACCGCGCCCCTTTAAAGGCGTCGGACTCGATGCCTTTCTGCACCTCGGGGATTCGGCGAACGTCCTGGGCCAAAAGGTAACCGAACTCCGACAGTTCCTTGGGCACGAAGCGCGCGGGGCGTTCGTCGCCTTTCCAGCCCTTCGGGCCCATGGATTCCGGGCCGAAGGAATTCAGGTCGAGCACCGGGGTTTCCTCATCGGCCACCGGCAGACATAGCGTGATGGCGTTGTAGTAGCTCTTGCGCGGATCGGTGGGATGCGGTCGGAAGATCTGCAGCAGAATGGAGTCGGCGAACACGTTCACCGTCATGTTGGGGAACGGGAAGTAATTCCAGTCATCGACGATCTGATCGTCGGTAAGCTTGTCGAAGTACGGGTAGCCGTGCTTCTTGCCCCATTTGCGCTTGGTATCGGTCAGGGCCTTCTTGTACTCCCAGCCCTTCAGATGCTTGTAATCATCGGGGTTTCCGCCGTACACCGACACGAACATCTTGAGGTATTCATTGACCGTGTCGCGGTCCTCGAAGCGGCTCGTGACGTAGCCGATGGGGATGATCATGCGGCTGACGCCGTTCTTGTACAGGTCGTACTGGCACTCGAGCGTCTCGCTCACCGGGATGGCCTCAGGGTGCACGTCGTCAGCGTGGTAGAACTCGATGAACGCATCTACGGCGGTTTTCCAGTTCGCATCCCAGCAGAACTCCAGGTCGCGCAGTACGCGGAACTTGGAGAAATCGTAGGGCGCAAGGTGCTGCGGAATGACGTCCAATTGTTCGAGCAACGTCTGCTTGGGGTTGGGGTCGGGATTGACGAAGATCAAGCTGTTCCACACCGAGCAGCTGACCTCGGTGAGTCCGGGCCGATCTCGGATGACCTCGGGCCGAAAGATCACCTCGTCGCGGATCTCCTTGTTCTTGCCCTCGAGGGTGTATTTCCAGCCGTGAAAATCGCAGGTGAAACAATTATTGCTGGTGTGGCCGAAGTCGTTGTGCACCAGTCGGTTGCCCCGATGGGGGCAAACATTGTAGTAAGCCTTGACGCCGGCATCTCCGGGCGCATTGCGCACGACGATGAAGGACTCCTTTCCCAGGTTGTAGCGCAGGTAATCGCCGACGTTGGGAATGTCCTGCGTGAGACCGGCGAATGCCCAAACCTTCGTCCATACGTGAGTCCATTCGAGGTCGGCCTCCTCTTGAGAGAAGTACCGGGTGCGGTTGGGCGGTGTCGTGCCGTGATCTACGTACGGTGCCTTCTCGCCCGTCGGGCCGGAGCGCTTGTCGGGGTACGCCACAAATCCGGTTTTATAATCGTACATCACCTTGGCCATCGTGTTGCCCTCGAAGTATTGCCAGTGTTGCCGCCAACCAGTTCGTTAGCGTACCATATTAGTGAGCACTGACCAATAAAACCGATTGATTGCAACCGCGAGGGAGATGGCGAATGAATGTTGTCCGTAAACGAACTGACTTGATCTGCGCAATGGCAATGCTGCTGGGATCTCCTTGCTTCGCCGACCAGACGCAGGTTGCCGCGGCGGAACCCGCGGCCGATACCAGCGGGCTCGAGGAAATTGTCGTCACGGCCCAGCGCCGCTCCGAAAATCTTGAGCGCACGCCGGTGGCGGTCACCGTCGTGGGCAGCGACGCGCTCGCGCGCCAGGACATCGTGACCCAATCCGATTTGCGGACGGCGGTTCCAGGTCTCACCGTGCGAGCATCGCTGAACTCCAACGACCTGAATTACTCGATTCGCGGCCAGACCGTGGATGCGTTCAGTGGATCGCAACCGGCGGTGTTGCCGTACATCAATGAAGTCCAGGTGGGCAGCTCTGGCGGCGCATCGGCGTTCTATGATCTACAGTCGGTTCAAGTGCTCAAAGGTCCGCAGGGTACTCTGTTCGGGAAAAACTCGACCGGCGGCGCCGTACTGTTCACGACCGCGAAGCCGACCGACGAATTCACCGGTTATGTGAGTGCCAGCACCGGCAACTATGGCCTTGCCCAGTTCGAAGGGGCGGTCAATATTCCCATCAATGAGGCCATCCAAGGTCGCATCGCGGGTTTCTACGAAAGTCGTGACGGCGTCCAGAACAATACCTTCACCGGCGGACACGGCGGCACCGTGCTGCGCGACGGCGTCCGCGGCAGCCTGACGGTCAAATTTGCGGACGGCGTCAAGAATGAATTCGTAGCGGATTACTTCCATGCCGGCGGCACCAGTACCAATCTGGTGCTGTCCGCGGTCGCCGCTCCGGGCAGCAACGGCGCGTTCGTACCCGCCAACATTTTTTACACGCCGGCACTGGACGCGCTATTCGGTCCGGGCGCGTTCGCGGCGTTCAGTGCGGGAAACCCGAAAATTCCGGCGGGCGGCATCTTCGCGTTTCTCGCGCTGCAAAATGCGCGCGGCCCGTTCACCGTGTCGGACAACATCAACGATGATCACAAAGCGAACAATCTGGTTACGTCCAACATCACCACCGTGGATTTGGCAGGTGATCTGCAGTTCAAGAACATCCTCGGCTACAACCATCTCGTGTCCTCGGACGGCGATGACGCCGACGGGTCGCCCTATGGCATTCTCGGTACGTCACCGGGCGATACCTATGGCATCTTCAAGACGCTGGAACAGTTCTCGGAGGAGCCACAGTTCGTGGGCAAGGCGCTGGGCGACCAGCTGTCGTTCGTCACGGGGCTGTATTACTCGTACCAGAAGCTCAACGACCGCGACGAAACCTCTTTTCTGGACTTGAGTCCGCTGCCCGTTCCCCTCACGGTCCAGCACGCGGACACCATCAACCGCGATGCGTCGTATGCAGGCTATGGCCAGGGTACTTACGACTTGAGCCGGGTGACCGGCGTTGGGGGCCTGTCCGCCACGGCAGGCATTCGTTATACCAAGGAGGAAGTGAGCCTCACGCAGTTGCCGAGCTCGACGTCCTACGATTTACCTGCCCCGTTTGAAAATTATCTCTCCAAGAATTTTGACAAGGTGAGCTGGCAGATCGGCGTCCAGGAGCAGCTCAACAACGACCTGTTGCTGTATGTGGTCTCGCGGCGCAGCTTTCGCAGCGGTGGTTTCAACAGCACGGCGCCGCCGATTCCCGGATTCGGCAATGAGGGCGGCGCGGGTTTCGATGCCGAGACGGCCACCGACGTGGAGTTGGGCGCGAAGTATCAAGCCAGCCTTTTTGGGCTACCGACACGGCTCAATGTCGCGGTATACGATGAATCGATCACGGGCATCCAGCGAGCGGCCTACACCGTCGTCGCCGGGCAGATTGCGGCGGTGACGACCAACGTCCCGAAAACGCGGGTGAGCGGACTGGAGTTCGAGAGTCAGATCAACCCGACCTCCTGGCTGCGGCTGGGCACGAATTTCACGTATACGGATGCCAAGTTCACGAGCAACCAGGTTACGTTGCCAGGGCCTCCCCAGATCACGGTGGGTTTCGGGCCCTATCCGGATACGCCGGCGTGGAGCGGCACCGTTTTCTCGGAAGCGACTCTCCCGGTCACGGCCGACATGGCGGTTGCCGTGCGCGGCGAACTCTATGACCAGACGAAGATTTATTACTCGTCGACTTTCAATACGCTGACGCCGGACACCGCCATTTCAGGGTATGCGGTTGCGAACTTCCGCGTCGGTTTGGAGGACAGGAAGGCCGGCTGGTCCGTGGCGGCCAACGTCAAGAATGCGTTCAATCGTGTTTATTACGTCGGCGGGCTCGCCGCCATCAACGTCATCACGACGAATGCGGTGATCCCAGCCGATCCGCGTACCTTCGTGGTGACGCTGCGCTATAACTTTTGAGCGCGCATCGCACGCCGGTGGCTCGCTCACGCGTTCATGATTTGGCGATTACGCAGATGCTGGAGCGCACGTGACAGGTGCTTCTCCACCATGCTGACCGTCACGCCCATTTCGGCGGCAACCTCCGCGTACGATAATTCCTCGAGCTTGTGCAGCGTAAATGCCTGGCGGCATGCGGCCGGCAGATCGTTCAGGGCGTCGAGCACGCAATCGAGGCGCATCGAGGCGTCCACCTGCTCTTCGGTGCTGCGCCGTGGGCAGATAACCTCCAGGGCGTCACCCTCGAACGCGGTTGAGGTTTCGTTCATGGTGGGAAACAGCCTTCTTTGCCGCTGTTCGCGGCGTACGGTGTCGACCGCCAGGTTGGATGCAACGGTGAAGAGAAACGCTTTCGCATTACGCAATACGGCGTGCGCGGCAGGCATGGTCAATATGCGAATGTAGGCTTCCTGGACCACGTCCTCGGCTTCGAACGGGTTGCGAAGCTTGCGGACTATGTGCCGCCGCAGGTCGCTGAACTCTTGAGCGTACAGAGCACTGATCGATGGTTCGTTCGCCAGCATGTGAAACTCCCGTCGTTGCCACCAATTTTTTTCGTATCGTGTCTAGTTTCTAGAAACTATTTACTAGAAACTACAAGAGAGCCGGGTGGAATGCAAGCGCGCCGCGAGGCGTACAGGCGTTACAGGTGAAATACGAGCGCAGACGTTGAGGGTTTGGCTCCCGAGATACGTCTTGCTATCGATCGGTCTGATGGTTGGAGTCCCTATGTCTCATCGGGGTGTGATCGTGGTCAGCGGCGCGAGTCGCGGTGTCGGCCGGGTGGCCGCGGAAATGCTGGCCGATGCGGGTTACGTGGTGTTCGCGGGCGTGCTCGGCGCGGCGGAGGCCGCGGCGTGGGCGGATGTGCGCGTGGCCGAACGGCGTATCGTTCCCGTCGCGCTCGACATTACGCGCCAGGAGCAGATCGACGCGTTGTCATCCGCCTTGGACGCCGATGGGCGCGGTCTGCCGCTCGTGGCCTTGGTCAATGTCGCCGGCCTCGCACAATTCGATGCGATCGAGCACGTCGATCCCCGCGTCATGCGGCGCATCTTCGACGTGAACGTGTTCGGCGCACTGGCGCTGACCCAGGCGTTGTTGCCGCGAATCAAGCAGAGTCACGGACGGCTCGTTTTCGTCACGTCGATGGCGGCACGCGCCTCGGCACCGCTGTTGGGCGTGTACTCGGCGACCAAGGCCGCCATGGAATCGCTGATCGATGCATTACGCGTGGAACTTCGGCCGTGGGCCGTCAGTGTGACCATGGTGGAGCCCGGCGGCATTCGCACGCGCATGACCGATGAGGCACTCGTCCATCTGCGCCAAGCCAGCTCGCGCAGCGCGGCCGAGGGCGCCGGCAGCGCCCCCTACGTCGCCGCCTATGATTCGATTGCCAATGCCATCGTGACCGGTGTCGACAAATACCTGGCACCCGAAGCGGTGGCTGCGACCTTGGTCCGTTTAGTGCAGGCGCCGCGGGTGAAAACACGCTACTTAGTCGGATTTGACGCCAAGGTCATCGTGATGCTGAGGCGCCTATTATCGGACCGACTGTTGGATGCCCTGTTTGCCAAGCAATTCAAACTCGCCAACAAGGGCGGGGCGTGAGCTGTGAGTCACGTGCGGTTCCCAAACGTCTATCATCACCATGCCGGAGACAGAAATGACCCAAGCCCGTGAGCCGGCAACGCTGGCCAATCCTGAGATCTATCAAAACCCATACCCGATCTACGACAGATTGCGTGCGGAAGCCCCGGTGTATCTCGATCCGGTCATCGGACTATATGTCGTGACCGGCGCGGAGGAGATGAAGCACATCCTCAACAATCACCATGACTTCTCGAGTGTTCCGGACACACGCGTCATGGCGTTCTATTCTAACGCGCCTGAGATCATGGAAATCTATGAAAAGGAGGGCGGCTGGGCACCGATGAGCACGCTGGTGACTACCGACCCGCCGGAGCACCGGCGCTACAGGGCGCTGGTCGAGAAGGCCGTGGGTGCGGCGAGCGTCAGGAGCTTGCGAGAGAACGTGACCCGGGTGGTGAATGAATTCATCGATCCATTCATCGACTTCGGGAGGGTCGACATGCAGGCGGCGATCTCCATGCGACTGCCGGTCGCCGTGATCGGCGATCTGTTGGGCATGCCGCGCGACCTGGGCGGTGTGCTGCAAAGCATGGCCGAAGCCACCACCAAGCTGGCGGATGGGACGCAACTCACCCAGGAACAAATCTTCGAGGGTCACCGCACCCAGATTCGCGGCCAAAAGGTGTTCCACGAATATCTGGAACGGTATCGCAAGGAACCCGCCGACAACCTGTTGAGTCATCTGTTGTACGCGCGTCTCGACACCGGCGAGGCATTATCGGAGCGCGAGATCCATTCCGTCATCCAGGCGTTGCTGGTGGGCGGTAACGACACGACGCCGGGCGCCATCGGCAACTCACTGTTGCTGCTGGCCCGTGATCCCGCCCTGCAGTCGATGCTGCGCGCCGATCCGAAATTGATCCCTGCCTTTGCCGAAGAATCGATGCGGATCGAGAGTCCGGTTCAGGGGCTGTATCGGCGTACGCTGCGCGAGGTCACGCTGGCCGGCGTCACCATACCGGAAAACGCCACGCTCACCATTCGTTATGCCGCCGCCAACCGTGATGAGAAGATGTTCGAGCGTCCGACGGAAATCAATTTGCAGCGCAAGGGAATCCGCAATCACTTTGCCTTCGGCGGCGGCATTCACTATTGCGTGGGCAACATACTGGCGCGGATGGAGGTCATCGTGACCGTGGAGGAAATCCTGCGGCGTCTGGATGCGATTGCGCTCGACCCGCCCGACTTCGAGGTGCGCTACGTGCCGAAGCTGGTGGTGCGCAACCCGGAATCCCTGCCGATGACCTTTACGAAGCGAGCGTGAGCCGATGAGCACGCGAGCGCAGGATCTGGGCCGTCCGATACCGCTGACCGGTACGCCGGCGTACCCGGTGAAGTTCTTCTCCGTGCTCGGCGTGATCGTGGCGGCGGTGTATGCCGAGGTGCTGTTTCGTTGGGTGACCGGACCCTACTTCAAAGCATCGCCGGTGGGCGCGGATGCCATCCCTGCATGGGAACTCAATTTGATCCGCTTCAGCGAGGTGTTCTGTGCCGCGTTGATCTTGCTGTTTCTCTGGATCTTGCTGGTCAAGCCGTGGATTCGCGACAAGCGTATATCTTGGGACGGCATGCTGATGTTGAGTCTGTTGTCAATGTGGGTGCTCGATCCGATCTGCAATTATTTCAACTTCACCTTCATGTACAACGCGTATTGGATCAATCGGGGATCGTGGTGCCTGTACCTGCCCGGGTGGCAATCGCCGCGCGGCAGCAATCTGCCGGAACCGTTCTTCTTGATGGGCGGGATTTACCTGTGGTGGACGACGATCAACGTGCTGGTATTCTCCTGGACCTTGCGCAAGCTTCGGCTCTGGATGCCGACTTACTCGATGCTCGTGCACATCCCCATCGGGTATGCGGTGATCTGCGCGCTCGACATGATCCTGGAGCTGCCGGCCTGTTTCACCGGGCTTTTCGCCTATCCGGGCGCACCGGCCTGGGCCACGCTGTGGGCCGGGACGCCACACCAATTCCCGCTGTACGAGACGTTCTTCATGAACTTCAACTACACCTCGATCGGGCTGCTGCGGTTCTACCGCGACGACAAGGGCGAGTCCTGGGCGGAAAAGGGGGTGAGCCGCATGAACCTGTCGGCGAGCGCGAAGACCACATTGCGATTCTTTGCGCTGGTGGGATTTTGCAACGTGTCGTATTTCATCGTGTATTTCATGCCGTACAACTGGATGGCGATGCAGGCGGACACGTTCCCGAAATATCCCTCCTACATGCGCTACGAGATCTGCGGCCAGGGCACGCCCTATGCCTGTCCCAGCCGTGAGGTGCCGGTGCAGAGCCGTCACTCGCTGGCCATCGGACCCGACGACCCGCGGTTGTCGCCCACGGCCCGACAGAATTGAACTCTGCTCGCCGTTCCATGCCGGTCCACTTTTTCTCGAGGAGATGTCGATGAGTCGCTACACCCGTGTTCGCCCGCAAGTGTCCGATGAAGTACCCGTCGATGCCGAGGACTACTGGAAGTTATTGCTCGATTGGCCGGCCATCTTGGACTGGATGCGGGTCGAAGGCCGGCCGGTGCCGCTGGTCAAGGTGGAACTTGCGCCGGGTCATGCCGTGGGCAAGCTGCCCTGTACCCGCAACTGCATCTTCGACGTGGCCAAGCTGCCGCCGGGCATCGTGATCCCCGAAGTCGTCCCGGAAACGCTGCTGTACGTTGATCACGAAGCGAAGTTCATTTACTACAACATGGAGGGGGAGGGGCCGTTCGGATTGCGTAATTATCTGGCCACCACGGAAGTCGACGATTTGGGTCCGGGACGCTGCCGGGTCACCTGTTCCGGGCGTTTCGATCTGCCGGTGGCGGCACCCGCGGAATTGGTCAAGGGAGCGATCGAAAGCGTCTATGACTCCATCGTTCACGACATCGCCGCGACCGCGGCCAAGAGGCGCGAGGTATCTGCCTGAGGGGATCAACGGAATCGGTTGCCCATGGCCAATACCCTACAGCTCCTCGCTCAGATTCGACGTGCGGCGGCGGCGGCTCTCGAGACCACGAGCCGTTCCCGGGTCAAGTCGCTGCTCGACGCCACCGATATTGCGCTCAACACGCTGCAGCTTCAGGAATCGCCCGGCTTCTACCTGGAGCACATTGCAAAAGGGAACGACTTGGTCCTCGAGGGAGCGAGGCTGCTATCGGGTTCGCCGGGAGCGTCGGCGCGCGAGAGCCAGGTGCCGGCGAATCCGGACGGCAATCTGCGCGCCGCCGCGCTCGACGCCGAGATCGGCGCGCTTCGCAAATCACTGGTCGCGATCGTGGCGCAATTGGATGAGAGCCGCTCCGCCGCGGCAAAAGACTTCCTCGTGCGAATGTCCGATTGGGAGACCCGCCTGTATACGCACCACCTGGAACAGGTGAAGCCGGCTGAATCGGTCCCATCGGCGGTGACGCCGGAGGCGTTGGTGGGCTATCTCGCACGGCGGTTTCCCGCTTGGACGGGCTTGAAGTTAACTGAGTTCACGCCGTTGGACGGCGGCTTCTCGAAGAATACCATTCTGTTTGCGACTGACGACCGCGTGAACGGCCCTCGGGAACTGGTGCTGCGGGGCGAGCAGCCATTCGATCTCCTATGCTACGAGGGCAGCGACGTCACGCGCGAATTCTTCATGATTCAACTCATGCGCAATTGCGGATTGCCGACCGCCGAGCCGCTCTGGCTTGAGGCGGACCCGGGCCATCTGGGATGTCGCTTCATCGTTTCCCGCAAGGCGCGGGGGCGGGTATATGGCGGCGCGTTGGGAAGCGACGAGATGCTGCCAGCGGCGGCCGTGCGTTCGGTCATGGACGCTTTCGTTCACATGCACAATATCAAGATTGCGCGCGGCGATGCGCTGGCGGGAAAAAGTCACCTCGAGGAATGGCTCCCATATGCGGACTCTCTGCGCACCACCACGGAATTTTATGTGCGTGAGTGGCTGCCGCGCCTGATCCGCCGCACGGGCATTCCGGCGTCACCTCAGCTCGAGCGCGCGCTCCAGTGGCTGCGGCAGCACATCCCCGATTCGGACGAAACGCCCGTCGTCCTGCACGGTGATTTCTCGTTCAACAATCTCATTATCGGCGAGGACGGCGTCAGCGCCGTCCTCGACTGGGAATCGAGCCGCCTCGGCGATCCGGCGGAAGACATCGTCTGGACCCAGCCGAATCTGGGAGCGTACCTCACCATGCCGGAGTTTCTCGAGCTCTACCGAGCCGGCACCGGCCGCGCGATTTCGGAGAGGCGGCTCGCTTACTCGCGGGTCGTCAAGTGTGTGCTCAACGCTGTCGCCTGCTTGAGCGCCCAACATGGATTGGAGACGCGTAGCGACACGAACATCACGCTCGCGACATTGGCCTACAAGTACATGGGACTCTTCGGCGCGCAGTTCAATTCTTTGATCGAGAGCGCTGAGCGGGCGTAGCGGCGCGCCGCTTGCGCGTATCGGTGCCGGCCTGCGTTGGCGGCAGACTATCCGGCAGCTGCCGGCGCAATTCGGCCTCCATCATGGCGCTGAATTGCGGCGAGAAATAGGGTCCGACGATCACCGAATTCAACGAGACCGCATCGTAGAGTGCGGCATCGCCAGGCTCTTCGTTGCGCGGATGGGCGATGTGCTCGAACCGCAGCCAGCTCAACCACATCATCCAGCAACAACGGCCGATCATCGCGGTGCTGTTCGGCGCCACCGGTCGCATGTAGCCCTGCGCGATGAGTTCATCGAACAAATCGCGCATCGCCCCGATCACCATTCCCTCCAGGGTGCCGAAACGTTCGCTAAGGTCCGCTTCGTCGGGCAGTAATTGGGTCAGCGCATTGAAGAAAAAGCGATACCGCCAGAGTGTGCGAAACACGTTGATCTGATGGGTCACCGCCTCCGATGGCAGGAACGGGCCGCCCGGTGCCTTCGCTTCGCGCACCTCCTTTTCCAATTGGGGAAAAACCGCTGCCACGATGTCGTTCTTGCTCTTGAAATGGTAGGCGAGGTGACCTGGGCTGATGCCGAGGTGCATCGCGATTTTCAGGGCCGGCACATTGCGGAATCCATGTTCGTTGAACAGCCGCAGGCTTGCCTCGAGAATGCGGTCGGCGGTGCTCGGGGCGGCGAGCGCGATGTTCTTGACCGGCGATCCTTTGGTGGTGCGGCGGGGTTTGCGGGTGGTGCGGCTGGTCGTGGGCATCGTCAAAGGTCGGTCATTCCGTGGGCGTAGAGTAACCGATGTGACGCCAGTGGGCTGGGGGCGGACAAGGGTTCGTCATCAAGATCACTCCGCGCGGGTAGGGCGTTGCGCTCATGGGAGACGGTTTGAGCGGTCCGGTCCCTCAATGGAGGGGAATTTCAGTACCACGGAATTAATTACCTACACTTCGTCATTGCGGAGGACTAATGTAGCCTCATGGGCTGGTCGTTCGATGCCATAGAGTCTCAAGCGGGCAAGACCTTTGTCGTCACGGGCGGCAACGCTGGTATTGGCTTTGAAACCGCATCGTTGTTGGCCGGAAAGGGTGCGCACGTCATTTTGGCATGCCGTAATCCGGAAAAGGCCGCTCGGGCGGTTAGCCGCATCCGATCGGGGCAGCCCGGTGCGAATGTTGCCGCGGCCACACTGGATCTGGCCAGTCTGGCTTCTATCCGCGACTTTACTGCGAGGTTGGCCAAGGAACATCACAGTGTGGATGGCCTCATCAACAACGCAGGCGTGATGACCCCGCCGTTCGGACGCACTGCCGACAACTTCGAGACTCAGTTCGGAACCAATTTCATCGGCCATTTCCTGTTGACGCTATTGATTCTGCCTCTGTTGCATCGCAAGCCAGGGGCACGTGTCGTCACGCTCAGCAGCGTCGCGCATTGGACCGGCCGCATCGACTTTGCGAATCTCAACGCCGAGAAGAGTTACTCAAAGTGGGGTGCCTATGCCCAGAGCAAGCTGGCGAATTTGCTGTTCATGTACGAATTGCAGCGGCGGCTCGAGGCGTCCGGATCGTCGACCATCTCCGTGGGCGCGCACCCCGGCGTCACTGCGTCAGAGTTGACGCGACACAGTTGGTTCTTGAGGATTGCGCAAAGCACGATCGCGCAGACGACGACAAAGGGGGCCATGCCGTCGTTACGTGCCGCCATCGACGGAAGCGTGTGTGGTGGCGACTACTATGGTCCGGGCACGGCCCTGACACTCACGCTGTATGGGGATGCCAATAGACAGCGTTCTGCGCCGCTGTCGCGGGATAGGAATATTGCGACCCGCCTGTGGCGTAAGGCAGAGGAACTCTGTGGCGAACGCTGGCCCGTAGCGATCTGAAGCGCTATCTGGGAGACGATACAATGAAATCGAGACCTCCCACCGCGGACCGTATCATCGATGCGAGTCTTCGACTCTTCAATGAACACGGCTTTCGCAATGTGCCCGCCTCGAAAATAGCGCTGCACTTGGGTATCAGTGCGGGCCATCTTGCTTATCACTTCAAAAGCAAGAATGACATTGTCATCGCGGTGTTCCCGCGCCTCGAGAGGGAGCTACGGGAGGCGAAACGTCCTGGTGACGTATTTCTGCCCTCGAGCGCCGTTGCGCATCAGATCGGGTTTGCGCGGACGTTGTGGAAATTCAGGTTCTTCTTCAATGCGCTCACGCAGTTGTTGCCGGACGACCCGGACCTTGCGACCCGGTTTTTCGAACTCCAAGACCTGGTCATTGGTGCGATGCGCGAGTTGTTCGATGATTTGATAGCGCACGGCTACATGCGAAAGGTCGAACCCAATAGTACGCTCAAAATGAGCCGGGCGGTTTGGCTGGTGTGGCTCAGTTGGCTACGTTTTGAACACATTGCCACACCCGGCGATTTGGAACCCAGCGATCCTGCCATTGCCAGAGGCATCTCTCTGGCCGCCAGTATTGTCGGCCCGTATTTCAATGGGGATTTTACCCTGCTGATGGAGGTCGAGTTGAGCAAGGCACTGCCTCGCATTGCATCGAATCCGTCGGCCGCAGTTGCGCAGCGTTCGGCGTGAGCATTGAGGTAAGCATTGAGGTAAGCATTGAGGTAAGCATTGAATTGATGCGTCTATGCAGAGAGTCCCCGAAAACATCATTTACCAGGTAACCAAATAAATGGACACGGCCCCAGTGGACACGACGTCGATATTGAAGACCAACCTCTTTGGCGCGTGGTGCGGGGTGGCCTATTGCGTGCTCCTGCTCATCGGATGGTGGGTCATAGGCGGCTTCTTTCCGTTGCATCGCCCGTCCGCCGGTGCTGAAGAGATCGCCGCGTTTTTTCGGGGCGACGTCATGAAAATTCGTCTCGGCATGGTGGTCGTGATGTGGGGATCCGCCGCATTCCTTCCGTTCACCGCAACCATGGCGGACTATGTTGCGAAGGTCGAAGGGCGGTCGGGACCTTTGACGAAGATTACGACCATGGCCGGCTATGCCAACGCCATGCTGACCTTCTATCCGCCGCTATTGTGGATCGCCAATACATGGCGGTCGCAAGAGCGCTCCGCGGACTTGATTTACATGATCAATGATATCGCCTGGTTACAATTCATCGGCGGCCTGGCGCTGATAATGCCTATGTTTGTCACAGTCGCAATAACCGCATTGAACGACAAGAGCACGAACCCGACGTTTCCCCGCTGGACGGCGTTCGCGAGCGCGATGACATTCATACTGTTTCTACCCGATCAAATGTTGTTTTTCTTCAAGACAGGGCCCTTCGCCTGGAATGGTCTGTTTGGGTTCTGGGTGCCACTATCGGTGTTTTGTGGGTGGTTCTTACTTCTGGCTTTTTTGATCAGGCGATCGATATTGGCCGACCTGCATCAGCGTCGTGGATCGACAGCGGCTTACGCCGGCATGGTCCCTGCAGCGAGGAGCCATTCGTCATGACCATCAAGACGGTCACCGTCTTCGGTGCCAGCGGACGCCAGGGGCAGTCGCAGGTCAAGCGTCTGCTGTCGGCCGGCTATTGGACGCGCGCTGTGAGCCGCCATCAGGCCATTTTCCAATCGGCCGCGTTCGCCGGTGCGGCCGTGGTCGCCGCCGACTACTCGGATCGCGGTTCTCTCGAGCGCGCGTGCCGCGGCGCGGATGCCGTCTTTTTCCAACCGCCGCAGGCCGAGAGCCCGGATCGCGTCTTGGCGCATGCGAAGAGCGTGGCCACGGTGGCTCTAGAGGCCGGTGTGCAGCGGTTGGTGTTGAACTCGACCATGTGGGGTCCGGATCAACCCTGCGGTCAACCGATGTACGACCTGGTGCTGGCGGTGGAGAACATTTTCGAAGGCAGCGGCATACCGCTCGTGGTCCTGCGCCCGACGGTGTTCATGGATAACTGGTTGACCGCCTTTGCCAAGCCTGTCCTCGTCAAAGAGCACAAGTATCGGTACCCGCACAAGCCGGACCTGAGCTACAGCCCCATCTCGCTCGACGACCTCGCGCAATTCATGGTTGCCGCGCTGTCACAGGATGAGTGGCTTGGCCGCAAGGTGCGGGTGGGTGGCCCCGAAACCCTGACGCCGCCGGCGGTCGCGGAAATCCTGAGTGAAGCAATGGGCGTTCCCATCGTCCATGAGTACCAGACGCCGCAGGATTTCGGATACTACGTGCACAGCCTGATGGGCGCGGCCACGGGTCTGGATCGTGAATCTTATGCCGCGTACTTCGCGGACTTCTACACCTTCAACAACGATGCGCCGCAAAAACCGTTTCTCTACGATGTGACGCCGCTGCTGCGTGAAGTGCCGCTCAAGCTCGAAAGCTTTCGCGAGTGGGCCAAACGCCAGGATTGGTGGACCCTCGATGAGGCCGTGGGTTCGTCGACGGGCTGACCTCCCGGCACTCGCCCCCACGGATACCGTCATCAACCCTTGAGGGTATTGGCGTGCCAGCCGTCGGCCACGATCCCGCCGTCGAGCACGGCGAGACGGCGGGCACCGTCGTGCGCATTGTGGGTCGACTCGAAATCGCCGATGCCGATCTTGTCGCCCCAGCGCACGCGACACAGGGTATCGCTGCACGCCAGCGTGTGGTGGTTCGACAGCAGCCCGGGCGCCAACGGTTCGAGCTCTACTTCGAAGCGCTCTCCGGTGGAGAGGATCATGAGCGTGCGGCCGCCCCGGTTGGTGCAGCCGTCGGCGGCGAGGTGAACGACGGTGTCGACCTTGTCGGCATAAATGACCTTATCGCCACGAATCACCCAGCCGAATTTGACGAGCTTGTCGTTCGACGTCAGCACCGTCAGGGCGCAGAACGAGTTGTCACGGTCGAACACACCCACCGTCCAGCGATGGACCCGAACCGATGCCCAATCGCGCACGCCCCAGCCACGATCGCGTATCCCTAAGCCGTCGACCTCGTAGCGCCGCCCCTTGATATCAACCGTACCGGTCACCCGGCATGCCACTTCGACGTGGTGAGCGCCGACACCGCCGACCTGTGACACGCCGTCCTTGAGGTAGCCGTCGACCGCCGGATGAAAATCCTCGAGCGTGAGCCCGGCATCGATACCGTCTTCCTTGACGGTCCAGTGACAGCGGCCGTCGAAACGAAAGCGCAGCGCGCCATGGTCTGCACTGAACCCGTTTTCAATGAGATCGTCGGCCGTCAGCGGCACTTCGCACGCGCGGTGAAACACATGCTCCGGCGTGATGAAGTTGGTCCAGATGACGGCCTCGCCGCCATTGTGATTGGGCTCATGGCCGATGCGTAGGTACCCGCCGATCGACTGTTTCAAATCCCACCAGACCAGGACGACGCTCTCCTGCCAGTTCGGTTCCACGCCGTGCTTGTGGGGACCCTCGTCCTCGGGAGGGTAGACATGCATTTTTCCACCCCCGACCATTTGCATTGTGTTCTCCTGTGTATAGCCCAGACTCACAGCAACGGCAGCAGCCGCCGCATCGCCAGACGCAATTGCGGCCGATACCACCCGAGCACGGGTGCGATCGTCTTCAAATTGCGGTTGCGGCCGTCGATGAACGTGCGCAATCCGGATGCGAGCATGGCGCTGTCGCGGATTTTGCTGAAGATGTACCAGTAATCCTCGTTGACCATCGACACGGGTGCGCCGCCGGCCGCCTCGTAGAGCTCGACGAACCGCGCCCACGCCATCGTCTGTTCGATGAAGGGCTTGACGTACGCCATGTCGTACATCGGGTCGCCGACATGCCAGAGTTCCCAATCGAGGATGGCGGTCACGACGCCCTCGTGTACCAGCACGTTGCGCTCCGAGATGTCGGCATGCACTACGCTCAACCGCTCGACGTTGTCCGGCACGTTGCGTTTGAGCCAGTCGAATCCCAGCTGGATCAACGGATCGGAGATAGCCCGGTCGCGCTGCCAGCGACTCTCGAACGCGCCCACATAGCGTCTGAGCGCCTGGTGTGGCGTCAGTGAGTTGTCGAACCCCGGCAGTTCGGTCAAGGGGATGGCGTGCAGCCGCGCCATGTGGACGGCGAGATGCTCACCCGGCAATCGACCGTCGGGGCCGGGCCGTCTCCAGGCATCGAGTGCGCAGACCCCATCGACGCGGCGACTGAAAATGAACGGTGCATCCAACGGCGCACTCGATTCTTCGACCCACACCAAGTTCCCGATCGGCAATTCGTGGCGCTCGGCGAGGCGTAGCACCGCGACCTCGTCGAGGCAGGACGATGGCACCGGACCGCCGATGGCGTCTTGGCGGATCACCAGTCGATCCCAGCCGCAAGGACCGTCGACGACACTCAGTTTGTAGGTTTTCTTGGAGAAGCCGCCGCCGATCTCCATGACGCTCGCGGCGCGGATCGCGGGATGCGCGGGTTGGCTCTGCTGCAGGTACTGCGTGACCAGTTCCGCGGTCAACTGCCGCTGGCCGGTCTCGGGACTCGCTTGCAACGCCGTGCCGTAGGCCCACGCGTTGACCCCGTCCGCGAGGAGCTCGACATAGTCGAGCTCGGCGCGCGCGAAGCGGCGCGTCCACTCCCGATCCTGATCGGCACCGGCGCGCAGCGCGAGCTCAAGCGCCCGCGATGTGGCATCGGGCGATGCCGCTTCGCGCAGCGCGTGATCGACGGCGATGCGCGCCGCGCCGATGCCCTCATTTCGGGCGCTGGTACCGTGATCCGCTGCGGCGAAATTTATCTCGAGATCGCGCAGCAAGGGTTCCATTGCAGCGAATCGTTCGGCGTGCAGCGCCGGACGATCGTGTTCCTCGACGTATAGAAAGCCTAGCACGTAGTTGACGAGCAGCAGCGTCATGCGCCCATCATCGGTGGTAATTTGCGGTGCTACGTAGCGCTGCAGGTTCTGCATCACCACATCGAGTAGATCGCGTACGCCGGGCATCATGCCGGGAGCCTGTCAGGGTGAGCGATGTCGATCTTGGTGGAAAGGAGCGGAATTTCTTCGAGCCCGCTCATGCGTAGCGCCTCCTCGAAAGACGCGAACATCTCGCTCGCGGCGCGCACGCCCGCGGGGCGCCGCGGGGATTGCAGCATGGCCTGCGCCGTTGCGGCGAGCACCTGGCCGGTCAGGGGATAGATCGCGCGCCCGCGCAGGCAACGGCGGCGCACGGTGCCGTCGACGCCGCGCCATTCGGCGATCACCGTCACGGTCGAGCGCAGATCGGCGGCGGGGTCATAGCGCATCCACCGCTCGAGCGGCAACTTGAGAAGAAGATTGCGCACGGGCTTCCACAGCATCAGGGTCGTGGCCGCGGCGACGACCGGGCGCAGAGATGCGGGAACTCGAAACAAACCGTCGAGGCGTCGCGCCGGCCAGTAGCGGGAGATCACGAGCGGATCGGGTACGACGCTGTGGATCCCCGAGATGCCGGCGACCTCGCCGCTGAATGCCGCGAATGGTGCGAAACGCACGTGGCCGTCGCGCACCAGCGCACCGCCCCCGGGCATGATGTGCTTGATGTAGCTTTGCGTCGTGCCGTACGAGGGTCGGTAATCGCGGATGTCATAGAGCAGCGCGCCGCTGCTGTCGGTGCGGCGATCGGTGATCCAGCGCATTGCCGTGTCGCCGATGAACGCGGCCGCCCCGTTGCCGGTGCACAGCGTCGCTCCGGAGCGCTGGGCCACCGAGTCGAGCTCATGGACGAGCCGCTGCATGAAAGGACCTTCCCCGGTCGAGTCGGTGTACCCAAGACCCATTTCCGCGGCGGCCTGGGCCACTGGGAAGCCGTTGTCGCTGAAGGGTGCGACCGTGGAAATGACCACCGAGACGCCCGCGAGAGCACGGCGCAGTGCGTGGGGATCATGGACATCGGCAGTCCGCAGGCGGTCACCGGGGAGGCCACGGACTTTCAGAAACCGCTCGAGCTTTGCTGCGTTACGGCCAACCGCCACGGGCGTCAGTCCGCGACGTTCCGCTTCGTCGAAGGCGAATGCGCCGGTGACGCCTGTTGCGCCGACGATGGCGACGGGCAGCGCGGGACTCACGTTACATCCGGGTAAGAACGGCTCTTCGCGCCGGGGAGCGTAAATTCGGTGTGACCCCAGCTGGCCTCGCCGTCCCAGATCAGGCGCGTCGGCATCTGAAACACGCGCCAGCCCTGAAATGCATTGGATTGGCCGACGAACAGGTCCATCGGCGGTCCCAACGTGGTCGGATAGAAGAATTGCGGCTCGGCCTCGATCTTGATGGTGCGGCCTTCATCGTCAATGCCTTCCATGACATAAGGCTCCGTCATGTTCTCCCAATCATCCCACAGCAGGGGAGTGCGGAAGCGATATCGATGGATGTGGCCCGCATCGTCCACCGCGAACAAGGCATTGAGTCCCAATCGACCGTCCGGCGTCTCGACGATCAGCGACGACAGGGTGCGGCCGCTCGGGAAACCACCGTGTATCCAGGTGTGCCGATTGAAATGTTCATTGAGCACGCGCGGACCGCGTGAATGATCTCGAAAAGTGTGGCCTAGAAAATCATAAGTTTGACCGTCGACGGTCAGGTGCCCGGTCAGAGATCCCGCCTGTTCGTAGTGCGACGCTTCGGCGCCGGGCTCCGTGCCATGGCCGAAGTCGACCACCGGGCTCGATCCTTGCCACTCGAGATCGAAGTCGAGCAGGTAAGCCACGTCGTCGGGCGGCGGACTCTTCATCATGGCACGGGCCTCTCCCTTCAGCGCGGGCCCGTGATAGCGCCAACGCCAGCGACGCATCGGCTCCTCGCAGCTCAGGCGCAGACAAGAGGCACCCACGAGTGTGGGGTCCTCCAAGCGGCCGATGTTGCGTCGCGAGTAGACGGTCTTGCCATCTAAGCAAACCAGCACGAGTTCGCGCCACAGCATCGGATCGCGATACCAGCGGCCGACGTGCAGATAGATGCCGATGCGCAGGGCGGGATCGTAGGCGTCCCACGCATAGTTCTCGATCCAGTGCGGGATCGCGGGGAGCCGCGTGACCGGCAGTTCGGCAGCGCGGGCGGTGGAATTATTCACGGTGGCGGCGTCATTCATGTGGGTCGTTCCTGAAGCGCTTGGTCGAGTTCGTGCGCGATGTAGTATTGCGTGCGGTCAAAGAAATCGGTGCCGGCATTGAAACATTCGATGTCCTTGCGCTGGCCATTGGCTGCCCACTCGTAATGCAGGGCCGTGTACACGCTGTTGCGGGTATGGGCCCAGACGCTGTACCACGTCACCGCGTGTCGATCGCAGGCCTCCGGCTCGCCGCCATGGCGGCGATAGTATGCAACGAACTCCTCCCAGGTGAGCAGGTGCCGCAGCAACGGCGACCAGGCATACGCGATGTCCTCGGCCGGATCGCCGACGTGCGCCAGTTCCCAATCAAGTATCGCCGCGAGTGCGCCGACGCGCAGCAGGACGTTGTGCAGACCGATGT
>Ga0116226_10001452_pt1 | contig 20562 bp, 18 predicted proteins | sample S1TSphfallax_FD_89692 | JGI IMG/M metagenome (GOLD analysis project Ga0116226, IMG submission 89692) | Host-associated microbial communities from peat moss isolated from Minnesota, USA - S1T2_Fa - Sphagnum fallax MG | ecosystem: Host-associated > Plants > Peat moss > Unclassified | place: USA... | reverse complement strand
CCCGCGGACGTCACCCGAGGTTCGGAAGGCCAGAGTCTGTCGGCGTGCGCGCACATAGCTGCGCCGCCGCATCCCGCGTTACACTATACGGATGTCCCGCAAGCGCGCATTGATCGTCGACGACTCCAAGTCGGCCCGTGTCATCTTGGGCCGCATGCTCGAGAAATTCGACATCGAGGTCGACACGGCCGACTCGGCGGAGCAATCCATCGAATACTTGAAGGAAAATCGGCCGGACGCGATTTTCATGGACCACCTCATGCCCGGCATGGACGGTCTTGAGGCCGTGCGGGCGATCAAGGGAAATCCGCTGACCGCCACGATCCCGATCATGATGTACACCTCGCAGGAAGGAGAGCTATACGTCGGGCAGGCGCGCGCGCTCGGTGCCATGGGCGTGCTGCCGAAGCAGGTGCGGCCCGTCGACGTATCGAAAGTTCTCTACGAATTGCACCTGTTGCCGGACCGTCGCGACACGGACGATCCGGCACTGTTGCCGGTGGACATCGAGTCAGGCCACGGTCTCGTCAAGCCTGCGGCGGCGGCGAACGGCGCCGCGCCTGCGGCGCTCGACTGGGGCAGGCGGCTCGAGGTCGCCGTCAAGGATCAGTCCGCCGAGCTGCGGCGTTTCTTCGTCGCCAGTTTCGACAGCTTTGCCTCACGTATCGTCAGCGATCTGCGCGATGCGACACCGAAGCCGGTCGCCGAACCACCGCCCGTCTTGGTGCCGCCGTCCGCGAAACCCGTGTGGCCCTGGATTGCGGCGGTGTTGCTGGGGTGTGCAGCTGCGGCCGGTTTCGCGATCCTGTGGCTGCAGGAGCGCGACGAGATCGCGAAATCCCACGCGCAATTGGCTGCGCTCACCGCGGCCAATGACGAGCTGAAAAAGAGCCGGCAGGACCTCAACGAAACCGTCAAGGACTTGACCAGCGCGCTCGCCGCATCCGCCGCCAACAGCGGGCCCGCAAGCACGGCGTCCGCGGCGCCCGCCGCACGGGCCGAACTCGTGCCCTATGGCGAAGTGCCTCTCGATCGAAGCCGCGTCGACGCGCTGCGTGAAGTGCTCGGCAAGCTCGAGGCACAAGGCTTCCATGGGCTCGTGAAGATCAGAACGTCCGCGGGCGCGTTCTGCCTGACCGGCAACGCCACCGACGGTTTCGTACCCGCGCTTGCCACATTGCCGTTCAGCAAGTGCGATCTGGTCGGCAATCCGCTGGACGATGCGTCTGCCGGGCAGCCGCGACAGTCGCTGGCCTTCGCGAATCTCGTCGCCGGGATCCGTCAGCGCACCGCCGGCGCCATCGCCGTGAGCATCGACAACACGGCGGGTCCGCGGCCCGCCGTTGCCTACCCGGCGCGCAGCGAGAGTCTGACGGCGGGGGAGTGGAACAAAGCGGCGCTCGCCAATAACCGCGTCGAGTTTCTCGCCGAACCCGGCACGGGACCCTAGAACTCGACGCGCACGAACAATTCAGGACCTCGGGCATCGATATCGAAGCTGCCGCCGTTGTTCGATTTGCGCGAGATGAGATCCGCGCGGGTGCCGGTGTAGCCGAGCGCGAAGGCGATGTTGGGTCGCAGGCGATAGAAAGCATCCACATCGTAGAGGGACATCGAACCCTCGAGATGATCGATGGACAGCTTCAAATAGCGCGCTTTGCCCTCGAAATAAAAATGCTTGCTCGCCGCCCAGGTCACGTCGATGCCGGGTGTCGGGAACGGCCCCGCCAGCGATTGTTCGTCGTAGATGTGACGGCTCAAGGTGGCGACGCGGACGCTCGATTGAATCTGGGTGTCGTTGATGCTCAAGATGCCGGCGATCTCGAGCTTCTCGCCGTGCCAGAACGAATACCCATAGCCGAGTTGCAACACGCGCAGGCTGAGATCGGTCGTGACCGGATCTCCGGCGAGCAGCACCACGTTGCCGTAATTGACGGGGCCCACGCCGAGCACGGTCGTGTTGCTGCGATCGAGGGTGAAGTAGTCGAAGAAGATGCGGTTACGCGTGCCGGCGCGAAAGGCAACATCGAACTTCGGCTCGTAACGGCGCCGATCGAGCCCCAACTCGTCCTCGCCGTTCAAATCGGTGCCGGCGAACCCGGCCGTGCTGTCGACGGCCAGGGAGGTCGACGCGCCGACCTGCATCACGCCGAGGGACAAGGCGAGCCGTGAGTCGGTCGGGCTGAAGTAATCTGCGTCGGCCGCGGCGACCGTCGCCGACGAGCAGAGCAGGAGCGCTCCTAGCATGCGGCTGGTTCCGTTCACTCGTTCCTCCTCCAAGCCCGGCTAGCCGCCGCGCTTTTCTTCGAACTGGACGATGGCATCGCCCGAGGTGACTTCGATGTCGCCATCGACGATGGCGCCCTTGGCGATCGCCACTTGCCGGGCGCTGACGCTGCCGCGGATCACGGCCGTGTGGCCGATCTCGAGTTTCTCGGCGACGTGCAAACTGCCGGAGACGCGCCCGGCGATGATGGCCCGCCGCGCACGGATGTTTCCCATCCAGCCGCCGCCCACGGCGACGTTGAGGTCCCCGGTCAGTTCGCCGTCCCCATGAATCTCGCCCGCGACGACGAAGGGTCCGGCGCCGCTGAGGTTGCCGACGAAAACGGAACCGGCGCCGATCATGGTCGGACTCGCGGGTGTGCGGTCGAGGAACCGCCGTGTCGCCGGTTTGAACTTTGGCGGATCTTGATCGCTCATCGATGAATTAGTACCCCATTATGGACCGGCCGCGCTGTGACGAGCTTGGCGGCACCGACAGACCACGCTAAATCGAAGTAGAATAGGCGGGATAGGCTCACTTCGCGAGATTCGCAATGCGCAGACAAAAACTGGTTCTAGCCATCCTCTTGGGGGCGGTTCTCGGCATCGCGGGGTGCAACCGCGAACAGAGTGACTGGGAAAAGGCCCGCGCCGACAACAGCACCGACGCTTACGAATCGTTCGTGAAAAAGTACCCGAACGGCGCCTTCAGCGCCCAGGCGCAGGCGCGTCTGAAGGAACAGTACGAGGAGCGCGACTGGCAGAAGGCGCGTGATGTCGACACGAGCGAGGCCTACCAGGCGTTCCTGACACAATACCCGGAAGGCAAATGGAGTCAGGAGGCGCGTATTCGCGTCGAGAATTTCGCTTTGGCGCAGGCCACGCCCGGTGGTCCGGCGCAACCCGAGTCCACCGACGCAACGGCGTCAACGGAGCCGCCGCCCGTACCCGGAGCGCCCGCGCGGGCCGGCCCGAAACCACCCGGCGCGACTGTGGCGAAGGAAGCCCGAGCCGCCGCCGCGAAGTCGCCGGCCCCTGCTCATGTGCCCGGCGGCGAAGTCGTCCAGCTTGGCGCGTTCAAGTCCGGCAAGGCGGCCGCCGATCACCGCTGGGCGCAACTCAAGAGCAAGTATCCGCAGCTGCTCAAGGGGCTGGAACCCGTCGTGCGCTCCGCCAAGTCGGCTCATGGGACCGTGTACCGGCTGCAGGTCGCGGGTCTGAAGCCCGTGGCTGCGCGCTCGCTTTGCAGCAAGCTGGCGGCGCACGCCGAGGCGTGCGTGGTCGTGTCACGCTCTAGGCCCTGATCCCAAGTTCGTGCAGGATGAACGCGTACTCCTTCGCGATCTCCCGATAGTGTTGGAAGCGGCCCGACTTGCCGCCGTGTCCGGCTTCCATGTCGGTATGCAGCAGCAGCCGGTTGTCGTCGGTCTTGAGCGAGCGCAATTTTGCGACCCATTTCGCCGGTTCGTAATACTGCACCTGGCTGTCCCAGAGGCCCGTGGTGACCAGCATCGCCGGGTAGCGCTGCGCCCGGACGTTGTCGTAGGGTGAATACGCGAGCATGTAATCGTAGTTCACGCGCTGATCGGGGTTGCCCCATTCGTCATATTCGTTCGTGGTCAGCGGGATGCCGGCATCGAGCATCGTCGTGACGACGTCGACGAACGGGACCTGCGCGACGATGCCGCGATAGTCCTCGGGGGCGAGATTCGCGACCGCCGCGACGAGCAGGCCCCCCGCGCTGCCGCCCATCGCGAACACAGCGTCGCGCGCGACGTAGCGCCGCGCGACCAGCTCGTGGGTCACGTCGATGAAGTCGGAGAAACTGTTCATCTTGTGCGTCAGCCGGCCCGCTTCGTACCACGCCCTGCCGAGTTCCTGACCGCCGCGCACATGCGCGATCGCATAGACGAAGCCACGATCGAGCAAGGACAGGCGCGCCGCGGAGAAGGCCGGTTCCATCGAGATGCCATAAGCGCCGTAGGCGTATTGCAGCAGCGGCGCCGTGCCGTCGAGCGCCGTGCCGCGTCGATAGACCAGGGACACGGGCACGCGTGCACCGTCGCGCGCCGTGACGAACAAGAACTCCGTGTGATATTGCGCCGGGTCGAATGCGCCGAGTACCGGATCGCGCTTCAGCAGGGTTTTCCCGCCCGAGCGCGTGTCGTAGTCGTAGACGCTGGTCGGCGTGGTCAGCGAGCTGTAGGTGTAGCGTAGCAACGAAGTCGTCGATTCAGGATTGATGCCGAGGGACATCGAGTAAGCAGCCTCGTCGCTCGCGATGCCGTACTCCTCGCCACCGTGCGGCTTGATGCTGATCTTGTGCAAGCCGCCGTTGCGCAGCGACAGCGCGAGAAATTCGTCGAAGACTTCGAAATCCTCGATGAACGTGTCGGCGCGGTGCGCAACGAGCTCGGTCCAGTCCGACCGATCCGAATGGGGGCCGATCATCGCGCTCAGGATCCGGAAATTCGGCGCCTGCCAGTTGCTGCGCACGATGAATCGGTCGCCCAGATGTTCGAGCTGGTATTCGTGGTCCCGCTCCTGCGCGAGAAACAGCTGGAACTCAAGCTCGGGGTCATCCGCATCCGCATAGTGCCATTCGGAGGCGACCGTGCTTTCTATCTGGATGAAAAGGTAGCGCTCCGATTTCGATTTTTCGATGCTGGTATAGAAGCTGCGATCCGTCTGCTCGAACACCAGCACGTCGTCCCGAGCACTGCTGCCGACCACGTGCTTCTTGACGTACAGGCCGAGCAGCGTCTCCGGATCCTTCGCGACATAGAGGATCGTCTTGTCGTCGTTTGCCCAGGCGAGATCCGCCTCGATGTCTGCGATGCCCGGATCGTACAGCTCGCCGGTGCCGAGATCCTTGCAACGCAGCCGGTATTGCCGGCGGCCGACGGTGTCTTCCGAGAAGGCCAGCCAGCCCGAGTTCGGCGACACCGCGAGCGCGCCGATCTGATAGTACTCATGCTCCGCCGCGAGGCGGTTGGCGTCGAGCAGGATCTCCTCGGGAGCGTCGAGACTGCCGCGGCGGCGCACATAGATCGGGTGTTCCTGGCCCGTTTCGAAGCGCGAGTAATACCAATAGCCGCGCAGCAGGAACGGCACGGAGGAGTCGTCCTGTTGCAGGCGACCGACGATTTCCTCGAACAAGCGATCCTCGAGCGGCTTGGCGTCGGCCAGCTCGCGCTCGACATAGGCGTTCTCCGCCGTGAGATAGGCGAGGACGTCCGGGTCTTCGCGCTCGTCGTCGCGCAGCCAGTAATAGGGGTCGATGCGGGTTCCGTGCGGCGAGGGGACCGGATGCGGGCGGATCGTGGCGACGGGGGCGAGATCTTTCATGCCGGGCATTATAGGTGCCCCCGGCCGCGCGGAGGTCCCAAGCGCTTGCCAGGTGGCCGGCGAAGTTGACGGTGCCGGCGACCTAGGTATCATTACTTTATATATAGTCCGGTGCGCGCTGCGGCGCATGCTGCTGCGATTGCGCCTGCGCTCGCTGCTGCGCGCCCCTCTAGTCGCAGCGCTACCGAAGCGCCTAGAACCGTTTTTAAGTACTTGTTTTTGATTAACTTTATGGCTCGGGCTTGGGGCACGAGGCGCTATGGGCGGGACTATGGGCAGGACATCGAGTACTGATTCGGCGGCATCTTTGGCGGCCGCCGCCGCGCCAGCCGTGATGCCGCAGAGCGGCATCGATCCCCGTTCGCAAGATTGGGGCCTTTATCGCCGGGCGTACGAACGCGATTCCTGCGGCTTCGGCTTGATCGCCAATCTCGACGACCGGCCCAGCCATTGGCTCGTGCAGACCGCTATGAGCTCCTTGAATCGGCTGACCCATCGAGGCGCGATCGCCACCGATGGCAAGACCGGCGACGGCTGCGGCCTCTTGATCAAGATGCCGACCGCGTTCCTGCGAGCCGTCGCCGCCGACGCGGGCTTCCAGTTGACGGCCTCGTTCGCGGCAGGGCTGGTCTTTTTGAATCGCGACGCGGACCTGGCCGAGCTCGCGCGCGCGACGCTGCGCGTGGAACTGCAACGGGAGAAGCTCGAACTCGCGGGATTGCGCCTCGTACCCACCGACCCCGAGGCCTGCGGCGAAGAGGCGCGCCGCAGCCTGCCGCTCATCGAACAAGCGTTCGTCAATTGCCGCACGGACATCGACGAGGCGACGCTCAATCGCAAACTCTATCTTGCGCGCCGCCGCACCGAGAAGCAGTTGGAAGGCAGGGACCCGGTTTTCTATGTACCGTCCCTCTCGGCCAGCACGATCGTCTACAAGGGCATGGTCATGCCGCAGTTCCTGGCCCAGTTCTATCCGGACCTCAAGGATCCGCGCCTCGAGGCCTCGGTGGTGGTGTTCCATCAGCGCTTCTCGACCAACACCCTGCCGCAGTGGCGCCTTGCGCATCCCTATCGCTACCTCGCGCACAACGGCGAGATCAATACCGTGTCGGGCAATCGCAGCTGGGCCGTGGCGCGCGGCCCCATGTTCCGCTCACCCGTGTTGCCTGATTTGAGCGACATCCTCCCGGTCGTTTCGCTGACCGGCTCAGATTCCCAGTCGCTCGACAACATGCTCGAACTGCTGCTGGTCGGCGGCCTCGATCCCATGCATGCCATGCGCATGTTGATCCCGCCGGCCTGGCAATCCGTCGACATGATCGATCCGGATCTCAAAGCGTTCTACGAATACTACGCGCGGCACATGGAGCCCTGGGACGGCCCGGCCGGCATCGTGCTCACCGACGGCCGCTATGCCTGCTGCACCTTGGACCGCAACGGGCTGCGGCCGGCCCGCTGGAGCATCACGCGGGACCGGCACATCACGATCGCGTCGGAGGCGGGTGTCTGGGATTATCTGCCCGAGGACGTCGTCAAGAAGGGCAAGCTCGGCCCCGGGGAGATTCTGGCGCTCGACCTCCAGACCGGCGAGCTCATGGACACGAAGCGGGTCGACGATCTCTTGAAGAGCCGCCATCCCTACAAGGCCTGGCTGAAGAAGGGCGTTCGTTATCTGCAGACGGACCTCATCGATCCGCGGCTCGCGGCCGAGCCGTTCGACCGCGAGACGCTCGCCCTGTTCCAAAAGATGTACAACGTCTCGGCCGAGGAGCGGGACGAGATCCTGCGTGTGCTTGCCGAGGACGAGAGCGAGGCCGTGGGCTCGATGGGCGACGATACGCCGATGCCCGTGCTGTCGAAGAAAGCGCGCTCGCTCTACGACTATTTCCGCCAGCAGTTCGCCCAGGTCACGAATCCGCCGATCGATTCCCTGCGCGAGAGCATCGTGATGTCGCTGCAGACCGAAATCGGTCCGGAGAGCAACATCTTCGTGCCGGCGCAACAGCATGCGGAACAGATCGTGCTGAGCTCGCCGATCCTCTCGCAGCGCAAACTACGCCAGCTCATGGAGCTCGCCGACGAGGGCGTGCCGCACGAGTTCATCAGTCTGCAGTACGACGAGAACCTCGACTTGAAGGCGGCCATCCTCGCCGTCTGCGACCAAGCCGAGGCGGCGGTGCGCAACGGCAAGCTCGTGCTGCTGTTGTCGGACCGCTATCTGGTCAAGGGCAGGCTGCCGATCCACGCCCTGCTCGCCACGGGAGCCGTGCATCGGCGCCTGGTGATGACGGGTCTGCGCTGTAAATGCAACATTCTCGTCGAGACCGGCACGGCGCGCGACGCCCATCATTGCGCCTGTCTGATCGGCTACGGAGCCACTGCCGTCTATCCCTATCTCGCCTACCAGACCTTGTTCGATCTGATGCGCAAGGGCGCGCTCAAGATGGAGTTCGACGTGCAGATGCAGCTCGGCCGCAGCTACCGGAAAGGCATCCGCAAGGGCCTGTTCAAGATCATGTCGAAGATGGGGATCTCGACGATCGCCAGCTACCGCAGCGCCCAGTTGTTCGAGATCGTCGGTCTCGGCGACGAGGTCGTGGAACTGTGCTTCGAAGGGTCCGACAGCCGCATCGGCGGCGCGGACTTCGCCGACCTGCAGGCCGATCAGGCGTATCTCGCGGCGCGTGCCTGGAATCCGATGGAGGGCATCGAACAGGGCGGGCTGCTCAAGTACATGCACGACGGCGAGTACCACATGTACAACCCGGACGTGATCGCGACGCTGCAGGCCGCGGTCATGAGCGGCGATTACGAGATCTACAAGCAGTATGCGGGCCTGGTCAACGAGCGGCCGGTTTCGTGCATCCGCGACCTCCTCAAGTTGCGGCCGGAATCCGCTCCCGTGCCGCTGACGGAAGTCGAATCGATCGGCGCGATCATCGCACGCTTCGACAGCGCGGGGATGTCCTTGGGCGCGTTGTCGCCCGAGGCGCACGAGTCGCTCGCGATCGCCATGAACCGCCTGGGCGCGCGCTCCAATTCGGGCGAAGGCGGCGAGGATCCGGTCCGCTACGGCACCGAAAAGAACTCCAAGATCAAGCAGGTCGCCTCGGGCCGTTTCGGCGTGACCCCCGAGTACCTGATCAACGCCGAAGTCCTGCAGATCAAGGTCGCGCAGGGGGCGAAGCCCGGCGAGGGCGGCCAATTACCGGGTCACAAGGTCAACGACATGATCGCGCGTCTGCGTTTCGCGCGGCCGGGCGTCGGTCTGATCTCGCCCCCCCCGCACCACGACATCTACTCGATCGAGGACCTCGCCCAGCTGATCTTCGACCTCAAGCAGGTCAATCCGCGGGCCCTGGTCTCGGTGAAGCTCGTTGCCGAGCCGGGTGTCGGCACGGTCGCGGCCGGAGTCACCAAGGCCTACGCCGACCTGATCACGATCAGCGGTTACGACGGCGGCACGGGCGCGAGCCCCCTGTCCTCGATCAAGTACGCCGGCACGCCCTGGGAACTGGGTCTTGCGGAAACGCACCAAACCTTGCGTGCGAACGAGCTGCGGCATCGGGTGCGCCTGCAGACCGACGGCGGCCTGAAAACCGGGCTCGACGTCATCAAGGCGGCGATCATCGGCGCCGAGAGCTTCGGCTTCGGTACCGCACCGATGGTCGCTCTCGGCTGCAAGTACCTGCGCATCTGCCATCTGAACAACTGCGCCACGGGCATCGCCACGCAGCACAACGTGCTGCGCACGAAATATTTCATCGGTCTGCCCGAAATGGTCGTCAACTACTTCAAGTTCGTGGCCGAGGAATGCCGGGAGATTCTCGCCTCCCTCGGCGTGCGCTCCATCCAGGAGCTGATCGGCCGCACCGACTTGCTCGAGATCCTTCCCGGCGAGACGGCCAAGCAGCGCAAGCTCAATCTCGCGCCTTTGCTCGCCAACAGCGGGCTGGTTTCGAGCGAACCTCAGTACTGCACGGATACGCGCAATCCGCCTTTCGACAAGGGCACGCTCGCCGAGCAGATGCTCCTCGACATGCAGGCCGCGATCGCGAACAAGTCCGGGGGGCAATTCTCCTACGAGGTGCGCAACCATCACCGCTCGATCGGCGCGCGCATTTCGGGCGAGATCGCGAAACACTGGGGCAATCACGGCATGGCGGATGCGCCTTTGACCGTCAATCTGCGCGGTTCCGTCGGGCAGAGCTTCGGGGTCTGGAATGCCGGCGGCTTGCGCCTGCTGCTCGAAGGGGAGGCCAACGATTACGTCGGCAAGGGCATGGCGGGCGGCGCGATCGTGCTCAAGCCCCCGGCGCGCTCGAGCTTCGTCGCGCGCGAAACCATCATCATGGGCAACACCTGTCTCTACGGCGCCACGGGCGGCGAGCTCTATGCGGCGGGCTGCGCCGGCGAGCGCTTCGCCGTGCGCAATTCGGGCGCGCTCGCGGTCCTCGAGGGTGCCGGCGATCATTGCTGCGAATACATGACCGGCGGCGTGGTCTGCGTGCTCGGCCGCACGGGCGTGAATTTCGGCGCGGGCTTCACCGGCGGCTTCGCCTACGTGCTCGACATGGAACGGGACTTCGTCGATCGCTACAACCACGAGCTGATCGACATTCACCGGGTCTCGCCCGAGGGCATGGGCACGCACGTCCAGCATTTGCGCGGCCTGATCGAACAACACGTGGCCGCGACGGGCAGCGTCTGGGGCGCGGCACTGCTCAACGACTTCCGTTCCTACATCGGCAAGTTCTGGGTCGTCAAGCCGAAGGCGGCGGCGATCGGATCGCTGCTCGAGAATCTGCGTCGCGCCGCCTGAGGCACGCACGCGCAGCCCGAAGCATGGCCGACAAAAACTTGAATTTCCTGGAATTCCCGCGCAAAGACCCGGACAAGTTGCCGCTGGACGTGCGCACCAGCGAGTTTCGCGAGATCTACACGCCCTACCCGCCGGACGTGGCGAAACAGCAGGCGGGCCGCTGCCTTTCCTGCGGCAATCCCTTTTGCGAGTGGAAGTGCCCGGTGCACAACTACATTCCTAACTGGCTCAATCTGCTGAATGCAGGCAAGTTGTTCGAGGCCGCGGAGCTGTCGCATCAGACCAATTCCTTGCCCGAGATGTGCGGACGCATCTGCCCCCAGGACCGGTTATGCGAGGGTGCCTGCACGCTCAACGACGGCTTGGGCGCGGTGAGCATCGGATCGATCGAGAAGTACATCACCGACGAGGCATTCAAGCTCGGTTGGAAGCCCGACATGACGCACGTCAGGCCGACCGGCAAGCGCGTCGCGATCGTCGGCGCCGGTCCCGCGGGCCTGGGTTGTGCCGATATTCTGGTCCGTAACGGCGTCGCCCCCGTGGTGTTCGATCGCTATGCCAAGATCGGCGGCTTGCTGACGTTCGGCATCCCGCCCTTCAAGCTCGAGAAGGACGTGGTCGAGAAGCGGCGCGAAGTCATGGAAGCCATGGGCGTCGAATTCCGATTGAACATGGAGGTCGGACGGGACGTCGCCTTCGAGCGCCTCGTCGAGGAGTTCGATGCAGTATTTCTCGGCATGGGCACCTACAGCTACGTCAAGGGTGGTTTTGCCGGCGAAGATCTGCCCGGCGTCCACGAAGCCTTGCCCTATCTGATCTCGAACATCGAGCGCGAACTGAAGCTCGCCCGGGATCCGACGGCCTTCATCGACATGCGCGGTAAACGTGTCGTCGTGCTGGGCGGCGGCGATACCGGCATGGATTGCAATCGAACCGCGATCCGGCAGGGCGCGAGCAGCGTGACCTGTACCTACCGTCGCGACGAGGACAACATGCCGGGCTCGCGCCGAGACTACAAGAACAGCAAGGAGGAGGGTGTCACGTTCTTGTTCAACCGCCAACCGATCGAGATCGTCGGTTCCGACCGCGTCCAGGGAGTCAAACTCGTCGAGACGCGGCTCGGGGCGCCTGGTCCGCGCGGTCGTCGGGTACCGGAGGTGGTGCCGGGCACGGAGGAGACGATACCCGCGGACGCCGTGATCATCGCCTTTGGTTTCCTGCCGAGTCCGCCGGATTGGTTCGCACCCCAGCGCATCGCCCTGCATCCCAATGGCCGCGTGCGGGTGGCGACGGCCGCTGCACAACGTTTTCAGACGACCAACCCCAAGGTGTTTGCCGGGGGCGACATGGTGCGCGGCTCGGATCTCGTGGTCACCGCGGTGTTCGAGGGGCGGGAGGCGGCGGTCGGAATCCTGCATTACCTCGGGCTGCGGGCTGCGGCGAACCACTGAGAGCCGGCCGCTGCCGAGCGGTCACGGCGCGGCCGGCGGCAGCTTGCAGGCGATCAACATGCTGCGGTCCTCATCCGTGCCCTCGATGACGTCATAGCCGTGGTTGCCGCAGGCGCGGCCCGCGCGGATGAGGCAGGTGGAGCCGTTGTTCAAGACGCCGCCGCACGTGACCACGAAGCCGCGCCTTCCGTCCGGCACATAAGTCGGATGGACGCTGCTGCAGCCCGCGAGCGCGCAGGCGAGCAGGGCGAGGACGAGCCCCGGCGAAGTACGGATCAGACTTGGCATTGCATGGATTCCATGACGGTTTTATTGGGCCGCCAACAATGAACATATCAGGTTACAGCAACATTGCAGTCGCGCCGGTCCGCGACGAGCCGCCGAGTTTCACGCCCGACGAACGTTAGCGAAGGTATAGTACCGTCCACATTTTTCCGATGCCAGGGTCATCGATGAAACTCAAACCGATTTTCCAGCAGTTCGTACCGGTCGTGATGGGCATCGCCGGCGTCGCCTCGCCCGCCGCCCGCGCGGACGATGCGGGCGGCGCATATTTCGGTGGTAATTTCGGCCGTGCGCACAACACCTACGACAGTGGACTCATCGATTCACAAATCGCCGGCATCGCCGCCGCGAGCGGCGATACGCTCAGCTACAGCGATCGATCGACCCAGCGCATGTCCGATGTTTGGTGGGTCGACGCCGGCTACTTGTTCAATCCCTACGTGGGCATCGAGGCTGAATTCTTCCATCTCGGCGAATTCAAGTATGAATTCTCCGGCACGCTCGCCGGGCCGGGTGGCGACGAGTCGATCTCGACCAAGACCGAGGTCACCTCCCACGGTCCCGCACTGTCGTTGCTGCTGCGTCTGCCTTTCAGCGAGTCGTTCGCAGCGGAGCTTCGGATCGGCGACTATTATGGCAAGGCCACCGCGAATGCGTTGATCACGGTGGGCTCGTCGGGCGGCCCGGGTTCGTCGTCGAAGAGCACGTCGAGTTTGCTCGTAGGCGTCGGGGCGGCCTACACGTTTGCCGCCCATTGGTCCCTGCGCGGCGACGTCTTGCGCGTCAACAAGACCGGCGACGATGGCACGACGGGCGTCTTCAGCGTGAATATGGTGACGCTCGGTGCAAGCTATACTTTTTAAATACTGGGCAGAATCAGCGTAAACAGCGCCCCACCGCCATCCGCCCGATTACCGGCAAGACAGCGGCCGCCGTGAAACTCCGCGATCAGCCGCACGATATAAAGACCCAGGCCGAAATGTGGCTTGTCGCCGGGGCTCGAGCGGTGCTCGAACAAGGACTCGAACAAGCGCGGCAACAGGGCGTCCGGGATGGGCGGGCCATCGTTGCCGACGCTCAAGCGATAGTCGCCCGAGTCGCGCGCCAGCTCGACGAGGATCGCGCCGCCCGCGGGGCAGAAGTCGACCGCGTTGTCGATCAGCTTGTCCAGCATCTGCACGAGCAGGTCCGGTGCCCCCCGTAGGAAGCAGGCGTCCCGTGGCGCCTGCAGTTCGATGCGCCATGGCGGAAAAGCACTCTGATATCCGCCGACCGCCGCGACCAGGAGTTGGCGCAGGTCCACGTTCACGCGTTCGCTTTGCTTGATGCTTTCCTCGACACGCGCGGCGGCGCCGAGTGCGCTCAGGATCGAGGCAAGCCGCTGGCTGCCGTCACGCGCACGCTGCACGAAGGCGCGCTGATCCTCGCGCAAGCCCTCGGATTCCAGGTTGTCCAGGGACGAGCGTACGATGGTCAACGGCGTCCGCAGCTCGTGCGCGAGCTTGCCGCCCAGAGTGCGCAGGTACTGAGTATGTTCGTTCAGGCGCGCGAGCAGCCCCTCGAAGCTGCGCGCCAGCGATCCGAGCTCGTCGGATCGCTCCGCCTCCGGCATCGCCAGGCTGATCCGGCCGTCGGGGCCGATCGCCGCGTCGGCGGCGGCTTGCAATCTGCCGATGCGTACGCCGATCCAGCTGGCGAAGCCGAATACGAATGCAACCGCGATCGCGGTCGCGAGACTCGTCAAATAGAACAACCGGGTCAGCGCATGGTCGCGCAGACCGAAGAGTTGATCCGCGGATTGTTCGAGAACGAGCGCCCCCCGCGTGACCCCATCGACCACGATCGGCGCGGCCACCGACAGCAAGGGGCCCTGACCCCGTCCGGTGCGCAGCCACGCCGTGGCGACCTGGCCGCCGAGCGCAGCGTCCACCTCGGGCCCTTCCAGGTGATCGGGCGAGGCCGGACGCAGCGGCAATCCGGAGTCGTCGACGTCGAGCAGGGCGCGAAACCAGGCGTGACTGAGGGCGCGCGCTTGCGCCGCCTGCGCCGAAGATTCGAATGCTCCGGCGGTGCCGAACTTGAGGCCGTTCGAGTCGACGACGGTGGCGCGGGTTCCGTCGCGCACGAAGCTTGCGAGCAGATCGTCCAGGCCTTCCGAGGCGAAGAACAGCCGGCCACCCTGCAGATGCTCGATCGCCGGCAATTCCCATTTCGGCGCGTTCTTGAGTCCATCGAGGGGTCGAATCCACAGGCGGCTCGCGACCATGCTCAAAGGAATCCGGATCTCCAGGTGATAGCCCTCCCTGGTCTGCAGCCAGTACGCCTGGAGCCGCGGCTCGAGCCCGAGTTGCATCGAGCCGTCGTCGGCGACCGCGAAGCTCTGGCCCTCGAGCAAACCTGGCGCGTCGGTGGCGAAGAAATACGAGCCCAAAGTGCCGTCCGGCCGCTGCACGAGCAGTTCCACCCGATCGAAGCGGTCGTCGCTCGAATGTGCGGCGCCGGGCTCGGGCTCGAAACGGGGGTCTTCGACTTCGACGAACAGGAATAAGTAACGTTCCGTCGCACCCGCCTGCAGGCGGGTCGTGGGGCCGTCGTCACGCGGCATGCGCAATGGTTCTTGCGGCAGGGACCAGTCGTCGCGATAGCCGTCGAGCAGGGGTTGGCGGCTCAAGGGAAACACATAAATGTCGCCGCGCGCCGGGTCGAACGGCGCCCGGTCCGACGCATCGCGAAACACGCGCTGGGGCTCGGCGGCCAGGGCATCGGCGACCGTCACGGCGCTCGCCTGCAGAGCCTGCTCCTGCGAACCACGCAACGTGATCTCCAATTCACGCGCGTATTGACATCCGGCCCACGGCAGGGCCAGCGTGCTCAAGCCGACGATCAACAGCTGCGAACGGATCCTCACTCGACCCAGCGATATCCCATGCCGTAGACGGTTTGAATCGCGTCGAATGCCGGATCGACCGCCTGGAATTTACGCCGCAGACGCTTGATGTGCGAAGTGATCGTCTCGTCATCGAGCACGACGCTCGCGGCGTCCATGAGCTGCTGCCGGTTCTTCACGTGCCCGGTATTGCGGGCGAGAGCATGGACGATCCAAAATTCGGTCAGGGACAGCACGACGGGCACGCCAGCCCATGTCGTTTGCAGGCGCTCGACGTCGATCGCCAGCGCACCCCGCCGCAGGACCTCCGTCGCCTTGCCCGTGGCGCGCAGCGCATCGATGCGGCGAAACAAGGCGGCGACCCGGGCGGCGAGGTGGGGGAGGCTCACATCCTTGGTCAGAAAGTCGTCGGCCCCCAGGCGCAGTCCCGAAACGGCATCCAATTCGCTGTCGCGTGCCGTCAAGAAGACGATCGGCAATTCGGCCGACAGGGCGCGCAAATCGCGGCACAGCTCGAATCCGCCCTCTGCCTCGTCCTCGAGCGAGATGTCGATGATGGCGAGATCGGGAAGCCGCAGGCGGAACGCCTGCATCGCGGAGCCGCGGTTCGCGTAGGTCTTGATCAGATAGCCGTGCCGCGCAAGGGCGGCCGCATAGTTCTCGCGCAAGGCCGGCTCGTCCTCGACGATCGCAATCTGCTTCTTCATGGCTCGATCATAGCCGATGCATGTCCGGCGCAGCAGCGGGCGCCCGAATTCGCCGGAATTGGACCGGCCAGCGCCACATTTGCGTCTGCATACCGTCGGCGCGCGCGCGCAGGCTGCAGACATGGAACACACGAACCCGGGGAGCACGCCATGATCGAACCAAGCCGGACCGAACCAAGCCGGACCGAACCCTGCAAGACCGCGCGACAGTTTTGGTCGAAACACCGGGAGGCGTCGCTCAACTGGCTGGCGCTCGGACTCTTGCTCGCCGCCTGGAATGCGTCGGACAACGATGCGAAAGCGCCGTCGCCGACCGCAGACTTTTCCAAGGGTCACAAAACCGTCAACGAACTGTAAAGCTTCGTGTCTTTAATACGGTGGCCGATATGCTCGCCACCGATACCAAGAAACAGATACTGATCGTCGATCGGGATGTCGCCACCGTGGAGCCGCTACGCCACCGACTGGCGGAGAGAGGTTTCATCGTGCGCGCCATCGCCGATGGACACGCCGCTGCGGCCGCTCTCGCCGAGCGGCCGCCGCATCTCGTGATCATCGATTGGAACATGCCGGGTTTCGCGGGCCTCGAATTGATTCAAGGAATGCGCCGGTTGCGCTCGCCGCGGGCGATGCGGTTCATCATCCTGTCGGCGCTCGCCGAGGAGCACGATGTCGTCTCGGGGCTCAGCATGGGAGCCGACGACTACATCGCCAAGCCGTTTTCGTTGCGCGAGGTCGTCGCGCGCGTGGCGGCGATCCTCAGGTCCCGGCGCAGCGACGATGGCGGCGCCCCCCTGCAATTCGACGATCTCGTTCTCGATGCCGCCGCCAACAGAGTCACCGCGCGGGGACGATCGCTGAACCTGCGCAGCGTCGAGTATCGCCTGCTCGAGTTCTTGATGACGCATCCCGGACGCACGTTCAATCGAGTGCAGCTCTTGTCGCAGGTCTGGGGCGACGACAGCGAAGTCGACGAGCGCACCGTCGACGTCAACGTGCAGCGGCTGCGAAAACTACTCACGGAAGCCGGTTACGAGGCATACATCCAGACGGTCCGCGGTTTCGGCTATCGCTTCGGTCTGCCCGGCCCCGGAGCCGGCGGCGCCCTGCCCGTGGCGACTCCGCGCCCACCTTGAGACACCGGCGCGGCGCTCGTCGCTCTGTGAGTCGGCGAGAGGGCAGTGCGTCACATATTTCGTGTTCCACGAGATGTTCCACGCCTAAGTGCCCTTTTTGTCAAGAAAACTTCTTCGCCGAGTCACGCCGACGTCACACAAAATCGCCATCGTACACAGCGTCCTAAAGCCTCTCGGAGGACGATCAATGGTGATGCGAAACACACCGCCGCTGCGTATCCGCTCAGTGTTCATCTCGGATATTCATCTGGGATTCAAGGGTTGCAGCGCCGAGTTGCTGCTGGATTTCTTGCATCACGTGGACATGGACTATCTGTTCCTGGTCGGTGACATCATCGACGTTTGGAGCATGCAAAAGACGATGTTCTGGCCGCAATCGCACAACAACGTCCTGCGCACGATTCTCGGCAAAGCCAAGCGTGGAACCAAAGTGATATTCGTGCCCGGCAATCATGACGAGGTGTTCCGTGATTTCGACGGGGCCGTGTTCGGCAACCTGGAAATCCACCGCGAATACATTCATACGGCGGCCGACGGCCGCCGCATGCTGGTCATGCACGGCGATGAATTCGACAGCGTCGTGAAGTTCAGTCCCTGGTTGGCGAAGCTCGGCAGCAATATTTATGACGTCCTGCTGGCCGCCAACCCGTACATCAACTGGGCGCGCCGCAAGTTCGATCTGCCGCACTGGTCCTTGTCCTCGTATCTCAAGAACAAGGCGAAGAAGGCCGTGCAATACATCGGCAGCTTCGAGGAGGCCGTGGCGCAGGCCGCCGCCAAGCGCGGCGTCGATACGGTCGTCTGCGGGCACATTCACCGCGCCGAGATGCGGGACATCAACGGCGTCCTCTATTGCAATGACGGCGACTGGGTCGAAAGCTGCAGTTCCCTGGTCGAGGACATGAACGGCAATCTACGGCTGATCGATTGGCCGAGATTGCGGGAACAAATCGAATCGGCGCCGGTCGGAATCGTCGTCGGGCAAGCTGCATGAGAGTCGAATGGCGCTTTCGGAGTCCACCCATGAACGAAAACTTCGAGCTCTGGAGCCTTCCCTGGCATTTGCTGCAGCGGAGTCTCGCCGACGAGTTGCGGCCGGTTTCCGGTCACGTCGATCCGTCGACCGACTCGCCGGCATCTGCCCGCCCTCTCTCGTGGTTGGCGCGCGCCCGCGCGCCCGTGCAAGTCGTGGCCGGGCGGGGCCGGTAACGCCGCCAGAATTTCCGTTCGATCCCTCAACTAAAGTCAGGCCTCCTCACCGGGGCCTTTTTTTATGTGCCGGCCGCCGGAGTTGCAGGCCGGCACGGGCTGCAGGCCGGAACGAGTCACGTGCCACCGTGATCGGCAGCACCCGCTCGCCGGCACGAGGATTCAAGGATTTGTCGCATGCTTGTCCGCGAACCGTCATGTTCGCCCCGCACGATGGCCGAACATCGTCAGGGCAATTCCGAGGAGATCCTTCAACATGAGCAGTCTCGACTTCGACATTGACGCGAAAATGATCCAGCTCGAACTCGAATGGCGGGAGGCGTACGAGGCGAGCATTGCGGCCCGCGCCGAGTTCCAGGAACTCGCCGCCGACCAAGGGTCGACGGCCTCGGTGCTCGATGCGGCGCGCGAGCGTCTGGACCGTGCGGAGGCGCAGAAGGCGCAGATCATGGTCAAGATCGAACGCCTCGAATACAAACTGCTGAGTCAGGAGTGATTGGGGCCAGGCAATGGAGGGGTTCGAATGATCAATCGCAATCCGGACGGTGACGGTGCGGCGGAGCGGCTCGAGCGGCGCTGGTTCGCGGCGTTCAAGGCCGCGTCCAACGTCCGCGCCGAATGCGAAGAACTCCTCGATGCGATGGAGCGCAGCGAACAGGCTTGGAATAGAGCGCGCGCGAGGCTCTCGGAGCTGGAGGCACTGCGCGACGCGCTGGGTGAGGAACTCGCACTGCTCGATGCGGCCGACGTGACCAGCGTGTCCGGGGAGCCGTTCAGGTCGGCGGCTGAAAGGCGGGTCGAAGGAGCCTTTAGCTGCGTGTAACCGGTGATCGGTGAGATAATCCTGACCGAGATCACGATCAACCGAGAGAAAAGCCATGTACTTGGTCACGGGCGGCGCCGGATTCATCGGCTCCAACATCGTTGCCGCGCTCGCCGCCCGCGGCGACGAGGTGGTTGTTTGCGATTGGCTGCGGCAAGATGACCGCTGGCGCAACCTGGCCAAGCATGAGTTGGCGGCGATCGTGGCTCCCGAGACTTTGTCCGACTGGCTGGACGCGCACGGTGGCGGGCTTGCCGCCGTGATCCACATGGGCGCGATCAGTGCGACCACCGAGACCGACGTCGACCTGATCGTCGAAAACAACGTGCGCGCGACGCTCGCGCTGATGTCCTGGTGCACCCTGCGCTCGGTGCGGTTCATCTATGCCTCGTCCGCCGCCACCTACGGAGACGGCAGCGCCGGCTTCGACGACGACATCAGCCGCGCCGCGCTCGGCGCTCTGCGGCCGTTGAACGCCTACGGCTGGAGCAAACACGTCGTTGACCGGCGTCTCGCACGCCTGCAGGCGCAGGGGCGAGCCTTGCCGCCACAATGGGTCGGCCTGAAGTTTTTCAACGTTTACGGACCGAACGAATACCACAAGGGCGAGATGCGCAGCGTCATCGCACGCAACCACCCGGTCGTGCGCGCGGGGCAGGCGCTGCGCCTCTTTCGCAGCTACAGGCCGGACTACGCGGATGGCGGCCAGCTGCGGGATTTCGTCTATGTCCGCGACTGCGTCGACGTGGTGCTCTGGCTGCTGGCGCATCCGGAGATTTCCGGCGTGTTCAATCTCGGCACGGGCAGGGCGCGCAGCTGGTTGGATCTCGCCCGGGCCCTGTTCGCCGCCACCGGACGGGACGCAGCCATCGAATTCATCGATATGCCGGCCGAATTGGTCGCCAAGTATCAATATTTCACCGAGGCGCGCATGGACCGCCTGATCGCGGCCGGCTACTCCAGAGCGTTCACCAGCCTCGAAGACGGCGTGCTCGATTATGTCCGCCATTATTTGGACACCAATGACCCCTATCGTTAGAATGCCGTCTGCCCATCGAGGAATTGCCATTCATGCAGCCGCTGGGCCGAGTTGACGATCCCCGGACGACCGAAGCAGACTCGCTGCTCGACCGGGAATTGCAGGAGCATCGCGCCGTGTTCGAGGCGACGACGCCCGTATTGTCGGCCCCTTTCGGACGCGTGCTCGCCATCGCCGAAGAAGGTCTCCGGCAGGGCGGCAAACTCCTCTTGTTCGGTAACGGCGGCAGCGCGTCCGACGCACAACACATTGCGGCCGAACTCGTGATCCGGTACGCGAAAAACCGACCGGCGATCGCGGCGCTCGCGCTGACGACCGACACCTCCGCACTGACCGCCTGCGCCAACGACTTCGGCTTCGAGGCGATCTTCGAGCGCCAACTCGAAGCCATCGGCCGCCGCCACGACGTCGCGATCGGCATCTCCACGTCCGGGAACAGCGCGAACGTGCTGCGCGGCCTGCGTCAGGCGCGAGCCATGGGACTCGCGACCGTGGGGCTCATCGGCGGTGACGGCGGCCCGATGCTCACCCTCTGCGATGCGGCCATCGTCGTTCCCTCTGCGGTCACGGCGCGCATCCAGGAAATGCAT
>Ga0116226_10001451_pt1 | contig 20582 bp, 16 predicted proteins | sample S1TSphfallax_FD_89692 | JGI IMG/M metagenome (GOLD analysis project Ga0116226, IMG submission 89692) | Host-associated microbial communities from peat moss isolated from Minnesota, USA - S1T2_Fa - Sphagnum fallax MG | ecosystem: Host-associated > Plants > Peat moss > Unclassified | place: USA... | reverse complement strand
TCAACGTTTGAAGCGCGTACTGGCCAGAGCCTGGAGCAAAGGCGCCTGCTCGGCATCGTCGATGCCGGAGATCTGCGCCGCCAGCAGGTCGGCAGCGCCAACGGCCAGGCCCCATCCGGCCGGACCATGCGCAAGATTGACGAAGAGGCGCGGGTGAGCCGTGCGGCCAACTACCGGCAACCCGTCCGGCGAGAGCAGACGCACGCCGCTCCACTGACGCGCTGAAGAAAATTTGACGGCGCCCGGGGCCCAATCGTGTGCCGCTTGCGCCAGCAGATCGAGGGCGCGGTCGCGCAGTTGCGGATCGGGCGCACCCATGGCGCGTTCGCGGCTTTGCAGCAGCCCGGCACCGGTCAACTTCATGCGATTGTTCATGCGCGCAATCACGACACGGCGCGCGCTGTCGACCAGGGTCAGGTGCGGCGCCAGTTCTTCATGCAGAATTGGCGCCATCAGCGCATGCACGCGCAGTGGATGCAGCGGCAGGCGCAAGCCGGCTTCAGACAATAAGGCTAGGCTGGGCGCACCGGCGGCCACTACCACGGCATCGGCGGCAATTTCGGCACCATCGGCCGAGCCATTGCTGCGCCGGTTGAAGGGATCGACCCGGGCCGCCAGACGCACGCGCACGCCGGCACCCATCAACTGGATGGATTGCGCCGTCGACTCGAGCATAAAGGTAACGCCCTTGTCGGCCAGCAGTTGCTTCAGTTGCTTGGCGAACAGCGGACAATTGGCGCTGCGGTCACCCGCCAGCAGCACGCCACCGGCCAGGGTCTGGGTTTGCGGGATCGAGGGTTCCAGCGCGACGCATTCGGCCGCGTCGAGTATACGGTGTGGATGCTCGGTTTCGCTCAGCAGCGCCAGTGCGGCGGCCGATTGCTTGAATTCCTGGTGCGAGCGGAATAGATGCAGTACGCCGTTACGCTGCTCGAATTCGAGGTTGTGCTGGTTTTCGATCGCCCCGAGGGCGCTTTGCGACAGATCGGCCAGCGCACGCAACTGCGTGTATTGCTGGGTGAAGCGCTCAGGTTTGCGCTCAGCGCGCCAGCGCCGCACCCAGCCGCGCACTTCCAGATTGAAGCCGGGTCGATAGAGCAGGCCGTTGCCACGCCCAAGGCGGGTTTGCCAGCGCGAACCGGGCATGGTCGGTCCGAACCACACGTCGAGCGCGCTCGGCAGAACCAATCCGCCCATGCCGAAAGTCGCCTCCTGGGCGACAGTGGTATTGCGCTCGATCACGCTGACGCGGTGACCCGCTTCGCGCAATGCATATGCAGTGGTGACACCGGCGACACCGCCGCCGATTACGATGACATCCATAGGAGATACCGGGCAGGCCTAAAGCCGTATCAAAACGCTCTAGAGAAACGCAAATTGGGGTGTGCGTGCGATAGCGTGACTAAACGCACCGAGCCACATGCACGAGAGCGCGCCATGATAGCAGGCTAAACGGGTCCGCTGAAAGAGTGACGCATCGAATCGCGCGGCGGTTCAGCCCGGCCAGGGCCTCGCATGCGCTCTGCGGGACGCGCCGTCCCCACGTAAACGTGGGCGCTCGGGTTATAATCGAGGTCTTCCCATCTACGGCCCGTGTCTTGCGGCCTCATCGACGTTTTAGCCAACATGGCCCATTTCTCCAGCTTCGCCGGCGCACGCGCGCTTTCCGCTTTCCGCCAAACCCGCCTGCTGCAAGTGCTGCAAGCGATCGATCCCAGCGTGGTCGAGGTGCATGGCCGCTATGTGCATTTCGTCAACAGCAGTGCGCCTTTGCAGCAGGAAGAGCGCGACCGGATCGCCGCGCTGTTGCATTATGGCGACTCGGCGACCGAGCCTGAGACCCGCGGCACCACGTTGCGCTATCTGGTGATCCCCCGGTTCGGCACGATTTCGCCGTGGGCTTCCAAAGCCACCGATATCGCGCACAATTGCGGCCTGCAGCAGGTACGCCGGATTGAACGCGGGATCGAATACACGCTGGTGCTCAAAAGCGGGCTGGTCAGCGGCCTTTTGGGCAGTAAAAAAACGCTGGACGATGCCGATCTGGCCCGTGTGCTGGCAGCCCTGCACGATCGCATGACCGAAACCGTGGTGGCCGAAGAAGCGCAAGCCTACCGTCTGTTCGACGAATTGCCGGGCAAGCCGCTGCAAACCGTGGATATCACGGGCGCCGGCCGCGCCGCGCTGGTCGAAGCCAACCAGACGCTAGGTCTGGCGCTTGCGGACGACGAAATCGACTATCTGGTGGACGCGTTCACCCAGTTGGGCCGCAACCCGACCGACGTCGAACTCATGATGTTCGCCCAAGCCAACAGCGAACATTGCCGTCACAAGATCTTCAACGCAAGCTGGACCATAGACGGTCAGGATCAGGACATCTCGCTGTTCGGCATGATCAAGAACACGCACAAGCTGAATCCGCAAGGCACCATCGTGGCGTATTCGGACAATGCCGCGGTGATGGAAGGCGCGGTGGTCGAGCGCTGGTATCCGCGCGGTGCTCAGCAAGATCAGCGCTACGGGCGCAGCACCGAGCTGACGCACACGCTGATGAAGGTTGAAACGCATAACCATCCGACCGCAATTTCGCCGTTCCCGGGCGCTTCCACGGGGGCCGGCGGTGAAATCCGCGACGAAGGGGCGACCGGTCGCGGAGCCCGTCCCAAGGCAGGTCTGGCTGGCTTCTCGGTGTCCAATCTTCAATTGCCGGCCGCGCCCCGGGCATGGGAAAACGCACGCGACGCAGCCGTGCCGCTCAGCCAGCGCAATCCCGATGATAAAGCGGCGCCTTATGGCCGCCCCGATCGCATCGCCTCGCCGCTGCAGATCATGATCGACGGCCCGCTCGGCGGCGCCGCGTTCAACAACGAATTCGGCCGGCCCAATCTGGGCGGTTATTTCCGGGTCTACGAGCAGAACGTGGGCGGGCGCGTGCGGGGCTATCACAAGCCCATCATGATCGCGGGCGGGATAGGCAGCATTGCCGACCAGCACACCCACAAAAGTGACTTGCCTGCCGGCACCTTGCTGATCCAGATCGGTGGACCGGGCATGCGCATCGGCATGGGCGGTGGTGCCGCCAGCTCGATGGCAACAGGTACCAATACTGCCGAACTCGATTTCGATTCGGTCCAGCGCGGCAACCCGGAAATCCAACGGCGCGCGCAGGAAGTCATCAACGCCTGCTGGCAGCAAGGCGACGCCAACCCCATTCTGAGTATTCACGATGTGGGCGCAGGTGGGCTGTCCAACGCCTTTCCTGAGCTGGTCGACGGCGCCAATCGCGGTGCGCGCTTTGAATTGCGCAAGATCGATCTCGAAGAAAGCGGCCTCAGCCCGCGGGAAATCTGGAGCAATGAGGCACAAGAGCGCTATGTGCTGGCGATAGCCCCGGCCAGCCTGCCCGAATTCGAAGCAATCTGCGCGCGCGAGCGTTGCCCGGTAGCGGTGGTCGGGGTTGCCACCGACGCGCGTCAGTTGCAACTGATCGACGATCAGACGCCCCAGGCAGATCATCCGCAACCGGTCGACATGCCGATGGAAGTGCTGCTGGGCAAGACGCCCAAGCTGCATCGCGACGTCACCCATGTGTCGACGCAGTTCGCACCGGTCGATGTTACCGGTCTGGTACTCGATGATGTCGCGCTGGACGTGCTCAAGCACCCCAGCGTGGCCAGCAAGTCCTTCCTGATCACTATCGGCGACCGCGCCGTGGGTGGTTTGTCGGTGCGCGATCAGATGGTCGGTCCGTGGCAAGTGCCGGTCGCCGATTGTGCGATCACGGCGATGGACTACGCAGGCAATCGCGGCGAAGCCATGACCATGGCCGAGCGCACCCCGCTGGCCGTGATCAACGCACCGGCGTCGGGGCGCATGGCGGTCGCCGAAGCGCTCACCAATATTGCTGCAGCCCCGATCGCCGCACTCGATCACATCAAGTTGTCGGCCAACTGGATGGCCGCCTGCGGCAGTCCGGGCGAAGACGCCGCTTTGTTCGACACGGTGCGCGCTGTCGGCATGGAACTGTGTCCGGCACTGGGCTTGGGCATCCCGGTCGGCAAAGATTCGCTATCGATGCGCACGCAATGGCGCGATGGCAATGCGGCCAAAGAAGTGGTGGCGCCGGTGTCGCTGATCATCTCGGCATTTGCGCCGGTTGAAGACGTGCGCGGCCATCTGACGCCGCAATTGCGCAAACCCGCCGAAGTGGGCGACACGGTGCTGATCGCGATCGATCTGGGCCGTGGCCGCAATCGCCTGGGCGGCAGTATCCTGGCGCAGGTCACTCAGCAAGTGGGTGACAGCGTGCCGGACGTGGATGATGCCGAAGACCTGAAGCGCTTTTTCAATGCGATTCAAACGCTCAACGCGCAACGCAAACTGCTGGCCTACCATGACCGCTCCGATGGCGGCTTGTTCACCACCGTCGCCGAAATGGCGTTCGCAGGTCATACCGGCGTGTCGCTCAATATCGACATGCTGACGCTGGACGCAGGCAATGCCGCCGATTATGGCGACGCCAAGGATTGGGCCAAGCAGACCAGCGGACGCCGTGAAGATGCCACGCTACGTGCCTTGTTCAACGAAGAACTGGGTGCCGTGATTCAGGTCAGCGCCGCCGAGCGCGACACCGTGCTGCAAACCTTGCGTGAATTCGGCCTGTCCGCCTGCAGCCACGTGATCGGCAGCCTGAACGAGCGCGATCAGATTGAAATTTATCGCGATGCCAAGAAAATCTACGGCGCGGCGCGCGTCACCCTGCAGCAGGCCTGGACCGAAGTCAGCTGGCAGATCGCTCGTATGCGCGACAACCCCGACTGCGCCGACGCCGAATACGCGACCATCGCCGATGCTGCGGATCCGGGCTTGAACCCGCATCTGAGCTTCGATCCGCATCAGGATGTGGCTGCGCCGATGATCGCCACCGGCAAGCGTCCGCGCGTGGCCGTGCTGCGTGAGCAAGGCGTCAACTCGCATCTGGAAATGGCTTATGCCTTCGATCGTGCGGGTTTCGACACTCACGATGTCCATATGAGCGATTTGCTGGAAGGCCGCGCCACGCTGGCCGACTTCGTCGGCGCTGTCGCCTGTGGCGGCTTCTCGTATGGCGACGTGCTGGGCGCCGGCGAGGGCTGGGCCAAGACGATCCAGTTCAATCCGGTGCTGGCCGACATGTTCAACGCCTTCTTCCAGCGTGGCGACACCTTCGCGCTAGGCGTGTGCAACGGCTGCCAGATGATGAGCAGCCTGGCCTCGATGATCCCCGGGGCCCAGGATTGGCCGCGCTTTACGCGCAACAAATCGGAACAATTCGAAGCCCGCTTGACCTTGGTCGAAGTCCAGGCCAACCCGTCGCTGTTCTTCACCGATATGGCGGGTTCGCGCATGCCGGTGGTGGTGTCGCACGGCGAAGGGTATGCCGACTTCTCGCAACAAGGCAACGCCAGCCGCGCGCTGGTGTCGCTGCGCTATACCGACAACACGGGGGCTGCGACCGAGCGCTATCCGTTCAACCCGAATGGCTCACCGGCAGGTCTCGCCGGCGCCACCACGGCCGACGGCCGTTTCACGGTGCTGATGCCGCACCCGGAGCGCGTATTCCGCACCAACCAGATGAGCTGGCACCCGCAGGCGTGGCGGGGCGAGCACGGCGATAGTCCGTGGATGCGGATATTCCGTAATGCGCGCAAGGCAATCGGTTAGAACACAGGGGCGCCTGTGCGTGAGGCGTTGCTGAGCGCTTGGCGACGGCGTCTTTGTTTAGGGCGCCGCCCAGTCCATAAAAAAAGCCCGGGCACGCCCGGGCTTTTTTACGCTGCGGCAGCCTGCGATTACTGAATCTTCGCTTGCGCCACCAGTGCTTTTTCCCACTGCTGCAACTGATCCTGTTCCATTTGCTTGCGCAACTGGTCCTTCACGTCGTCGAATGCCGGCGGCTGAATCGGGCGGGTATCGTCAAGGCGGATGATATGCCAGCCGAACTTGGTCTGTACCGGTGCGTCGGTGATTTCGCCTTTCTTCAGCTTCATGGCTGCCGCAGAGAATTCGGGCACGTAAGCTTTGGGATCGGACCAGCTCAGGTCACCGCCGTGTTCGGCCGAACCCGGATCTTTCGAGTATTGCTTGGCCAACGCGTCGAAATCGCCGCCGGCCTTGAGCTTGGCGATGATGTCCTGGGCCAGCTGCTGGTTGTCGACCAGGATATGGTGCAGGTGGTATTCCTCGCCGCCCATTTGCTTGGCCAGCTCGTCATAGCGGGCCTTGACGTCGGCATCCGTGATCGGGTGCTTGGCGACGTAGTCCTGCACCAGTGCGCGCAGGATCACACTTTGCTGGGTCAGGGCCAGTTGTGCCTTGACGTCGGCGCGGTTGGCGATGCCTTGCTTCAGCGCTTCCTGATACATCACTTCGCGATTGACCAGCTCTTCACGCACCATGCCCTGCAATTGGGGGCTGTCCTGCTGGCCCTGGCTGATCAGCTCCTGCACCAGCGCATCGGCGCGCGAGGTCGGGATCGGGGTGCCGTTGACGACCGCGATATTTTGCGCAAACGCAGGCGCGGAGATAAAGCCGGCTGCAACACTGGCCACCAGCATGGCAATGCGGGCACTTTTGGAAAATTGACGGGATAGCATGTTTGAAGTCATGAAGGAGGTCCTAGCGGTCTCTCGATAGTGGCAACGATGCGAATTCTTCTGGGGTATAGGCCGAGATGGCCAGCGCGTGGATGCCACGCTGCATCGCATCCGCGAGCGCATCATATACCAAGCGGTGCCGGGCGACGCGATTGGCGCCCGCAAAACGTGTCGAAACGATCTGCACCGAGTAGTGGCCGCCCTCGGAAGCGCCCGCATGACCCGCATGCTGGGCGCTGTCGTCGGCGATCTGCAGATGGACGGGGTCAAGCGCCGCGCGCAGGCGCGCTTCGATCAGACCGACGCGGCCGGCCGTGGGGGTGTCCAGGAATGGGCTAGTCATCGAGGCTCACTCCTCTTTCATATATTTGGCCAGCCACAGACTTTGCCCGACCACGAAGACAACGGTCAGGCCCAGGCAGCCAAACAGCTTGAAATTGACCCAGACGCTAAGCGGTACGTCGAGCACAAAGGCCACAAACAGGTTGAGCCCGCCCAAAAAGGCAAAGAAGCCGGCCCACGCCAGATTGACCTGACCCCACACCTTATGCGGCAATTCGAGCTGCTTGCTCATCATGACTTCCATCATGTTTTTGCCGAATCCCAGGTGGGATACCAAAAGTCCGACGGTAAACGCCCAATACAGCGCCGTAGGCTTGATCTTGACGAAGGTATCGTCGTGAAAAACAATGGTCGCGCCGCCAAACACCACGATGATGGCGAGGCTGACCCATAGCATCACATCGACCTTGCGGTGCCGGAACGCCGACCATGAGACCTGCAGCAAGGTAGCGGCAATCGCGACGCCGGTCGCAACATAGATGCCGCCTAGCTTGAAGGCGACAAAAAATAGAATGATGGGAAACAGGTCAAACAGAAATTTCATGCCGATTCCGTCAGAGCAGTCGCGACCGAGATAATGAGGCCGCCGACGGCGGGGTGTGCCGAGCTTGCCGGTCGGGTGCGCACAGTGCGCCCGACCGGCTGCAACGCTTACTTGGGATCGAATTGTAACGCAGCCGAGTTGATGCAGTAACGTAATCCGGTCGGCGCCGGGCCATCTTCGAACACGTGACCCAGGTGGGCATCGCACACCTTGCAGCGCACTTCGATGCGCAACATGCCATGACTGCGGTCGGTTTTTTCGGCGATCACTTCGCCATTGATCGGTTTGAAATAGCTGGGCCAGCCACAGCCGGCATCGAATTTGGTGTCAGATTCGAACAGTGGGGTACCACAGCACACGCAGTCATACACACCGCGCTCCCAGTGATCCCAAAATTTGCCGGTAAAAGCACGCTCGGTACCGGCATGGCGGGTCACTTCATACTCGACATTGGACAGCTGTTCGCGCCACTCGGCATCGGTCTTGGCGATTTTGGCAGTGGTGTCGTCACTCATGGATGCTCCTTGCTGGCTCGGCCGCACTATGCGGCGGTCGGATAAAGCGGGGCACACCGGATCGCGGTATGCCGTACGCGGGTGGAATTACGGCTCATATGGGTCGGGCGGTGCGCTCATTCCTTACAACGAACCGGGGTCGAGCTTGGACCGCGCCCACCGAGGCAGGTTGCATCGATGGCGCCGGATTTACGATGAGCACGAAACCTCCAGGCCGCCAGCCCAGTCGGGCGGCAAACCGCCATATGCGGTCTCGGCCTCGGCTTGCTCATCAAAAGGGCGGCGCAGCACTTCAAGCAGGCGGGCCAATTCGGTGTAGTCGCGCTCCTGCGCGCGCCGGATTGCCTGTTCGGCCAGATGGTTGCGCAGCACGTATTTCGGGTTGACGGCCTGCATCGCGCGCGCGCGCTCACGCGCGTCGTCGGCCTGCGCCGCGAGCCGGGTCTGGTAGCGCTGGGACCAGGCGTCGAAAGCCGCACGATCGACAAACAGATCGCGCGCGGGGGCACCTGGCAGGCTGGGGTCGGACAATTGCGCAAGGCGGCGGAAGGTCAGGGTGAAATCTGCCCTATCCTTTTGCATCAGCGCGAACAGATCTTGAAACAGCGCGTCATCGCCGGGCAGGCCGGACCTCAAGCCCAGTTTGGCCCGCATCCTGGCGCGGTATTGCTCGTGATAGCGACTTTCAAAATGTCCCAGCACCCCCTGCGCAGCGGCTATCGCCGCTTCCTGTCTGGCGGTATCAGCGTCAGCCTCGCCTTGCATGCCGTCCAACAACGGCAACAAGGCCTGGGCCAGACAGAACAGGTTCCAGTAGGCGACCTGCGGCTGCTGATCATAGGCGTAGCGGCCGCTGCTGTCCGAATGGTTGCAGATATGGCCGGCGTCATAGCCGTCGAGAAAGCCATAGGGGCCGTAATCGATGGTCAGGCCGGCAATCGACATATTGTCGGTATTCATCACGCCATGACAAAAACCGATTGCCTGCCAATGGGCGAGCAGGTCGGCCGTGCGCAGCGTCACACTTTCGAGTAGTGCCAGATAAGGATCGGCGGCCTCGCGACACGCCGGATAGAGTCGCTCGATCACATGATCGGCCAGTCGGCGCAGCAGGTCGAAACGCCGTTGCGCGTAAAAGTGCTCGAAGTGGCCAATACGCACAAAACTTTCCGCGACCCGCGTGACCACCGCGGCGCTTTCCATGGTTTCGCGCCGCACCGGCAAATCGGAACCGATCACGCAGAGGGCACGCGTGGTCGGCACGCCCAGCGCATGCATCGCTTCCGAAGCGAGAAATTCGCGGATCGACGAGCGCAGCACCGCGCGGCCATCGCCCATGCGCGAGTATGGCGTCATGCCGGCGCCTTTCAACTGGAGCTCGTAAAAGCGGCCCTGGTGCTCGGTTTGGCCCAGCAGCAGCGCGCGACCGTCGCCCAACTGACCGGCCCAGACCCCGAACTGGTGTCCGGAATACACGGTGGCGAGCGGCAGATCAGCGCGATCCTGCGCCCGGCTGCCGTTGCCGGCGAAGTAATCGAGCCAGCCTGACGCGACGTCACGCGCTTGCGCCGAGGCAGACGGCCAGCCCAGCAAGTCGGCACAGTCGTCCGAAAAACCGACCAAGTAGGGAATCGGTAGGGGCGCGGCCGGCTGTCTGGTAAAAAAATCCTCGCCCAGCGATGCAAAGCTATGAGGCCCATCATGGGACACAGGCGGCGAAAACGCCGCCTTTTCGACGGGTATTGCGGTAAACGACATGGCGGCACCTTAGAGTAGCCCTTATTGTATGACGGAGGCGACCTTGACGCTCGCGTCCGGCGATAGGGCGCCAAGACGGTAGGGTGTCGGCGTCGATGCTGCGCCGCACAAGGAAAAGCGATTGACGCGCCGACCATCCACCTCAAGAATCATAAAAAAGTACGTGCGTTCGAAAATGGGCGTGCCGTACCCGGATCAAACATAACCGGATCAAACGGAGACACAGGACTATGGCGAACACGCAAACCGCACCCTGCGCGAGCGCAACAAGCCGGCCTCAGCCAACGCTGATGGGCCAGATGATGGATACGCCGTTGTTGATCTCATCGCTGTTGCGACATGCAGCGCGCTATTTCGCCGATGCCGAAATCGTCAGCCGCCGCATCGAAGGTGATGTGCACCGCTATACCTACGCCGACTGCGAGCTGCGCGCCAAGCGCTTGGCTCAAGCGCTTTGTGCGCATGGCGTCGCGGCGGGCGAACGGATCGGCACGCTGGCCTGGAATACCTATCGCCACCTCGAGGTCTATTACGGCGTTTCCGGTATGGGCGCGGTTTGCCACACCATCAACCCGCGACTGTTTCCGGAGCAGATCGCCTACATCATCAATCACGCACAGGATCGCTATGTGTTGTTCGACCTTACGTTCGCGGCACTGGTCGATACACTGGCACCACTCTGCCCGCAGGTGGAAAGCTGGGTGGTGTTGACCGATGCCGCCCACCGGCCCGCCATGCAGACGCCGGTACAGTGCTATGAAGACTGGCTGGCCGGGCAGAACGGCAACTATGATTGGCCGGAATTCGACGAACGCAGCGCGTCCAGCCTGTGCTACACCTCAGGTACCACCGGCAATCCGAAAGGCGTGTTGTACAGCCATCGCTCGACCGTATTGCACGCTTACGGCGCGGCCTTGCCGGATGCCATGGGCTGCTCGGCGGCTGACGCCATCCTGCCAGTGGTGCCGATGTTTCATGTCAATGCCTGGGGCCTGCCGTATGCCTCGCCGCTGGTGGGCGCCAAGTTGGTGTTGCCGGGCAAGGATCTGGACGGCGCCTCGTTGTATGCGCTGATGGAAAGCGAAGGGGTGACGTTTTCGGCAGGCGTGCCCACCGTCTGGCTGGGACTGCTGAACCATGTGAAGCAACACGGATTGCAATTTTCGACCTTCAAACGCACCGTGATCGGCGGTTCGGCCTGTCCGCCGGCCATGCTGCGCAGCTTCGAAGACGACTATGGCGTGCGCGTGATCCATGCCTGGGGCATGTCCGAGCTCTCACCGCTGGGCACGCTCGCCAACCTCAAGGCCAAACACAGCGCGCTGAGCACGGAACAAAAACGGCATATCCTGGAAAAACAGGGGCATGTGATTTACGGCATCGAAATGCGTATTGTCGGTGCGGATGGCGCGGAACTGCCATGGGACGGCGTCAGTTTCGGCGACTTGCAAGTGCGCGGCGCCTGGGTGATCGCGCGCTATTTCGGCCAAAGCGACTCGCCGCTGGTCGATGGCTGGTTCCCCACCGGCGATGTCGCGACCATCGACCCCGATGGCTATATGCAGATCACGGATCGCAGCAAGGACGTGATCAAATCGGGCGGCGAATGGATCAGCTCGATCGATGTCGAAAATGTGGCGATGGCGCATCCGGCCGTCGCCGAAGCCGCCTGTATCGCCTGCAGCCATCCGCGCTGGGGCGAGCGGCCGCTGCTGGTGGTCGTGCCCAAGCACGGCACCCAAGTGGATCGAGACAGTCTGTTGTCATTCTTCCAGGGGCGCGTCGCCAAATGGTGGATCCCCGACGACGTGGTGTTCGTTGACGAAATCCCGCATACCGCCACCGGCAAGATCCTGAAACTGAAGCTGCGTCAGCAGTTCAAGGCGCACATCCTGCCGTCGGCGCTGGCCGACCAGGCCGACTGTCCGCTTGAAACCGAGCGCCCGTGAAAGCGGCCCGGATGCCGCGTGCAGTAGCGCCATGCGATCACGTCTTGCAGGTGCGCCATACGTGCTTGCTGCTTATCGTCCTTTTTGTACGATGCGCATGCGCAGCTATGCGCACTGCGCGCGAAACTGGGCGGCATGCCAGGACGCCTCGATTCAAGGCCGATGTCAGTCGCGCGCGGCTATCGTGCGGCTATCGCGCCGCTATTTTACGCAATGCATTATGACCGATAGGAATTCGCATGTCTGTTGAGTACACCGAGCTCGATGGCGTCGCCCTGCTGACCCTGAACAACCCTCCCGTCAACGGGCTTGGGCACGCAACCCGTCAAGGCATTGTCGCCGGCGTGCGCCGCGCGGAAGAGAACCCGGCCGTGCGCGCCATCGTCATTACCGGCGCCGGGCGCGCGTTCTCGGGCGGTGCCGACATCACCGAATTCAATACGCCCAAGGCCGTTGCCGAACCCATGCTGGGTACAGTCATTTCCACCCTCGAACAATGCCGCAAGCCCGTTGTGGCCGCACTGCATAGTGTAGCCATGGGCGGCGGCCTGGAGCTCGCGCTCGGCGCACACTATCGACTGGCCGATGCCGCGACCCAGATCGCGCTACCTGAAGTCAAACTCGGCCTGCTACCCGGTGCGGGTGGTACCCAACGCTTGCCGCGCGCGATCGGGGTCGAGCGGGCCTTGCGCATGATCACGACCGGCGTGGCGGTGCCCGCACGCCAGCTGGTTGATACCGCGCTGTTCGAGCACGTTGTCGACCAAGACGTGCTGGGCGCGGCCCTGGCATTTGCCCGTGACGTCGGCGCTCGCAACACAGCGCATCCCACCCTGCGCGAGCGAGCCCTGCCAACCGGATCCACACCATCGGCGGCGCTTTACCAGGCCGCGCGCGAGCATGCGGCGCGAACCATGAAAGGCCAACCGGCGCCGCTCAAATGCATTGATGCCATCGAGTCCGGTGAGCGCGACGGCTTTGAAGCCGGCCTGCGCTTCGAACGCGATTGTTTTATGGCCCTGGTGGCAACACCTGAGAGCCGCGCTTTACGTCACGCCTTCTTTGCCGAACGTGCCGCTGGCAAGATCGCCGGCGTCGGTACCGATACACCGACCCGAGACATCCGCACCGTCGGGGTGGTCGGCGCCGGCACCATGGGCCGTGGGATAGCCATGTGTTTTGCCAATGCCGGGGTGCCGGTGGTGCTGGTGGAAACGCGCGCCGATGCCTTGCAACAGGGCCATGCCGCGATCGACCAGCTCTATCGTGGCCAGGTTGCCGCCGGCAAGCTGGCCACCGATCAGGCCGACCGGCGTCTGGCCCTGATACGTCCCAGTCTGGCGTACGCAGATCTGGCGCAAGCCGACCTGATCGTCGAAGCGGTATTCGAGGACGCTACGGTCAAGCAAAACGTGTTTGAACAGCTCGATACCCTGGCCAAACCGGGCGCCATTCTCGCCTCCAATACCTCGACGCTGGATTTGAACCAGATCGCGGGCTACACCCGCCGCGCGGCCGATGTGGTGGGCATGCACTTCTTCAGTCCGGCCCATGTGATGAAATTGCTGGAAGTGGTGCGCGGCGCGCAGACCTCGCCCGAAGTGCTCGCCAGCGTGATGAAGCTGGCCCGCAAGATAGGCAAGACCGCCGTGGTATCAGGCGTGTGCGATGGCTTTATCGGTAACCGCATGATCGAGCAGTACATCCGTCAGGCGCTGTTTATGCTGGAGGAGGGCGCGACACCCCAGCAAGTCGATCAGGCCATCGAAGCCTACGGCTTTGCGATGGGGCCGTTTCGCATGAGCGATCTGGCCGGCAACGATATCGGCTGGGCCATACGCAAGCGGCGCGCTCGCGAGCAACCCGATCTGGTCTATGCAAAAATCGCCGATAAGCTGTGCGAGCTGGGACGCTTCGGCCAAAAAACCGGTGCAGGATGGTACGACTATGCGCCCGGACAACGTCAGGCTCAGCCTTCGGCCGAGGTTGAGGCGCTGGTTCGCGCGCATGCGGCGCAAAGTGGTATTCCTCAGCGTAAGCTGGAGGATCAGGAAATCGTCGAGCGTCTATTGTTCGCGCTGGTCAATGAGGGCGCTGAGATCCTGGAAGAAGGCATCGCCGCGCGCGCTTCGGATATCGATATCGTCTACCTGACCGGCTATGGCTATCCAGTCAGCCGCGGTGGCCCCATGTTCGATGCCGATGCGCGCGGCCTCGCCTATGTGCGTGATGCCATCCTCTTTTTCCAGACGCTGCCGCATGGCGCCGCTTGGCGTGTGGCGCCCCGTCTGGCTCGACTGGCAGACGCGGGCGGGCATTTCAATGGGTGAAGGAGAAGGCGTGACTTTCAATCAAGCGGCCTTGCTGGTGATAGACCTGCAGAACGATTTCATGCCCGGTGGCGCCCTTGCGGTGGCGCAGGGCGATCAGGTGGTGCCACAGGCCAATCGGCTGATGCGCGGCTTCCGTCAGGCGGGTGCGTCCGTCGTGCTGACCCAGGATTGGCATCCGCGCGGCCATATTTCGTTCGCATCGGCGCATGCAGGGTGCGAGGCATTCGACACGACAACGCTGCCTTACGGCCCGCAAGTGCTGTGGCCCGATCATTGCGTGCAAGGCAGCCCGGGGGCCGCTTGGCATCCGGAACTTGCCAGCGATCTCGCGCTGGCGGTGGTGCGCAAAGGGCACCACACCCATTGCGATAGCTATTCTGCCTTTGTGGAGGCCGATCGCCGCACGCCTACCGGACTCGCCGGTTATTTACGCGAGATCGGCGTGCGCGAGGTGTATTGCTGCGGGCTGGCCACGGATTTCTGCGTGGCCTGGTCGGCCTTGGACGCGCGCGCCGCCGGTTTCGCCGTCTGGGTGATCGAGGACGCCTGCCGCGCAATCGATTTGAACGGGTCGCTGGCACAGGCTTGGGCGCGCATGGAGGCTGCCGGCGTGGGCCGGATCGACAGCGCAGCGCTGGGCGCCCGACTCGCCCAGTCCGGGCGCTCGCCCCAATCCGGCCAAGCGGCAGGTTGACGCGATCGAAGGTCGTCTTGGCATGGCAACGCTATACTTGCGTTTCCTGTGCCGTGACCGCCGCGGCCATTGTGACGTGACGCTTTTCTTTGGGGGACTATCCGCATGCTCAAGCATATTGTTTCGTGGACACTGAAGGACCAAGCCGAGGGTGCCGACAAGGCCACCAATATCCAGCGCATGCTGGAAAAACTGGAAAGCTGCCGCGGCATCGTACCGGGCATGCGCGTGTTCGAGCTCTCGCGCGCCACAGAAGGACTCGATTTCACCGCGGACATCGCGCTGTACTCCGAGTTCGATAATCGCGAAGCGTTGGCGGCCTATCAAGTCCATCCGACCCATCAAGCGATTCTGCCCTTTGTTGCTGCAGTGCGCGCAACCCGTCATTGCCTGGATTACGAGGTCTGATCCGTGCCGTTTTTTGTGTGTCATTGCCGCTGCCGCTTACCGGCCGAGGTTAGTCGCATCACCGGAGCCCAACCATGAGTACGCCGCCCGAATTCCCGGTCCACAGTCCTTTTGTCGAGTTTCTCGGGATTCAGCTGGCCGATGCGGCCGACGGCAGTAGCGAAGTCACGCTGACGCTGGCCGAGCATCATCTGAATACCTGGGATGTGGTACATGGCGGTGTGGTCATGACCCTGCTCGATATTGCCCTGGCCAGCGCCGCGCGTAGTCTGGCCGCGCCCGGCACGGGTCTGGTCACAGTGGAAATGAAGACCAATTTTATGCAGCCGGGTGCGGGCGCCTTGCGCGCTCGCGGCCGTGTGCTGCATAAATCGTCGACCATGGCGTATTGCGAAGGCGAAGTGCTGGACGAGCAGGACAGGCTGATCGCTAAATCGCTCGGTACTTTCAAGTACTTGCGCGGCCTCGCGCATGGGCGGCGCGTTATGCGTCAGCGCAAGCGCCCGGGTGAAGCCGCGTCAGAAATCGAAGCGCCCGCACAGGAGTAGGGCGCGCCGCCGCTGCCATCACAGATCACTGTTGCGCCGAATCGGGTGCGCTTCTTCGCGCGTTCTGCGTGCGTTCTGGATACACCGCTATGCAAGACTTCAAGAATAAAGTCGCAGTGATCACCGGGGCAGCCGGTGGGCTGGGGCTGGCCTTGGCGCGCCGGGGCGCCGCTTTGGGCATGCGCCTGGTGCTGGCCGATGTCGACCCGACGGCGCTGGAGCGCGCCTGCGCGAACTTGGGCGAGGCGGGCGTCGAGCTGATCGGTCAGCGCACCGACGTCAGTGATCCGACTCAGGTTGATGCGCTGGCGGACGCAGCGATGGCCCGTTTTGGCGCGGTCCATCTGCTGTTCAACAACGCGGGCGTCGGCGCTGGAGGCCTGATCTGGGAAAACAGCGCGCAGGACTATGCGTGGGTATTCGGCGTCAACGTCGCGGGTGTCCTGCATGGGCTGCGCGCATTCGTGCCTTTGATGCTGGCTCAAGGCGAGGGCCACATCGTCAATACGGCATCGGTGGCGGGATTGCTGGCGCCCCCCGCGCTCGGCATGTACAACGCGAGCAAGCACGCGGTGGTGGGCCTGACCGAAACGCTGTACCACGATCTGGCGCTGGCGGGCGGCAAGGTCCAGTGCTCGCTGTTGTGCCCGGCTTATTTCGATACGGGCATCGCCGATTCGGAACGGAATCGGCCGGAAGGACTACGCAACGCCGCGCCGCCGACGGCTTCGCAACAGGCGATGCAAGCGCAACTGCACAAGGCCGTGAAAAGCGGCAAGCTGAGCGCCGATGAAATCGCGGCCTTGACCTTCGATGCGGTGCGCGACAACCGTTTCTATATTTTGACGCATCCGGCCATCATGCCTGCGCTGGCCGTGCACGCCGAAGATCTGGCCCTGATGCGTAACCCGACCGACCTCTACACCCCGCCGCCGCGCTGAAACGCGCCGGTTTTTCTCTCCACTATGCCGTTAAACCCCAAAATTGCTCAAGTGTTGGACATGATCGCGCGCGCTAAACGGCCTGCGTTTCATGAAATGACCCCGCAGGAAGCCCGCGTAGCCTACGCCAAAAGCGCCCAGATACTGGATCTCGATCCGTTGCCGCTTGCCCGCGTGGAAGATTTCACCGTAACGGCACGCGATGGCGCGCCGTTGCGCGCCCGCTGCTATCAGCCGTTCGAGGCACACTGGTATGCGCCGGCCCCCGCCTTGCTGTACTTTCACGGCGGGGGTTTTACCATCGGCAGCATAGAAACCCACGATGCCCTGTGTCGTATGCTGGCGGCGCGCGCCGAGTGTTTCGTGATTTCCGTCGATTATCGGCTGGCTCCCGAATACCGCTTTCCGACCGCCGTCAACGACGCTTTCGATGCGCTCGCCTGGGTCCACCAGCAGGCCGCCACCTTGGGCGTGGACCCACACCGGATTGCGGTCGGCGGAGATAGCGCAGGCGGTACCCTGGCGACGGTCTGCGCGGTACTGGCGCGCGATGCCGGCATCGATCTGGCGCTGCAATTGTTGCTTTACCCGGGCACATCGGCCTATCAGCAAAGTGCCTCGCATATGCGCTATGCCGAAGGTTATCTGCTGTCCGAGCAGACCATCCAGTGGTTTTTCGATCTTTACGTCAGCACGCCAACCGATCGGGACGACTGGCGCTTCGCCCCGTTAGACGGTAGCCGAGACGCGCCGGATATGAGCGGCTTGGCGCCGGCTTGGATCGGCGTGCCGGAATACGACCCTTTGTTCGATGAATGCGTGGCCTATGCCGAGAAACTAGGTCATGCCGGCAACCGGGTTGAATTGGTCGAATACGCCGGCATGATTCACGACTTCTTCAAGATGGTCCGTTATGTGCCGGAGGTGGCCGAGGCCCATCGCGATGCGGTACGCGCGCTGCGCCGCGCCTTCGGCCATGCCGAGATAGGCTGAAGTGACACAGCCGGCTCAAACCATGTCAAGCCGGCTCGATCGCGTAACGGTACAGCTTGAGATGTGGCGTCAAGGCATCGCGCTCGCCGCCGGGTGTGCTGTCGCCGCGCTAGAGCATCTCCACCACACCGTCCTGGCAGCACAGCACCGTGGTGCAGCGGGTGCCATAGTCGGGCAGCACAATGTAGGCGGCCGATAGCGCCCGTTCGCGTTCCAGCGTCAAACCGGTGGCCGGCAAGCATGCGTCGGCGGCAAGGCGGGTGTCGTGCATCATGTCAAACAGCGCGTCCAAAGCGGCGCGATCAGGCCGGGCCGCGGCTGTGGTCGCCCCGGTGCGGGCCGATTCCCGCCATCGACGCAGCGCGGCTTTTTTCGCCTCCACCTTGGGCCAGGGTGTGTCCAGCAAGGCATTCGACAAGCCGTAGTCGCCCGGCCCCAGGCGCCGGGGCGGCGCATCGCTGCGATTGCTGTAATAAGCCAGTTCGCCGCGCGCCAGATCGCCAGCCAGCAGGTTGTAGCCACGCATGGTCTGGCCGGCGTCACCGGCCTGTTCTCGGTCGGCCAGTTGAGCCAGGTAGGTCAACGGCGAGACCGGCGGTTCGCGCAGGAAATTGGCGACCAGCAGGCCGCGCGTGGGACCGATCAGATCTTTTTCGCTCGGCGCCCGATAATTCGTGAGTGCCGCAAAACGGCCGTCACGGTGGAGACCCAGCCAGGTTCCATTGCCCTGCAGGTCGCGCCCAGCCAGGATGTGCGGCGCATCCGGCCACCAGCCCAGCGGCAGTGCAGGGCGCGCAAAAAATTCATCGCGATTGGCGGCCAGGATAAGCTGGCCGGTGGCGGGCTGCCAGTTAAACACGATCAAACACATGCAGCCGGACCTCGGTCATCGGAACAAGGCGGCCCTACATAGGCAAACGCCAGACGCCAGCCAAGCTCAAGGCAGCGCATACGGCACCGCGCCGAAGCGCAGGCTGGGGCCGGTGGCCGAGCCCAGATGGATGCTGCCTTCGGCCAGGGCGTTCAGCTTGATTTCGATCAGATAATCGACCCCGCCATCCGGCGCAGTTGCCGCATTGACGATGGTGCCGCACGGTTGCGCGGGGTCAGCCGAGTGAAACACCTCGGCGCCGGCCCCCACGTCGCTGGCTTGATCCAGATGCGCGATCAGCGCGCGGCGCTTGATGGTGCCCAGATACTGGCTGCGCGCGACGATTTCCTGACCCGGGTAACAGCCTTTCTTGAAATTGACGCCACCGACCACTTCGAAGTTGATCATCTGCGGCACGAATTTTTCCTGGGTGGCTGCGGCGATGCGTGGTTCACCGGCCTGGATGGCGAGCCAGTCCCAGGCGGCCGGATCCTGCTGCGGATAGCTTGACAACGCGTTTTGCACAGACTCGAACGCGCTCAGCGGCGCGGCCCACAGATAGCGGGAGACGCCCGCCACGTCGGGTAGGCGCACGAGCGTGCCATGGTTGCCGTCGAGGCCGCCGTGCAATGCGGCGTAGGGTGTCGCCGGCAACGCGCCGAACTGCGAGCTGAGTAAGCCGGCGGCCGCACCGGTCAGACCGACCAGGCGGGTTTGCGGCAAGGCATCGGTGATCTTGGCCTTGGCCCGCAGCACAAACATCGAGAGCTTTTTCTGCATGGCGGCGGCGATATCGGCCGACAGCATAAGGCGGATGGCGCGGCTGTCGCGCCATACCAGGAAACTGGCCAGCAGGCGCCCCTTGGGGCTGCAAAAGCCCGCCAAACGCGCGCCGTCCGCAGGCAGCGAGTCGATGTCGTTGGTCAGCAGGTTGTGCAGAAAGCTGCTTGCGTCAGCCCCCTCGACATCGAGCAGCCCATATTGCGTGAGGGCGATCCAGGCCCCATCGCGCAACGCGGGTGTGGCTTGCGCGGGCAAAACGGCAGGCAAGGCAGCGGGCTGTGCGGACGGCTGAATGGATTCGGAATTCGAGGATGCTTGCATGATCGATAGGGCCGGAAGTGGAGCTTGCGCCAAATTGGTTGAAATCCACGGTTGAAATCCGCGATTGAAGCACACGTAGTCGGGCGCGAGCCAAGCAAGTATTATATGGGGTCTTGCAGGCCTTCGCTGATCCACGGCGCGCACTGTTCCATCCGCTTTTTGCCTCGATCCCGTTGAAAAAAGTTCTCGTTTCCCTGCTGATTCTTGCGCTGCTGGCCACGGGCGCCTCGGCTTATGGCTTTTATTGGTGGGCCAATGCGCCACTCCCATTAGGAACGCCGAAACTCGATGCCACCATCAAGGCGCACAGCAGTCTGCGCTCGGTGGCGCTGCAGCTGGTTCAGGCCGGCATGCCGATCGAGCCCCACCTGTTTGTCGTGCTCACGCGCGTGCTCAACTTGTCGGCGCAGCTGAAAGCCGGTAATTACGAATTCGACACCGGCATCACACCCTACGAGGTGCTGGACAAAATTGCACGTGGCGATGTCAATGAATTCGTCGTGACGGTCATCGACGGATGGAATTTCCATCAGATGCGCGCCGAACTCGATGCCAACCCGGCGTTGCGCCACGATACGGCGGGCTGGAGCGACAATCAGATTCTCCAGGCGCTGGGCGTGCCGCTTGCGGCGGCGGACAATCCGAGCGGCGACATCAATCTGGCCGAAGGGCGTTTCTATCCCGACACCTATTTGTTCGACAAGGCCACGCCCGACCTCGATATCTACCGGCGTGCGGCCAAGCTGATGGATCAACGTCTGACCCAATTATGGGCCGCGCGCCCGCCCGGGTTGCCGTACAAAACCCCGTATGACGCGCTGATCATGGCTTCCCTGGTCGAAAAAGAGACCGGGCGGGCCAGCGATGCGCCCTTGGTGGCGGCCGTCTTCATCAACCGGCTCAAGCGCGGCATGCCGCTGCAGACCGATCCCAGCGTGATTTATGGC
>Ga0116226_10001450_pt1 | contig 20582 bp, 15 predicted proteins | sample S1TSphfallax_FD_89692 | JGI IMG/M metagenome (GOLD analysis project Ga0116226, IMG submission 89692) | Host-associated microbial communities from peat moss isolated from Minnesota, USA - S1T2_Fa - Sphagnum fallax MG | ecosystem: Host-associated > Plants > Peat moss > Unclassified | place: USA... | reverse complement strand
TCCTGGAAGCACGCCCACGTCGAGTGCCATCTGCACGCCCAATCCAGCGACATCGCGGTCGGCGTCGACGCGGCCGGCAACAAGGACGAGGGCGCCGGCGACCAGGGCATCATGTTCGGCTACGCCAGCGACGAGACCGCCAGCCTGATGCCCGCGCCGATCCATTACGCGCATTTAATCTTGCGTACCGTCAGCGAGTTGCGCCGCGCCGGCGACGAGCGGGTGGCGGGCCTGCTGCCGGACGCCAAAAGCCAGGTCACGTTGCGTTATGTCGACGGCAAGCCGGTCGGCGCCACCAGCGTTGTGGTGTCCACCCAGCATGAGGAGGGGATGGACCAGTCCGAAATCACCCGCCGCCTGATGCCGATCATCGAGGGTGCGTTGCCGAAGGGCTGGATGTGCCCGGAAGACGAGCTGTACATTAATCCAACGGGCAAATTCGTCATCGGCGGACCGGACGGGGATGCCGGCCTGACCGGCCGCAAGATCATCGTGGACACCTATGGCGGCGCCGCGCCGCACGGCGGTGGGGCCTTCTCCGGCAAGGACCCGACCAAGGTGGACCGCAGTGCGGCCTACGCGGCACGCTATCTCGCCAAGAACGTGGTGGCCGCCGGCCTGGCTGAGCGCTGCACGCTGCAAATCAGTTACGCCATCGGCGTATCTCATCCGCTATCGGTCTACGTCGATCTGCACGGCACCGGCCGTGACGTCGACGAAAAGCGCTTGGAAAAGGTGATCAGGGAGCTGATGAACCTCACGCCGCGCGGCATCCGCGAGCATTTGAACCTGAACCGCCCGATCTACGTCCCCACCACGGCATACGGCCATTTCGGCCGCAGCCCGGACGAGCTCCTAGGCACCTTCACCTGGGAGCGCACGGATTTGGTGCCTGCGTTGAAATCAGCCCTGGGCCATTAGCAAAAGTTTTTTGGTTCTTTTTTTCAAAAAAGAACTGCTTGCTTGCCTTCGTTAATAAAACCCCCCCCCGACCGCCTCTACGGACGCCAGCGCACCCACGCGCTGCGTCCAAGGCAGGCAAGATTACTCGCCGAAACCCTCCCCCGCATGCGTTTCAGCGCGCCGGGCGACCCTTTGGCCGCGTTTGCCGCGCGGCCAAGGGCGTTGTGGTTGGAAGTCGGGTTCGGGGGCGGGGAGCACGCGGCGGCGCTCGCGCGGACGCATCCGGACGTTGGCCTGATCGCGTGCGAGGTCTTCGAACAGGGCCTGTGCAGCCTGCTGGCTTCGTTGGTCGCCGAAGGTGCCGAGGCGGACGCGCCGCTGCCCGGCAATCTGCGCATCTGGGACGATGACGCGAGGGATCTGCTGCGTGCCTTGCCGGAAGCCTGCCTGGACCGGCTTTATCTTATGTTCCCGGACCCCTGGCCGAAGGCACGGCACGCCAAAAGGCGCTTCGTTCACCCCGATATCGTGAGCCTGGCCGCAAGCCGCATGCGGCCGGGTGCCGAATGGCGTGCCGCTAGCGACGACCCGACATATCAGGCGTGGGTGTCGGACGTGATGGGCGCGCAGGAAGTGTTCCACGTGGCAGCGCCGGAAACGCAACGGCCGGACGGCTGGCCGGCGACGCGCTACGAGGCGAAGGCACGTGCGGCGGGACGCACGCCGATTTATTGGGTGTTTACCAGGCTTTAGCGAGGAACAAGGAAGCAGTTCTTCTTTTTCCTACCTTGCCGGCCACATCCGTTGCAACTCCGGCTTGCCCTCCAGAAACTGGTGCTTCAGTGCCCCGGCCACATGCAGCACAAACGCCGCCAGCAGCGCGTAGGCGAGATAGCTGTGCACGGCGAACAAAGCCGAATGCCACCACTCCTTGGAAGCCGGGTCGAGGTGTTCGATCGGGCCGATGCGGAACCACGGAATGATCCAGAACAGCTTCATCGGGTGCTCCGGCGCGCCCTTCCAGGCGCTGTCGTGCAGCCAGCCGCTGAATGGCACGAGAAAGATAAGGCCGTAGAGAAGCCAATGCACGGCATGAGCGGTGCGGCGTTCCCAGGCGGGATAGGCCGGTAACGGCGGCGGCGTATGGGTCGCGCGCCACAGCAGGCGCAGGATCGCGAGGCCCAGCACCGTGATGCCAAACGATTTATGCATGTCGATGGCCGGCCGCAGCATGGTTTTCGGCAGGGAGTCGAACAACAGCCCGCCCGCCAGGTTGCAGGCGATCAGGACGGCGATGGTCCAGTGCAGAATAATGGCAGGCCTTGTGTAACGCTGCGGCACAGTCAGTGACAAAGGCGTCTCCTTAACATCGAAACGGCGCGGACCATCTGGACTAGGATGTGTCGATTGAACACCGTCTCTCAGAAAATGAAAATTAGCCAGTGGATGAGCTGACGCATAACTTTATGGCGGCTTCCCCGTGCCATATGGCGGTGCGCACGCCGCCGGCAAGCTGGCTCATTCACGGCGCGGTGCTGCTGCTTTTCGTGCTCCTGCTGGCGCGCGCGGGCAACGCGCATGGGCTGCTCGCGTGGGGCGCCGGGCTCGTCTACGTCGCCTACGACACCTTCCTGCTGGGCTTCACCGCGGTGCAGACGATCCCCCTGGCGCGCCCGCACCGGCCCGCGCCGGCCGCTGGCGCCCGCCTTTCCGTCGCGGTCATCGTGGCCGCGCACAACGAAGCCCCGGTTCTCGGCGCCACCATCGACGCCCTGAAAAACCAGACGGACCCGCCGGATGCGGTGCTGATCGCCGACGACGGATCAACCGACGCGACCGAAGCCGCCTTGTTGCCGTACGGCCTGCCCCAGCCGGCCATGGGCGCTGCCACCGCCAGCAGCACGACACCTGGGCTTACGTGGCTGCGCCTGCCGCATGGCGGCAAGGCCGTCGCCCTCAACGAAGCCGTGCGCCGGCTCACCACGGACATCGTTCTGACCGTCGACGCCGACACGTTGCTCGCACCCGGCGCGGTCGCGGCGTTGCGCGCCGCCTTCTCGGCCGAATCAGCCCTGGTCGCCGCCACCGGCGTGCTCACACCGGTCTGCGGCGCGGGCCCCTCGGCGCGCGTGCTGCAATGGTTTCAAACCTATGAATACGTCCGCAATTTCCTGGGCCGCTTCGCCTGGATGCAGGCCGACGGGCTGCTGCTCATTTCGGGCGCCTGCGCCGGCTTCCGCCGCGACGCGATCGTCGCCGTCGGCGGCTTCGACCCGGATTGCCTGGTCGAAGACTACGAACTCATCCACCGCCTGCGGCGCTACGCCGTCACCCACGGCCTGGTCTGGCGCACCCGCGTACTCGGCGGCGTGCAGGCGCGCACCGACGCGCCGCCCAGCATCCCATCATTCCTGCGCCAGCGCCGCCGCTGGTTCGGCGGCTTTCTGCAAACGCAGTTTCTCTACCGCGACATGGTCGGCAACCCGGCCTACGGCCGCCTTGGCACCTGGATGCTGCCGGTGAAAGCCGCCGACACGTTGCAACCGCTCTACGGTCTGGCCGCCTTCGCGCTGCTGCTCTGGTATCTTGCGCACGGCCAGTGGAACGTGCTGCTGCCGGTCGGCGGGGTGATCGGCGCGAAAATCGTCATCGATCTGTGTTTCCACCTGTGGAGCGTGCATTTGTACCGGCGCTGGACCGGTGATCGGACGGGCACCCGTTTCGGCTACGCTTTGCTTGCCTCGCTGCTCGAACCGTTCAGCTTTCAGTTGCTGCGGCATCTCGGTGCCTCTTTGGGGTGGGTGATTTTTCTGACCGGGCAGCGCACATGGGGGCGGCGAGCGCGGCGGGCGGAGGCTTTGGCGTAAGAAAAAGGAAGCAGTTCTTTTTTGAAAAAAAGAACCAAAAAACTTTTGCTAATTCATTTCGTGGACAAAATTCAGCATGGAGGGCGGGCTTCAGCCTGCCGACCCACTCCAATGGCTGGTGTTGCCGCGCGGCAAAGCAGGACTGTTCAGCATTTCGATATCAGATGCTCGCAAGCGCCGCCTCGCGAGACAAGCGTATCTTTGCGCGCATCTGGTGCCGCAGGTTCAGCGTCACCGCCATCGCCGATACGAACGCAATCGGCACCAGCATCAAACCAAGATGATAGTTGCCCGTCCGATCCTTGCTGATACCCCATAGCCACGGCCCCACGAACGCGCCGAACTGACATAGCGTATTCATCGCGGCCACTGCGACGCCGGCCATCCGCGGGGGGACCACTTCGGTGCAGATCACAACGTTCGACAGCGTCACGGCGGGCCAGAGCAAGGCGATCGCGAAATAGCCAGCCACCGACAGCACCGGCGAAGTCGACAGCCCCATCGCCAGGAAGCCCGCGGCCACGAGCAGCATGGCTGCCAGCATGATCGCGAAACGCTCGCGGACCCGGTCGGAATACCAGCCGCACGCAAGCATGCCAACAAAGTCCAGCATGCCGCCGACGCTGGTAAGATAGCCGACATGCCTGATGTCGAGCCCGGTGTCAGCCGAAAGGATGGCCGGCAGGAAAAGCAGGAAAGCAACGGAGCTGCCGATCGTGAGGCAGCCGACCACCGCCAGTTGCAACACGAGGGGATTGCGCAGCGCGGTCAAGATGTGATGTTCGGCCGGCACCCCGGCCGACGCGGCTTCGCGCGTGAGTTCGCGTTCGATCCATTCTCGTTCGGGTTCGGTAAGCCACGATGTCTCGGCAGGCGAATGCGGCAGAAACCGCAGGATGACGATGCCCAGAATGATCGCCGGCAAGCCCTCGGCCAGGAACAGCCATTGCCACCCGCGCAGGCCCGCGCGCCCGTCCAGATTGAGCAGCCAACCGGATATGACGCCCATGACCATCCTGGCCAGGCCGCCGCACGCATACACCCTGCTCGTCGCGCGGCCGCGATAGGCGAGCGGGAACCAGTTCGATACGCAATACAAGGCGCACGGAAAGAAGCCTGCCTCGGCCATGCCGAGCAGTAGCCGCATGACGTAGAACTGAAATGGCGTGCGAACGAACATCATGCCGGCGGCGAGCACGCCCCAGGTGATCATGATCCGCGCGATCCAGCGTCGCGCGGTGAAGCGGGCCACGCACAGGCCGGACGGGACTTCGAACAGCGCGTAGCTGAGGAAGAACAGGCCGCTGCCGAAACCGTACACGGTTGCGCTGAACCCGAGATCCGCGTTCATCCGGGTTGCGGCGAAGCTGACGTTGAAGCGATCGATCGTGGCGATCAGGTAACCGAGCCCGAGCATCGGCAGAATGTACCAGGACGCCTTGGACATCGCAGAACGGGCAATGGACAGTTCCGCTACTGATGTCTCGACCACGTTCGCCCCCGGAAACAAATAACCTATACCGCTTCAACGGGAAAGACACCAGTCGCAAACTCAGCGGATGAGCCTGGGGTCAGCGACGTCCGCTACGGGCGCAAAGCGGCCGTCGACGCCACGCAAAGCAATGCCGCCCATAACCGATAAAAGTTTTTTGGTTCTTTTTTTTCAAAAAAGAACTGCTTTTCCAAAAGCGGCAAAGTGCGGGTTTCGGTAATCAGGCTTGCCATACGTAAACGGCTTCCCGTCCAAAGTCTCCACGCGCCCGCCCGCCGCCGCCAGCACCGCATGGCCTGCCGCGATGTCCCATTCCATGGTCGTGCCCAGGCGAGGATACAAATCGGCCTCGCCCTTCGCGATCAGACACAGTTTCAGCGAACTTCCCGCCGGCCGGAACTCGGCCACCTTGCGCCCGGCCAGAAACGCATCCATCGCCGCGGCGTCGCCATGGCTGCGGCTGCCGACGACGGTAAGGCCGGCCGGCGGCGGCACGCGCACCGTAATCAGCCGTTCCCCACCCGCATCGGTGAGCGTCGCCGTCCCAGGCCCCGCACCCGCATACACCTCGTTTCGCACCGGCACCACCACCACGCCCAGGATCGGCACCCCATCCTCGATCAACGCGACATTCACCGTGAATTCGCCATTGCCGGAAAGAAATTCCTTCGTGCCATCCAGCGGATCGACCAGCCAGAAGCGCCGGCCGGTCACCTCCGGCGTGAGGCCTTTTGCCGCCTCCTCCTCCGATACCACCGGAATGTCGGGCGTGAGCGCACGCAATTGCGGCAGCAGAATGTCCTCCGCGGCCTGGTCGGCCGCGGTCACCGGGCTGCCATCCGCCTTGGTGGCGGCGTCCGTCCGGCCGTAGAAACGCAGCGTCGCGTGGCCCGCTTCTTCGGCGATCGGCCGCACTTCCTCAAGCAGCGTCGCCAGATCGAGGGTGGAACTCATGACAGGGAACCGGTCAGCACGCCGCGTTCCTCCAGTGCGGCGACGATCGCCTCGGCCGCCGCCTCGCTGGAGAGGCGAGTCGTATCGATGTGCAGTTCAGGGCTCACCGGCGCTTCATAGGGGCTGTCGATGCCGGTGAAATGCTTGATTTCGCCGCGGCGCGCTTTCTTGTAGAGCCCTTTCGGGTCGCGCCGTTCCGCCTCCGCCAGAGTCGTATCGACAAACACCTCCAGGAACGCGCCGTCGGGCAGAAGTTCACGCGCCATTTGCCGTTCGCTGCGAAAGGGCGAAATAAAACTGACCAGAACGATCAGCCCGGCATCCGCCATCAATTTGGCCACTTCCGCGACGCGGCGGATGTTCTCCACCCGGTCCGTATCGGTGAAGCCAAGGTCCCGGTTCAGCCCATGGCGCACGTTATCGCCGTCCAGCATATAACTGTGCCGGCCGAGGGCAAACAGCCGTTTTTCCACCAGGTTGGCGATGGTGGATTTGCCGGCGCCCGACAGGCCGGTGAACCACAGCACCGCCGCCTTCTGGCCCTTCTGCGCCGACCGTACGGAAGGGCTCAAATCCAGCGCCTGCCAATGGATATTCTGTGCCCGCCGCAGGGCGAAATGGATCAACCCGGCCCCCGCGGTTTCGTTGCTCAGGCGGTCGATGAGGATGAATCCCCCGGTGTCGCGGTTCTCCGCATACGGGTCGAACGCGACCGGCTGGTCCAGGCTGATGTTGGCGACGCCGATTTCATTCAGGTCGAGCTGGCGCGCCGGCACCTGCTCCAGCGTGTTGACATTCACCTTGTGCTTCAAACTGGTAACGCTGGCCGATACGGTCTTGGTGCCGATCTTGAGCAGATAAGGGCGGCCAGGCAGCATCGGCTGGTCGTTCATCCACACCAGGGTCGTTTCGAACTGGTCGGACACCTCGGCCGGGTCATCGGCGCCGCAAATGATGTCGCCGCGCGAGCAATCCACCTCGTCCTCGAGCGTCACCGTAATCGACTGTCCGGCGGTGGCGTAGGGCAGGTCGCCATCGATCAGCACGCGCGCGACCCGGCTCTGCCGGGCGGAGGGCATGATTTTCACCGCGTCGCCGGGGTGCACCGTGCCGCTTGCAACGACACCGGAAAATCCCCGGAAATCGAGATTGGGCCGATTCACCCACTGCACCGGAAGCCGGAACGATGCCTCCGTCGCGCGCTGCCCGATCTGCACCGTTTCCAGATGGTGCATGAGCGTCGGCCCGCGATACCACGGCGTGTTGCCGCTCGCCTCGGTAATATTGTCGCCCGCTAGCGCCGAAATCGGAATCGGCACGATCTTTTCGATGTCGAGCTGCGAGGCGAAACTGGTGTAGTCGCCGAGGATGCGATCGAATACTTCCTTGCTGTAATTGACCAGATCCATCTTGTTGATCGCCAGCACCACCTGCCGGATGCCGATCAGCGACACCAGGAAGCTGTGGCGCCTCGATTGCGTCAGCACACCACGGCGCGCGTCGATCAGGATCACCGCGAGGTCGGCCGTCGAGGCGCCGGTAATCATGTTGCGGGTATATTGCTCATGGCCCGGCGTGTCGGCGACGATGAACTTGCGCCGGTCCGTCGAAAAGAACCGGTAGGCGACGTCGATCGTGATGCCCTGTTCGCGCTCGGCGGCCAGGCCGTCCACCAGCAGGGCGAAATCGATATTCTGCCCCTGCGTGCCCATCTTTTTCGAATCGGCCTCGAGTGCGGCAAGCTGATCCTCGAAAATCATCTTGCTGTCGTACAGCAGCCGCCCGATCAGGGTCGATTTGCCGTCATCCACGCTGCCGCACGTAATGAAGCGCAGCAGGCTCTTGCGCTCATGCTGCTGCAGATACGCATCGATGTCGGTGGCGATCAGATCGCTTACATGGGCCATCAGAAATACCCCTCCTGCTTCTTCTTTTCCATGCTGGCGGCCTGGTCATGGTCGATCGCGCGGCCCTGCCGTTCGGACGTGGTGGTGAGCAGCATTTCCTGAATGATCTGCGGCAGCGTGGTGGCATCGCTGTGCGTCGCACCGGTCAGCGGATAGCAACCCAGCGTGCGGAAGCGGATCTGCTCCAGCCGCGGCGTCTGCCCGGCCGGTATCCGCATCCGCTCGTCATCCACCATGATGGTCAGGCCGTTATAGCTGACCACCGGCCGCTCCGCGGCGAAATACAACGGCACGATCGGGATGTTTTCCAGATGGATATATTGCCAGATGTCGAGTTCGGTCCAGTTGCTGAGCGGAAAGGCGCGGATGCTTTCGCCCTTGTTCTTGCGTGCATTATACAGCCGCCATAATTCGGGCCGCTGGCGCTTGGGGTCCCAGCGATGCGCCGCCGAACGGAACGAGAAGATGCGTTCCTTGGCGCGGCTCTTCTCCTCATCGCGCCGCGCGCCCCCGAAAGCCGCGTCGAAACCGTAATGGTCGAGTGCCGCTTTCAGCGCATCGGTCTTCATCACGTCGGTGTAGTTGCCGTGATCGAACGGATTCATGCCGCGCGCGACACCGTCCTGGTTGATCCATTCGATCAGGTTCAGCCCATTCTCGCGCACCATGCGGTCGCGGAATTCGATCATTTCGCGGAATTTCCATGTGGTGTTCACGTGCAGCAGCGGAAACGGTGGCCGCCCCGGCGCGAACGCCTTCATCGCCAGGTGCAGCATCACCGCACTGTCCTTGCCAACCGAATAGAGCATCACCGGATGCTCCGCCTCGGCCGCGACCTCGCGCATGACGTGGATGCTTTCCGCCTCCAGCCGCTGCAGGTGCGTGAGATCGTGGGTATGGCGCGCGGCGGCGTCGGTCACGACGTTCATGTTCTTCTCCCAAAGGTCCGGCCGAAGCCGGTGGCGCGCAATGCCGGTCAATGCTTCGATTTGCGGCACGAGGTCCGCCGGTATGTCACGCTCCCCGCGCACCCACTGGCTGATCGCCGCCTCGCTGCGGCCGACCGCCGCGGCAATGTCCCGCTGTCTGACACCGGACTGGCGAAAAAGCAGTTTAAGATCGGCCATAACCGCGCTTTAGTTGAACTTAAGTCGTCTTGCAAGGGAGGACTTAAGAAAAACTTAAGGCAAGGAAAGTCTTCTTTTTCCAATGCGGCCAGCTTGGTTGCCGGACGGGCCGCTTTGGTGCTGCGCGCAATGGATAAGAGTGATTTGGTTCTTTTTAAAAAAAGAACCGCTTGCCTTCCGTCCTTCGGCAACCACCCCGCCCGCCGGCGCTTCACTGACTTGTGAGCATCGCGATATGAGGAGGGCCCGCCCCTGCTGCTTCAGACGCTGAGCGAGGCGCATCTCGGCTTCGCGGCCGAAGCGGGCCGCATCGGCCTATGGGAGTTCGACCTCGCAACCGGCAGGTTGGTCACATCGGCGCGTTACAAAACCAATCTCGGCCTGCCGCCGGATGCGCCGCTCACCTGGGAACGCCTGGAATCCCTGGTGCATCCCGACGATCGCGACAGGCGCGCCGCGGCGATGCGCCAGGCGATCGCCACCTCGGCCGATTACGACATCGAATACCGCGTGCTGCGGCCGGACGGCAGCACCGGCTGGCTGCATGTCAGTGCCCGTGTCGCCCGCGATCCCGGCGGCGCAACGCGGCTTTTCGCCGGCGTTTCCTTCGACGTCACCGCGCGGCGGCAAGCCGAATTGAGCCTCGAGCTGAGCGAGGAATCGCTCAGGCTGGCGGCGGATGCGGCGGAAGTCGGCATCTGGGATCTGGATCTGACAAACGACGTGCTGACCTGGTCCGACCGCACCAAGGCCATGTTCGGCATCAGCCCGCACAGGCCGTGCAGCATGCGGGATTTTTACAGCGGCCTGCACCCCGACGATTTCGCGGCGACCAGCGCGGCCTTCGCCTCGGCGATCGATCCCGCCATCCGCGCCACCTACGACGTGGAATATCGCACCGTCGGCCGCGAGGACGGGGTAATCCGCTGGGTTGCGGCCAAGGGGCGCGGCCTCTTCAGCAACGGATGCTGCCACCGCGCCCTCGGCACCGCCATCGACATTACGGAACGAAAACTGGCGGCCCTCCAGCAGGATTTTCTGCTGAACCTGATGGACGGCCTGCGCCACCTGACAGACCCGGACGCCATCATGGATACGGCCGTGCAGGCGCTCGGCCGTCATCTCGGCGCCTGCCGGGTCGGCTACGGCCAGGTGCAGCCGGACGACACCATGATCTGGCTCGAAACCTGCCACGTGGACGGCGTGCAGCCTTTGACAGGCATGTTCGCGCTCGATTCCTTCGGGCCGCACAACATCGCCCGCCAGCGGCGCGGCCTCACCGTGGTGGTGAACGATATCGCCGCCGATCCGCAGAACGACCTTGCCGTGTGGGACGCCATCGGCACGCGCGCCTACGTCTCGGTGCCGCTGGTGCGCGACGGGCGCTTCCGGGCCAGCCTGTTCGTCAACCATCGCACGCCGCACGTCTGGCACCCGCAGGAAGCCGCGCTGATCGAGGACGTGGCAAGGCGCATCTGGGATGTTCTGGAACGCGCCCGCGCCGAGGAGGCCCTGCGCCAGCTCAACGCCGCGTTGGAAGAGCAGGTGGAGCAGCGCACCCAGGAACTCACCCGCACCTGGCGGCTGGCGCCGGTGGTGATGGTGGTCGGCAGCCCGGACGGCACGCTGCAGGACGTGAATTCCGCCTGGACCGGCCTGCTCGGCTGGACGCCGGAAGAAACCATCGGACGCAATGTGATGGAATTCGTGGCCCCGGAGGACCACGCGGCCGGCTTGTCCGGCATGCAACGCCTGTCGCAAGGCTTGCCGGTGATCGAGTTTCAGCTCCGCTTCGTCAGCAAGACCGGCGCGCACCGCCGCATCTCCTGGACCACGGTGCCGGACGGCGGCCAGCTTTACGGCTACGGCCGCGACGTGACCGACCAGATCGTCGCCGAGGAACGCCTGCTGCAGGCCCAGAAAATGGAGGCGGTGGGCCAGCTCACCGGCGGCCTCGCGCATGATTTCAACAATCTGCTGACCGGCGTCACCGCCGGCCTGGAGCTGTTGCAGAAGCGCATAAAACAGGGCCGTTTCGGCGAGCTGGAGCGCTACATCGCCGCGGCCCAGGGCGCTGCCCGCCGCGCCGCTTCGCTCACGCAACGTCTGCTCGCCTTTTCCCGCCGGCAGACGCTCGATCCGCGGCCCACCGACGTCGCCTGCCTTGTCGCCGGCATGGAGGATTTCATCCAGCGCACGGTCGGCCCGCATTTGCGTTTGCGCCTGGCCTGCGCCGCCGATCTATGGGCCGTCTTCGCCGACGGCCACCAGTTGGAAAATGCCCTGCTGAATCTGTGCATCAACGCGCGCGATGCGATGCCCGACGGCGGCGACCTCACGATCGCCGCCGCCAATTGCTCGCTCGCCGAGGCCGCCGCGCGCGACATCGAAGTGCCGCCCGGCGACTACGTGGAACTTTCCGTCACCGACACCGGCTCCGGCATGTCGCCGGAAGTCATGCGGCGCGCCTTCGATCCGTTTTTTACCACCAAGCCGCTGGGCGCTGGCACCGGCCTCGGCCTGTCGATGGTGTATGGGTTCGCGCAACAATCGGGCGGCCAGGTGCGCATTCAATCGGCGCCCGGGCACGGCACCAGCGTGCGTCTTTATCTGCCGCGCGGCTTCGGCCCCGTTGAAACAAGCGATGTGGAATCGAACGCCGACGAGGGCACGCCAGCGGAGACGGCGCCCACGGCCCGGCCCGCGGCCGTGCTGGTGGTGGACGACGAAGCCACCATCCGCATGCTGGTGTGCGAGGCGCTGAATGACCTGGGCTACAGTTCCGTGCAGGCCGAGGACGGTGCTTCCGCCTTGAAGATACTCGAATCCGGCGCGAAGCTGGATTTGCTGGTGAGCGACGTCGGGCTGCCGGGCGGCCTCAATGGCCGCCAGCTCGCCGACCATGCAAGGCGCACGCGCGAGGAACTGAAAGTGCTGTTCATTACGGGTTACGCGGAATCGGCCACGGTCGGCCCCGCGCTTCTGGAATCGGGGATGCAGGTGATCTGCAAGCCATTTGAACTGGAGAGCCTTACGGCGCGTATTCGCGACATGATTGCGGGGGGCTAAGAAAAGAAGCAGTTCTTTTTTGAAAAAAAGAACCAAAAAACTTTTACTAATTACGGGCCGCACTTTATTGGCCCCTGCCTTAATAGGACAACCGCTCATGCTAGACCGCCTTTTGCATGCCTTGCTGGCCGTGGCCGCTGCCTTGTTTGCCATTGTGCTGGCGGTGCTGACCTGGATCGAAGGCGGCCTCACCGCTGTCATGAACCAGGCCCACATCCCGCCGGACCTCCAATCCGTCGTGCTGATCCTGGTCGCCGTGCTGGTCCTCCTCGCGGCGCTGCGGCTGTTCGGCGGTTTTATCCGTATCGTCCTGATTGTGCTCATCCTTGTGTTCGTCGTGCACGCCGTGAGCAACCACAGCTTCACACCGCACCCGACTCACGCCACACACACCTGACCGCCGCATGACCCGCGCAGTGCTTTTCTTCGCCGCTGCGTGTATCACTAGCCAGCCATGCGCGTATAGGTTGTGCCAGGGTTTGGTGAGGGTTCATGTCGGGGTCGGAGTTCGACGAGGCCAGTTTCCCGGAGTTTCAATATCTTGAAGCGTTTCGCGACGTGCGGGACGCGGTTCAGGCCGGCGTATTCCGCAACGGCTTCGAACACTACCAGCTATATGGCCGCACCGAGATAGAGAACGCGCGGCGGCCGTCGCCCTTCACCGGCGGCCGGCTGGACATGATGCGGTCGGTGCTGCCGCCACAAGCGGACCCGGATTCGCCGGTGCCGCCGTCGCCGCCTCCGCAACTGCACACCGCCTCGCCCGACGCCATTCCCTACACCCCGCCGCCGCCGCCCGAACTCGCCTATCCCGCGGCGGGAGATCTGTTCGATGAGGAATTGTTCCTCGCCCTCAATCCGGACGTGGCGGCACGGGTCGCGGCGGGCGACCTCGCAAGCGGCCTCGCCTATTGGAACCACGCCGGCCGCGTCGAAACCGATCAGGGCACCCGCCCAAGCATCGTGCAGGACCGGTGGTATGACGGCATGGCCAGGCTGGAGCCGCCGCCGCCGCCCGACATCGGCAATTTCGACGTCGAAACCTACTGGCTGCTCTGCCCCGACGTGCTGAAGGCGCTCGGCCCCGACCCCGAGGCGGCGCTGCGCCACTGGCTGGAACACGGGCGGCTGGAAGGCCGCACCGGGCCGGGCGTCGCCCCCTATCGCGGCTGGCAGGCGCGCCCCCATGCGGTTCTGCAAAAACCGTTCGGTTTCAACGTGTTCGGCCCGTTCGCGGCAACCAGCGGCCTGGGCACCGCGGCGCGTGGCCTGCTGCGCGCGTTGCGCACCACCGGCGTGCCGCTGGAACTGCATCCGTTCGACGTGAGCCGCGGCAAGCCGCGCGTTCTGCCCGCCGAACGCCAGCGCAAGCCGACCTACCGCGTCAACCTCCTCCTCGCCAACGCGGACCAGATGGCCCGGCTGACGGCTCTTTACGAGCCCGGCACGTTCGATGACGCCTACAACATCGCCGTGTGGGCCTGGGAACTCGCGGCATTCCGGCAGGACTGGTACACGTCCTTCGGCCCGGTGGACGAAATCTGGACCAACAGCGAGTTCGAGCTGGAAAGCATTGGTGCCGTAAGCCCTGTGCCGCTGACCAAGATACGTCTGCCGATCGAGGCCGTCTGGCACGATCCGGACCGCGGGCGCGACGTGTTCGGCATCCCGCGCGACCGTTTCGTCTTCATGGTGGCGTTCGATGTCGGCAGCACCAGTGCGCGCAAGAATCCGCGCATGGTGGTCGATGCGTTCCGCGAAGCCTTCGCCTGCCGCGAGAATGTCTTCCTGGTGATCAAATTTCATTCCACCGCCGTTGAACCGGCGATCACCCGCCAGCTCACCCAGGCCCTGCGCGGTGCCGACAACGTGCTGGTGATTTCCGACCTGCTCACCGACACCGACATGGGCCTGCTGCGCGCCGCGTGCGATTGTTTCGTCTCCGCCCACCGCAGCGAAGGCTTCGGCCTCAACATCGCCGAATTCATGGCCCTGGGCAAACCGGTCATTGCCACCGCGTATTCGGGCAACCTGGAATTCTTCGACGCCACCGTGGGCTATCCGATCGCCCACACGCTGACCGAGGTGCGGGTGCAGGCCGGGCCATACATGCCCTACTCCGTCTGGGCCGAACCGGACCGCGATAGCCTGGTGGCACGGTTTCGTGCGGTGTACGAAAACCAGGAGGAGGCATGGGCGCGCGGCGCCGCCGGTGCCCGGCGGATACGCGAGGATTTGTCGCCGGAACGCATCGGCCAGGAAATGCGGCGGCGCATTCACCTCGCCGGGCTTGCGGCGGGCCTGCCGCCGTATCTTGCCTGGATCGGCAAGACCCGCACGTTGAAGGGTCCGGCGCCGGTGGCCGCCCTCACCCCGGCGCAGCGCCAGGCAATCGTCGAACTGGGCATGGACCGTCCGGTGATCAGCCTGATCGTTCCGGTCTATAATGTCGCGCCGGCCTGGCTGGAGGCCTGCATCGCCAGCGTGCGTGGGCAGACCTACCCCTTCTGGGAATTATGCCTTTGCGACGACGCCAGCACCGAAGCCGCCACCCGCGCCGTGCTCGACCGCTATCAGGGCACCGATCCCCGCATCCGCATAAGGCGGCTGAAGCAGAATGTCGGCATCGGCGGCGCCAGCAACATGGCCGTCGAAATGACCACCGGCGAATTCATCGCCATGCTCGACAATGACGACGTGCTGGAACCCGACGCGCTGCTGGAAATCGCCCGCGCCCTGTTCGCCGACAACGATATCGACGTCATCTACACCGACGAGGACAAGATCGACGAGCAAGGCCGGCTGATCGACACCTATTTCAAGCCGGATTTCTCACCGGAACATCTCGAATCCGTCATGTACGTCCTGCACATGCTGGTGGTGCGCAAGAAACTCTTCTTCAAGATCGGCGGTTTCCGCCCCGAATTCGACGGCGCGCAGGATTACGACCTGATGCTGCGCCTCTCCCGCGAGACCACGAAAATCCACCACATCAGGCGCGCCCTGTATCATTGGCGCGCGGTGGAAGGCTCGGCCGCCGCGGTGGTGGACGCCAAACCCTATGCGCTGCAAGCCGGCTTCCGCGCCCTCTCCGAGCACGCCCGCCTGAGCCACGGCGAACATGCCTGGGTGGAACAGGGCCTTCTGCCAGGCACGTTCCGGGTGCGCCGCAAGATCCTCGGCCAGCCGCGCGCCTCGCTGATCATTCTCACCAATAACGGCTCGCTGGAATTGCCCGGCCGCGGCCGTTTTCACATGGTGGACAATCTGGTGGACAGCATCCTGCGCCACACCGCCTACCGCAACTTCGAAGTGCTGGTCGTGGACAACAGCAAACTGTCGCCGGCGCAATTGTCGCGCTTCGCCGACCTCGGCGTTCGCGTCGAGAACTACACCGGCGGAGTCGTCCCCTTCAATTACGCCGCCAAGGCCAATTTCGCGCTGCGCATGTGCCGCACCGAACACCTCGTCATGCTGAATGACGACATGGAAGTGTTCCGCGACGAGTGGCTCACCGCCTTGCTGGAACTCTCGCAGGAGCCGGAAATAGGCGCCGTCGGCGGCCGCCTGCTGCACGCGGACGGCTCAATCCAGCATGTCGGCTGCGTCATCGGCATCATGGGCGGCTCGGCGCACGTCTATCATTCCTACCCCGGCGAATTCATCGGCTATAACGGCTTCACCCACCTGATCCGCAACTATGCCGCCGTCACCGGCGCCTGTTTCGCCACCAGAAAAAGCGTCCTCGCCCAGGTCGGCTCCTTCGACGAAGGTTTCGCGGTCGATTTCAACGACACGGATCTATGCCTGCGCATGATCGAAGCCGGCTACCGCATCGCCTACACCCCCTTCTGCGAGCTATTCCATTTCGAAGGCGCCTCTGCCCAGCGGACGAAACAAAACGCCGACGAACACCGCCGATTCGTGTTGCGCTGGGCTCGCTACATGGCCGACGATCCGTATTTCAATCCCAACTTCGCCCGGGATAGGTTTGATTTTGCGGTGGCAGGTTGAGGAAGCAGTTCTTTTTTGAAAAAAAGAACCAAAAAACTTTTGCTATGTACAATTGTCTCATAACGGTTGTCGTTGCGATAGGCAAAGGAAAACCGGCGGTATGACGCAAAGAGCAAAAGTTTTCTATTTCTTTTTTTCAAAAAAGAAATACTTCCTTTTCTTTGTTGGTGTGGCGGTCTTTGGGGAAATAGTCGCCATGGCCGCCGGTTCCGCTTATTGGCGTAAGTATTCTCCGAGGCTGTGAGAAGCGGAGAAACGCACCTAAGTCATATCCTTGGCCCGCGAGCGCGGCGCACGGAGATGACTTGTCATGCAAAGACTCGGAACGGCGTTTAATGGCTTCGCCATCGAGGCGAGCGATGGCAAAGTGGGAAACGTCAGCGACATCCTGTTCGACGATAAGACATGGGCCTTGCGGTGGCTGGTCGTCGATACAGGCACGTGGCTCGCAGGGCGAAAGATCCTGCTCCATCCATCTTCGTTGGCAAAGCCCGATATCGAGGGACGGGCATTCGAGGCGACCCTGACGAAGGCTCAGGTCGAAAAAAGTCCTGAGATCGACAGCGATCAGCCAGTGTCGCTCCAGATGGAAGCGGGCCTCTACAGCTATTACGGCTACGAGCCACTTCTGGCCGGCGGGTTCTACGAAGGCAAAACGCTCGTTTCACCACCGGGCGAACCGCCTCGTTTCAAGGACACGGCCGTGGGCGACCCGGACGGCAAGGCTGCCGAATCGCATCTTCGCAGTATCGCGGAAGTGCAGGGCTACGCTATTCACGCGCTCGACGGAAATATCGGCCACCTCGAAGACTTTCTGATCGACGATGAAAGTTGGTCCATTCGCTATTTTGTTGTCGACACGAAGAACTTCTGGTTCGGGAAGCATGTTGTGGTGCCACCGAATTCGATTAAGGAAATCAGTTGGGCGGAGCGATACGTTCGGCTCGACCTCACGTGCTACAAAATAAAAGGCAGCCCGCCATGGAACCCGACGGGCGTGATCGACCGTGCCTACGAGGCCTTGCTGCAAACATATTACGGCTGGGCCAAGGCTGAGGGAAAAACTGCCAGCAATGGCGAATCATCGGCGGCCAAGCCGGCGCACGCCATAGCGCCAACCGCATAGGCCAGAATTGTCGGGGCTAGAGCATTTTCAGCCTCAGCGCAACGAAGTGACAAGCAAGCAGGAAGGAAGCAGTTCTTTTTTTCAAAACAGGAACTGCTTCCTTTGTCGCCTTTCCCCGGTATCGCCGGACTCTTGCTTGAAACCCTGGCCTCTTCGATACGGCCAACGATTTTCAGTGTGCGCGCTCAGCGCAGCAACATGACCGCGAGAACGATGAGCAGGATCGTTCCCAGGCCAATCCCACCATAGCCGTAATGACCGTAGGACGCGCCACCCCAGCCGCCATACGTCATGCCGAAGCCGCCGCCAAACAGCAGAACCAGAACTACTACCAGCAAAATCAAGCCCACGGGAACACCCTCCTATCAATCTCGCCACGCATTCGACAATGCGTGGCCGACGCCAATTCTCCGCTTAATTATGCGCCCAGGCGGCGGCGGGACGCCACCTTCGGAAACTACTCAGAGCGAACTAGCCACCGCACCGATGCAATCAATCCGTCCGCCGGCGACGCGCTCGCGCATAGGTAATCTCCGATGTCTGAATACCGCGGGTGAGCTTCTCCATATTGGTAAGCTGCACCTCGACAATTGATCAGCCTGCGACGAGCCTTCCCCTGCTCCCACGTGGAGATCATCATGTCTGCACACCCACGCGCCAGTGGCCGCGCGAAAACGCTATGAACATTATACGGAAGGAAACGACACCGAGTTTTCCGATCGTCTGCGTCGGCGGATCGGCCGGCGGGCTCGATGCGTATGTAAGGCTGCTGCGGCACCTGCCATCGGCCATGGATGCCGCGATCGTCATCGTGAACCACGTCCGGATTGGTCCGACACATTTGCACGAAATCCTGCCGCGCTACACCGATCTGCCAGTGCGGCTGATTACCGAGGGGCTGCGCATTTTGCCCGACGCCGTCTTCATCATCCCGGAAAAGCACGATCTGCATGTGCTGGACGGCGAGTTTCACCTGAAGCCGATTTCGAAGCCCCGTGGCTGGCCGGTCGTGATCACGGTCTGCCTGAAATCTCTGACCCGCCATTGGGATGGCCAACTGGTCGCCGTAATCGTCTCCGGCTACGATGGTGACGGCGCGGACGCCCTATGCGCAATGAGGGATTCCGGGGCTATCACCATTGCGCAAGAGCCGGAAACAGCCACCGCGCCCGATATGCCGGAATCGGCAATTGCCAGCGGATGCATCGATTTTGTTCTTTCTCCCGAAGCGATCGCCCGGAAGATAGTAAGCATCGCGCGCTGGAACCACCATCTGTTGGTGCAGGATAACAACGGAGTTCCCGGTGGTCAGGCAACGCCAACCGCGGCGAAGTTGCCACCCGCGAACTTCGCCGGATGACAGGAACAAGGAACGTATTATGCAATCTTTAAACCGCGATATCGAAGAAGGCCAATTGGCCGGTGTCGGTCGGCCACTATCCACCTCCGAGCGCAGGACGCTGGAAGCAATTTTCCGGCATCCGCTACAGCACAACCTCGAATGGACCCATGTGGTTGCCCTGGTTGAGAAGCTTGGCGACATCGAGCAAAAAGCAAACAATATTTTCGCTTTCAGGATCGGGCACGAACGCCACGTCATGCACAAGCCACACACGAAGGATCTGGCGTCGCCCGAAATGCTTGAACTGCGGCATTTTCTGGCGCGCGCCGGGCAGTCGCCTGAAATTGCCGCCCAGTCGCCCGCCCGCCCCGATCCCGCGTCCCCAAGCCTGCTGGTCGCAGTGGATCATCACGGCACGAAAATCTATCACATCGATTTGTCACCGTCGGATTCAGCCGAGCATGTCATCCGGCCCTACGATCCGCACCATTTTCTGCATCACATGAAACACCAGGACCAGTCACGCGAGCGCGGCCAGAAACCGACGGAAGAAACAAGCTATTATGCCCAAATTGCCGAGGCCCTTGCGACCGGCGGCCGCATCGTCGTGGTCGGGCATGGCAAAGGGCAAAGCAACGCCGCGCATCACCTGACCGAATATCTGCGCGAGCATCACCGCGAAACCTATGTGCGTATCGTTACCCAAGTCTCTGCGGATCTCTCAAGCCTCACCGATCCTCAGCTACTGGCCCTGGGCGCCGAGGCGCTACATGCGAAACCGGATGCACATGCGGCCGCCTTCGGTTGACAAACGACAATATGCCCGTCTAAATCAAGTGTCCATCCAACAGGCGGAACCTGTCCGGCGTGCCAACAGTTGCTCGCATTCGAATGCATGAAAGCGAACCGGCGAGGCGACTTGCGCTTCTGCTGTCGCTCCTGGCGGTATTCATTCCGGCTTCCTCGGCGGCGAACGCACAAAGCAGAACGCCAGGGGGAATGCCACCGCCGGATGGCATGACGCTGGCGCAGTCCGCCGCCATGCGGTTCCCCCAGCCGGTCCGTGTCGGCAATCTCATCGGCGAGGACGTGCTGGAACCGGTAGAGAGCCAGAATGTCCTCGGTACCGTCAAGCAGGTGGTGCGCGACAGCAAAGGCGGCCTCTCCGTCGTCATCAATTACGGCGGCTTTTTCGGAGTTGGGGCGCGGCCTATTGCCGTGCCGGTGGATGCCACCGTTCTTGTCGGCAACGTCATGGAAGTCGTTGCCTACACGCCGAAGCAGCTGCGGTCTTTTCCCACCTATTCGGCGGTCGGGGCAACGCCTGTCCCTGGCGATTCAATAATCAAGGTCGGATTGGCCAAGCCATCGCATTAAGGTATTAATTAGAAACAAATTCGCGTTGGTGGAATCATACGAAAGAGTCCGGCGATTCTTTATTAAAAAAAGGAACAAAAACTTTCACCATGTTGGTTGACGCGGTCAGCACGACCGCCCCGTATCGAAGCGAGCAAAAGTTTTTTGGTTCTTTTTTTCAAAAAAGAACTGCTTTCTTCATACTTTCTTTTCGCCTCGTTCCGCTTAGAGCATTTTCAGCCTGACTGGTATCGGCCTTCATAAGCCGGCGGTTTGAGGCTGATACAAATGCTCTGCAAACAACTGGCTGGGGCGGCCCGCCGGATGCCGATGATTTTCCAGTCAGGATGAAGCCGCTCTAGCTGCATCACTTTGAGCGGCTACCAAGCGTAGGATTCTATCCACTAGATTCCGGCAAACCAACC
>Ga0116226_10001449_pt1 | contig 20584 bp, 18 predicted proteins | sample S1TSphfallax_FD_89692 | JGI IMG/M metagenome (GOLD analysis project Ga0116226, IMG submission 89692) | Host-associated microbial communities from peat moss isolated from Minnesota, USA - S1T2_Fa - Sphagnum fallax MG | ecosystem: Host-associated > Plants > Peat moss > Unclassified | place: USA... | reverse complement strand
TGCCCAGACCCGCAAAGGGGCACACGCCCCTTTGAACCCCCAGACTTAAGGGTGTTTGAGGAAGGGGGCTGACACCGAGGTGGCAACCTCCGAGTAAGCCCCCTTCCTCAAACACCCTTCACATCTAAGGTCCAGGGGCTTGGCCCCTGGCGGGTCCGGGCAGAGCCCGGCTTACTTCCTTCCTCAGTCGCCCCCCGGCAAAACCTTGCCCGGGTTCATCAGGCCGTTCGGGTCGATCGCTTGTTTGATGCGATGCATGAGGTCGAGTTCGGGGCCGCCGCGCCAGGTGGGCATCAAATAGGGTTTGAGTTTGCCGATGCCGTGTTCGGCCGAGAAGCTGCCGTCGAGATCGCGGACCACGTCGCACACCGCGTCCATGATGTCGTGATCGCGGGCGAGGAAGTGGGCGGGGTCGGCGGCTTCCGGTTGTTCCAGGTTGAAGTGGATATTGCCGTCGCCGAGGTGGCCGAACGCGACCACGCGGATGCCGGGGATCAGGGCTTCGCAGGCTTGTGTGGCGCGGCGCATCAGTTCGGGGACTTTGGAGACCGGGACCGAGACGTCGTTTTTGACGCTGGCGCCCTCGCGTTTCTGGGCTTCGGAGTGTTCCTCGCGCAGCCGCCAGATGGCGGCGCGTTGGGCCGCGCTTTCGGCGATCACGGCGTCCTGCACCAGGCCGTCCTCGAGCGCGGCTTCGAGCAGGGTTTCCATGCCTTCCCGCAAAGCGGCGTCCGGGCGCGGCGTGGCGAGTTCGATCAGCACGTAGTGGTCGGCCGGGTCGGCGAGCGGCATCACCGCACCGGGGATGTGGCGCAGCACGAAGGACATGCCGAGACCGCTCATGTATTCGAAGGCCTGGACGGCGGCGGGGTCGTGCGCCTGGAAGCGGCCGAATAGGGCCAGAGCGGCCTCGGGCGACGGGACGGCGCAGAGGGCGACTTCGATGGCGCGGGGTTGCGGCACCAGTTTCAGCACGGCGGCGGTGATGATGCCGAGGGTGCCTTCGGCGCCGACGAACAATTGGCGCAGGCAATAGCCGGTGTTGTCTTTGCGCAGTCGGCGCAGGCCGTTCCAGATTTGTCCGTCCGGCAGCACCACTTCGAGGCCGAGCACGAGGTCGCGGGCATTGCCGTAGCGGACGGTGTTGTTGCCGCCGGCGTTGGTTGCGAGCACGCCGCCGATTTGCGCGCTGCCTTCGGCGCTGATCGACAGGGGCAGCAGGCAGCCCGCGTCGGCGGCGGCGTCCTGGGCGGCTTTGAGGGTGACGCCGGCCTCGATCGTCATGGTCATGTCGATCGGGTCGATCGCGCGGACGGCGTGCATGCGGGCGAGGCTGATGACCAGTTCGCTGCCATCCTCGGCGGGCACGGCGCCGCCGACCATCGAGGTGTTGCCGCCTTGCGGCACCACGGCGACGCCGGCTGTGGCACAGGCGCGGATTACCTCGGCGAGTTGCGCGGTGTTGGCGGGGCGGATGACGGCGGCGGTCCGGCCGCGATACAGCCGCCGCCAATCCTCGGCGTAGGCGGCGGTATCGCTGGGCTCGGTGAGCATGCCGGCCGGGCCGACGATGCTGTGCAGCTGGCCCAGCAGGTCGGCGTCCGGCATCACGTGATCAGGCATCGGCTAGCGGATGTCAGGAGAGGTTAGTCGGCCGCCAGGGCCATGGTCTTGCGGGCCATGGTCTTTTTGACGTGGTCCTCGATGGCGATCGAGACCTGGTCGGCGTAGGCGGCGAACACGTGATCGGCACCGGCCTGGATGCGGTAATCGACCTGCACGCCTTTCTGGGTGTTGAGCTTGTCGACCAGTTTGCGGACGGCGGGTTCGGGGACCAGTTCATCGGCATCGCCATGCATCATCAGCCCGCCGCACGGACAGGGCGCGAGGAAGCCGAAATCATAATGGTTGGCGGGCGGGGCGACGCTGACCCAGCCGGAGATTTCCGGGCGTCGCATCAGCAGCTGCATGCCGATGAAGGCGCCGAACGAGTAGCCGGAGATCCACAGGCCGCCGGAGTTCGGGTTGACCATCTGCATCCAGTCGAGCGCTGCCGCCGCGTCGCCGATTTCGCCGATGCCGCCGTCATAGCGGCCCTGGCTGCGGCCCACGCCGCGGAAATTGAAGCGCATCACCGAGAAGCCGAGACGCTGGAACGACTGGTACATCGTGTAGGCGATGCGGTTGTTCATCGTGCCGCCGTGCAGCGGGTGCGGATGCAGGATCAGCGCGAGCGGGGCACCGGTCTCCTTTGAATGATGATAACGACCCTCCAGCCGCCCGTCGGGGCCGGCGAACATGATCTCAGGCATGGCTCTGCGAAATCCGTTTCCTGCTAGCTCGCGGCCAAAAATGACCGGGCTCTAGACCCTCACATAGCATCCGGCCCGGAGACGCCCTGGGGCGGCCGAGCACGGAATGATGATCCGTTCAGTTGGGGGCGCGCGCCTCGCGGTGCGATCCCCAGCCAGCGCAATCTTGACCTGCGCAGTCGGGAATGCCAGCTTCCCGGGTGGTCCGCAGCGGATCGTTGCGGTGCCTCAGGGGCTGACGCGTTCCAACCGAAGACACCCCGGATTCGGACTGTCAGCCGCTCGTCGCCTGCTGTTGCCCAATGATCTGAAGGTGTCCAGATCGTGGCGGACTATAGGTCCATGAGTGGATCATTCATAACTGAAATATGGCATCTGCTTTATGTTTTTACGTGAATCGATCGAGGCATACCGTAACAAGGACCCTGCTGCGCGCTCAGCGCTTGAGGTTCTGCTGTGTTACCCCGGATTGCATGCGCTGATCTGGCACGGCATCGCGCACAGGTTGTGGGGGCGCCGGTTTTTTCTGCTGGCGCGCCTGGTTTCGCACCTCGGCCGATTCCTCACCGGCATCGAAATTCACCCCGCCGCGCGCATCGGGCGGCGCCTGATCATCGACCATGGGATGGGTGTGGTGATCGGCGAGACCGCGGAGATCGGCGATGACGTCTATTTGTATCACCAGGTGACGCTGGGCGGCACGTCGCTGGCGCGCGGCAAGCGGCACCCGACGATCGGCAATAATGTGATCATCGGCGCGGGCGCGAAAATCCTCGGCGCCGTGGTGGTGGGCGACAATGCGCGGGTGGGATCGAACGCCGTGGTGCTGCAGCCGGTGATGCCCGGCGCCACCGTGGTGGGCATTCCCGCGCGTCCGGTCGATCGCAAGCCGGCGCGCGAGCGGGAGGCGTCGCGGACCCGGGATTGTCCGCCGTTCGACGCCTATGGCACGCCGGAGGAGGGGGTGCTCGATCCGATGGTGCATGACATGGAGTGCTTGCGCGCCGAACTGGCGGAGATGGAAGCGCGTCTGGCGCGCGCACAGGAGGGGGTGCAGGCGAGCCAGGCGCGGCTGCTGCGTGAGGCGACCCGCGAGCAGGCGGGAGAGTGAGCGGTGAACCTGTCGACACGCGCCCGCTATGCGATGATGGCGATGAGCGAGATCGCCGGCCGGGGCGGTGATGCACCGGTGACACTGGGCGAGATCGCCGCCGCCCAGCAGCTCAGCCAGTGCTATCTGGAGCAATTATTCGCGCGGCTGCGGCGGGCCGGCCTGGTGGCCTCGGTGCGCGGCGCCGCCGGCGGCTATCGGCTGGCGCGCGCGGCCGGCGACATCGCGGTCGCCGAGATCATGCAGGCGGTTGATGAGCCGATCCGGGTGACGCGGTGTGCGGCGGATGCGCCCGGCTGTCTGCGGGGCGCGGCGGGCGAGCCGGTGATCTGTGTGACGCATGATCTGTGGAGCGAGCTGGGCCGGCAGGTCGATCTGTTTCTGTCGGGCATCACGCTGGCCGATGTGGTGGAGGGACGGGTGCTCGGCCGCGCGGTGCCGGTGCGGCCGGCAGCACTGGTGCCGGCGTGACCTATCTCGACGCCAACGCCACCGAACCGCTGCGGCCCGAGGCGCGCGCGGCGGTGATCGCGGCACTGGATGTCGCCGGCAATCCCGCCTCGGTGCATGCCAGTGGGCGGGCAGCCCGGCGGGTGCTGGAGCAGGCGCGCGAGGACATCGCCGCGCGGTTCGGGGCGCGGCCGGCGCAGATCGTGTTCACCTCCGGCGGCACCGAGGCGGATGCGTTGGCGGTGCATGCGCTGGGGCACGGCCGCAGGCTGATCATCGGGGCCACCGAGCATGACGCCATTCGGGCCGCGGCACCCGAGGCCGCCATTCTGCCGGTCGATGCGCGCGGCGTGGCCGATCTCGCGGCTTTGGAGACGCTGCTGGCGGCGGGGCCGGCGCTGCTGTGCCTGATGCTGGCCAATAACGAGACGGGCGTGATCCAGCCGGTCGCCGAGGCGGCGGCGCTGTGCCGGGCGCATGGCGCGTGGCTGCATGTGGATGCGGTGCAGGCAGGCGGGCGGATGGCGGTGGATTTTGCCGCGCTCGGTGTCACCAGCCTGGCGATCTCCTCGCACAAATTGGGTGGCCCGGCCGGTGCCGGCGCGCTGCTGCTGGACGACGCGGTCGGCATCCGGCCCTTGATCACCGGTGGTGGGCAGGAGCGTGGCTGGCGGGGCGGCACACCGCCGGTGGCCGTCATCGCGGGCTTTGCCGCGGCGGCGACGGCGCCGACGGTCGAGCTGGCCGGGTTGCGGGATCAGATCGAGGCCGCGGCGGTCGCGTGTGGGGCGATGGTGCTCGGTGGCGGCCCGCGATTGAGCAATACCACCTGTCTCGCCCTGCCTGGCGCGCGCGCTGAAACCCAGGTGATTGCGCTCGATCTCGCCGGCGTGCGCGTGTCCGCCGGGGCGGCGTGCAGTTCCGGCAAGGTGGCGCGCAGCCATGTGCTGGCGGCGATGGGGGCTGGCGCGCTGGCCGGCGAGGCGATCCGCGTCTCGCTGCCGTGGAACGCAACGCCGGGTGACGCGCGCGCCTTCGCCGACGCATACCAGGCGATGGCCGGCCGCCTGGCGCGCCGCGCCGCCTGACCCCAGTTTGAGTGTGATGCAGCGCCCCAATCGCCCGATCTATCTCGACAACCAGGCCACCACGCCGTGCGATCCCCGCGTGGTGCAGGCGATGCTGCCGTGGTTCACCGAACGGTTCGGCAATCCGCACAGCGCCGAGCACGCGATGGGCCGGGAGGCGGAGGCCGCGGTCGAGGCGGCGCGCGCCGAGGTGGCCGCCCTGATCGGCGCCGAGGCGCGGGAGCTCGTGCTGACGTCCGGCGCCACCGAGAGCAACAATATCGCGATCAAGGGCGCCGCGCGGCACGCTCTGGCGGTCGGCAACCCGCGGCGGCGCATCGTGACCGTCGCGACCGAGCATAAATGCGTGCTGGAATCGGCGGCCGACCTCGCCGCCGAGGGGTTCGAGCCGGTGATCCTCCCGGTATCGCCCGATGGTCTGCTCGACCCGGCGGTGCTGGAAGCGGCGCTGTCCGTGCCCACGTTGCTGGTCAGCGTGATGGCGGTGAACAACGAGACCGGGGTGATCCAGAACCTCGCCGCGCTGTCGGCAGTGGCCCACGCCGATGGCGCGCTGTTTCATAGCGATGCCGCCCAGGCGCTGGGCAAAATCCCGGTCGACGTCGCGCGCGACGGCATCGATCTGCTGTCGATCAGCGGCCACAAGCTGTATGGCCCGAAAGGCGTCGGCGCGCTGTATGTCCGCAGGCGTCCACGGGTGCGCCTGGCCGCCTTGTTCTCCGGCGGCGGCCAGGAGCGTGGGTTGCGCTCGGGCACGCTGCCCACGCCGCTGATCGTCGGGCTCGGCGAGGCCTGCCGCATCGCCGGCGCCGACCTGGCCGCCGACATGGCGCGGATCGCAAATCTGCGGGATCGGCTGCTGACCACGCTGCGTGGCGCGCTGCCGGATCTGATCGTGAATGGCAGCCTGTCCCACCGGATTGCCGGCAATCTGAACGTCACCTTCCCCCGCAGCTCGGCCGCGGCCCTGATGCGCGCCGCCCCGGAGCTGTGCGTGTCGACCGGATCGGCCTGCTCGTCGGCCGAGATCGAGCCGTCCTACGTGCTGGCGGCACTCGGCCTCGATGCGGCCGCCGCCGCGCGGACCTTGCGCTTCGGCATCGGACGCTTTACCTCCGCCGCCGATATCGATATGGCCGCAGCACTGCTGATCGACGCCCATGCGACCACCGAACCCATCGAGGCCTGAACCGACCATGCCGAAAATGACCTTCATCGAACGCGATGGTACCCGCCGTGAGGTGGATGCGCCGCTCGGGCTATCCGTGCTCGAGGTCGCGCACAAGCACGGCGTCGATATCGAAGGCGCCTGCGAAGGCTCGCTGGCCTGCTCGACCTGCCATGTGATCGTCGAGCCCGACTGGTTCGAGAAGCTCGATGGCCCCACCGAGGATGAGGAAGACATGCTCGACCTCGCCTTCGGGCTGGAAAAAACCTCGCGCCTGGGCTGCCAGATCGTGGTGACCGACGCGCTCGACGGACTCGTGGTCCGCCTGCCAGCCGCCAGTCGCAACTTGCTCAACGGATAAGTCGGGACGGCCGGACATGCGCATCGTGGTGGCGATGTCCGGTGGCGTGGATAGCAGTGCGGTCGCCGGACTGCTCGCCGAAGCCGGTCACGAGGTGATCGGCGTGACCCTGCAGCTGTACGACCATGGCGCCGCGGTGGGCCGCAAGGGCGCCTGCTGCGCGGGGCAGGATATTCACGACGCGCGCCGCGTCGCCGACCAACTGGGCATCGCGCATTATGTGATCGACGCGCAGACGCGGTTTGCCGACGCGGTGATCGCCGATTTCGCCGACAGCTACGCCGCCGGCGAAACGCCGGTGCCGTGCGTGCGCTGCAATCAGAGCGTCAAATTCACCGACCTGCTGGCCCTCGCCAGTGACCTCGGTGCCGAGCGGCTGGCGACCGGGCATTATGTGCGCCGGATCGACGGGCCGGATGGCGCCGAACTGCATCGCGCGGCCGACCTTGCGCGCGATCAGAGCTGGTTTCTGTTCGCCACCACCCAGGCACAGCTCGACCGCAGCCTGTTTCCGCTGGGCGATGTCGCCGACAAGGCCGCGGTGCGCGCCACCGCCGGGCGCCTCGGGCTCGCCGTCGCGCACAAGCCGGACAGCCAGGACATCTGCTTCGTGCCCGCCGGTCGCTATGACGATGTCGTCGCCAAGCTACGCCCCGACGCGGTACGGCCCGGCGAGATCGTCACCGCGGACGGCCGCGTGGTCGGTCGTCACGATGGCGTGGCGCGCTACACCGTGGGGCAGGCCAAGCGCCTGGGCACGGCAACCGGCGCCGGGGCCAACCGGCGCGTGGTGGTGGCCCTCGACCCCGCCCACCGCCGCGTGGTGGTCGGCCCCCCCGACACCGGCTCCCGCAGCCTGAAACTGCGCGACGTGAACTGGCTGACGTCGCCCCGGCCGCTGCGCTGCCACGTGAAATTGCGCGCCCGCGACACGCCCCGCCCGGCGCTGATCACGCCAACCGCCGAAGGCGCTGACGTGCTGCTGGATGAAGCGTCCCTGGCCGCCCCAGGCCAGGCCTGCGTGTTCTACGCCAACACCCGCATCCTCGGCGGCGGCTTCATCATGCGCGGGGGTTTTGGGGTGGCGGTTTAGCAAGCAAGGCTGGGCTCTCCCTCCGGTGGCCATTCCACTCGACGAAGCCAGCCCCCGCATCATGGGGGCCGTTGACGTGGTTGGGGGTGCGGCGGTATCACGCCGCTTCCTGGCGGGATTGGGTCGGGTTTGGGTGGTATGGCGGCGTAGCTCAGTGGTAGAGCAGGGGAATCATAATCCCTTGGTCGGTGGTTCAAATCCGCCCGCCGCTACCATTCACGCGCTTGCAGCGCGGTTCGCGGGTGACCATGTGCGGGCGTCGGCGGCTGGCCATGTGGCTTGCCCTGACGCTGCTCTATGGGAGCGTGCCCGCATGAACGAGGCGATCATCCATCGCGGCTACGGCATTGGGCCGGCTCGCTTGTTCGGCGACCGATGGCAGGCCAAGGCGAGCAGCATTCAGAACACGCCGCGTCTGTCGCTCGATTTTTCGTTTGGCATCGGCGCCACGCCGGAAAAGGCGATCGAGCGGGCCAAGGATCGGGTCGATGACTGGCTCGACCATCGCGGACGTCCCCCCGAATCATAAAGTGTGAGGCGCGACCGTGGCATCACCGAACGGTCGGTTCGCCGTCAGGCGGGCGTCTCGGTGGTGAACACCACGCGATCGGGGTGGTTGAGCGAGATAATGCGGGCCAGTGCCACCCCGTCTTGGGTGCGCGCCAGCGTGCGATAGACCAGGGCGTTCGTGCCGACGGTCATGCCGAGCAGTTTGGCGTCCACGGCGCCGATCGGGGTGGCGCTGATCTCGCTGCTGCGCTCGGTGATGTGAATGCCGTAATGGCCGATCAGGATGTCGTCGATCGAGCGGTCCTTGGATAGCATCTGGGGGGTCAGCCCCGGTGTCATCGCGGCCGGCACGATGCCGGTCTCGATGCAGAACGGCAGCGACTGGGCGGTGCGCAGGCGGCGCACGCGGATCACGGCGGTACCGATCGGGATGCGCAGGTCGTCCGCTTCGGCCTGGTCGGACACATCATGGGTGACCGCGAGCACTCGGACGCCGGGGTGACGGGCCTGCGGTTGGCGACCTTCAAGTGGCGTGACCGGCGCCAGCCTGACGGCGCGGCCGCCATCCAGCCTCCGGGTGATTCTGGTTTCGGCGACCCGTGTTCCGCTGGTGCTGTCGCGCGCCAGGATCCCGGCGCGGACCAGGTTTTCCATGCCCTGGCGCACCGTCATGCGGCTCAGCCCCAGGCTGTTGGCCAGCGCGCGTTCGGACGGCACGCGCGCGCCGGGCGGCAGGCGCTCGGCGCGCACCAGGCTCAGCACCGCGTCCTGCGCCTTGATATAGGCGGGCGGCCCCGATGGTCGGCGGGCGGTCATGGCGACGTATACTCCCTTGGCCCAATGATGGGCCGTCCTCGATCCGTCATTGCGGACCCAGGTCTGACATAGCGATCTGGCATAGCGATCTGGCAAGGCGATCCGGTCGGTTCAGTCGACCGGGTTGTGGGTTGTCTGCCCGAGCGGTCAGGCGGCGGCGTTTTGTTCCTGCATCACCTGGCGCGCGGCGCGGCGGGCGAGGTGGGCAGACAGGCGGGTCGCGGTGTAGTCGGCGCCGAACGCGAAGCGGCTGAGCGGCCCGAAGCTGTTGGCGGCCGAGATCCCCACGAAATACATGCCGGGCACGCTCGACTCGAAATAGGAGTTCAGCGCCGGGGTCTGGCCGGAGCGGCGCATTTTCGCGCGCAGCGGGGCGGCGATGAAGCCGAGCCGGTTGAGGTCCGCCTTGTAGCCGGTGGCGGCGATCACGTGGCCGGCGACGATCTCCTGGGTGCTGCCGTCGTGGCCGCGCACCGTGAGGTGCACCTGGCCGTCGCGCACCTCGAGGCCGGTGGGCTGGCTGTCCAGGATGAACTCGACCTTGCCTTCCACGGCGTCCTTGGTGAACCAGCAGGGCGCCGGTCCCAGATGCTTCTCGACCACTTTGAGGCGGAAATCCTGTGGCATGGCGTGGAACAGCAGCGGCGCGTCGGTGCACAGCCGGGAGCGCCAGCCCGGTCCGAGGCCGGACATCGGGGCCGCGATCCGCTCGCGCAGGGTGCGCGGACGGGGCGGCTCGTGGAAGGTGATCTTGGAGCGGCGGGCCACCAGGCGGACGCGGGCGCCGACTTTCACCAAGGCGGCGGCGAGGTCGAGCGCCGAGGCGCCGGCGCCGATGATCACCACGTCCCCGCCGGCGAAGCGGACGACGTCGCTGTGCGCCGAACTATGGGTGACGTGATCGGTTGAATGGCCGGCCAATTCCTTGGGCAGGTTGGCGAAATGGCTGATGCCGGCGGCGACCACGACTTTGTCCGCCATCACCATCCGGTCGTCGGCGAGCCGCAGCGTGAAGCCCGTGCGGGACTGCTCCACCGCGGCGACATCGCATTGCACGAGGTCGGGGACGAATTTCCGCTGGAACGCCAGGGCATACTCGGCGAACACCATGCGCGCCACCGGCAGGCCGATGTCGGCGTAGGGTATGCCCTTGTCGGCGCAGTAGTTCTTCAGGGTGAAGGTGCGGCTGGGCTCGTAGAGACCGGTGGCGAAGCCCTCCGATTTCATGTGGCTTTCACGCAGCATCTGCGTCCGCCAGGTCTGCATCGGGGTGCCGAAGATCCGATAATCCACGCCTTTGGCGCGCAGATGGGCGGCGATCGACAATCCATATGGTCCGGCCCCGATGATGGCGATTTCGGTATTCGGCGACATGGCTCCGCACTTTCCTGGCTCGAACAATTGCGCTATGGTACCGAAGGCCTGGTCTAGGCCATTGGTGTCTGCCATATGCACTAATCCACCGGCTCAAAAAAAGCATCAATTTTCCGCAAGCGCTCAAAAATTATATCAGATCTCCGTCAATGCAGCGAAAAAGTCAGATATTGCAAAATTTTCGAGGATGGCGTTTAATTTTGAGATGTTTAACGGGCCGTGTCACGTGAACGTGAGCCGTGCCCGCGCCGTTTGCGTCCTATGGAAGATGTTGAAACCGCATTGATCTCGCAATGACACTCCGCAGCCAGCCATTCGAACCCGGCCTCACGCTCGCGATGCGCGCATCCTCGATGCCCGCGATCGTGCCGGCGATGCCGGGTCGCCCCTGGTTGGCGTGTCGCTGAAATGGACGCGACCCAGGATTCGAGCCGCCAGACCGTCCTGATTGTCAGCACCTCCTGGTGGGCGTTTCCGGCCCGCATCGCCATGGCGTTCGCCGGGCTCGGCTGGTCGGTGGATGCCATTTGCGGCAAGGGTCATCCGCTGTCCAAGACGCGCGCCGTCCGTCACCTCTACAATTATCGACCGCTGGCCTCGCTGCGCGGACTGCGCGAGGCGATCGAGCGCGCGCGGCCCGATCTGGTGGTGCCGTGCGACGACCGCTCGGCGGCGCATCTGCATGCGCTGTATGCCACGGCGCCGGACAGCTTCGCGGCCGGCGTGATCGCGCGATCTTTGGGGCGCCCCGACCTGTTCGCCCAGGCCGGCAGCCGCAGCGCCCTGATCGGTCTCGCGCGGGAAGCCGGGGTGCGCGCGCCCGAGACCATCGCGGTGCGGTCGGTCGAGCAACTGCGCGCGGCGGTCGACCGGCTGGGACTGCCGGCCATGCTGAAGGTCGACGGCACCTGGGGCGGCCTCGGCGTCGCCAGTGTCGAAACGCCGGCGGAGGCCGAGGCGATCTTCCACCGCATGTCGCGCAAGCTCAGCGCCTGGCGGGCGTGGAAGCGGCTGCTGGTGAATCGCGATCCGTTTTCCATCGCCCCCTGGCTCGCCGGTGGCCGACCCACGGTGAACGTGCAGGCGTTCGTGCGCGGCCGGCCGGCCAATTGTCTGGTCGCCTGCTTCGAGGGCGAGGTGATCGCGGGCATCCATGTTGAGGTGTTGCGCGCGCAGCACGCCATGGGAGCCGCCACCGTGGTGCGGGTGATCGATCATCCGGAGATGGCTGAAGCGGCGCGCCGCGTGGTCGGCAAATTGGGGCTCAGCGGGTTCTGCGGCCTCGACTTCGTGATCGAGGACGCCACCGGGGCGGCCCATCTGATCGAGATGAACCAGCGCATGACCCCGCTCGGCCATCTCGCGCTGAGCGGCACGCGCAACCCGATCGGCGCCCTGTCGGCGCTGCTGGCAGGGCCGCCGAAGGTAGCGCCCCCGTTGACCACCACCAACGATCTGGTGGCGTTCTTCCCGCAGGCATGGCTTCTGGAACCCAACAGCCCCTACCTCAATCTGTGCTATCACGACGTGCCATGGACCGAGCCTGATCTGGTGCGCGAGCTGGTGCGGCTGCCATGGCCGGAACGCAGCCTGCTGGCGCGCCTGACCGAGCGGCTGCGCGGCACCGGCGAGGTGCCCAGCCGCTGGACCGCGCCGGCCGATCCATCCACGCCCAGCGCCGCCCCGGGATTGATCGCGGTGCCCGGCGCCCCGGCGCCCGCTCCCGCCACCGCTGCCGCGCATGGGCCGGCGTCGACCGCCGTGTCCGCGATCGGGCCCGCCCGGTTGCGCGCCGCCCCGAATGCGGGCCTCGGGGTGTCCTTGGGTGCGCCGATGGGTGGCTCGTCGATGCCGACCATCTGACGGTGCTCGGGTCGACGCCGCAGGGCATCACGGACGGTCCCCCCGCGGCCCCGCTCAGTACCGCCGATGCCCCGACGGTGTTCCTGTTTCCCGGGCTCGGCGGCGATGATCTCGAACTTGCAGGGCTGCGCGGCGCCTGTGGAGCCGCGGTGCGCTTCGTGCCGATCAGCTTTCCCGACTGGACCGAGATGCTGGCGCGCCAGCTGGATCTGGACAGTCTCGTCGCCGACGTAACCGCCAGAATCATCGCCGAGGCGCCGGCCGGACCTCTGCGGCTGGCGGGCTATTCGTTCGGCGGCCATGTCGCCTACGCGGTCGCCGCCAGGCTGGTGGCCGCCGGCCGCCAGGTGGCGCAGTTCGCGCTGCTCGACGTGAAGGCGTTCCCGACCGTGGCATCCGCGCGGCTGACTGGCGGCGGCCGGCTGCACCGCTTCACCGCGGCCTTCGCCGACGGCGAGATTGCCGTCGAGGTCGGCCGGATCATGGCCGGCCTGCTCGTGCGGCCGGGCAGTGCCGCGTTGCTGCGCCTGCTGGCCCGGGCGCGCCACGCGCGGCTGCCGTTCGGGCTGCAGGATCACGTCCACACGCCGCTGCAGATGCGGTTTCGCATGCCGATGCTGCAGGCTTTACTGCGGCGGATGCAGGAGGCGCCGCGGCCGCTCGATGTCGGCGCGGTGCTGTTCCGCTGCCACGAACAGGAGGTCGGCGAGGTCGGCGATCTCGGCTGGGGGCCGTATTTGCGGCCGTTGCGGATTGTCGACGTGCCCGGTCATCACGCGACCTTATTGCAGCCGGATAACATGGCCCGCCTGGCGGCTGCGTTCGTGGCCGCGATGACGGTGTGAGTCCGGCTGTCAGGCGGTGGCCGGTTCACCCATCGACATCGATCGTGGCGAGGTCCACCGGCTGGATCGAGAACCACACCGGCTCCGGACTCCCCGCCGTCGCGCGCAGCATGGGTTTCACCGCCGACAGCAGATCCTCCAGCGAACGGAACGGTATGATGCTGTCGTCGCCCTCGGTCGAGCGTGTGTACAGCCCGTAGCCGCGCTTGAGCAGGCTGGCCTTGGCGGCGGGCGCGGGCTGGCGCGCCGGACCCGGCGCGGGCGGCGAGGGCTTCGCCAAAACGGGAGCCGGCGGGGGCGCGGGCAGTGGCGCTGTCGCCGGGGGCACCTTGCGGCGCTTGGCCGTGATTTTTTCGGCCGCCGGCGCCGCGAACAGATCGAGCGGCGGCGGCGCGCCGGGCGTCTCCGCGTGGCCGGCACCGACCGCCATCGGCGTGATCTGAGAACGTTCGGCTTTGGCGACGCGGCCCATGCTGGCTTCCTCGATTCGGTGCCGCCGAGACTATGACGCGTCGGCCGCCAAGTCCAGAACAAATATAGAACAAATAGGAATATTGACGCGAGGCCGGTGGCGGATGCACGCTCTCGGATGATCGCGATAGCCAATAAATCGCGGCGCAAAAACCACCGTCGCAATGGCGGGGTTGGGGGAAATGATGTTCAGGACACTCGCAACATTCGTTGCTGGCGTGCTGTTGGCCGGACCGGCGCTGGCGGCCGAGTATCACGAGGCGCCGGCGCTCGCCGCCCTGGTGGCCCAAGGCAAGTTGCCACCGGTCGCGCAGCGCCTGCCGCAGGCGCCGGAAGTGGTGCAGCCGGTGCAGAGCATCGGCCATTATGGCGGAGTGTTGCGCACCGCGGTACGTGGCGACTCGGACCATAACGCCATCCTCAAGATGGTCGGCAACATGGGTCTGACGCGCTGGTCGATGGATTACAGCAAGCCGATCGCCAACCTCGCGGAAAGCTGGGCCACCAACGAGGATGCCTCGGAATACACCTTCAAGCTGCGCGCCGGGCTGAAATGGTCCGACGGCGTGCCGTTCGGTGCCGATGACGTTCTGTTTTTCGTCAACGATCTTCTGCCCAACAAGCAATTCTTCCAGTCGCCGCCGTCCCAATACGTGATCAACGGGCAGCCGATGCGCGCCGAGAAGATCGACGACAGCACGGTGAAGATCAGCTTCGCCGGCTCCTATCTGCGGTTTCCCTGGGTGCTCGCGACACCGCTCGGGCAGCACCCGGTGCTGTATGCCAAGCATTACTGCCAGCAATTCACGCCGATGTACAATCCCGACTTGCCGAAGCTGCTGACCGAGGCGCATCAGCCGGACTGGCCGACCTTGTTCCGTCAGAAATGCGGCGATATCGAAATCCCCGCGCGCTGGTCCAATCCAGATAAACCCGTGATGGATCCTTGGGTGATCTCGACGCCCTATACCGGCGGCGGTACCCAGGTGGTGGTGCGGCGCAACCCGTATTTCTGGCAGGTCGATCCCGCCGGCAACCAGCTTCCCTACATCGACAGCGTCAACATGAAGGTGATCGGCGATATCCAGACCATGCTGCTGGCGGCGATCGGTGGCCAGTTCGATCTGCTGGTGCGGCATATCAACACCATCAACAACAAGCCAGTGCTGGCACAGCACGCGGCCGAAGGCGGCTATTCCCTGGTCACCTTGTCGCCGACCGACAGTTCGGCGATGGCGCTGTGGTTCAACGAGACCGAACTCGATCCCAAACTGCGGCCGCTGATGCGCAATCATGACTTCCGCGAGGCGCTGTCACTGGCGATTGATCGCGACGAAATCAACGACATCGTATTTCTTGGCCAGAGCAAGCCGTGGCAGGTCGGACCGCTGCCGGGTGACAAATTCTACAACGAGAAGCTGGGCACGCAGTACACCCAGTATGACCCGGATACCGCGAACCAGATGCTGGACAAGCTCGGCCTCGCCAAGCGCGACGGCGACGGCATGCGGCTGTTGCCGGATGGGAGCAAATTGTTTCTGTCGATCGATGCGATGACCGCCGACACCGCGGCGATCGATGTCGCCGAGCTGGTCAAGAAGCAATGGGCGAAAGTGGGTGTCAATATCGGCATCAACACCATGGAGCGCTCGTTGTATTATGAGCGCGCCCAGAACAATGCCTATGACATCGGCACCTATGCGGTGCCGTCCGGCCTTAATGCCACCTCCGATCCGCGCGCGCTGATCGCGATCCAGACACTCGACAGCCGGCAGAGCCTGCCATGGGTGAAATGGTATTCCACCGGCGGCAAGGCGGGTGAGGAGCCAAGCGACAGCATGAAGCAGCGCATGAAGCTGTGGGACCAGTGGAAGCAGGCCAGCAGCGAGCAGCAGGCGGACCAGCTGTTCAGCCAGATCTGCGCGCTGGCGGCCGACGCGTTCGAGGTGGTGGGCACGGTGCAGGGGGTGACGACGTTCGGCATTCGCTCCAATAAGCTGATGAATGTGCCGACATCGATGCCGAATGGCTGGGACTATCCCAACCCGGCGCCGACACTGCCGCAGCAATATTATTTCGCCAACTAGATGGCCCGGTTCATCACGAGACGATTGCTGGGGATGATCCCCTTCATCTTCCTCGTGTCGATCACCGTGTTTTTGCTGATCAAGCTGACGCCTGGCGATTTCGTGTCCAACTATGCGGCCTCGCTGGCGGCATCCGGCGAGACCGTGGACGACGCGATGCTGGCCAGCATGCGCGCGCGCTACGGCCTCGATCAGCCGCTGCTGATCCAGTATTGGGACTGGATCAGCGGTGTCGCGCGCGGCGATTTCGGCTATTCCTTCGAGTGGCAGCAGCCGGTGGTGTCGCTGATCGGTGAGCGCATCGGGCTCACCTTGGTGCTGTCGCTGTCGACCTTGTTCTTCACCTGGGCGATCGCGCTGCCGATCGGCGTGTATTCCGCGGTGCGGCGTTATTCCATCGGCGATTATATTTTTACCTTTCTTGGTTTCGTCGGTCTCGCTGTGCCGGGATTTCTGATCGGTCTGGTGTTGATGTTCGTTGGCGTGTCGGTGTTCCACACCGACGTCGGTGGCCTGTTCTCGCCGACCTATACCAACGCCCCCTGGAGCATTGCCCGCGTCGGCGATCTGCTGAAGCATCTGTGGGTGCCGATGATCATTCTCGGCGTGTCCGGCGCCGCCAGCCTGATCCGCATCATGCGCGCAAATCTGCTGGACCAGCTCAACCAGCCCTATGTCGATACCGCGCGCGCTAAAGGTCTGAGCGAGCTGACACTGTTGGTGCGCTATCCCATCCGCGTGGCGCTCAATCCATTCGTCAGCACGCTCGGCTTCATTCTGCCGCAACTCGTCTCCGGGTCGGTGATCATCTCCATCGTGCTCAATCTGCCGACCGCGGGACCGCTGCTGCTGCAGGCGTTGCTGGGGCAGGATCAATATCTGGCCGGTGCCTTCCTGCTTCTGCTGTGCGCGATGACGGTGATCGGCACGCTGCTGTCGGATATTCTGCTCGCACTGCTCGATCCACGGATCCGTTTCCAATGAGCGGGGTCATGCTCGCCGGCCCGGCCGCGCTGCAATCCGCCTCCGAGGCGCGGCTGATGTGGCTGCGGTTTTGCCGCCACCGGCTGGCGATGTTCGGCATGGTCGTGGTGCTGCTGATGTATCTGATCGCGATCTTCGCCGAGTTCGTGGCCCCCTGCGCGCCGGACAAGAGCAACGCCCGACTGGTGTTTCATCCACCGCAGGCGATCCATCTGCTCGATCGTGCCGACGATGGCTGGCATCTGCGGCCCTACGTGTATGCCGTACGCCTCGCGCGTGATCCGGTCACGCTGGCGCCCACCTATGTCGCCGACAATCGAAAAGTCTATCTGCGGCTGTTCGCGCATGGCGACGCCTATCGCATGTGGACGTTGTTTCCGGCCAGTCTGCATCTGCTGGCGCCGGAAAATCCGCGCGATAGCGTGTTCCTGCTCGGCGGCGACCGTCAGGGGCGCGACATGCTCAGCCGCATCATCTATGGCGCGCGCGCCTCGCTGTCGATCGGGCTGCTGGGCGTCGCCAATAGTCTTTTGCTGGGCATCGTGTTTGGCGGATTGTCCGGGTTTCTCGGCGGCCGGGTCGACTGGTTGATCCAGCGGGTGATCGAGTTCATCATCTCGCTGCCGACCATCCCGATCTGGCTGGCGCTGGCCGCCGCGTTGCCGAAGAACTGGTCGCCGTTCGCGACCTATTTCACCATCACGCTGATCATCTCGCTGATCGGCTGGACCGAGCTCGCCCGTGTGGTGCGTGGCCGATTCCTGGCACTGCGCTCGGAGAGTTTCGTCACTGCCGCGTGGCTCGACGGGTGCGGGCGGGGCCGCATCATCTTCCGCCACATGCTGCCGTCGCTGACCAGTCACATCATCGCCTCGGTGACACTGGCGATCCCGGTGATGATCCTCGCCGAGACCGCGCTGAGCTTTCTCGGCGTCGGGCTGCGACCGCCGGCGATCAGCTGGGGCGCGCTGCTGCAGGAGGCACAGAACGTGCAGTCCATCGCCTCCGCCCCATGGCTGCTGCTGCCTGGGGCTGCCGTCGCCATCACCGTGATGGCGCTGAATTTTCTCGGTGATGGTCTGCGCGACGCGGCGGACCCTCATGGCCAGTGATGCGGAGTCTCCGCATGGCCAGTGATGCGGAGTGCCCGCATGGCCAGTAATGCGGAATCTCCGCATGGGCACTGATCTCGGCCGGCGGATGGTCGCGGGGATCCCGGCTCTGCAGGAGCCGGTGCTGGAAGTACGCGGCCTGCGCACCTGGTTCGGCATGGGCGCGCTCGAGCTCAAGGCGGTCGATGATGTCAGCTTCACCCTGCGGCGCGGTCGCACTTTGTGCATCGTCGGCGAGAGCGGCAGCGGCAAGAGCATCACCGCGCGCTCGATCCTGCAGATCGTCGGGCGACCCGGCCGTATCGTCGATGGCGAGATTCTGTATCGCGCCAGTCCGGATCAGCCGGTGATCGATATCGCCAAGTTGCCGGCGCGCGGCCGACGCATGCGCGCGCTGCGCGGCCGCGACATCGCGATGGTGTTCCAGGAGCCGATGACCTCGCTCAGTCCGATCCATCGCATCGGCTGGCAGATCGGCGAGGGGCTGCTGGCGCACGGACTGGCCAGCCGCCGCGGCGCGCGGGCCCGGGCCATCGAGCTGCTGCGGCAGGTGGAAATTCCGCGGCCGGAGGAGGCCGTCGATCGGTTTCCGTTCGAGTTCAGCGGCGGCATGCGCCAGCGCGCGATGATCGCGATGGCGCTGGCGTGCAGCCCCAAGGTGCTGATCGCCGACGAGCCGACCACGGCCTTGGACGTCACCACACAGGCCGAGATCCTCCGCCTGATCGGGCGGTTGCAGGCGGAGAATGGCCTGGCGGTGCTGTTCATCACCCACGACATGGGGGTGGTGGCGCAGATCGCCGACGACGTGCTGGTGATGTATCAGGGGCAGGTCGTCGAACACGCGCCGGTGCACCAATTGTTCCATGCGCCCGTGCATCCCTACACCATCAAGTTGCTCGAGGCTGCCAAGAAACTTGGCATGGTGGCCCCGCCGGCCCGGCCAGCCGCGCCGAACGGACAGACGCTGCTGGAGGTGCGCGACCTCAGCCTGGTCTATCCCGCGCAAGCCTCGTTGTTTCGTCGTGCCAAGCCACCGACACCAGCCGTGCGCGGCGTCAGCTTCGATGTGTTCGAGGGCGAAAATCTCGGCATCGTCGGCGAAAGCGGCTCGGGCAAGACCACGCTCGGGTCCTGCCTGATCCGCGTGCTGCAGCCCACCACCGGCCAAGTGCGATACCGCATGCGCGACGGCGCCAGCGTCGATCTCGCGACCCTGGATCGCGCGGCACTGCGGCCGGTGCATCGCGAACTGCGCATGATCTTTCAGGATCCGTTCGCGGCCCTCAATCCACGCATGACGGTGGCGCAATGTATTGGCGAGCCGCTGTTGGTGAACCATGTGCTGTCGGGTGCCGCGCTGCGCCGCCGGGTGCACGAGTTGCTCGGCATGGTCGGCCTGCCGCCCGAGGTCGGCGGTCGCTATCCCCACGCGTTCAGCGGCGGTCAGCGCCAGCGCATCGTGATCGCCCGCGCGTTGGCGCTCGATCCAAGGCTGATCATCGCCGACGAAGCGACCTCCGCCCTCGATGTCACATTGCGTGGTCAGATCCTCGATCTGTTGCTGGACCTGCAGCCGAAGCTTGGGCTCAGCTTCATCTTCATCAGCCACGATCTCGGCGTGATCCGCTATTTCTGCAACCGGGTCGCGGTGATGTATCGCGGTGAGATCGTCGAAATCGGTGACGCCGACGATATCTGCGCGCGCCCCACGCAAGCCTATACCAAGCGCCTGTTGGCGGCCGTGCCGGCGGCCGATCCGGTGCACCGGGCGCTACTGGACTCAGGAGATGACCGCGCATGAAAATCACCGGGATCAAGACCTTCATGCAGCGTGTCGATGATCGACCGCGCCTGCTGGTGCGGGTCGATACCGACGAGGGGATCAGCGGCTGGGGCGAGGCCTATAATCATGGTCCCGACCATGCCCTTAGGCCCGTGCTGGAGTATCTGTTTTTGCAGGTCCAGGGCATCGACCCCAGGCGTATCGAATTCATCTACCAGAAATTGCTGCAGAGCTCCCGCTTTCCCCCCGGCGCGATCGGGCTCGCGGCCATCTCCGCGTTGGAGCACGCGCTGTGGGACATCTCGGGCAAGGCCGCCGGCCTGCCTGTGTATATGCTGCTGGGCGGGCATGTGCGCGATCGCGTGCGCGTGTATTGCGGCATCTACACGGCCCCCGATCCCAAGGATTGCCTCGAACGCACCCAGGCGCTGTATGAGACATTCGGCTTTACCGCGTTCAAGCTCAGCCCGTTTCGCGCTGACCTGCATGCCGGTCGCTGGGGCAGCCTGTGTCACGCCGCCGCGGCGTATTTCGGCACGCTGCGCGATATCTCGCCCAATGACTGGGATTTCGCCTTCGACGCACACGCCAAGATCTTCGAGCCGTATCAGGCAATCCAGATGGGCAACGCGCTGGCCCCGTTCGATCCGCTGTTCTACGAGGAGCCGATGCGCCCGGAACACATCCCCGCCTGGGGCCGGCTGCGCACCGCCCTCAACGTGCCGTTGGCAACGGGTGAAAGCCTGTACAACAGATTCGAATTCCTCAGCCTGCTCGCCGCGGGCGGTGCGGACATTATCCAGCCCGACATCTGTGTGGTCGGCGGCATGCTGGAAATGCGCCGCATCGCCGCCCTCGCGGAAGCGCATTTCGTGACCATCGCGCCACACAACCCGATGGGCCCGCTGGCCACCGCGGTGAACCTGCATTTCTGCGCGGCCCAGTCGAACTTCAAAATTCTTGAATATCGCGTCGCCACCGAAGCCAAATGGGCGGTCGATCCCTATCTGCCGAGCGACGGCTACCTGCACTTGCGCCCCGATCGTCCCGGCTGGGGACTGGACATCGATGAGACAGCCCTCGCCACCGACGACTACGTCCATTGGGAACGTAAACTCCCACCCCGGCCCGACGGGTCAACCGGCTACACATA